>Ga0334888_1000995_pt1 | contig 40284 bp, 36 predicted proteins | sample GraSluR1_MG_FD_207227 | JGI IMG/M metagenome (GOLD analysis project Ga0334888, IMG submission 207227) | Sludge microbial communities from methane-producing bioreactor in Wageningen University, Netherlands - Granular Sludge_3_08-R1 | ecosystem: Engineered > Bioreactor > Anaerobic > Unclassified ...
CAGAGCATTGGGGAAGAAGTATTAAAGATGTTGCAGTAATATGGATTGGAACTTGTAGGAGGTGGTTGGTATGAAAATGGATATGTCGCAGTATCTTGATGTTTTTCTCGAGGAGAGTAAAGAACACTTGGGGAGTTTGAATCATAAGTTGCTGGATTTGGAAAAGAATACAGATGACATATCAGCACTCAATGAAATTTTTCGTGCAGCACATACCCTTAAAGGTATGTCTTCGACGATGGGTTTTGAAGATCTGGCCGATCTTACCCATCATATGGAAAATGTGTTAACCGATTTAAAAGAAGGAATGCTTGCTGTTGACTCTTCAGTTGTGGATATACTGTTTCAATGTTTTGACAGAATGCAGCTGCTTATTGATCAAATTGAATCGACGAATTCCGGCAAAATGGACAACAGTGACCTGGTAGCAGTCCTGGAGAACATCAATACGGGCAAAAGTGAAGCCGCCTCAATAAGTGATAATGCAAGCAAAGAAGCGGAAGAGAATTCTTCTTCTGCTGGGGTAAACTTTGTTGATGACAATTCTTTTGATTTTAATCAATATGATATTACCGTTCTAAAAGAAGCCATCAGCAGAGGTTTCAGAATTTATTACATAATAATTGAAGTTGATAAAGGGTGTTTGATGAAAGCAGTACGGGCTTTTATGGTTTTCCGGGCCCTGGAGGAAGACAGCGAAATCATTAAAGCTGTTCCTCCTGCACAGGAAATAGAGGATGGTGCTTTTGAAGGAGAATTTGAACTTTTTATAACCAGTCAGGTGAACCTCCCTGATATTGAGAATCGTCTGAGTAATATATCAGAAGTAAGGGTAAAGGAAATCAGGGAGATAGACCTTTCCTCTATTACAGCCCGTAAAGTATCAATTGCAGCGAGTACCAAAGCAGCAGGCATCAACAATAAGCTGGAACAGCTTGAACCCAAAAAGACTCAAAAAAGCAAACAGACGGTAAGAGTGGATATTGATAGATTGGACAACTTGATGAATCTGGTTGGAGAGCTGGTTATGCACAAGGGGAGATTGGAGCAAATCGGCGCCAACAATAAGATTGGCGAGTTGAATGAGACCATTGAACAAATTGACAGAATAAGTACTGATTTGCAGGCAGTTGTGATGAAAGTAAGAATGGTTCCTATTGAGCAGGTGTTTAACCGTTTTCCCAGAATGGTGAGAGACCTGGCCAAGGACTTGAAAAAAGATGTTGAATTTCTTATTGAAGGAAAAGAGACAGAGTTGGACAGGACTGTCATTGATGAAATTGGAGATCCCCTGGTCCATTTGCTCCGGAATGCTATTGACCATGGACTTGAATCTCCGCAAATACGGGAACAGAATGGTAAGCCGCAGCAGGGGACGCTGATTCTCCGGGCAAGGCATGAGGGGAACAACGTTTATATTGAAGTCGAAGACGATGGAGCCGGGATAAATACCGCCAGGGTTTTGGAAAAAGCGGTTGAAAAAGGAATTATTGATTCCCGGGAAGCTGAGCAAATGAGTCAGGAGGAAGCAATAGAACTGCTGTTTAGTTCAGGTTTTAGTACTGCACAGAGTATTTCCGATCTATCAGGTCGGGGAGTGGGACTTGATGTGGTAAAAAGCAAAATTGAATCCTTGAGTGGAGAAATATTTGTGGATTCAACCCTGGGTAAGGGAACCAAGTTTAGAATAAAACTACCTCTGACTCTGGCTATTATTCAAGCCCTTATGATTGCAGTCAGAGATGAAATATATGCTGTTCCGCTTAGCTCAGTAGATGAGACTACATTGATAAACAAAAATGACATTAAAATGGTACAGAATCAAGAGGTCATTATGCTCAGGGGAACTGTTTTACCGCTTTTCCGCTTGAAGAGTTTATTGAGTATACCGGGTAATGACAGCGAAGAGCAAGAAATGTATGTTGTGGTGGTTCGGAAAGCTGAAAAGCAAATAGGGCTGGTTGTTGATACTCTAATTGGGCAACAGGAGATAGTGATAAAATCTCTGGGCAAAATACTATCCGGTATACCTGGATTAGCTGGAGCTATTGTTGCAGGAGATGGTAATGTAAGGCTGATCCTTGATATTGTCACACTTTTTTAGATGGAGGTATTTATTATATGGAAATAGCATCTAATCTTCATTTCCAGGGTTCTTACAGCGAAGACAATGAAGTTCAGGTTGTTGCTTTTAGCCTGGGGCAGGAAGAATATGCCGTTGATATCATGTATGTACTGGAAATAAATCGCTTGTTGAATATTACCAGAGTTCCCAGAGCTGAGAAGCATATTGAAGGAGTAGTTAATCTCAGGGGCAATATTATACCTATAATTAATCTGTATACCAGATTCAATATCAATGCGAGTGAAAATGAAGAGGATAAACGGATAATAGTATTTCAACTTGATGATATGAGAGTTGGAATAATAGTAGACCAGGTATCTGAAGTTTTACGCTTGAGCAAGAATGATATTGAAGAAACCGATAAGGTTTACAGTGCTCAAAACGTTGATCATATCAAAGGTATAGCCAAGGTGAATAATAGATTGCTTCTGTTGTTGGACTTGTTTAAGATTATGCAGTGATTGAATATAAGAGGGTGAAAAAATGTCTCAGGAATATAATGAACTCTCCACTTTGGAGCTTGATGCACTTAAGGAAATAGGCAATATCGGTTCGGGTAATGCTGCAACGGCACTGGCTCAGATGCTCGGTGCCAAAGTTGATATGACTGTACCGCGGGTTAGTGTTCTTGATCTTGAGGATGTTCCTGAGCTAATTGGAGGGGCAGATCTGCCGGTGGTTGGTATTTACTTAAGTGCCAGCGGATCCGCACCGGCTAATATTCTGTTTATTCTGTCAATTGAAAAGGCATGTTTGCTTATAGATATGTTGACCGGGAAACAGCCCGGGGAGACAACAGTTAATGATCTTGACGAAATAGGGATATCTGCATTAATGGAACTGGGGAATATAATTACTGCCAGTTATTTAAATGCTTTATCGGTATTCACCAGTTTGGATTTCAGACCTTCAGTTCCTGCACTGGGAATGGATATGGCAGCTGCAATTCTTGATGCTATTCTGGCTCAGTTTGGAGCAGTAGCTGATCATATACTGGTGTTGGAAACCGAGTTCAAGAAAAGTGGACAAGATATTATCGGACATTTTTTCCTGCTTCCTGAACCTGGCTCTCTTGAAGTTATTTTAGCAGCACTTGGGGTGAATATATAATGAGCAAAATAATTCAGGTAGGGATGGCTGACCTGAAGCTAAGCAAAGCACCCGATAAACTCATGACAGCAGGTTTGGGTTCATGTATAGGTATATGTATTTATGATCAAAAGCTTAAATTGGGGACTTTGGCTCATATCATGCTGCCTTCCAGTCTTCAGGCCAAAAATTCACAAAACCAGGCGAAGTTTGCTGATTCTGCTATAATTGTGGCATTACAGGAATTAGAAAAAAATGGGGCTATGCGTTCCCGGTTGCTGGCTAAGATTGCTGGAGGGGCACAGATGTTTAAATTTGCGGGTGAGAGCGATATTTTAAAAATTGGGGAACGCAATGCCAGAGCAGTTGAAGATAATCTGAAGAAGAATAACATCAGACTTCTGGCCAGTGATACGGGCGGTAATTATGGGCGAACCATAACATTTAATCCTGAAAACGGTGATTTGCTGGTAAGAACTATAGGACATGGGGAGAGAGTAATCTAGATGAAAAAGGATATGGGCATGGTTTGGGTTCATTATAAAGAAAAGGATGACTTTGAAGCCAGAGATGAATTAATAATTCATTATGCCCATCTGGTAAAATATGTTGCTAACAGGCTGGCCATACATTTATCGTCTGTAGTGGAAATTGATGAACTATATTCATATGGTATTGAAGGTTTGATAGATGCTATAGAGAAATATGATCATAAGAGAAATATTAAATTTGAAACTTATGCCATTACCCGAATCAGAGGGTCCATGATTGATGGCTTGCGCGCAATGGATTGGGTACCGGTATCAGTGAGGCAGAAAGGTAAGGAACTCGAAAAAACCTATGTGGCTTTGGAAAAAAGTCTGGGAAGAGCTGCCAGCGATGAGGAAGTGGCCAGGGAGCTGGGAATCAGTATAGACAGCTTGCATGGCCTATTAAGAGAACTGGCATCAACCACCATAATATCACTGGATGATTTTTTGCCTGGTGAGGATGGCGATGATAAAAAGAAAAGAATTGTTGATATGCTGGTTGATAACAATACTGATGATGCCCAGGAGATTATCGAATTTAAAGAAGTAAAACAATTACTTGCCAGGTCAATTTCCAAATTGCCGGAAAAAGAGAAAACCGTCATCTACTTTTATTATTTTGAAGGTCTTACCCTGAAAGAAATTGGAGCAACCCTTGATTTGTCAGAGTCACGTATATCACAGCTTCATACCAAGGCAATCTTGAGACTCAGAGGAAGTTTGAGCAAAAAGAAATATATGCTGGTATAGCCAGCAGAGGAGGTGGAATAGTGGCGGAGCAAGAGGTGAATAAGGATGCTGAAGCTAAGATCACTATAGACAAAGACAGGATGAAGGCTTACCTGGAGGTCGAAGCTCCTGCCGGGTCAGGCAAAGTATGTGATAAGGAGGCGGTAAAGAAAGCCCTGGCCGATTTGAATGTAGTTTATGGCGTTAAAGAAGAGCTAATCGATCAAGTCCTGCAGGAAGAAAATTGGGGACGCAAATTTGTGATTGCAGAAGGCAGGCCTGCTAAAGATGGTGATAATGCTACAATAAGCTACAACTTCCCCCATCGTGAAGAAAGGATTAAACCCAGGGTAGATGAGAAGGGCAATGTCAATTACCATGACCTGGGTTTAATATATAATGTTCAAAAAGGACAGCCTCTGGCAGAACGTAAGCCTCCAAATGAAGGAGTAGCTGGTATTGATGTTTGTGGACAGGAGATTGTCCCTAAAAGGGGTAAAGACATACGTTTACCCAAGGGGAAAAATACGGTTTACGATGAACAGGAAAGAATTTTGTATGCTACTATCGATGGCAATGTTGTTATGGTTAATAATAAAGTAATGGTGGAACCGGTCTTGAATATAGCAGGAAATGTTGACTATTCTTCAGGGGATATAGATTTTGTTGGCGATGTGGTGGTTCGCGGCAATATAAACTCTGGTTTCAAGGTCAGGGCCCAGGGAGATATAGAAGTCAATGGTTTTATTGAAGCAGCAGAGGTGCTGGCAGGGGGCAATATTTTGGTTAAAGGTGGTATTACCGCTGCTTTTAAGGGACATGTTAAAGCTGAAGGAAATATATGTGTCCGCTTTGTGGAAAATTCCATTGTGGAGGCTGGCGGAGATGTTATTGTTCGGGAAGGAATCATGCAGTCCAACATAAAAGCCGGGGGCAGTGTGAGAGTAAACGCTCGCAAAGCCATTATAGTAGGCGGACATATTCAAGCCCGTGAAGAAGTGGAATCAAAAGTTCTGGGATCTCCCCTGGCAACGCAGACTATAGTTGAAGTCGGCATTGATCCCCGAGACAGAGAGGAATTCCAGCACCTATTAAAAGAAAAGACCGAAAAGAAAAAAGTACTGGATAATTTGACCAACAACCTCCAGCTTATTCAAAAAAGTGGAATTCCCATGGAACAATATAGTGAGAAAAAGAGAACCGCTTTAATTAAAATGCTGGATGATTATAAAGTATTACGACAGGAACAGACAGAGAGAGAAAACAGGATAATACAGTTGGAAAAGAACTTTGAGCGGGCATCTTATTCCAAGGTTAAGGTTCATGATATAGTATATCCGGGGGTTAGAGTGGGTATTGGCCAGGCTATTTATGTGGTGAATGATTCCATTAAATACACTGCGTTTATTCTCGATCAGGGAGAAGTGAGAATATCATCGCTGCGTTGATTTTGGGAGGTGCTGTTTAATGACTATAAGAAGCCTCGATATGCAGGTTCTTGTGCAGAAGGTCGGTGATGTAGCACGGGTACAGCAAGCGCAGCAAACAGAAAGCAACAGCAGACAGCAGGAATTTTTGCAGGCAATTGACCAGCAGACCAAAGAGAGAAGCAAGGCAGTGAAAGAGACTGAAAAAAACGAGTCTGCCTTTGTACATGGCAAAGAAGAACAGGAAAAAGAAAAAAAAGCCAAAAAAAAGTCAAAAGGAAAAGGAAATAAAAAGAAAAAAGAGAATAAAGAGAATAAAGAGAATAAAGAGAATAAAGAAAGCAGTCTTGCGAAAGACCGCATAAAGGGTAATAATATTGACTTCACAGTCTAAAGGCAGGTGAAGCGCCATATCTGTATGGTCTGTTCTCTGTACTATTATTGGAATTATAGTTTTATTGTTTATTATGTGTCTTTTAAAAAATACCATAAACGAAGCGAGAAGCATCAGACAAAATCTGGAAAGCATTATGGAAAATGCTGCGGACATTTCCAGATCAATTGTAGATGATATTGATAAAAGGGTTTCCTCTAAAAAGGAAATCTGTGAGGAGACTGTGCAATATCCTGTAAGTGAAACACTTTGCACAGAGCCTTGTTTAGCAATAATGGAAATCAAGGAAACTGTTGAGCCGGATGATGAAGGGGAAAAAGGATATAGACTGAAGGTTCATGAATTGGCCAGGGAACTGGGAATGAGCAGCAAACGTCTGATAAATATCCTGAAAGATATGGGCTATAATATTTCGCATCACATGAACAGCCTGGATACTCACATAGTAAAAGAGGTCAAGGGAAAAATCAATAAGGCAGATCTGTTGGAGATCAAAGCTGATGATCAGGAAAAACACAAGAGCCTGGTAAAACATAATGAAAGAGCAGATATCGCGAAGATAAACGCTTATGATTCTTCTGCTGGCATGCCTGGTATAGCTTCTCCCCAAAAACCTGAAATCCAGGCGAAAAAGCATAAGGAAATGGATATAGGTATTGATGATTTAAAATCTGCTCATCCCTATCTTGCTGTTCGTACCCTTTTTGAAAAGGGATATTCGGTGAGGGAAATTGCAAAATTGCTTGAAAGGGGCCAGGGCGAGGTTAGTTTAATTCTTAACCTTACCAAAAAGAAACAAGCTCGCTAACCATAAGTATGACAGATTATCGGAGCAAGAAAAAAGTTAAAAATCAAGGAATTGGCAAATGCTGCTATTCAATTTTTTCGGTATGAGGAAAACATTTGTTTTCCTTTTGTTTTGTCATTTAGAGCAATTGGGTTTTTGGTGGTAATCAATTAAATTGACTTTTTATGGGCACCTTTAAAGAGAAAGTTATTTGGGCTTCTTGCCAAGCTCTATAAAACTGTGATATATTATTTTCTGGTAATTACACACGTCAGTTGACCCCTTGAATGGTGCTAGACAATAGTTTTCAAGGAGGATGAAACGGCGGAGGATTAAAACTGAAAGGAGGTGAGTGTCGGTGTCAGTAGTTACTATGAAACAACTCCTGGAAGCAGGAGTTCACTTTGGACACCAGACACGCAGATGGAACCCCAAGATGGCCACCTATATTTATATGGAAAGGAATGGCATCTATATTATCGATCTGCAACAAACGGTTAAGAAATTTGAGGAAGCCTATGCTTTTATCAGAGAGGTTGTTACAGACGGCAAGGGAGTTCTTTTTGTGGGTACCAAGAAGCAAGCTCAGGAAACAATCAGGGACGAAGCACAGCGATGCGGGATGTATTTTGTTAACCAGCGCTGGTTGGGAGGTATGCTTACCAACTACAAGACTATAAGAAAGCGTGTTTTTCGTCTAAAAGAGCTTGAAAAAATGGAAGCTGAAGGAGCTTTTGAAGTATTGACCAAAAAGGAAGTAGCCAAGCTGCTCAATGAAAGAGAAAGATTGGAGAGATTCCTCGGCGGCATAAAAGATATGGATAAACTTCCAGGAGCTGTTTTTGTTGTCGATCCCAGGAAAGAAAAAATAGCGGTGGCAGAAGCGCGTAAGTTAAATATTCCTGTAGTAGCAATAGTTGATACAAACTGTGACCCGGATGAGATAGATTATATTATCCCTGGTAATGATGATGCTATCAGAGCTGTTAAGTTGATATCATCCAAAATTGCTGATGCGGTATTGGAGGGCAATCAGGGAGAGCAAGTTACTGCATAGTAAATATAAAGGGGGTAAACTACCCCCTTTATATTCGATATTCCAAGTATTTAGGCTTTGAGAAAAGAATTTCTGGCGTTAAACGCTTTAGGAGGTAAGTGTAATGGTTACAGCTGCAATGGTTAAGGAATTGCGAGAGCGAACCGGAGCAGGTATGATGGATTGCAAAAAAGCTCTGGTGGCAACTGATGGTGATATAGAAAAAGCTATAGACGAATTAAGAACCAAGGGTTTAGCGAAAGCTGCCAAAAAGGCAGGAAGGGTAGCAAGTGAAGGAGTGGTTACTTCCTATATTCATGGTGGCGGACGCATTGGGGTTCTGGTAGAGGTGAACTGTGAGACTGATTTTGTAGCCAAAAACGATGAGTTTAAACAGTTGGCTTATGATTTAGCCATGCAAATTGCAGCCTCCAGTCCGGAATATGTGAGCCGTAACGATGTACCGGAAGACCATGTATTAAAAGAAAAGGAAATTTTAAAAGCTCAAGCCCTGGAAGAAGGCAAGCCAGAAAAAGTGGTGGAAAAAATGGTTGAAGGCCGGATAGAAAAGTTCTTTAAAGAACAGTGCCTGTTGGAACAGGTATATATTAAGGATACCGATAAGACTGTTCAAGAATTGATACATGAACATATAGCAAGAATAGGAGAAAACATTTCCGTCAGAAGATTTGTGCGCTATGAAGTAGGTGAAGGGATAGAAAAAGAACAATCTGATTTTGTTGCAGAAGTTATGGCACAAATTAAATAAAAACTGAGTTCACTTAGTTTTAGTATTTTTGTAGGAAATGTATCAGTATTTATATTGGTTAAAGAGAAACTCTTAGTTTTTCCTCGCCAATTTGGAGCATTTAAACCTAAAATCAATAATAATAAAAGGTTATCTGGGAGGTTATGGCTTGGAAAAACCAAAGTATAAGCGCATTGTTCTTAAACTAAGTGGGGAAGCCCTGGCAGGGGAAGGAGGCTCTGGGATAGATCCGGAAATAATCTCTTCCATTGCCAGGCAGGTTGTAGATGTTGTTGAAAAAGGTGTAGAACTGGCTATTGTAGTCGGGGGAGGAAATATCTGGCGGGGAGTGGCAGGTAGTGCAAAGGGCATGGACCGGGCAGCTGCTGACTATATGGGAATGCTGGCAACAGTAATCAATTCCCTGGCTCTCCAGGATGCTCTGGAGCAGGAAGGAATGGGAACCCGGGTGATGTCTGCCATTGAAATGAAAGAGGTTGCTGAACCCTATATCAGGCGCAGGGCTATTCGCCATTTGGAAAAGGGCAGGGTAACCATTTTCGCGGCAGGTACTGGCAATCCCTATTTTTCAACTGATACCGCGGCTGCTTTGAGATCTGCTGAAATAGAAGCAGAAGTAATTCTAATGGCCAAAAAGGTTGATGGAGTGTATGATTCAGATCCCTTGAAAAATCCTCTTGCCAAAAAGTTTGACAGCCTGGATTATATTGACGTATTGAACAAAGGATTGGGGGTAATGGATTCAACAGCTGCATCCCTGTGTATGGATAACGGTATCCCTATTATTGTCTTTGATTTGACTACCCCGGGTAATATATTGAAAGTGGTGATGGGTGATAATATTGGTACTTATGTAGGGAGGTAAGAGTGTGATAAAAGAAATTTTAAATGATGCCGAGGAAAGGATGAAAAAATCGACCGAGCATTTGGGACGGGATTTATCTTCTTTGCGTGCCGGGAGAGCCAATCCTGCAATGCTGGACAGAGTAATGGTGGATTATTATGGAGTTCCTACTCCAATTAACCAGATGGCTAGTATTACGGTACCTGAGGCCAGATTACTGGTTATTCAACCCTGGGATAAAAGCGTTATTGCTGATATAGAAAAGGCTATTATGAAATCAGATCTGGGCATTACTCCCTCAAATGACGGTAATGTTATTCGGGTAGCCATACCCCAGCTCACAGAAGAGCGCAGAAAAGAGCTGGTAAAAGTAGTAAAGAAAAGAGCTGAAGAAGCTAAAGTAGCTGTTAGAAATATCCGCAGAGAAGCCAATGAGTTATTGAAAGCCAGTGAAAAAGAAAAGGTAATTTCTGAGGACGAAAACAAAAGAGGTGTCGACGAGAGCCAGAAATTAACTGACAAATATGTAAAAGAGGTTGATAAAATATCACAGGCCAAAGAAAAAGATATTATGGAAGTTTAAGTATTATTTGTTTTATTTCCAGAATATAAAAGTTATAATAATCTTAACTACACCCCCTGGCGGGGGTTTTGTGCTTGAAGCAAGGGAAGGGAATAAGGTGGCAACAAATAACTTGAATTATGCAGACATGATAGAACATGAAAGACTGCCCCGCCATATAGCCATTATTATGGATGGGAATGGCAGGTGGGCCCGGAAAAGACTGATGCCCAGGACTATGGGGCACAGGGCAGGTATCAACTCAATCAGAAGAGTAGTAGAAGCCTGTGTGGATATTGGCATACCAGTATTGACGGTTTTTGCTTTTTCAACGGAAAATTGGAAGAGGCCGCTGGACGAAGTAGACTACTTAATGAAATTGCTCGTTGAGTTTCTCCATAAGGAGCTTAAAGCCCTGGATGAGAATAATATCAGGATCAGCATACTGGGGAATTATGAATTGTTACCAGATAAATGTAAAATAGAGATTGCAGAGGCTGTACAAATTACTCAGGACAATAGCGGAATGTCGTTTAATATAGCCCTCAATTATGGTTCCAGAAGCGAAATACTGGAAGCGGTAAGGTGTTTAGCAAAAGAAATTGCTAAAGGGGAAATAAGTGCAGAAGATATTACAGAGGAGCACTTTTCCAGCCTTTTATATACTAAAGGATTACCCGACCCGGATCTCTTGATCAGAACTGCCGGGGAAATGCGGCTCAGTAATTTTCTTCTATGGCAAATAGCCTATACTGAGTTGTGGGTTACCGATTTGATGTGGCCGGATTTTTCGCGGGAAGAACTGCTGAAAGCCATATGGGAGTTTCAGCAACGAGACAGAAGATTTGGCGGACTGAGCAGATGAGAACAGGATGGATAATATGTTGAAAGCCAGAGTACTCAGTGCAGTTATAGGCATACCACTTTTGTTAACGATATTATATGCAGGTGGTTTTTATTGGAAAGCACTTTTTTTTGTTCTGGGGATACTGGCTTTAAAAGAATTTTTTGATATGATGAAAAATGCTTCATATACCCCGTTAGTATTACCAGCGTATGCTCTTTTCCTGACTTTGCTTTTCTCCCATCTTTATAATGCTTGTTTTTTAGCAGTACTTTTTTTGATACTGCTTTTTTCAGTCATATATTATGTATTAAAATATCCGGCAGTCTCGATTCTCGATCTGTCATTGAGCTTTTTAATTGCCGCCTATGCCGGTTTTCTGCTCAATTATGCGATAAGGATTGCTGATCTGACACAGGCTTTTACAATTATATTATTGGTCTTTATCCTAACCTGGAGCAGTGATATAGGAGGTTACTTTGTTGGTAAAAAATGGGGTAAAAATAAAATGGCACCATTATTGAGTCCTGCGAAGAGCTGGGAAGGAGCAGGCGGCAGCGTGCTGTTTTCAGTACTGGGGTGTTTTATTTTTTTTCATACCATAGCCATTGAAAACCCTGGTTCAGCATATTTATTATTACTGGCAATTATCTCAAGTGTTGTGGCCCAATTCGGAGACCTTTTTATCTCAGGTGCCAAGCGGTTTTTTAAAGTCAAGGATTCAGGCCGTCTTATTCCAGGTCATGGAGGGGTTCTGGATCGTTTCGACAGTTTTCTATTAGTGCTTCCTCTGGTCTACTTCTTTTTTTCCATGTAATACAGAGACAAATTTTACATGTATAATTAAGGGCGTAAACCAGGGAGCCATTTCAAGAAGATGTTCGGCTTGACCTGGGTTATATTTTCTCCTGTTACTGAGTTTAAGGAAAGAGGGAAATAAATGGATCCTGATTTACTGAAACAAATAAAGTCAATGGTTAAGCTGGCTACGCTTGTTCTGATACTACTGGCTGTTTATCTATTATTTATATACATATTTCCAATATTGGGAAATATATTTTCTTATATTCCTGCCCTGTTTCTCCCTTTTATTCTGGCAATTTTGCTGGCGGTGATAATTGAACCAGTGGTTGAGTTCTTTGAAAGGAAAACCCGCCTCAACCGGAGCATTTCGGTGGCATTGAGTTTGCTTTTGGGGGTAGGGGGCTTAATAGCGTTGCTTTTTTTGATTATTTCAAAAATAAGCAGGGAAATGGCAAATTTATCGCCCTTACTGTCATCATATTCAGGAAAGGTAATAGAAAAATCTCTTGCAACTTTCAGCGATTTCAAGTTATTTTACCTGCGTCTGGATTTGTCCCCTGAAATACAGGCGGCCATACAGGATAATATAGAAAAAGGAATTGAACTGGTACGTGCTTTAATGGAAAATAGTATTGATATGCTGATGAAGACGCTAACTATGTTGCCTGGTTTATTTATATTTCTAATGATTGCTGCAGTGGCCAGCTTTTTTATTATCAAGGACAGGGCTTTGATAAGGAGTTTTGTATTACAGCTTTTCCCGGAAGATTTTCAATCAAAAACCAGACACGTTGTGGCTGAGTTGTTTAAGGCATTGATTGGTTTCGCTAAAGCCTACAGTATATTGATATCGATTACTGCTATAATTACTATTATTTGTTTGCAGATACTTGGCGTTCAATATGTTTTCACCATAGGAATAATAGTGGGATTGCTGGATATTCTTCCTGTACTGGGCCCGGGAGGCCTGTTTATTCCCTGGATTATATGGGAAATATTAATTGGTAATACCGGGATGGGAATCAGCCTCCTGGTGGTTTACATAGTTATATCGGTGGTCAGACAGATACTGGAACCCAAAATTGTGGGAGATAGTATTGGCCTGCATCCTTTGGCAACACTGGTTTCATTGTACGTGGGACTGCAATTGGGAGGATTTGCCGGACTGGTTTTAGGGCCGGTAATAGTAGTAATAGTTATTGCCTGTTTTAGGGCTGGGCTGTTTAAGGAAATAACCTGGAGGAAAGATTGATGACAGGAGAAAAAATTACTAATGTATTGATATTAGGCTCTACTGGTTCCATAGGGAAACAAGCACTGGAAGTGATTGATAAGCATACTGAAAAATTCAGGGTAGTTGGGCTGGCAGCCAGAGATGAAGTATCTCTGCTTGCAGAGCAAATAGAAAAATATAAGCCTCTTGCGGTAGCCGTATCTGATGATAGGGCCTGCCGGCAATTAAGAGATATTTATAAGCATAAGATTGCATTTATGTCTGGAATCGAGGGCTTGCAGGAAATAGCCTCCCTGCCTGAAGCAGACATAGTTCTGATCGCAGTAAGCGGAGCTATAGGAATTCTTCCTACTCTGGCAGCCATAGAAGCCAATAAAAAAATAGCCCTGGCCAATAAAGAGACCCTGGTTGCGGCAGGAGAAATAGTAATGGCCAAAGCCTATGAAAAAGGGATTTTAATAATTCCGGTTGACAGTGAACATTCGGCCATATTTCAGTGTATTAAGGGAGAGGAAAAATACCTTAAAAATATCTGGTTAACTGCGTCAGGGGGGCCTTTCCGCGATTTTTCACGGGAAGAACTGGAAAAGGTAAACCCCGGCATGGCTCTGAGGCATCCCAACTGGGCAATGGGACCTAAAATTACTGTTGATTCAGCTACTCTGATGAATAAAGGCCTGGAGGTAATTGAAGCCTATCACCTTTTTGGCCTGGATTATGACAGAATCAAGGTTCTGGTTCAAAAAGAGAGTATAATACATTCCATGGTAGAACTGGTGGACGGCTCTTTCCTGGCACACCTGGGAGTACCTGATATGCGAATACCTATACAATATGCTTTTACTTATCCCGAAAGGTTTGAGTCACCTGCACAGAATCTGGATTTTGCCAGTCTGGCTTCCATAAATTTTGCCAGACCTGATACAGAGAAATTTCCAGCTCTGGCTCTGGCTTATAATGCAGGGCGCATTGGAGGAACAATGCCAACGGTATTGAATGCTGCCAATGAGGTGGCAGTTAATTGCTTCTTGAATGGTAAGATCAAGTTTACGGCTATTTCTTCAATAGTTGAAGAGGTAATGCTTAAACATCGGCCTGAAAAGGAAGTGGATCTGGATATTATTTTTAATGCAGATGACTGGGCCAGAAAAATGGCGACAGAATTAATTTTGAGTATTTAATTTTAATTTCACTACAATAAAGTAGTAATTATAAACAGGCTGAAATTCCTTCGACACGGACAACACGGAGCTAACGGAATTACACGGAAAGTTTTTTGAATAAGGTGTGAAAGATAAACTTGGATATTATCTATTACGTCTAACGTTTTACTTCTTGCGTTTCACCTGTCTGACGTCTCCGGCCAAAAATTAAGGAGGTTAAGTAGTGACAATATTGATTACTATTCTTATCATTGCGGTACTCATTCTTGTACATGAATGGGGGCATTTTTTTACTGCTCGAAGAATCGGTATACCTGTTCATGAGTTTAGTATAGGATTTGGGTACCAGCTTTTTTCCATCAAAAAAAACGGAGTGGTATATTCCCTGCGTCTCTTGCCTCTGGGGGGCTATGTGCGTATGGCCGGAGAAGAACCCGGGGATCAGGAGGACCCCAACGGTTTCAGTAATAGAACACCTCTGGAAAAGATCCGGGTGGCTTTTGCCGGACCCTTTATGAATTTTGTGCTGGCTGTTTTCATTTTTATATATATATATACTTTTATAGGTGTCCCTCATAATGTGGATGAACCTGTTATCGGCAGGGTTGTTTCCGGCCAACCTGCAGACCGGGCTGGAATACAGGCTGGTGATATAATACTATCCGTGAATGGAGAGAGCATAAACAGCTGGACTGAATTCACCGGCAAGCTTGCTGACAACCCTGAAGGCCAGGTTCTGGAAATTAAGGCCATGCGAAATGAAATAATAGAGTCTTTTACTCTTACTCCGGAAAAAAGCGATACTGCTGAGACTCCAATTATTGGTGTAGCAGGCAAAGTGGAATATGAAAAACAGGGAATAGTAAATTCAATAAAAATTGGGTTTCAGCAAACATATCAGCTAACTGCTTTACTTCTGTCAGGACTGTGGATGATGATTAGCGGTGGAGTATCAATGAATGACGTGGCAGGTCCTGTAGGGATTGTCCAACTGGTAGGAGAAGCTGCACAGTTTGGAGGTGTGTTTCTCCTGAGTTTCAGTGCTTTCCTGAGCATCAATTTGGGTATCTTGAATTTACTTCCCATTCCAGCCCTGGATGGCAGCAGGATAGTATTTGCCATAGTAGAAGCTATTCGCAGGAAACCGCTGGAGCCTGAAAAAGAAGGCTTTGTTCACTGGATAGGCTTTCTGTTTCTTATTGGGTTAATGCTGCTGGTGACTTACAATGACATAATAAGGTTGATAAGAGGGTGATTTGATGAGAAGAAAATCTCGGGTAGTAAAAATAGGCAATCTCCTGGTTGGCGGCGATAATCCGGTAACAGTACAATCGATGTGCAGTACCGACACCAGGGATGTTGAAAATACCGTGAAACAGATAAAGGGACTGGAGAAGACGGGATGTGAAATTATACGGGTTGCTGTGGTGGATGAGGAAGCCGCCAATGCTATCTCCAGTATTAAAAAAAGTATAAGTATTCCATTGATCGCTGATATTCATTTCGATTACCGGCTGGCGATAAAGAGTCTTGAAGCTGGGGCTGATGCCCTGAGGATTAATCCCGGAAATATTGGAGATGCCAAAAAGGTCAGGGCTGTGGTCAAGGTTTGTCAGGAACGGCAGATTCCCATCAGGATCGGGGTTAATGCTGGTTCTCTGGATAAAAGGCTTCTGGCGAAATATGGGAGTATATCTGCTCCTGCTATGGTTGAAAGTGCCATGGAAAACATTAAAATCCTGGAAGATATGGATTTTCGCGATATCAAGGTCTCACTGAAAGCATCCTCGGTAATGCTCACTCTGGAGGCTTACAGGCTGATAGCCAGGAAAGTGGATTATCCCCTCCATCTTGGCATTACTGAAGCCGGTACCAGGGATAGAGGATTGATTAAATCTTCTCTGGGGATTGGAATGCTTCTAAGTGAAGGCATTGGAGATACGATAAGGGTATCGTTGACGTCTGAACCCGAATATGAAGTGTGGGCTGCCTACGAAATTTTGCGTATTCTGGGTTTGCGTAAAAAGGGTATTGAGCTTGTTTCCTGTCCTACCTGCGGCCGTTGTGAAATTGACCTGATAGGTATTGCTGAAGAAGTGGACAGGCAGATAAGATTCATGAATAAAGACCTGAAGCTGGCGGTAATGGGATGTGTGGTAAATGGTCCCGGAGAAGCCAAAGAGGCTGACCTGGGTATTGCCGGAGGACGCGGCTTTGGTCTCCTGTTTAAAAAGGGAGAGATAATAAAAAAGGTACCGGAGAAGGATTTGGTGGCTGAACTCTTGAAAGAAATACAGAAGCTATAATATCAACTGAAGGAGGTAGGAAGATTTGAAGGCTTCAGAACTGTTTTATCCTACATTGCGTGAAGTGCCGGGCGAGGCAGAGATATTGAGTCATCAGCTATTGCTCAGAGCTGGTTTTATCAGAAAGGCAGCTGGAGGAGTATATTCTTACCTGCCGTTGGGATATAGGGTGATAAAAAAGATAATGAATATTGTGCGTGAAGAAATGGATCGAGCCGGAGGCCAGGAGGTATTGATGCCCATAATTCAGCCGGCGGAGTTGTGGAAGAAATCAGGACGCTGGGATGTTTATGGTGATGAGATGTTCAGGCTCAATGACCGCCATAATCGCGACTTTGCCCTGGGCCCGACCCATGAGGAAATGATTACAACGCTGGTGAATAACGATACTCATTCTTATCGCGATCTACCTCTTTTAATATATCAGATTCAGAATAAATATCGGGATGAGATAAGGCCCAGATTTGGCCTTATGCGGGGAAGAGAGTTTATCATGAAAGACCTTTATTCCTTTGACATTGATGAGGCTGGACTGGACTTGTCCTATAAGAAAATGTATGAGGCCTATAATCGTATCTATCAAAGGCTGAGATTGGATTACCGTGTAGTGGAGGCCGATAGCGGTGCGATTGGCGGTAATGAAAGCCAGGAGTTCATGATTCTGGCAGAAACAGGAGAATCGGAAATTGTATATTGCAATAACTGTGATTATGCGGCTAATGTGGAGAAAGCTGCTTGCAGTGCAGGGGAAGCCTCTGAACCCGAAGCTCCGATAAAGAGCCTGGAAAGGATTCATACACCGGGACAAAAGACAATACAGAACATAGCTGATGCTTTTGGCATTCCCAAAGATAAACAGGTAAAGACCTTGATGTATCTTGCCGATGGCGAGCTCATTGCGGCTGTATTAAGAGGAGACCGGGAACTGAACGAAATCAAGCTCAAAAATGTCCTGAATTGCACAGAACTTTTTATGGCAGATGAAACAACAGTACGGGATGTCTGCGGTGCTGGCTTTGGCTCGTTGGGACCGGTGGGTATGAGTGTAAAAATATATGCAGATTTAGAGCTTGCAACAATGAAAAATTTCGCCTGTGGAGCCAATGAAGATGATTACCATTATATAAATGTCAATTTTGGGCGTGATTTCTCGGCGGAAGCAGTAATAGATATCAGGAACGCGGTAGAGGGCGATAATTGTCCTAACTGTGATGGCAAGTTAAGAAGCATCAGAGGGATTGAAGCCGGGCAGATCTTTAAACTGGGCACCAAATATTCGGAGGCTATGGGAGCCACTTTTCTGGATCAAAATGGAAAAGAACAGCTCATGATAATGGGCTGTTATGGTATAGGAGTATCACGGACAATGGCATCTGCTATAGAACAGAATAATGATGAAAACGGCATAATATGGCCAGTACCGATTGCTCCTTACCACGTAATAATTGTGCCGGTTAACAACAAAAAAGAAGAACAGATGGATGCAGCCTGGTCAATATATAATGAATTTATTGAGAATGGAATCGAGACCCTTATAGATGACCGTGATGAACGCGCGGGGGTTAAATTTAAAGATGCCGACCTGATAGGTATACCCATAAGGATTACTATAGGCCCCAGGTCTTTAAAGGAAAAACAGCTTGAGGTGAAGAAAAGATGGGAGAGCGAGGCGGAACTGGTAGATATGGATAAGGTTCTGGATAAAGTCAAAACCATACTGGCAGATTACTGAGTTAAGTTACGCATTGGACAGAGAATGCGCAGCAGTGGAAGTTTTGACACGGATTCTTTTCGACTACTTGAGTTATAGATTATTACGGCAAAATCTTCATGAGCAGGGGACGCGTCTTGCCTTGCTTTCTTCTGCAGCAATTGTTTTCTTTTCTGCTGCTTTAAATAAAGGACATTTTCTCTTTTTCTGCAGGCAAGGCAAGAAACTTCCCCATAGTCTGGTACGGCATTGCTTTGCTAAAGCGAAAGAACTCTATCCATAGTGGGGAGATTTGTGGGATTAAGCTTAACACAGGGGGATAAAGGCGATAGATACGGTGACTGCATATATCTTGTAGGGATGAAAGTCTGACGGGGTTGTTCCACCTTGAGGCTGATTTTATGCATGTAGGGGCACCCGCAAGGGGTGCCCCTGCAACAGAAATTTTGTTTAACTATCAGCTGTAATTATGGTATTCACCAAACCTAAAACCAGAAAAAGAATCTGTGTTAATCTGCGTCCGCAGGATCTGTGTGCGAGCGTAGCGAGCCCGTGTTTAATAAAACTCTACGGCTACGGCGTAGTCTCTGTAAAATGCGAAAGTGCTTATTCTATTAATTAGGTGGGAATTATATGGGGATTTGGGAAATCGTATTTAAACTTACCTTGGCCTGTGTTTTAGGGGCTTTAATAGGTCTGGAGCGCGAAAGCCTGGACCGCCCGGCCGGATTGAGGACTTATACCCTGGTCTGTGTAGGTTCAACCCTGGCTATGATTGTATCCATAGATATATATCTCCAATATTATCAGACTGTTAATGCCGATCCCGGCCGAATAGCAGCTCAGGTTGTTAGCGGCATTGGTTTTCTCGGTGCCGGTACAATTATGAGGGAAGGAGCAACCGTCAGGGGGCTGACTACTGCTGCGGGACTGTGGGTAGTAGCCTGTATTGGGCTGGCAGTAGGTGCTGGTCTATATATTCCCGCCATTGCTACAACTGTCCTAATCTTATTTGTGCTGGTTTACTTTATCAAGTTTGAGCACATTTTTACTGGAATGAGAGAATACAAGGGACTGCTGATGGTGGTAGAAGACAGACCGGGTCAGGTGGGGAACATAGGCTCAATTCTTGGAGATCTTAATGTTTTGATAAAAAATATTCAGTTGAGCAGGTTGGATAATGGAGAAGACCTGGAAGTGGAGTTGCTTTTGCAGTTACCGCCAAATCTGTCAATTGGGCAGGTAATAGATGAATTTTCCGGTCTCAAAGGGCTGCGGAGCATAAACCGCCTGAACTGATTAATAAAGAGACGAGTCTTACCAAGTCTGCTTCACAGCTGTGACACAGTGCTTCTCTTTTACCGGGTGAGTGGGGCTTTTTGCAAGGATTTCGAAAAAGCCGCCTGACGACCAGACTCCGCCACCGGGAACACTAGTGCTTGTCTCGCGTGTTCGGGGGTACGGCGCTAATTTCCTTCCATGGTCAATATCGCTCCCGAGCCATCCATGGCATTCGCCCCCTCCCACACTCGCCATCGCAAAGTTGTTCCTCGGTCGTTACGTCGGCGTTTTCCTCTCCCTGCAAAAAGCGCGATATTCTTGCTTTTCTATTAATTATCTTTATCGGCTTATTATAAAAAAACAAGGAACTATGTCCATAGTGGAGAGATTTGTGGGATCAAGCTTAGCGCAGGGTGATAAAGGCGATAGATACTATGACTGCACATATCTTATAGAGGTGTCACTACACCTTAAAGAATCTGGGTTTATCCGTGTGTGAGCGAAGCGAACCCGTGGTTGATTCAGTGCGCATTCTTTGTCTACTGTAAACTTGGAGAATATTTCCCGGAGATTTATGGGGGGATTAATTTTGACCAGAGATTTTATCGATTTAATGGGTAATTACATAGACCCCGCATATTCAAGGTTCTGGCAGGGGGCAATCCTGGAAAAGATTGAGGTATATAAAAACAGAGCCCTGTGGAAACTGTATGTCTCGGTTTCACATGCAGTACATACAGAAACACAGTTGCAAACTGCTGACAGTTTACTCAGGCATTTCTCCTTTCTCGAATCGCTGGAAATAATTCCGCTGTTAGAAAATCAAAAAGATGAACTGGAAATCATAATTGCCCAGAGTAAAAATGATTTTTTGTCAGAATATATAAATTATGGGCAAATCAATAATACTATTCAGTGGCAGATTGAGAATAATAGAATAGACTTGATTACCGGGGATAGTAATCTTTTTAGCTCTTTGCTGGAAAGGGAGATTTGCGAAAAACTATCCAATTGGTTCTGGCAGGAATATCGTCTGAGAGTATTGGTGCGGGTTCTGTGTACTGCTTTAAACAGGATAGAAAGCTCGAACACTGAGTTTATTTCCCGTAAAAAAGTGGAGGTAATGGAAATAGAAGATGATACTCCCCCTCAACCAAGACGCGTGTCCAGGAAAGAAAGAAAAGGTTCTGCTTTGCTGGAAAAGGGACAGCTAATGAAAATATCGGAAATCGAAGAGGGTTTAAGGTCGGCAGTGGTGGAGGGTGAGATATGGGGCAAAGATACTAATGTATTGAAAGACGGGCGTTGTGTTATCAGTTATTACTTAAGCGATTACGCTGATACCATAATTATTAAATCTTTTGTGGATAAAACTGCAGATGACAAAATAGAACCGGGTGACTGGGTAAGGGTATGTGGAAGTGTTCGCTATGATGATTATGTCAGGGAAATCGTTCTGTTTATGGATTCCTATATGGCTCTGGCCAAACCTGAGAGAATGGACAATTACCCGGAAAAGAGGGTGGAACTCCATGCCCATACAAAAATGAGCGCCATGGATGGTTTGACGGAAATCGATCAACTTGTGGAACGGGCTGCCAGGTGGCAGCATCCGGCCATTGCAATTACTGATCATGGATGTGCTCAGGCTTTTCCCGATGCTTATCAGGCTGCCAGAAAACATAATATCAAGCTTATCTACGGAGTAGAGGCTTACCTGATTGAAGAAGACAAAAAGGAAAGTCCCTGTCATATTGTGCTTTTAGCCAAAAACCAGACAGGTTTAAGAAACCTGTACAAGCTGGTGAGCATATCTTACCTGGACTATTTTTATCGAAAACCCAAAATAAGCAGGACTAAGCTAATTGAGCACCGCGATGGACTGCTTTTGGGTACAGCCTGTGAAGCCGGTGAGTTGTACCAGGCTGTCATTAAGCAAAAAGACAAGTGCGAGATTGAAAAAATCGCATCTTTTTACGATTACCTGGAAATTCAACCTTTGAAGAATAACGAGTTTTTGATTAAGGACGGAAGGGTTAAGAGCATTGAAGAGTTAAAGGATATTAACCGTTTTATCTTTAATTTGGGGAAGAAACTCGATAAGCCGGTAGTGGCTACAGGAGACGTACATTTTCTGGATCCTCATCATGAAATTTTCAGAAGGATAATACAGGCTGGTCAGGGCTATGATGATGCAGAATCCCAGGCCCCGCTGTATTTTCGTACAACTGACGAGATGCTGGAAGAATTTGCCTATCTGGGAGAGAAAGAAGCCAGGGAAGCTGTAATTGATAATTCACTGGCAATTGCTGCAGAAATTGCTGATATTAAGCCGGTTCCCGATGGCTTCTATCCTCCCAAAATTGAAACCGCCGATGAAGAAGTAAGCGAATTAAGCTGGAAACGGGCACACTGTTTATATGGAGAAGAGCTTCCCGATATAATTGGTAATAGGCTCACAAGGGAACTGGATTCTCTGACCGGGCATGGATTCAGTGTCCTCTACCTTATTGCTCATAAGCTGGTCAAAAAATCCAATGAAGATGGATATCTGGTAGGGTCTCGGGGTTCAGTAGGTTCTTCTCTGGTAGCTTATCTTATCGGGGTAACAGAGGTAAATCCGATGGAACCTCATTATTTGTGTTCCGCCTGTCAATACAGTGAATTTATTCTTGATGCTTCTGCAGGCTGTGGTGCAGATTTGCCGGACAGGACCTGTCCTGTTTGTGGTGAAGAACTCTCTAAAGAGGGCTTTGACATACCTTTTGAGACCTTTCTCGGCTTTGAAGGAGACAAGGTACCGGATATTGATCTTAATTTTTCGGGGGATTATCAGGGTCGTGCCCATAAATATGTTGAAGAACTATTTGGCAGTGAAAATGTATTTCGGGCGGGAACCATATCAACCATAGCTGAAAAAACAGCCTATGGCTTTGTAAAAAACTATGCCGGGGATAGGGAAATTGTTTTAAAAAATTCCGAAATCAACCGCCTGGTAAAAGGAATTACCGGGGTAAGAAGGACTACCGGACAGCACCCGGGAGGTCTTATCGTGGTGCCCAAGGATAGGGATATATTGGAGTTTACTCCTTTGCAGCATCCTGCAGATAATAAAGAATCCGGGGTTATTACTACCCATTTTGAATATCATGCTATAGGAGATCAACTGGTTAAGCTGGATATACTGGGTCATGACGATCCTACTGTCATTAAAGAGTTGGAAGATTTAACGGGTATAAATGCTTCCGGGATCAGCCTCAGCGAAAAAGAGACGATGAAGCTGTTTTCTGGTGTAGAACCTCTGGGAGTTACAGAAAAAGAAATTGTGTCTGCTGTGGGTACATGCGGAATTCCTGAGTTTGGTACCAGATTCGTAAGACAGATGCTGGAAGCGACCAGACCTACTACTTTTTCTGAATTAGTCAGGATAAGTGGACTTTCTCATGGAACCAATGTCTGGCTAAATAATGCTCAAACTTTGATTGCAAGCCAGACTGCCAGTTTAAGCCAGGTTATTTGCACACGCGATGACATTATGATTCATTTAATCCAGCAGGGAATGGATAAAAAGCTGGCCTTTAAAATAATGGAAAAAGTGAGAAAGGGTAAGAAACTCAATACTGAAGAAGTGAAGCTTATGCAGGAATGCAATATTCCCCAATGGTATATTGACTCCTGTAACAAAATCGAGTATATGTTTCCCAAAGCCCATGCTGTAGCTTATGTAATGATGGCGTTTAGAATTGCCTATTTCAAAGTTTATTATCCCCTGGCATTTTACGCCAGTTTTTTCAGTATAAGGGCCGAAGATTTTGATGCTGAAACTATACTTCGGGGCTATGATTCTGTGCGTCAGCGGATTCGTGAAATTGATAAGATGGCTTATTCTGCTTCCCAAAAAGATAAAAAACTGCTTCCAATATTGGAACTGGCGATGGAGATGTATGCCCGGAAATTTATATTTCACCCGGTTGACATTTATAATTCTGATGCGAGTAAATTTGTAATTTATGAGAACGGACTCCTGCTTCCTTTTTCAGCGCTTCCCAACGTTGGACTTGCTGCTGCTCAAGGGATTGTAGATTCCAGAACAGACAAGGAATTTATCTCCGTAGAGGATTTTCAACAGAGAACCCATCTTAACAAGACAGGTATGGATATTTTACGAAAAAACAATTGCTTTAAGGACTTGCCGGAAACAACGCAAATCAGTCTTTTTGGCTGACAGGATTATAAGGTTTGCTGCTTCAGTGATTTAAGAATCTGGCCTTTGTCGGGGTAAAAGGGGCCTAATTCTTTATATGTGCTTTATATTTTGTTGAGAATTTTGAAGTCGTTATTCTGAGTGTTAGTGAAGCTGCCTCAGTCCCGGGGCTTTGCTCAGGATGACAGTGTTAAAAAACCGGCCCAATGATACAGAAAAACAAATAATGCAAAATCCTCAATTATATTGATATTTGCTTGAATAAGCGTATATGCTTATGGTATACTTCATTCAAGCTTGTTAATAGATTTTAAGCCGCAAGTGGGTTTCTGCCCACTTTTTCTATTGTAAGCTGCCCCGGAAGGGATTATGGCTGGATTTTAAAGGTATTGTATATACTATCTGAAGATGATAGCTTTTGAGCCTTTGGAGGAATTATTCAGGTCTGGATTGTTTTACTGGGGGTGATAATAATAGCGGGGGAGTCAATGCTTGGGAAACTTGAAAACAGTATTGAAAAAATTTTAAGCGAGATGGAAATAGAGCTGTATGATATGGAGTATCGCAAGGAAAATGGTGAACAGTATTTGAGGATATATATTGACAGGGATACGGAAAATGTTGATTTACAGCTTTGTTCAGAAGCTACCCGAGCAATAAAAGAGCTTATAGATGAAGATACAGTTTTTTATGATTATCTGGAAGTATCTTCTCCGGGATTGGATCGGGTATTAAAGAAGGATAAGCATTTTGCGAGGTTTATTAATCAGCGAATAAGAGTTAAAACCTTGAGACAATTTGATGGGCCAAAAACTATCAGAGGATTATTAAGAGCTTTTGATGAGAAAGAGATAAGGGTGGAGACAGAAGGCAGCGATACAACGATAATACCGAGGTCTATGATAACAAGGGTCCGATTAGATCCGGACTTATAAGAGGAGGCAAAACAATGTCTATTGAAATGATTCAGGCATTGGCTGAAATAGAAAAAGAGCGGGGGATACCTAAAACAGTATTGATAGAGGCAATTAAGTCAGCTCTGAATACGGCATACAAGAAGAACTTTGGCACTACGCAAAATGTCAGTGTGGAGTTCAGTGAAATGTCAGGCGATGTAAAGGTTTTTTCCCAAAAGAAAGTAGTTGCTGAAGAAGACCTCGAGGATTCGCGGCTGGAGATTTCTATTGAAGAGGCCAAAGAGCTTTATCCAGAATGTAAAATTGAAGATATGGTTTTTGTAGAAGCAACTCCGGAACGCTTTGGCCGAATTGCAGCACAGACAGCTAAACAAGTGGTTATACAAAAGCTCCGGGAAGCAGAAAGAAGCCTGATATATGAGGAATACCTGGAACGCGAAGGAGAAATTGTAACCGGGACAGTTCAGAGAATAGAAGCTAAAACGGTTTTTATAAGCCTGGGAAGGACCGAAGGCATGATGTTATCCTCAGACCAGATAGCTGGAGAAAGGTATGAAGTGGGACAGAGGCTAAAAGCCTATATATACGAGGTAAAGAATACCCCGAAAGGTCCCAATATTTTTCTTTCCAGGTCTCATCCATATTTTTTAAGGCGTCTTTTCGAACTGGAAGTACCCGAAATATATAATGGCATAGTAGAAATAAGAGCAATTGCCAGGGAAGCTGGAGCCCGTTCAAAAATATCGGTGAATTCTTTCGATGAGAATGTTGATTCAGTTGGGGCATGTGTGGGCCCAAGGGGACTCCGGGTACAAAATATAGTATCAGAGCTTGGCGGAGAAAAGATTGATATAATAAAATATGATAGTGATCCCGAACAATTTATTGCCAATGCCCTAAGTCCTTCCAGGGTTGTTGCTGTGTATATTAACGATGAAGAAAAAATAGCCACCGTAATTGTCCCCGACTATCAACTATCATTGGCAATAGGCAAGGAAGGACAGAATGCCAGGCTGGCAGCAAAACTTACTGGCTGGAAAGTTGACATAAAAAGTGAACAGCAATTTGCAGAAGAAAGTGGACATTATGAAGATGATTATCCAATTGAGGATGAGCTGGAGGATGCTATAGAGGAGAACGCGGACATTTCATATGATGAAGACAGTGAAGATGAGCTGGAGGAGACTGAATCGGATGCCTAAGCCTCGAAAAATTCCCCAACGTATGTGTGTCGGTTGCAGGGAGATGAAAAACAAGAGGGGATTATTAAGAATAGTCAGGACACCGGAAGGTGAAATCGAATTGGATGTTACAGGCAAGAAGGCTGGCCGTGGTGCTTATGTTTGTCCCAATATAGACTGCTTTAATCAAGCTATTAAACGAAAGAGTTTGCACAAGGCACTGGAAAAGGAAATTCCCCAGGATATTTTGGAAAGACTAAAAGAAGAAATATCGGGAATTGAACTCAATAATTGAAAAAAAGCAGGTATTGTATTTGTGAAGATTTTACCAGGAGAGATGATAGATTGAAAAAAGTATACAGTATGATAGGCTTTGCTCAGAAAGCAGGGAAAATATCTTCGGGTGCATCAGCAGCCAGAACAAGTATATTGAGGCGCAAGGCATGTCTGTTGATAATGAGTAATGATATATCAGATAATAGTAAAGAGTCACTGGTAAAAAGCTGTGAAAAAAAGAAGATCCCATGGATTACTGTGGGCAGTAAATATGAACTGGGTACTTGTGTAGGTAAGGCATATCGTGTTGCTGTATCAATAAATGATTCGGGTATGGCTGGAACCATTATTGGTATTATAAGCAAACAGGAGAAGAGATAATTAGCACGGGGGTGGTTGAATGGCAAAAATAAGAGTACATGAATTGGCAAAAGAATTGGGAATACCCAGTAAAGATATGGTTACCAGGCTTCAGGGATTGGGCCTGGATGTTAAGAATCACATGAGTACCCTGGAAGAATCTCAGGCTAGCTGGGTTAAGAATCGGGTTAAAGGGAAGTCAGAAGAAAAAAACCAGCAAGTAGAGAAAATTGCATATTCAAAAGAAGAAGCAGGAAAAAGAGAAAGTGAAAAATCGAAATCGCCGCCCATTCCCAGTAAAAAACACCCGCAGGATTCCCGGCAAACTTCTCCAGTAAAAGGAATGCCTGCAAGTCGAGACAGAATAGAAAAAAAAGAAGAACCCAGGAAAGTGCAGAACAGACCACAGGATAAGAATGCTTCAATGCAGAAAAACAGGGAACAGCAAGGAGCTGCTGGTCTAAAAAAAAGCAATGATTTGAGAGCCCAGGAAAAAAATTATGGAAAAAATATCCCACATACTGTCAATAAGCAAACAGCGAAAAGCAATAATCGTCCTGCCCATTTAAATGCCAACAGTACTGCGAAAAGCAGTAATCGTCCAGCTCATTCGAATGCCAACAGTGCAGCGAAAAGCAGTAATCGTCCAGCTCATTCGAATGCCAACAGTACTGCCAAAAACAATAATCGTCCTGTCAATTTGAATGCTAATACTACTGCTGACAAGAGCAAACAGAAAAAGACTGGTTTTCAGCAGACATTCAGAAAGGATTATAGTCGACCCCAGAAAAAATCAAAACACAAACGTAAAAAGGAAAACACTGTTGTTCAGCTTCCAGAGCTTATTGCGGTTGAAGAGTCGATAATGGTGAGAGAATTGGCGGAGAAGTTGCATAAAACTCCTGCTGAAATAGTAAAGAAACTTATGGAGCTGGGGACTATGGCTTCTATTAACCAGCTTATTGACTTTGAAACTGCTGAAATCGTAGCCAGCTTTTATGAGGTAAGAGTTGAACGGGCGATTTCTGAAGAAGAAAAGATTCTGGAGGAAATTGTTGATGAGGAGATAAGCCTTAAACATCGCCCTCCTGTAGTTACAGTGATGGGACACGTTGATCATGGAAAAACCTCTCTTCTTGACAGAATTCGCAAGGCGAATGTGGTCTCGGGTGAAGCAGGCGGAATAACTCAACATATTGGGGCCTATCAGGTCAAGATAAACGATAATAAAATTACCTTTATTGATACCCCGGGTCATGAAGCTTTTACAGCCATGAGAGCCAGGGGGGCTAACTTGACTGACATTGTTGTTCTGGTAGTAGCTGCTGATGATGGTGTAATGCCACAGACTGTTGAAGCCATAAACCACATTAAAGCTGCAAAAGTGCCTTTTATAGTAGCGGTAAACAAAATGGACAAACCAGAAGCAAAACCTGAACGGGTAATGCAACAGCTGGCTGAATACAGTATTGTTTCCGAGGAATGGGGTGGAGATATTATCTTTGTTCCGGTTTCAGCCAAAACGGGGGAAGGTATTGAAAATCTCCTGGAAATGATACTATTGCTTGCTGAAATGCATGAAATAAGAGCTAATCCAGAACGGGCCGCTGAAGGGGTAGTCATTGAAGGCGAACTGGATAAAGGCAGGGGGGCGATTGCCACCGTCCTGGTTTTAAAGGGCACACTAAAAGTTGGGGATTTTGTAATCTGTGGAGTCAACTGGTGCAAGGTGCGTGCCATGACTGACGACAGGGGCAGAAGGGTTGAACAAGCTTATCCATCTATGCCGGTTGAGATTATGGGCTGGTCAGATGTTCCAGAGGCCGGGGGCAGGGTTCAGGTATGCGATGAAAAAATTGCCAAAGAAATCAGTAGTTTGAGATTGAGTGAAAAGAAGATTGAAGAACAGAAACAAAGCAGCAGGGTATCTCTGGATGACTTTTTTAAGCACATGCAGGATTCAGAAAGCAAGGAGCTCAACCTGATATTAAAGGGAGATGTACAAGGGTCAATTGAGGCTCTGGCACAGTCCCTGTTAAGACTGAGTACAGACGAAGTAAAGGTAAACGTAATCCATTCAGCAGTTGGAGCTATTACTGAGACCGATGTAATGCTGGCATCTGCCTCCAATGGAATAATAATTGGTTTCAATGTTCGTCCTGAGTCCAAAGCTAGAAAGCATGCGGAAGATGAGAATATAGATGTTCGTCTTTACCGGGTAATATACGAAACCATAGAAGATGTAAAAAAAGCTATGAGCGGTTTGTTGGACCCGGAATATAAAGAAAAATTCCTGGGCCGCGCAGAAGTGAGAGCGACATTTAAAGTGCCCAATGTGGGAACTATTGCCGGTTCTTATGTCTTTGACGGCAAGATCCAAAGAAATGCCAATGTCCGTATTCTGCGTGACGGGGTTATTATATATGAGGGAATGTTATCATCGTTAAAACGATTCAAAGACGATGTAAAAGATGTAGCTGAAAACTATGAATGTGGTATTGGCATAAAGGATTTTAATGACCTGAAAGAGGGAGATATAATCGAAGCCTATACCATGGAGGAAATACCCAGAGAAATATAAGCGCTTCTTCGCATATGACATAGATTGCAACGCCGTGTAATAGACGCTGGTTCGCTTAGCTCACACACAGATTCTTATGATTAACGCTGATTTTTATTTAGATTTTTGGTTTTAGAGGTTTGTAGAATTCGAACTTATGGTTAATAAATTGCTTTTTTCAAAAAGCTTTTATAAGAATAACGGAAGCTTTAGTTTCCGTTATTCCTGAAATTAGATACTATTTTATAACCGAGTATTCTATTAACTATCAGCTAAAATTTCGGTGTCCATCAAACCTAATAGTAGTCAAAAAATAGAATCAGCGTGAATCATACAGATTTGCGATAATCTGCGTCTATTAAACTACTGCGTTGTCTACTGTGCAGTAAACTAATAATTGATAATAAAGGGGGTTTTTTTGTGAGCAATAGAAGGCAGGAGAAAATGACTGAAGAGATTAAACGTATTCTTTCCCGGATAATACAGGAGGAAATAAAGGATCCCCGTGTTGGTGAGGGAATGGTTTCGGTTACCAGAGTAGAATTGAGCAGTGATCTCAGCCATGCCAGGGTAAATATCAGTATTCTCGGTGAGAAGTCAAAACAAGAAGAAGCTTTTGCAGCTCTCAAAAATGCCAGGGGTTATATAAGAACTGAACTTGCAAGATCCATAAAGATTAAACATGCTCCTGAATTGGAACTCCGTCTGGATAATTCTATTGAACATGGCATAAATATCTCTTCTCTTCTGGACAGTATAAGGAAAGATGAAGATAAAAGGGATTAATAATGAATAGTATTCAGGAAATAGCGGATCAAATAATTGACAGAGATAATTTTATTTTACTGGGCCACGCGATCCCGGATGGAGATTGTGTGGGTTCTTTGCTGGGACTTTTTATGGGACTAAAAAGTCTGGGCAAGAATGCAGAAATGTTTTTACAGGATAAAGTACCCCCAATATATAATTATTTAAGCTGTGTTGAACAGATAAAAAACAATTGGGAATCGCCTGATACTGGCAGCAATATTATTTATCTGGATTGTTCTGATGAAGAGCGGGTTGGCGACAAAATTCAAAAGCTTTTGCAGGGGGATTATTGCAGGCTTAATATCGACCATCACCGAACCAATGATTTTTTCGGCAATTATAATTATGTAGACCCCCAGGCAGCTGCTACCGCAGAGATTGTTTTTGAGCTTTTAATTCAAATGAAAGTGGAAATAAGCCCGGATATAGCAGCTGCTCTCTATGCCGGGATTATTATGGATACCGGCAGTTTTATGAACAGCAACACCACCAGCCATACCATGAGAGTCGCCGGGGCTTTACTGGAAAAAGGAGCAGATACAGATACAGCCCGAATCAATCTTTTTGAATCCAAATCCAGGAAGGAGATTTTCTTAATAAGACAGGCTTTGCAATCCGTCAGTATCACTGAAGATGGCAGGATTGCCTGGATGGTTCTTCCCTATGATGATATTAATGCTATTGGAGCAGCCGATCTCCATCCTGAGGGCATTATTAATTATGCCAGGATGATAAATGGTGTTGAGGTGGCAGTATTATTCAGGGAAACCAAACCTGGGACAATTAAGATAGGGTTCAGATCCAAGAATTATGTGGATGTAGCTTCGCTGGCTGAAAAAATCGGGGGTGGTGGTCACAGGCAGGCTGCAGGGGCCAGCCTTGAGGGAAGGATGGATGAAGTAATACATATAGTAATAGATATGGTCAGGGATGTGATGGTATAATTGCATGGTTTTCTAAACATTAATAAACCTCAAGGCTATACCTCCTATGATGTTATTAGAAAATTGAAAAAAGTATTCCCCCCAAAAACCAAATTGGGACATCTGGGAACACTTGATCCTATGGCTGCCGGTGTATTGCCACTGGCAATAGGAAAGGCCACCAGGCTAATTGAATATCTTGATGATACCAAGGAATATCTTGCTGAAATGAAGCTGGGTGCTTCTTCAGATACTCAAGATGCCTGGGGGGATATTAGCTATAGCGGGAACGTGAATTTTAGTATGAATGAATTGAGAAAAATACTGGATTCTTTTCGTGGGATTATCAAACAGCTTCCCCCAATGTACTCAGCGGTACATCATGAAGGGAAGAGACTCTATGAATTGGCCAGACAGGGTGTATCTGTTGAAAGACAGGAAAGAGAAGTGGAAATTACCTTACTCGATTTGCTCGATGTGGATTTATCCCATGAACTGCCGCGATTGCAGATAAAAGTAATTTGTTCACGGGGTACTTATATACGTACCCTGTGTAATGATATTGGGGAACGATTGGGAACCGGGGCTTTTATGTCTGCTTTGCTTCGTACCAGAACTGGTGAATTTGCTCTGAACGATGCTGTTTCTATTGACGAACTCCAGGGAAATCGGAATAATATTGAAAAATTTCTCTTGCCGGTAGATTATCCTCTGGGACATTTGCCCAAAATCATGCTGAAGTCAAAAGAGGAGACTATTGCTGTATTGAATGGCAATAGAATAGTATATGATTCCATTATTCCCCCTGGGAAAGCCAGGATTTATTCTCCGGAAAGGGAACTGATAGCTATTGCGGGAATTCAGTTTAATGGAGAAAAAGCACTCATTAAACCGCTGAAGGTTTTTAATTAATAGAGACTTTAAAAATTGAGACTCTTGCATAATTAAAAAAATATCAATCCGTCCTTCTTAAGCCTGAGCGAAGCCACCTTAAGAGCAAAGCGAACATCAGTAGTGCCCGGAGGGTGAATTTTAAGATCCTTCGGCTTTGCCTCAGGATGACATTTACTGAACTACTGCTTAATCGTAGGAAAAAGTTAATTATGCAAAACTCTAAAAGTATATGAATTTAAAAATGCAGCCCGCATCCTATTTGTTTTATATTGGTTCAATAATTGAATGAACTATTATATTATTATAAAGGAGTTTTCCCGATATGGAATTAGTTAGAGAAATCGAAAATTTCAAGAAAAAAGACTGCGATCTTTACCTTGCTCTGGGTAATTTTGATGGTGTTCATCTGGGGCATCAGAAACTGATTCAAGAACTGGTTAAAAAAGCCAAAGCCAGCCAGGGTCTTGCTGCTGCCTTTATTTTTGAGCCTCATCCAACCAAAATAATCAATCCTGAAAAAGCGCCTAAAATACTTATTAACCCTGAATACAAGGCTGAGCTTCTGGGAAAAATGGGCCTGGATACGCTTATATATAATTCATTTTCTCTGGCTATTTCCAAATGGTCGCCAGAAGAATTTGTGGAGAGAATACTTGTTGACCGGCTGGGAGTTAAAGAAGTTTTTGTGGGTTTCAATTACTCTTTTGGACATAAAGGGGCAGGCAATCCTGAACTCCTGAAACAGCTGGGGAAAAAATATAATTTTGCAGTTAATATTATATCACCGGTTACATTAGATGGAGAGGTGATATCGAGCAGTTTGGTCCGATCGGCATTGGATGCCGGAGATATAGAATATGCTTCTCGTTTGCTGGGCTATTGCCCTACTGTAGGAGGGATAGTTGTCTCTGGAGAAAAGCGGGGAGGAGCTAAAATGGGCTTTCCAACAGCTAACCTGGAATTTAATTCTGATCTGAATATACCGGCAACAGGGGTTTATGCTGCCAGGGTGTGGATAGACGAGGTATCATATAAAGCTGTAATCAATATAGGCCGTAAACCCACTTTCCATGAGGTATATCCAGTTTCCATAGAAGCTCATCTGATGAATTTTACTGAAAACATTTACGGCAAATACATAAAAATTGATTTCCTGCAAAAAATTAGAGATGAACGCAAGTTTAACAGTTTGGAGGAATTGGTGGAGCAAATCAAAATTGACTGCAATACAGCGGATAGTATTGCATCTCAGTATTGTTAATCAGGTATTGCAAGCGAGTTTACTTTTTATTATACCTGTGCTACAATTTACCTTGTCTGATAAGAGGATCATAACCCTTATCAAGAACCATAGGCTAGGTTCAGCGAGTTTTCACCGACGTTTATCTTGGCCTTTGGCGATTATTAATTGGAGGAGGTGAAAACTTGGCATTATCAATCGGCAGAAAAGAGGAGATAATAAAGACATACCGGGTTCATGAGAATGATACTGGTTCTCCTGAAGTTCAAATAGCAATACTTACTGAACGAATAAATTACTTGAATGAACATTTAAAGAAGAACAAAAAAGACCACCATTCCAGAAGAGGTCTATTGAAAATGGTTGGACAGCGTCGCTCCCTACTGGAATATTTGAAGAAAAAAGACTTTGAACGTTATCGCAGTATTGTTACTCGACTTGGTCTACGCAGATAAAGAGCGGAAAAACCGCTCTTTATCTTTATAAATATTCAGGGTGTGAGGTGTGAAATGTAAGGTGTGAGAGAAAGCAGGTATAGCTGTTGCACATTTTACATCTCACTCCTCACTCCGGATAAGCTATACAAAAGGAAGGAGGAAACCACAATAGTTCGTAAATTTGAAACAGAAATTGCCGGAAGGCCGCTGATAATTGAAACCGGACAGGTAGCCAAGCAAGCTAATGGAGCAGCTGTAGTAAGATATGGTGATACGGTTATCCTGGTTACAGCGACATCTTCCAGAGAACCGCGGGAGGGAATAGACTTTTTCCCGTTGACAGTTGATTATGAGGAAAAACAATATGCCGTAGGGAAAATACCGGGAGGTTTTATCAAAAGGGAAGGTAGAGCCACTGCCCAGGCAACCCTTACTGCGAGGCTTATAGACAGGCCTATAAGACCTCTTTTCCCCAAAGGGTTCAGAAATGATATCCATGTGGTAGCTACAGTATTATCTGTTGAAAAAGACAACAGCCCGGATGTGACTGCTATAATAGGCGCATCGCTTGCACTCAATATTTCGGATATTCCTTTTGACAGCCCGGTAGCAGCAGTGATTGTGGGTCTGTTGGATGGGGAGTTGATTATTAATCCGACCGTGGAACAGTTCCAGAATAGTGATTTACATCTGGCAGTGGCAGGAACCAAAGAAGCCATAATGATGGTTGAGGGAGGAGCCAATGAGGTTTCTGAACAAACCATGCTGGAGGCGGTCTTTTTTGCCCATGATGAAATCAAAAAGATTGTGGAATTCCAGGAAAAGATTATTGCTGAAGTGGGCCTAGCCAAGAAAGAAGCAGTCGTTCCCCAGGTGGATGAAGGAATGGAACAAAAGATAAAAGAATATGCTGTTGGGCTTCTCGAGGAAGCAGTGAAGAATCCCGATAAAGTAAGCCGGGAAACTCACATGGAAGAAGCTTCGCAAGCCATAGCAGAACATTTTGCCGAAGAGTATCCAGAGGAAGAAAAACAAATCAGGAGTATAATTGACAAGACGCTAAAAGAAGTTGTCCGCAGGATGATTCTTGAAGAAGGCGATAGAGTCGATGGCAGAGCCCTGGAAGAAATCAGAAAGGTAAGCTGCGAAGTAGGTTTCCTGGCGCGTCCTCATGGCTCTGCGTTGTTTACGCGTGGACAGACTCAGATTCTGTCAGTTACTACCCTGGGTGCTATGAGCGAAGAACAGAGACTGGATGGACTGGGAATCGAAGAAAGGAAACGCTATATTCACCATTATAATTTTCCCCCATATAGTGTAGGGGAGACCAGACCTATGAGAGGACCCGGAAGAAGAGAAATAGGACATGGGGCCCTGGCAGAAAGGGCATTATTACCGGTAATACCCTCAGAGGAAGAATTTCCCTATACTATCAGGGTGGTATCTGAGGTTCTGGAATCAAATGGTTCAAGCTCCATGGGGAGTGTTTGCGGAAGCAGTATGTCATTGATGCATGCAGGGGTTCCTATCAAAGCTCCGGTATCAGGCATAGCTATGGGTTTGGTCAAAGGCGAGGACAAGTTTGCTATTCTCAGCGATATTCAGGGTATTGAAGATGCGCTGGGTGATATGGACTTTAAACTGGCTGGTACTGAAAAAGGGGTTACCGCTTTGCAAATGGACATTAAAATTACTGGAGTTAACCGTGAAATAGTAGAAGCTGCGCTTAAACAGGCTCGTGAGGGAAGAATGTTTATCATGGGCAAGATGCTGGAAGCTATTGCCAGACCCAATAAAGAGCTTTCCCCGTTTGCTCCTCAAATGATCCGAATGCAAATCCCGCCTGATAAAATACGGGAGGTAATTGGCCCCGGAGGCAAGATTATTCACAAAATAGTCGATGAAACCGGCTGCAAGATTGATATTGACGATGACGGAAGTCTTTTTATTATGGCTACAGATCAGGAGGCGGCTGAAAAGGCCAAATTCTTTATAGAATCTATTATTGCGGAAGTTGAAGTCGGCAAAACATACATGGGAACTGTAAAACGAATAATGGATTTTGGCGCTTTTGTAGAAATTATTCCAGGGGTTTTGGGGAGTCAGGGAAAAGAAGGATTGGTGCATATTTCCCAATTGGCTGAAGAAAGAGTCAATAAGGTTAAGGATGTGGTTGATATTGGTGACAAGATTCTGGTCAAGGTCACCGAAATTGACCGCCAGGGCAGGACCAACCTTTCGAGAAAAGCAGTGCTGAAAAACTCAACCAAACCCGGCATTTAAGCAAGAGCTTAAAACTTAATGCTTTCCAAGTAAACCGAGTTTCTCGGTTTATTTGTATTTTCTGATTTAATGATATATTTGCTACGCAATTGACAGAGAATGTGAAACAAGGAGAATTTTTTGACACGGGCTCGCTACGCTCGCACACAGATTGGACAGGGGGACGGTTCTTTTGTCATAACCCCTCGGGTTATGACAAAAGAACCGTCCCCCTGTCCAACCCCCCTGTCCAACCTAAATCTGTTAAATCTGTGTGCGAGCGTAGCGAGCCCGTGTCTAATAAAACTCCTACTACGGAGTTTGTTTCAAATGCGAAATTTAAGTAAATAGAATAGAAATGCTTGTTTAAGAATATTTATTAGAAGAATAAGCAATATAAGGGGTGAGCAGTATTTTAAGAGAGAAACGGTTTTTTCAATTCCAGGGCCCTGTTTTTTTTAAGTTTTTTTATTAGCATATCACTGCTGGGAAACTGTATGGAAAGACTTGAACGTAGAATGTATGGGGCTAAAGACGGGGTTTATATGGCAGGGGAAGATTGTAGCGGTCTCCTTCCGGATGAGGTGCGTTCAACAATTGAAGAAATGGCTCTAAAATATCAAAAGCTTCCCCGCGAACCTGCTATAGATAAAGAAAATGGGGAAATAATTCCTGAAGAAAGCGGTTATATCATTGATGTTGAACGTAGTATCAGCAGGGTATTCGATGCCTCCAAGAATGAAAAGCTAAAAATATCGAAAATTACCATCAGGCCGGAATACAGCAGTTCAGACCTAAAAGCAGCGAAGAAAAGTCTGGCTTATTATGAAAGCTGGATCAGTGGTAGACAGGAACGTCTTGTAAATATTAATCTGGCCGCTGCTGCCATAAACAACACGCTCTTGTGGCCGGATAAAAGTTTTTCATTTAATGAAGTTGTGGGCCCCAGGACTCCTGAAAGGGGCTATTTACCGGCTCCGGTAATATTGCTGGGGGGGAATGGCCTGGATTATGGAGGGGGGATTTGTCAGGTCGCCAGTACACTGTATAACGCTGCCGAGCAGGCAGGATTGGAAATCATTGAACATCACTCACACAGCAAGCCTGTATATTATGTTCCTGAGGGAAAAGATGCCACTGTAAATTACGATGACCTTGATTTAAAATTCTCCAATAATATGCAAGGGCCGCTGATTATTAAATCCGCTGTCAACGGAAGCAGAATATGGGTTGAGATAATGGGTGAGGAGGAAAAATCAGAATGAGAATATATTTCTTTTCCAGGAAAAGCCTCATGGTAACGGGGGTTTTAAGTTTTTTTATTTTGGGATTCCTGTGTTTTTCATTTTGCTATGCAAATAAAAGTATCCAGGTTTCACATAACAAAGAGGCTGTTTATCAAGGAAACAGCGGTAAAAAGGCGGTTGCTATTACGGTCAATGTTGATTGGGGAGAAGAATACATCCCGGCTATGTTGGATTCTTTTGCCAAATATGATGCCAGGGTCAGTTTTTTTGTAACCGGAAAGTGGGCGGAAAAAAATCCCGAGCTATTAAAACAAATGGATAAAGAAGGACACAGCATTCAGAATCACGGATATAAACATCTCCATTTTAATAATTTATCGGCTGCTGATGCCAGCCAACAGATTAAACAGGCGGAAGATGTGATTCACAAGACTATTGGGAAAAAAAGCAAATTTTTTGCCTCGCCTTACGGAGAAAAGAATCAGAATCTAATTAATGTGGTAGCAGATTTAAACTATGAGCTGATTATGTGGAGTGTTGATACTATTGACTGGCAGAGGCCTGAACCCCAGGTCATTGTAGATAGAGTGCTGAATAAAGTTCATAATGACGCTATTATTCTTATGCATCCTACCGAGCCAACTGTAAAGGCTTTACCGGAGCTGCTGCAAGGACTTGATGGAGAAGGATATAAAATGGTGACCATTGATGAAATACTCGTGGAGAATGTTGAAGGAGAAGGCAATGAAGCCAGGACTTAAATGTTTTCTGAAGCTGATTTTGACAACATTGGTGTTTTTCCTATGGACCAGCCCTGTTTATGCTCTTCCTTATATTAGTTCTCAATATTACTGTTTGCTGGATAATGATAGTGGGCAGGTATTACTTTCACACAATGCAGATGCCAAAAGGCAAGTTGCCAGTACGACCAAAATGATGACTGCCATCCTGGCAGTAGAATATGCAGACCTTGATGAAAAGGCTGTTGTCAGTAATTATGCTGACAAGACTCCTGAATATACGATTGGCTTGCACAGCGGGCAGGAAATTTTGATTGAAGAGCTGCTCAAAGTGAGTCTTGTTCGTTCGGCCAATGATGCGGCAGTAGTTCTGGCAGAGCATGTAGCCGGTGATGAGAAGCTGTTTGCTCATCTCATGTCTCTGAAAGCTTTTTCAATTGGAGCAATGAATACCCATTTTGCCAATGCCTCAGGTTTGCCGGATAATGACAACTACAGTACAGCCTATGACCTGGGAATAATAGCTCAATGCCTTCTCAGGCACGATTATCTTAGTACTATAGTTGGCACCCAAAAGTGTGAATTTCAGCATCCTTCCTATGCACAAGCCCTGACTATTACAAATACCAATAAATTGCTGGGCAGCTATCAGGGGGCCAATGGTATAAAAACCGGAACAACTGATGCAGCCGGCAAGTGCCTGGTGGCTTCAGCGAACAGACAAAATCGTCAGCTAATAGCCATAGCTTTGAGAGCCAATGACAGAGTCGGAGACTGTATGCGTCTTCTGGATTATGGATTTGATACCAGGCTAAAGAAAGTAATTGACAGTACAGTTCCTTTTAAGCAACTGAAGCTGGCAAATGGCAGGCAAGCATATACTGATATTTATCCGGCTGAAGATCTTTATTTGTGGCAGGCGGAAGGCAAGCCGAATATAGAAAAGGCAGTTATTATTGATTATTCTCCCGTGGCACCGATAGAGAAAGGGGAAAAGCTGGGTGAACTCAAAGTATATACAGATGACAAGCTTATTAAAAATATTGACCTGATCTGCAGGCAAAGTATTGAGAAGGAAAATCTGTTACTCAGGAAGTTTTTCTAGAAATATATCGTTATTTAAAGGATTCTTTCCCTTCGGCAAGAATAGATTTACTATGTTTTTATTGGAGGTATTTAATGTGATAAATTGCTGGAACTTGGAAAGTAAAGCAAAACTGGTGGTAGAAGAAATCCCTTATCTGAAATCAGCTGCAATCGGTGTCTATATTAGAGTGGGCTCCAGAAATGAAAACACTGATATTGCGGGTGCCAGTCATTTCATAGAACATATGCTGTTCAAGGGAACACAAAAGCGCTCTGCCCGTGAAATAGCAGAAAGCTTTGAGTCAATCGGAGGACAGTTAAATGCTTTTACATCCAAAGAATACACCTGTGTTTATGCCCGCACCCTTGATGAAAATATCTACATGGCAATAGATATTTTATTTGATATGCTGTTCAATTCACAGTTTCGTGTGCGTGATGTTACTACAGAGAAAGAAGTTGTGATTGAAGAGATAAATATGTATGAAGATACACCTGATGACCTGATACATGATGTCTTTGCCAGGAGCTTGTGGGAAGGGCACCCTATGGGTTCACCCATTCTCGGCACCCTGGAATCCGTATCCAGCTTCAGTTCACAAGATATTTATGATTTTTACAAATCGCGATATATACCTGCAAATATGGTTATTTCTGTGGCTGGTAATGTGGAAAGTTCAAAGATTAAAGATACTATTGAAAAATATCTGGACAACCATGGGAGAGGAGAATCCGAATGCGGTAATTTCGAGCCGTTAGCCAATAAAACCTTTATTAAGCTGCTGGATAAAAAAACCGAGCAGGTACAGATTTGTCTGGGGGTACCGGGAATATCTTATCATGACCCGCACAGGTATACCCAGAATGTGATGAATAGTATCCTGGGCGGGGGGATGAGTTCCAGGCTTTTTCAAACTATTCGCGAAGAGCATGGACTTGCCTATTCCATATATTCCTATCCTTCCAATTATTCTGATACGGGTTCATATTCCATACATATAGGAACCGGGGCTGCCAAGATAAGCAAGTTTTTTGAAGTCCTGTATATTGAACTGAATAAGTTCATTAATGAAGGTGTAAGCCAGGAAGAGGTATTGAGGACTCAGCAGCTGATTAAAGCCAGTATGTATATGAGCCTGGAAAGCGTAATGAACCGTATGAGCAGGATGGGCAAATCATTGTTGATGTATGATAAAATTCTCCCAATTGAAAAGGTAATAGACAAAGTGCTGGCGATTGACTCTGAGATGGTAATGGAATTTTCTTCAGGTATTTTAAAGAACGAATTATTTTCTCTGGCTGCCATAGGCTCCGGCGAAGTCCTTTCTGTGGTTGAGAACGAATACAGAAAATGGTGGTCATAGAAAACTATTCTTTGCGCACAAGAAACAGAATGTGAAACAAGGAGAATTTTTTGACACGGGCTCGCTATGCTCGCACACAGATCCTGCGGACGCAGATTAACACGGAGTCTTTTTAGTATTTTTAATTTGGTGGACGTCAAAAATTTAG
>Ga0334888_1000997_pt1 | contig 40278 bp, 38 predicted proteins | sample GraSluR1_MG_FD_207227 | JGI IMG/M metagenome (GOLD analysis project Ga0334888, IMG submission 207227) | Sludge microbial communities from methane-producing bioreactor in Wageningen University, Netherlands - Granular Sludge_3_08-R1 | ecosystem: Engineered > Bioreactor > Anaerobic > Unclassified ...
AGCTTGAAAGTGGAGGACATAGTATGTTTTTCTTCATTTTTTAGCTATCTATTCCCAATATTACTGTAAAATATTAACATAAGTGGGGGTAAATAATTTACAGAATAATTGTGACACAGTCTGAATGCGAGGAGGTCAACCGTTTTTTGGTTGAACAACGTGGCAATCTCTGCCACCTAGTTTGTCATTCTGAGGAGTCCGGTGTCTTCTGCCGGACGACGTGAGAATCCAATCCTTTAATTTTACCTTTTACCTTTTAATCTTTCTCTCCTCCTCGGCGTTTTTTGCCAATTTTCCCTCGTTTTTCTCGGCATTTAAAGCCGTGAGGTTTTTATCTTATTTATTTGTTGGGGAATTGTGGAATCGGGATCAGTATTAAGAAGTGGGAAAGCTATCAATTATCAGTTTGAGATTATTTTTAAAGGAGGAGGTCATAATAATGTTATTTGAAGAATCCAATCATTTTAGTAAGTTAAGACGTTTTAAATCCTCTTTAGTCCATTCCGCCTGGTATTCTATCATTTTTTTCAGAGTCTTGGGAGGGAAAGTGTCTCCAGGATGATGGAAAGAAATTGTAATCTTCCTTCCATCAGGGTGATAGTAGCGCTGATGACTTCCTTTTTGATTTCGAAGGTAGAAACCATCTCTTGAGAGAGCGTTGATGATCTCACGAGCAGTGAGGTTTTTGAGCTTTTTGAAATTGATAGTCATTTTAAATAGTAACTATTGCTCGTGGTTCGGAAAATACCTCCACTTCTTCCTGAGGTTCTTTAGGAATAGGGATATGATCTTCTATTAATTCTTCAACCACCATTTCCACCACGTCTTGGATGTTTTTTAAAGCTTCTTCCTGAGTATAGCCCCAGGTGATAGCACCATATTTTTCCAAAATAGGACAATAAGCATGCCATCTATCCTCGTCGGGTTCAACTATAACTTTAAAAATATATGTTTTCATCTTTCTTGAACCTCCAAAAAACTCAGCTTTAGTATAAAAAATCCCTTCAAATCTGTCAATGTTCCTTTTATCACATCATTTTACAAGTTTATGATGATTAATCTTGTTTATCAGCTACCTCAAAGCAGCATGAAGGTTTATTCAAATAGATTACGGGCATGATAAATCAAACCCCTACAAAAGAATTAAAAAATGAAGGGGTACAATGTATTATACCCATTTTTTAATTAATGTAGCGACATGCCATGGTATGTCGTGTTTTGAATATTTTTCAAAAAAAATTTTAAAAGATGAGATTGCCACGTCACTGCGTTCCTCGCAATGACGGAAGAGCAGGATAAGATTCTCGTCGCATAATACGCTCCTCAAAATGATAGAGTGGGTGGATGAGATTGCCACGTCGTCCAACCTAGAAACGGTTGAACTTCTCGAAATGACGGAGCAGGAAAAAATTTAAATCCCCCTAACTCCCTTTGCTATAGGAGGAGATTGATTACCGAATAGTATTTTCATCCTCATCTGGTGCTACGAAAGCAGCATGAGGATCAGCAGCCAACGGCTATGCAGTGCTATCACCCAAAGCTGTGCTTTCCCGCGTGAGGATCTAATCCTTTATGATTTCTTTCTCCCCCTCGCCCCCTCGGGGCCTTTTGCCAATATTCCCCTCGTTTCCCTCGACATAGAACTTTCTTTTACTCTTTCACTCTTACCCAATCGGCTTGCCAAATGATAAGGTATTTAGGTTTTTCGATGAATTCGAGTTGGTAAGTTGTTAATTGAGTTATTAAATTGGTGGCGGAGGTAAGAATTTGTTGAAAAGTAAGAATAATATTAGGAACATTATCATCCGGTTGAGCTGTATCTGATAAATACTTAAGAAAATACTCTACTTGTGTCATATATCCTTTTAGGAAAAAGGGTTCGGCGTATTCCTGCCCGAGGGTTAAAAGATAAAGATTACTAGTTCCGCTTCGGTCCGAGGTAAAAAGGATCTGTTTTCCGTCCGGCGACCAGCAGGGTTCGGTATCCAAGCTTGGATTATCGGTTAGTTTTTGCTGGTTAGTTCCCCGAGTATCCATCAGATATATTTCATAATTGTCATCCCGGTTGGTAGAAAAAGCGATCTGTGTTCCATTAGGCGACCAGGCTGGGTCGATATCATCAGCAGAATGTCGGGTGAGATTCCGAAAATTAGAACCATCGGCGTTCATGGTGAAAATATCATTGTTGCCATCTCGATGGGAAGTAAAAGCAATTTTGGTTCCATCGGGTGACCAGCAGGGATCTCCATCATCAAAACCATTTTCGGTGAGTCGCACCAAGTTATTGCCTTCTTTATCCATCAGGTATATTTCATAATTGTCATCCCGGTTGGTAGAAAAAGCAATCTGTGTTCCATCGGGTGACCAAGCCGGATTTTTATCATCAAAATCGTTATCAGTGAGGCGAGTAGTGGTTTGGTCATCGAGACTCATCAGATAAATTTCCCCAGTGATATACCACAAAACATAAGCTGCCTTTTTCCCGTCTGGTGCCCATGATGGTTCCCACATTGTTACGGGTTTATTTTGTTGGTCGGGAAGGGTAGTGAAAAGCTTTTCTTCCTGCCAAGTGTTTTTGTTGATCGCTCGGATGAGGAAAACATTGGAACTGAATTCCTGGGAAAATATAATTTTCTCCGAGATAATTAAATTGTTTGGTTTTTCGGTAATAGGTTTGACTTCCTGCTCAACCGGAGGAGGTACAAGAGGAGGCAAAGTAAGTTGAACCATCGGAGGAGTTGATAGGGGAGGCAGGGTGAGCTGATCCAATGTTTGACTTTGAACTGGTATTGAAATTAAAGATAAACTCATTATAAGTAGAAAAAATAGAAAATTTTTCACGGCTAATTTCCTTTTGGCTGCCAGCAGGGATTCCAATCATCCTTAGGATTCTTAGTCAACCTGACTACCTCAGTTCCATCAGCTTTCATCCGGTAGATTTCATCGTTGCGATCCCGATTGGAGACAAAAAGGATGTAGTTTCCATCCGGCGACCAGGACGGCTCGGAATCGGTAAATCCATTTTTGGTTAAATTAACAACTTGTGCTCCATCGGCATTCATCAGATATATTTCATAATTTCTATCCCGGTTGGAAGAGAAAGCAATTTTGGTTCCATCCGGTGACCACATGGGGCGATGGTCATCAGTAAAATTTTCAGTTAATCGAACTGGATCGGTTCCATCGGCATTCATCAGATATATTTCATAATTTCCATCCCGGTTGGAAGAGAAAGCAATTTTGGTTCCATCCGGTGACCAGGACGGTTCGACATCGTTGCTGGAGTCGTTGCTGATGTTGATTCGGTTGCTTCCATCAGCATTGATAATGTAGATTTCGCTATCCTGGGGATCATAAGTTGAACCAAAAAGATCAAAACTGGAGCTGGATGAAACACCAGGTTTGGACGAAAAAATGATTCGGGTTCCATCCGGAGACCAAGACGGATAACTTTTTTCCTCAGTGTCGCCGGTGATCATGATTTCTCCACTCCCATCGGCATTCATCAGGAAAATTTCGAAATGAAAGTCGATAAAGGATGTGAATACGATTTTATTTCCATCCGGTGACCAGGATGGTTGCCAGGCTAAAGTATGATGATTTCCAGTTAGAGGAGCAATATCGTTTCCATCAGGATTCATGACACAGATGGCAAAATCTCCTCCCCGTTTCTCGCTGGCGAATACAATTTTTCCCTTTGGAGGGGTGACTGAGGTTTTGGGAATTGATAACTTTTCTTGAAGTTCAGAAAAAGTCGGTATTTGGAGAGATTTTTTTGGTTGTTCGGGTGGGGTAGAAGGAGCAAGAAATATGGGAATGGAGGTTTTTTCTTGAAAACGAATGGAAGATATCATCTGACTGACTTGGTTCCAATAGTTCTCAATTTTTTGAGGTTCAGAAGTTAAAAGGAAACTATAGGCCTGATTCTCTTTTATGAGAACGGTTAAGACCCAGGCAAGCTGGTTATTTTGATAAATCCCGGTAAAAGGAACAGATAGGGCTTTTTGGTTAGCAATTGATACCTCGAAAGTATTCCCAATAGTTAGTTGGGTGATTTGGTTTTGGAAAGCATCCAGAGATTTTTTAAGATAGGCATCGTTGGTAACTGGTTGATCTAAATTTTCAACCGAACAGCTCAAATTATCTTGGAGATGATCATCATTTCCCTCGATTGGGGAAAAAAAGACTAAAAAATGACGATTTTGATGATCCTGGCTCACCGGTTTCCAACTGGGAGGATGTCGTAGAGTGAATTGGAGAATTTCGTCATTATAAGAAGTGAGTTCTTCCTGGACCGGTGGGAGCAAGGCTCCTTCAAAGCAGTAAGCTGGAAGGCAAAAAAAGATGGACGTCAGGATTACACAGAATAAAAAAAGTGATGTCTTGAACAAAATAATTCCCCCCTCCTGTTTTTCCATCGTATTGTATCATTATAAATTCAATTTTGGGAATAACGTGAGTTGTGAGAAGTGAGTCGTGAGTTGAGAGGAGCAATAATTCCTACCTCATCCTTATTTTCTCCCATCGATAAAGACCTGAGGGGGAGAGGGGGGAAAAAAGAATGGCTAAATGAGATTGCCACGTCGCATAAGACGCTCCTCGCAATGACGGATTGAGATTAAAATTTTCATCCTCATCTGGTGCTGCAAAGCAGCATGAAGGTCTGTCCTGAAAATACAGGAATAAGTGATAAGTGATCAAACCAAAAGATAAAGGCACACCCCCCTTAATCCCCCCTCAATGGGGGAATATTTCAACTATTCCCCTCCTTGGAGGTGTGCCGTTTTCGCGACGGGGAGGGTGCCTTTAATTCGTCATCTTGAGGCTTCGTATTCAGAAGCCGTGAGGATCTTATCAACCCAATCCGTCATTGCGAGACCTGGTTTTTTAAGGTCGTGGCAATCTCTTATACCCATTCCTATATCCTGAGTCCTCTTTCCTTTTCCTTTTTCTTCCCCTCGCCCCCTCACCCCCTCGGTATTTAAAGCCATGAGGATCTCATCTTTTTCTTTGAACTTCCGCCTTTGGATAAAGGAAGATTGAGAAGATCAGAGTGAGGAGGTTGATATATTCTTAATAATGAGGATTTACAAAACAGATTTTTGAATGAAGCACAAAAAGGGAAGTTAAGGAATTAGAAAGTAACTTTGAATAATTAAAAAAGCTCCAAAGGAATGAAGTATAATATGAATTGGAGATTCCTTAAAGGAAGGAGAAGGTTATGAAATTTAAGGTTGTAATCACCTACGATCCAGAATTTAAAGGATATGTAGTGGATGTTCCCGAACTCCTCGGATGCATGAGTCAGGGTAAAACTCTTGATGAAGCCTTGAGCAATATAAAAGATGCCATTAGGGGATGGTTGGAAGTGGAAAAAAGACACGGAAGATTAAATTCTTTTGAGGAACACGAGGTGTTCTTAGGAGAGGTTACGATCTAAATGGGATTTCTCCCTCGTATGTCGGGTAAAGAAGCAGTAAAAATCTTCCAAAAGTTTGGTTATATTCTGGATCATCAAACTGGAAGTCATATGATTTTATATCATGAAGAAAGACCAACCCTATCAGTACCAAACCATAAAGAGTTGGCTCCAGGTTTACTTCGGGGATTAATTAGAAAGAGTGGTTTATCTGTTGATAAATTTTTAGATGCTAGAACATCGTAGAATTACTTTTTTGGTCGAACCATGAAAAGAGAACACCTTAGATCAAATGAATAAATATCTTCTATTTTTCCTCATTTTTGTCGATCGAAAATAAATTGTTTTTCCTTCTCCCATCAAGAGAGAAGGAACTCTGAATCGTCATTGCGAGACCTGGTTTTTTAAGGTCGTGGCAATCTCATTCCTAAAAGCAGTGAGAAGTGAGTCGTGAGTGGTGAGTTGAATAAAATTTAGGATTTTAGAACTTTTATAAGTGATTAAGCATAAAATGCTTCTCCCTTTGGATAAAGAAATATGGTTCGGGATTCGGTTTTTTTAAAGGGAGGAGAGGAGATTTATTATCGTACAAATATTTTCATTCTTATTTGGTGTTTTGACGCTACAGGAACGTCTATCTTAGGAGGGCAACTGGATAGCAACCTTCAACTTAAGATTAAAAGCTTCAAAAGTTAGGACTTAAAAACTTCACGAAGAGTAATTTTCGTAAATTAAAAAAATACCCTAATGCTTTGATTAAACCAAAATATCAAAAGCCAGAGATCAAATTCATACCTAAATATTTCAGCACCAGGCATCAATAAGCTTTTAAAGGTCGAAAACGAAATTTTTCATTGTCTACTACTACAAAATGACCTTTCAACCTACCTTCATATCGATCTATTAATTGGTTCAAGCGTGGCCACTTCAAATGACGCTCATGAACTTCGAAACGTAAAAAAACAATGCCATAAGCAGGTTTCTTTAACCGGTATACTAACTCCCCAAAATCTCTATCTTCAGTGATTAAGATCCTTTTTTCGTTAAAAGCCTTGAAAAGTATCTCATTATCGAGGGTGCCGGGCTTATATTGCCCAATATAAAGGACATCATGTCCTCCTAACCGTAGATACCGTACCAATTCTATGTTACAATACTCATCAACACAGAATTTCACAGTTGGTTACCTGAGGCAAAGATAATATCTTCCTGGCCGAGATAGTCGGCAGCTAACTCTTGTGCATCGAATATATTCTCAAGTTTTAAATGGGGATGATCTTGAAGAATCTCTTCAGGTGACATCCCTCCGGCTAATTTCCTCAAGATAAGCTCCACGGTGATTCGGGTTCCTTTAATAACCGGCTTTCCAAACATTATTTCCGGATTAATCTCAATCCTTTCATGTTTTTTCACTAAGTTGCCTCCTGCTGAAAAGTTCTATTCAATATTATAGTAAATAGTACATTATTTATAAAATCAAGCAATAATATATATTAAAGATCGCAATATATTACCTTGAAGAAAGCTATTCGAAAATATTTTTTAGAAGACAATTAACAGTGCTTCTGTAGTGCCTTTTAGGCGAAATCTCTTGGTCCATATCTTAAATGTGAATAAAAAACGACGGTTTTTCAACTTTAGTAATTCTTTTGAGGAAAAAGAGATTTTATATCTTGGAAATAACTGAATGATTTTTTATTGGTAATTCATATTAAGCAACTAACCAGAATCTCATCCTGGGCTTTAACCCTCATCCTCACCTTCTCCCATCAAGAGAGAAGGAACTCTGAATGATGGAGAGCTGATTGGTTTGATAAAACAAACCACATTAAAATACAATTAATAAACGCAGGGGCAGCAATTTATTACCCCTGTTTAATGTAGCACTAACGTAATCGATGTATTACAATGATATTGGGTGATGACAAAATGATATCTATTCGTTTACCTAAAGATCTTGAAAAAAAGTTAGATATATTAGCTCAATCAACAAAACGATCCAAGAGCTTTTATGTTAAGGAAGCTTTGACTCGTTATCTCGAAGATATTGAGGATTATTATGTTGTGCTTGAAAGGTTTTCCCAACCAGGAAGTGACTACTATACTACCAAAGAAGTTAAAAAAGAAATTGAATCATGAATTACCAGATTCTGTGGCATAAAGATGCGGTTCAGGATTTAAAAAAAATTGACCGAAAAATTACATTATCAATCATTAGTAAAGTTGAAAAATATTTAGCTCGAGATCCAATAAAGCTTGGTATGCCACTCAAGGGCAATTTCAAGGGATTCTTTCGATACCGAATAGGAAAGTTTCGTGTTATTTATACAATTCAGGAAAATCATCTTCTTATATTGGTATTGAAGGTTGGGAAAAGGGTTGAGGTATACGATGAATGAAAATAAAGAATTAGATTGCCACGTCGCACCAGACGCTCCTCGCAATCAGACTGTGTCACAATAATTCTGTAAATTATTTACCCCCACTAATGCTAATATTTTATAGTAATATTGGGGATAGATAACCAAAAACAAAAGATAAATGTACTGTGTCCTCCACTTTCAAGCTATTCCCGGTGTATGAAAGGGATTGTGACACAGCCTGAATGACTGATTGAGAATAGGCTTGATAAATCAAGCCCATAACATTCTTTTCAGCATAAGATGCTCGTTTTCTACAATCTAATGGGTTACTCAAAACTTTTCCCACAACCTATTGACACCAGGGGGGGAGGGTATATAATTGCAATGTTATGATTTTTTATGGGGGTGGAACTGAGGGCAAAAAAGACGGACATCATCTGATGTCCTAATGGGAGTCCCTCCAAAACACTCGCAGAGGGAAGGGCCCCTTCCCCGAGGGTGAGTGCACCCATTTGGTTTTTTCTGGACAATAAAGTCTGGGTGGGAGCACCTGATGAGAAAAATTCATCAGTCATTTTTTTATCTTGAGAATTGAATAGAGAAATAGTCATGGTTTGGCATACAAACTGTGACTATTTCTTTTTGTCTCCGTCGGAATGATGATTTCCGGGGGGACAATTTTATTCTCGTGAATATGAGAAAGGGGGGATACCCGATGAAAAAGATCTTTGAAGCCGGTACTCACCTTGTGTTGGATGGTTTTACCATCAACACGTCGTTACTCCAGGATTTGGATCGCGTCCGGGCATTTTTGGATGAGTATCCAGATCGGATGCATATGACGAAGATTATGCCGCCTTATGTATTCCGCTATCAGGGAGATACTTCCCAAGAAAGTGGCCTTTCTGGTATTGTCATAATCGCTGAAAGTCATATTAGTATCCACACTTTCCCTGCAAAGGGCTATCTGAGCGTTGATGTATTTTCCTGCAAGCCTTTTGACATTGAAGAGGCAACTCAATATTTGGTTGAATATTTCCATCTCTCTGACTATCAACGGCAGGTTTTAGATCGAGGAATTGAATATCCAAAGGAATTGGGTGAAAGTATTGCTCTAGTGTATGAGGATCGCTTGGAGAATTTAGAGAGAATGGCCAGTACTTGACTGGCGATAAAAACCTAAAGACCGGGGGTCATAGTAATCGATCCTCGGTCTTTTATTTTTCGTACTTTTTTTCGATGATTGATTGACAGCTGACGCAGTAGGGAGTATAGGGCAAGGCTTTTAAACGGCCTTCAGGAATTTCCTGATGGCACCTCTCGCAAATTCCATAACTTCCGTCTTCAATTTTTTTTAAAGATGATTCAATCAATTTGGAAATTTGTAAAAGGGCATCACGCGAGAGAAGCCCCATCTCTCGGTCTACAGTTGCTTGGCTGAAATCACCTTCATCGCGAGATTCGGTTAAAGGATTGAATTCACGAAGATAGTTCTGCTCTATGGTTAACAATTGGTTAATTCTTGATTGTAGGTTCAGCAATACCCTTTTATAATGCTGAATTTTAGTCGAATCCACCTTTTTCCCTCCTTTCGCATGAAGAAACCTGCGATGAAATGTTATATTCAATTCTACCATTTTATCGAGGAAAGTACAGTGAAGGGATAAAGACCGAGGGGGCGAGGGGGCGAGGGGGAGATTTCTGCCAACAGGCAGAAGACCGCGCAGACAGGAAAATTCCAACCATCTTATCCGTCATTGCGAGGAATGTTCTATGCGACGTGGCAATCTCATTTAGCCAATCCTTCATTCTGATGAATTTAGGTGTTTTTGACCTCAATTCCGTGAGATTCCCATCTTTTTATCTGGGCTTAATTTATTATATTCGCCAATAGGTTGAAATAAGAGGAATTACAAAAGATCAACCTCAAGAGATTGCCACGACCTCAAAAAACGAGGTCTCGCAATGACGAATAAACAATTTCCCTCCAACGGAGTGATGCCACACCCTAACAGGGTGGTTACAGTTTTACAAAATAGAAGAAACAATAAAGATTAACAGTTATTTAAATTGAAAACCCTTTATTGTACAATATGAAATAAAAAGACCTGGTAAGATTCTTATGAAAAGAAGTATTTGTTTACTCTGTTTGAGTGCTCTGGGGATAGCTCTGACTTTCATAGCTTCACTGATCCGGATTCCCATACCTTCGATTCGATGGTATTTTCATCTAGGTGATACGGTTATTTTTGTTGTTTCACTCCTTTTCGGTCCGATTGCTGGAGCTGTTTCTGGAGCAATTGGTTCATCTCTAGCTGATTTGCATGCCGGGCTCACGGTGTGGATTCCGTTTTCATTAGTGATCAAAGGATTAGAAGGTTTTATTGTTGGTTGGATTAGCCAAGGGCGGGAGGGGAAAATGGATCTCATTGCTCTTTTCGTGGGATCTTTGTTGATGATTGGTGGATATGCGATTGCTACAATGGTCCTTTTTGGATGGCCAGTACTTATCTATGAAGTGCCGGTTGATGTTGCCCAATGTGTTGTTGCAATTATTCTCTCTCTTTTTATAGTGAGGAACATTCGAAAGAGATTCCCAATAATATCGAAACTAAAAGGATGTATTGAATGGAAAAATCAAATATAATCGGTTTGCTTCCAAACGACTTATTAACCTTTCTTGAAATGATGAGTGAACCCAGTTACCGATCAAAACAAATCACTCATTGGCTGTATCAACAAAAAGCAACCACCTGGGATGAAATGAAAAATCTGCCTCTTGGTTTTCGCCAGGTATTATCCCAAAGATTTGATATTGGTCAGATAAAGATTGAAACGAAAATGGTTTCATCCGATCAAAGCATGAAGTATTTATTGCAACTCGCTGATGGAAATGGAATTGAAATTGTGGTTATCCCTCATCGCAAACGTATAACCATCTGTCTTTCTACCCAAGTGGGATGTCCGGTTGGCTGTTCCTTTTGTGCTACCGGACAAAGTGGCTTTAGCCGAAACCTGACCTATCAAGAAATTGTTGAGAGTGCTTGGAAAACCCAGATTGAAAGTAATAGTGTAATTAAAAACATTGTGTTTATGGGAATGGGAGAGCCTTTGTTGAATTACGAACAACTATCGAAAGCGATTCAGGTATTTAACCATTCCGATGGTTTTAATATTGGTTCTCGAAATATGACTGTGTCTACTATTGGGATACCGGATAAAATTATCAAATTAGCCCAGGAGTGGCCTCAAGTTAATTTGGCGGTATCTCTTCATGCTCCTAAAAACGAACTAAGGAAACAGCTGATACCTATTAATGACGTCTATCCTATTTCTCAATTAATGAAAACCATCGAGCAATATATTGCCTTGACACATCGTCGAGTCACTATTGAATATTCTTTATGGACCGATATCAATGATCAACGGGAGTATGCCTTTCAATTGGCTTCTCTTTTACGGGGATTGCTAGTACATGTCAATCTTATTCCAGGTAATCCTATAGCTGAATGCCATTTCGTTCCTTCTTCTCCGGCAAGGGTCATGACTTTTGCCCGAATCTTGGAAGATAATAAAATAAATGTCACCATTCGAGAACCCCGTGGTCAGGACATTGGGGCAGCATGTGGTGAACTGTATGGTTTGCATCATAAAAGAGGTGTGGTTGAATGATAATCGTTTTACGGCATGGAACCTCACAACAAGAAGTAGATGAAATTGTTGAACGGTTGAAGAAGTTAGGTTTTGGAGCACATATATCCAAAGGAACCGAAAGAACCATTATTGGTGCAATTGGTGATGAACGTCAGGTCAATTTAGAAGAAAAAATTAGTGTTCTTCCCTTTGTTGAAAAGGTAATTCCAATTCTTGCTCCATATAAATTGACTAGTCGTGAATTTCGATCAGAGGATACGGTAATAGAAATAGGAAAGGTTCCTATCGGTCCTGGTAAGTTTGTAGTTATGGCAGGACCTTGTGCGGTTGAATCGGAAAAACAGCTTATGGAAACGGCCTATCGAGTAAAGGAAGCCGGAGCAACGATTTTACGAGCCGGAGCCTTTAAGCCGCGGACATCTCCTTATAGTTTTCAGGGATTGGGAGAAAAAGGTTTAAAAATTTTAGTTAAAGCCCGGGAAGAAACTGGTATGCCCATAGTAACTGAAGCTTTGGGCATAGAGGAACTTCCCTTAGTTAATGAATATGCCGACATGATTCAAATTGGAGCAAGAAATATGCAAAACTTTCGATTGTTGGAGGCGGCCGGAAGGTTGCGGAAACCAATCCTTCTAAAGCGAGGGATGATGAGTACGGTGGATGAACTCCTTATGTCAGCTGAATATATTCTCTCTCAGGGAAATTATAACGTGGTTTTATGCGAAAGAGGGATTAGGACCTTCGAATCGGCTACCAGGAATACTCTGGATTTAAGCTGCGTTCCCTTGGTCAAGAAACAAAGTCATCTTCCTATTGTGGTTGATCCCAGCCATGGTACTGGTCGTTCCGAGTTGGTTCCGGCAATGAGTTATGCCGCTCTTGCTGCCGGAGCTGATGGATTACTTATCGAGGTTCATCCAAATCCTATCGAGGCGCTTTCCGATGGTCCTCAATCACAGGATCCTATTCAATTTTCAACTATGATGGCAGAGCTTAAGAAAATTGCTGGATTAAAGGGAAGGACCATATAATATGACCTATTCAATTGCGATCATTGGTTTAGGCCTAATAGGTTCTTCATTAGCATGTGACCTTTCGCAATGGTCAAAAAAAATATTTATCACAGGTTATGATATCGATGAAGAAACTAAACAATGGTGTTTGCAAAAAGGTATGGTTGATCGCATAGCTAAATCACCCCAACTGGCTGCAAAAGGATCAGATTTGATTTTTATTGCTACGCCAGTTCGGGTCATTCCAAAAATTTATTCAGATATCCATTCTTATTTGTTACCTCAGGCGATGGTTTTCGATCTGGGGAGCACTCGGCAATGGGTTTTTGATCACTTAATTCCAGCTCCAAATAAAAATCTATATTGCGGTTTTCACCCTATGGGTGGTGGGGTTGAAGGTGGAGCACGTTTTGCCCAACAAAAGCTATTCAAGGGGAGGCCGCTTCTGGTTACTCCCTATCGGTCTTTCAAGGATGGAGAAAAAAATATTATTGAGGAGATTACAAATTGCCTGGAGAGCCGGGTTTTTTTTTGACCGCCCCAGAACATGATCGTGTTTGTGCTTTGGTTAGTCACCTACCGCACGTAATTGCCAATGTTTATGCCTCACAGGTTTATGAAAAGGATTATAGTTTTAGCCAATTTGCCGGATCGTCATTTCGAGATTTAACCCGAATAGCAGGTTCCTCTCCCGAGGTTTGGTTAGATATTTTCCTCACCAATCAAACCCAGATTCTATCTGTTATTGATGAATTGGAAGGAGGTCTTCGAATCATCAAGGAATTTATTAAAACAGAAGATGAGGATGGTTTGAAGGCTTTTCTAATCAAAGTAAAAAAAATTAAAGAACAGGTTGATGACTATGGTTCATTATGAAACTGCTGGAGAGTCTCATGGTACGGGAATTACTACCATAATAAGTGGTTTTCCTTCTCAGCTTCCGGTTGATGTTGACTTTATCCAAAATGAATTAGTCCGTCGCCAAAAAGGGTACGGATCGGGTCCAAGAATGAGAATGGAAAAAGACACTGTTGAATTTTTAGGAGGAGTAAGATGGAAAGAAACCTTAGGGTCTCCTATTTCAGTCTTGGTAAGAAACCGGGATTCAGTGAATTGGAAGATACAAATGGATCCCCTCGGTTTTCCTCCTCCCGATTATCATGAGGTGACAATACCGCGACCGGGTCATACTGACCTGGCGGGAATGGTTAAATATCAATTTACCGATATAAGAAACGTTATTGAACGGGCTAGTGCTCGAGAAACGGTTGGTCGTTGTGTTGCAGGAAGTTTTGCCAAGATGTTTTTAAATCAACTGGGTATAGGGGTAGGGGGTTATGTGGAAAGCATCGGAGGAATTGTCGCCGATACCGAAATGACTCTTGAAGAAAAAATCAAAGCGGCTCTCAACTCCACACTTGCGACCTTTGACCAACAATCTGAAAAGAAAATGATGAAGGTTATTGATCAAGCTCGGGAAAAAGGCGATTCATTGGGTGGAACTTTTGTCGTGGTGGCTTTTGGAATGATTCCCGGATTAGGTGATTATACCTCAGCTGCTAAAAGATTGGATGCCCAATTAGCAGCAGGATTGATGAGCGTTCCTTCGGTGAAAGGCGTTGAAATTGGGGATGGCTTTTTATCAGCCCAACTTTTTGGGAGTGAAGCTCATGACGCGATTTATTATGATCAAGACCGAGAACCATTTTCCTTTTTTCGTTCTACCAATCGGGCAGGAGGAGTTGAGGGTGGAGTTTCCACCGGCGAACCAATTGTAGTAAGATGTGCTATGAAACCCATACCAACCCTACAAAAGGGATTGCCATCGGTTGATATTATTGAAAAATCCAATGTGGTGGCTAGGTATGAACGATCAGATATTTGTGCTGTTCCACGTGGATTGGTAGTGGGTGAAGCAATGGTGGCCTGGGTTCTTGCCTCAGTGGTCCGGGAAAAATTTGGTGGCGATAGCCTGAACGAAGTGAAAGAAAATTTTAGGAATTATTTGAAATATTTAAGGGATTTTTCTACAAAAAAAATCAAATAGAATATCTGATCTTACTCAATTGTTTTTCTTTGGGGAACATCTTTTAAAAATTGGAGTTTTTTTGGTATAGTATTTTGGATATAATCAAGCCCTTACCAAAGAATTAAAATAGGTCATTATCCTGAAGCTTTGTATTATGAAGCCACGAGGATTTAATCAACCCAATCCGTCATTGCGAGACCTCGTTTTTTGAGGTCGTGGCAATCTCTTAATGAAGTCTTTAAAGGATTAGGAATAGAAAAACAGTCATATATTTATATCTTGAGTAACCGTTGGAAGAGAATCTTATAGGTTGGGATCACCAATGATCTAATCAAAAGAGTATGGGAACATAAAAACCAAGTTGTGGGTGGGTTTACTAAGAAATAGAATCTTGATAAGGTAGTCTATTATGAAATCTATGATGATATTAAAACTACCATCAATCGAGAGAAACAAATCAAATCCTGGTCACGGAGCAAGAAGATAGAACTCATTCATGTTTTGAATCCCTATTGGAATGATTTATATGAAAAACTATCCAATTAGAGATTGCCACGTCGCACAAGACGCTCCTCGCAATGACGAATAGGGGAGAAGCAAAAAACGAGGGGGAGAAAAAAAATAGCTAAATGAGATTACCACGTCGCAGAATACGTTCTTCAAAATGATGGATTTATAATATAATTAAGTTTTTAATCGATGCTTGTTATCGTTTTTATAAAAATGAGGTTGATAATCGAAATGAAAATACCGATCAGTAAACCTAATCTTGATGAAGAAGAAAAAAATGCAGTTCAAGCAGTTCTTGATTCAGGATTTTTAGCCCAGGGAAAAAGAGTTGCAAAATTTGAAGAAGATTTTGGACGATATATTGGAGCAAAACAGGCAATTGCAACAAGCAATGGAACCACAGCTTTATTTATAGCCTTGAAAGCTATAGGGATTTCTCAGAATGATAAAGTCGTAACAACACCCTTTACCTTTGTTGCGAGCGCCTCCTCGATAATGCAGTGTGGTGCAATTCCTATCTTTTGTGATATTGATCCCCAAACTTTTAATATTGACCCAGACGCTTTAGAAAGAATTCTTAAAAAAGATGGGAGCTCTATTAAGGCAATACTCATTGTTCATCTCTATGGTTTACCTTGTCCGATGGATGAAATTATGTCGCTGGCCAATCAATATAGCATTCCGGTTATTGAAGATTGCGCTCAAGCTCATGGTGCTGAGTATCGAGGAAAAAAAGTCGGTTCTTTTGGAAAGGCGTCAGCATTCAGCTTTTACCCCACCAAGAACATGACAACCGGAGAAGGTGGTATGATTTTAACCAATGATGAAGAGCTTGGAAAAAAGTGTCGCATGTTGATTAATCACGGGAGCAAAAAGAGATATTACCACGAATTTTTAGGATATAATTTTCGGATGACCGATATTGCCGCAGCCATTGGAAGTGTTCAGTTAAAGAAATTAGATGATTCTAACCAGAGACGAAGAGCAAACGCCAATTTTTATAATCACGAATTATCATCTATTCCAAAAATTGAAACACCCGTAGTGCCCGATTATGCACTCCCGGTTTTTCATCAATATACAATAAAGTTAAAACAACACCGAGATGACTTGGCAAGCTTTTTTGACCAAAAAGAAATTGGATATGGAATTTATTATCCCGTTCCTCTCCATCAGCAAAAATTTATCCATCAAATAGTTGGAAACGGCAATTATCCCATGGCTGATTCTTGTTCACGAGAGGTTTTATCAATTCCTGTTCATCCACTTTTAAAAAAAGAAGAATTGGAACACGTGGTTGATTTAATCAAATATTTTTGCCAGGAGGGTTTCAATTGAGTGCGGTGAAAGTCGGAGTGGTTGGGGTTGGTTATCTTGGACAGCATCATGCCCGAATTTATTCTGAAATACCAGATACTACTCTGGTGGGTGTAGTCGATATAAATCAGGAACGAGCAAGAGAAATTGCCAAGAGATACTCGACGACCCCCTATTACGATTATCGTGAGTTGTTTGGAAAAATTGATGCCGTGAGCATTGTAGTCCCAACCGTGCTTCATCGTTTGATTGCCGGACATTTTATCGAAGAAGGGATTAATATACTCATAGAAAAACCGGTTACAACAACTCTCGAAGAAGCTCGAGAATTGATGGAGATGGCAAATAAAAAGAAAGTAATTCTCCAGGTAGGTCACATTGAGCGGTTTAACACAGCAGTCATGGAACTTTCAAAAATAATTGATCGCCCAGTATTTATCGATTGTTATCGTATGGGACCCTATACCAACCGCAATACCGATGTGGGAGTTGTTCTTGATTTGATGATACATGATATTGATATTGTAATGAGCATTGTCAAAAGCAAAGTAACTAAAATCAGTTCTTTTGGATATCCAGTATTTTCTCGTCAAGAAGATATTGCTAATGCACAGATACTTTTTGAAAATGGTTGCATTGCCAATCTTACGGCTAGCCGAATCACCAGGAAAAAAATTCGCCGTATGGAAATCACCGAAGTCGATGCTTTTATTTCCATCGATTATTTGGAGCAAGAGTTAGCGGTTTACAAAAAGACAATCACGGCAGTTCCCCCTATTCTCATGGAGAAACCGATGATGCAAAAAGGGGAGCCGCTTCGATTTGAACTGGAACACTTTACCCGTTGTGTAAAAAACGGAGAAAGACCACTGGTTGGTTTAGAGGAAGGGAAAAATGCGCTCGAAGTAGCACTAAAAATACTTGAAGAAATAAAAAAGAATCAGGGGATTGTGAATGAAAAATACCTATGATGTTATTATAATCGGAGGAGGACCAGCGGGAATTTTTGCCGCATTAGAACTTGCCGATAAAACCGATCTTGATATTCTAATAATTGATCGAGGCGGAGATATTGAAGAACGAAGATGCCCAGCCCGGGAAAAGAAAAATATCTGCCAAAAATGTCAGCCATGTTCATTGCTCTGTGGCTGGGGAGGAGCAGGAGCATTCAGTGATGGGAAGCTGACTTTTTCCCACGATGTTGGAGGTCAGTTGACTTCTTATTTAAAACCGAATGATTTGGAACAGCTTCTTCAGTACGTTGATAATATCTACCTTCGCTATGGAGCAACCCCACGGGTTTATGGAGATGATGGAGAAAAGGTGGAAGAACTCCGGAAAAAAGCGGAAATGGCTGAACTGATATTGCTCCCATCTCGAGTGAGACATTTGGGAACTGACAGCTGTCGAGGAATATTAACTCGTATCAAAAATCATTTGAAAGAGAAGGTGACCATCCTCACTCGTACTGAAGCTGCCGAAATATTAACCAAAAACCATCAAGCAGTTGGGGTTCAGCTGAAAAATGGCGATGTGATTAAAAGCCACTACTTGATCGTTGCACCTGGTCGGGTTGGAGCTGATTGGCTAAGGACAGAAGCACTGAAATTAAAGCTTGATTTAGTCAATAATCCCGTAGATTTGGGCGTTAGGATGGAAGTACCGGCTTCAATTATGGAAGAATACACCAAAGTTTTGTACGAATTAAAACTCATCTATTATTCCCATACCTTTGACGATCGAGTGAGAACTTTTTGTATGTGCCCTCATGGTGAGGTGGTCAGTGAATATAACGATGGGATTATAACCGTTAATGGCCATAGTTATGAAAATCGAAAAACCAACAATACCAATTTTGCCATCCTGGTAAGTACTCATTTTACCGAACCCTTCAAAGAACCAATCGAATATGGCCGCTATGTTGCTCGCTTAGCAAATATGCTCAGTGGCGGTGTTGTTATACAAAGGCTTAAAGATTTACAATTGGGAAGAAGGTCTACTCCAGAACGAATAAAAAAATCAGTTTTAAAGCCTACACTCAACGGTGCTAGTCCGGGGGATTTGAGTTTTGTTCTCCCTTATCGGTTTTTGCAAGATGTATTAGAGATTATTTCGGCTATGGATAAGTTTATTCCAGGAATGAGTTCTCCGCATAATCTTCTCTATGGATTAGAAGTAAAGTTCTATTCGTCTCGGGTGAAACTCAGCGAATATTTAGAAAGCGATATCGAGAATTTATTCATGGCTGGAGATGGTGCCGGTGTTACCCGAGGTTTGATTCAGGCGTCCACATCGGGTGTGATCGTAGCCAGAGAAATTCTACACCGGGTTGGAGGTCGGGTTTAATGAAAAGAAACATACTTATTACTAATGATGATGGTTATCAAAGCGATGGTATTCTGGCTTTGGTCCGAGCCTTTAAAACAATTGCCAATATTTATTTGGTTGCTCCCCTAGGTGAGAGAAGTTGTTCGAGCCATAGTATTACTTCTCGACAGACCTTAAAAGTAAAGGAAGTTCAAGTAGATGGAATAGCTGGCTTGGCAGTGGATGGTACACCAGCTGATACAGTAATATTGGGTCTCAATCTCTTTTCCCAAGCACCCGTTCATTTTGTAGTTTCCGGTATCAACCGAGGTCCTAACCTGGGTTTTGATGTATTTTATTCGGGAACGGTTGGGGCAGCCATGGAAGCTGCCATGTCGGGAATACCAGCCATGGCGGTTTCACTATCAATACAGGAAAAATTTAACTATGAGGTTGCTGCCGAAACTGCTCTGCAGATTTTTCTCCATTTTGAAGAAACGCTCTCTCGTCAAAAAAACTTAGTTCTTAATGTGAATATACCCGATGTGGCTCATTCTGGCAAACTAAACGGTTGGAAGATTACTGAACTTGCCGATCGGTTTTATTTTACTAAAATTCAAAAAACCACTCAAAATGAAGAATTTCAGGAATATGTTTTTATTGAAGAAAAACGCCAGATAGAATTCCAAAGCAGTTCGGATTATTGGTCAGTGGTGAATTCGGAAGTGTCGATTACCCCCCTTCGACCGAACTTGACTGATTGGCTAATAAAAAACGAACTAAAAGAAGCATTGGCGGAGAAAAAATAGTTAAAGTGAAGTACATTCAGGGAAGATTGATATTTAAAGGCCGGGTTCAGGGGGTTGGCTTTCGCTATTTTGTCTTAAAGGAAGCTTCCCAGTTTGAGGTTAGAGGATTTGTTAAAAATTTATTTCCTAATGGGGTGGAAGTGGTGGCTGAAGGAGAGAAATCCGAGGTTGAACATTTTTTTAGGGAAATTCGTGAGGGACCTGTAAGTGCCTCAATCCGTGATATTTTTGAAGAATGGTTGCCTTATTCAGGAAATTATGAAACATTTCAGGTTGAATACTGATGGAAATAGATAATCCCAGAACACTTCAAGAACGGGAAGAGATGGTTCGAAAACAGATACTTTCCCGTAATGTCAAAGATGAAAGAGTAACTCAAGCACTGCTGAAAATTCCTCGACATGTTTTTGTCCCAGAATTTTACCGAAAATTTGCCTATAACGATACTCCCTTAATTATTGGAGAAGGTCAAACTATTTCACAACCTTACATTGTGGCCTTTATGTCTGAATTATTAGAGATTCAGCCGACTGATCGAATTTTAGAAATTGGAACCGGTTCTGGTTATCAAACTGCAGTATGTGCCGAGTTAGCCAAAGAAGTATATACTATAGAACGAATCGAAGAACTAGCTGAAAAGGCCGAAGAGGTTTTAGAGAGCCTTGGATATAAGAATATCCATTTTTTTGTTGGTGATGGAACTCGGGGGATCCCGGAATACGCTCCTTTCGACAAAATCATCGTAACCGCCTTTGCCAATGAAATATATCCGGTTTGGGTTGAGGAATTAAAAGAAGATGGAATCATTGTTCTCCCTTTAGGGGGTGATTTCCGGCAAACTCTAGTTCGGGGAAGAAAACAAAAAGGATCGTTGAAAATTGAAAAACATGGATCAGTCGTTTTTGTTCCATTGATAGAGGATATCCCCTAAAAAACCCGCAACACAATCCGTTATTGCGAGGAACGTAGTGACGTGGCAATCTCATTTAGCTATTCTTTTTTCGTTCCCTCGTTTTTTTACTTCTTTACCTTCTCTATCATTCTGAGGAGTGAAGCGACGCGAGAATCCCATCCTTTGTATCTATGAAATACAAAATAACTTAAAAATGAGATCCTCACGCGGAAAAATACTGCTCAGGATGACGAATTAAAGGCACCCTCCCCGCCGCAAGCGGCACCCCTCCTTGGAGGGGAATTGTTAACTTCATTCCTCCAATGAGGGGAAATTACAATAATCCTATTGAGTCAAAGAGGAGTACAAACATTAATGATTGACCTTAAGAGATTACCACGTCGTCTAACCAAAAGACGGTTAGACTCCTCGCAATGACGGATTGAGTGGATGAGATCCTCACGCGGGAAGGCATAACTCAAGTTGACGGAGTAAAGAGTTTCTTCTCCCTTGATGGGAGAATTAGGTTTTTTTAGGCTGGCTTTGAATTACCTTAAAAAACTCCTGGTTTATTGCTGCAGGTTTAGCATAGCTCATGATGATGTAGAGGAGAGTCGCAATAATAATCGTCCAAACACCCGGCCACCATCCCCAAGGTTTCCAGGATGTTATTTGAAGTATCAGGGAAATACAGGCTCCTCCGATCATACTAATTAAAGCCCCAGATGCACTTCCTTTCTTCCATAAAAAACCGCCTATTGTTGATGGAACGGTAGCCAGTAGCCCGGCCGAAGAAGCAACGGAAAGGACAGCAATAAGATTGAAGCGCTGAATAGCAAAGAGAAAGATTCCGACACCCAAAATTAAAATAAACCAACGGGCAATAACCAACTGTTGCTTTTCAGGAATTTCCCTCCGAGCACGAACAATATCTCGAACAAACATCGAGGAGATGGTTAACATCACCGAGTCAATGGTTGAGATGGCCGCCGAAAATATTCCGACAATCATCAATAGGACAATAATTGGCGGAATATTGAGTTGAGCAAGTAGGGTTGGTGTCGCCTGGTCGGGATTGGAAAGGCCGGGAAATAGCAGGAGGGCGCAAAATCCAATTAGAATGGTAATGAGAGTATAAACAAAACCATAACCGAGAAAACCATTTATCATAGATCGCATTTTCGAAAGCGAAGAGGGAACGAATAATCGCTGTGACACTTGAGGATTAGATATGCTGAAAAAAAACCAGGGAAGAGATAATCCTAAAAAAGTTTGAAAACTAAAATAACCATTCCCCGGAACTGATAACCATAGAGGATAGTTAGTTTCAATTCGATAAAGAAAGTTGTCGAAACCTCCTAAAAATTTCCCTATTAATATAAAAATAAAGATTATTGAACTGATTAGCATAATCCCAGCTTGTAAGCTATCGGTCGTAGCTACTGAACGAAGACCAGCAATTTCAGTCCAAACCAAAGTAATCAAGGTTGCGATGAGAGCACCCCATAAGAAAGGGATTTTTCCATTTGACAAAGTTTCTAATAGGTATCCGATTCCCATCAATTGAATCGAAGAATAGGGAATCAGAAAAATTAGAGAAATCCATGCTGATAAGGCGCCAACTTTTTTATTTTGATAGCGGTTGCTCAGCAATTCAGCAGGACTTACACAATTATAATGTATTCCAGCTCGCCAATAAAAGGGGCCAAAAAGAACTGCCCAAAAAAGACCGGATAGGTATATGAGTTCAAAGCCGAGAGCCCCAACGCCACCTTTATAGGTTAGCCCGGCTAAACCAACCAGCATAAAGGCGCTGTATGTCGTAGCACTATAGGAGAGAGATGAGATGTATCCTTTTAGTTTTCGGTCGGCAAGAAAGTAGTCGACAACTCCACTTGCTCCTCCCCGGCGAGAAAGAACAGCGATTAGCGTTCCCCAAGCCATATAGATAATAATTGATATCCAAATAAGTTCAATTTTCATTTTTCCAGCGATCCATCATTTTTTTCATGAGGTATATTACTATTAATGTGTATCCAATCCAGAATAAAAAACTTCCATAGAATTTGTGAACCTTTTGCAGTAAGGTATAAGGGATAAGATAGGCAAGAATAACTAAGGGAAAATACCCAAAAATGTACTTTATCATTGCCTTCCTCCAATTGCGTGATTGAATCAAAAATTTGTTCCTACTATTTAAGCATAAAAAGGTTTAGAATCATAGAGAAAACTTATGATGAAGGTGGGGAACCCGTGTCCAAATCCGTCATTTCTAAGAGCATAACTTAGGACGCGAGAATCTCAATCTAATGTCGTGGAAATAATAAATTTGTACTCCTCCCCTTTTTAAATTATTTGTATGGGTTTGAGTCATCAAATCCATTCTAAATTCGTCATTGCGAGGAGTTCATTGGTTCTTTGGTTCGACGACGTGGCAATCTCATTTACCCAATTTGTCATTCTGAGGAGCGCATTATGGGACGTAAGAATCCCATCTTTTTTAATTCTACAATTTCTCAATCCTAAAAATAATAAAAGATGACTCATGAGATTACCACGTCACTTCGTTCCTCGCAATGACGATTCAGAGTTCCTTCTCCCGTCACTTAATCCTCTCTCACCAGGAGGGAGGAAAAATAAGATAAATGTGATAAAGTTAAGAAGAGAATGAAGTTTTTACTCTTCACCACTCAAAACTCACTTCTCACTGCATTTATAGAATAGAAGGGAGAAACGAAAATGAAAAGGAAAATCATCCAAAGTGCTATAAATATCAGCAGTTCTGATGAAAAAATTATTAATAAAATGACCGAGAGCATTGGACAAATCCCGGGATGTTTGGTAGCCGATTATTCCTCGGATATCGACCACAATCGTTCAGTAATCAGTATTTTGGGTGACGAGAAAAACCTTACCAAGGCGGTCTTTGTTATTTTTGAAATTGCCTATGAAACTATTGATATCTCCCATCACCACGGCGAACACCCTCGTATAGGTGCGGTAGATGTCATCCCTTTTACGCCTTGGGGAATTACAACTATGGAAGATTGTATTGTTTTAGCTCAAAGTGTGGGGAGAGAAATCGCAAAGAAATATTTGATGCCAGTTTATTTATATGGTGAAGCAGCCTTGATACCAGAACATGAAAATTTGTCCCTGATAAGGAGAGGTGGGTATGAAAGTCTCCTGCAAGAAATCCATCGAGTTGCTGACCGAAAGCCGGATTATGGTCTGACTCGTCTTCACCCTACCCTGGGAGCAGTGGCAATTGGTGCCAGAAATCCTCTGGTGGCCTTTAATGTAAATTTAAAAAGTACTGATATAAAAATTGCCAAGGAAATTGCTAAAAAAGTGAGGGGAGAATACGGAGGATTAACCCGTGTTAAAGCTATCGGTGTCAACTTAAGGAGTCGAGATCTGGTTCAAGTGTCGATGAACCTTTTAAATTACCGAATGAGTACGGTTGTTCAGGCTTATGAATTGGTAAAAATAGAAGCCCGTCGTTATGGTGTAGAAATTCAGGGATCGGAGATAATTGGTTTGGTTCCTCTGGAGTGCTTGGTGGATATTGTAGGATATTATTTATCCATTCCCGATTTAAAAATATCTCAGGTTTTAGAATATCATTTTATAGAAAATATTGACTAAATTTGACCTTAGTCTTGACAATTTGACCTTCTTTGATTATAATGAATACTGAACAGAAAAAAAATAAAGGGGGTACGAAACATGGTGAACAAATCCCTATCATTAAGAAAAGAAGATAGGCTATTAAGGCCTGCTCGAAGGCTCTGGGATGTATTTGATCTTCGTTCCGATTTCGATCGTATGTTTGATGATTTATTTGATTTTACTTTAGCGAATGTACCATTGCGAAGGAGTAATTATCCACCGATCGACATGACTGAGACCGATACTGAATTTGTGTTAAAAGCTGAACTACCAGGAATTGATCCAAAGAACATCGATATCAATGTTACAGCAGACCGAATCGAAATTCGTGGAGAAGTGAAGGATGAATGGGAGCAGAAAGATACCGGTTGTTGCATTATGGAACGATATCGAGGAAATTTCGAAAGAGTTATAGGTTTACCAACCGAAGTAGATCAAGACGGAGTTAAAGCAAACTATCAAGATGGAATTTTAAAAATTACCTTACCTAAAACTGAACCGAGTAAGCCCAAGGCAAAAAAGGTAGAAATAGAAACCAAATAGACGCCGGTGAAAAAGGCGGGCAAATCGCCCGCCTTTTTTTTATTGGTTAAAAAAAATGCTTGACCGGTTGAAGGAAACTTTTTTTTTTGCTATAGTTTAAATCTATCGGGGCGTAGCGCAGTCTGGTTAGCGCGCTTGACTCGGGTTCAAGAGGCCGGAGGTTCAAATCCTCTCGCCCCGACCATATTAAATGTAAGTGTTTTTTACCTAAATTTTTTTGGACCCTTTGGGTGGAACCTGGACATATCTCTTTCAATCTTCGTCAGCAAAAAACAATGAATCCCAAGGCTTTTTTATGAGGGAAGTTAAAAGACTCGAAACCGGTATTAGGGGGATGAGAAATTGAATGAAAGAAAAAGACTTACTTAATCCAAATATAGCTTTGCATATGGAAAACGAAAAAACATTAATTCACGATTTTGATTTAAACTTAATTTGTGATTATTTTGGAAGGCTGGAACGGCAGGGGCCTGGTAGCCCTGAATCTACTATTAGGGCTTTAAGTTTTATTGACAATTTTTCCAATGAATTAAATATTGCAGATTTTGCTTGTGGAACCGGCGGTCAAACAATGATTCTTGCACAAAACACCAAAGGAACAATTACTGGACTTGATCTTTCCCCCGATTTTATTGAAAAATTTAATACTAACGCTGAAAAGCTCGGTTTGCAGAATAGAATAAAAGGCATTGTCGGTTCAATGGATAATTTACCGTTTCAAAATGAAGAATTTGATGTTATATGGTCTGAAGGAGCTATTGCCAATATCGGTTTTAAAAAAGGCTTGAATTATTGGAAAGACTTTCTAAAAAAAGACGGCTATATTGCTGTAACATATGAGTCATGGTTTACCGATGAAAGACCCACTGAAATTGAAAAGTTTTGGGTTAATGCTGTTCCCGAAATAGGTACAATAGGGCACAATATTTCAATAATGCAAAAAGCCGGTTATAGTCTTGTTGCTGTATTTACATTGCCTGAAAAATGCTGGACAAATACTTATTTTATTCCGCAGAAAGCAATACAAAAAGCATTTTTGGAAAAAAATGCTGGAAATAAAGCTGCAGAGGCTTTTGTTGAATATATGAAGTATGAAGCAGAGTTGTATTCAAAATACCAACAGTATTATGGATATGTTTTTTATATTGGGAAAAAAATATAAAAAACGAAGTACGTCGCCACTTCGTATAACCCCTAAGGGTAGGCTATTTCTTGAAATGTTAATTTGTCGTTCTCAGGAACGCATTGTGCGACCTAAGAATATCTTCCTTTCCAATTCCACGATTCTTATATTCCACAAATTATAAAAGATGAGATCCTCACGGCTTCTGAATACGAAGCTTCAGGATGACCGATTTAAGGCACCCTCCCCGCCGGAAAACGGCACCCCTCCAAGGAGGGGAATCAATTTAGATGTAAACCAAGATTCGACATGCCATGGCATGTCGCTACAATATATGAAGATTGGGCACAATACATTGTGCCCCTACGTTTTAAATCATTTATAAGGGCCTGTTTCTCAAGCCCTTATCCTAATCCTCGTCATTGCGAGGAACAAAGTGACGTGGCAATCTCATTTAGCCAATCTTTTTTCGCCCCCTCACCCCCTCAGTTTTTTTTTAATGGGAGAAGGTGAAGATGAGGGTGAAAGCCCGGAATGAGATCCTGTTTAGTTGCTCTATATAGATTACCCATAAAAAATCATTCCGGTATTTTCAGGATAGAAAGGAATTTACCAATTTGGAAACTCCGTAAACCTTTTGCTTTTTACATCATCTGGTTTACAGCCTTCAAGAATAGAATTACAATACCCATAGGTTTGGTGGTTTATTTTTTTTTAAAAAGCCGAGGATTTTATGATTTATTACATCAGCAAATACTTAGGATTGTTTCTTCTCTATCTCTTTTGCCGCTTTCGGGTAAGTGGCCGTAAAAATTTCCCAAAATCAACTCCCTGCTTAATCGTTTCTAATCACGCCAGTTATTTGGATCCGATAGTTATCGGCTGTGCTTGTCCCAGGCGAGTCTATTTCGTCGCTAAAGAAGAATTGTTTCAAAATCCGGTTGCTAAATTTTTCCTCAATCAGTTAGGAGCCTTTCCTTTGAGAAGGGGTGAAGCCGACCGCAGCGCAGTTAAGAAAATATTTGCACTCATAAAAGAGAATAAAGTGGTGTGTCTATTTCCGGAGGGGACCAGAAACCAAGGTGAAGTTGGTGATTTTCGCTCCGGTGCGATAAAATTATTGATGAAAGCCAAAGCTGATGTGGTAGTGGCTGGGGTGACCGGAACTTTTGAAAGCTATCCCCGCGGAGCAAGGTTTCCCAAACCTCATCCGATCCAGGTTCATTTCTCTGAGCCTCTACCCCAAAACGGTCTCAATCAGTCTGAATGGGAGGAAAGATTAAAAAGAAAGATGGAGGAGTTCATTCATGATGATCGGTAAAAAGCTCGATTGGTGCCTGACAGGTCTCATCTCTTTTTTTGTGGTGATTGTTATTGGTTCTTCGGTTCAAGCCCAAATCGAAAAAATAGAGTTGAGCATTGAAGAAGTTACTGACCAAAAAACTCCCTATTTGAATTATCCAGTAAGCGTTATTGTACAGGAAGAAAGCGGCTTGGTATTGATTAGCGACTGGGCTAACGACCGCCTGGTTATTACCGATCAAAACGGAAAAACCCAAAAAATTATCCCCGGCTTGGAAGGTCCAGTAGGGATGGTTTATGATTCCCCCACCAACCGCCTCTATCTTACTGAGCAAAAAGCCAACCGAATTCGAATTTTGGATGGTTCTACTTTTGCGCCGATCAGCGAGCTTAAAATTCAGGGAATTACTCTGAATGAACCTCGGGGTCTCTGGATGGATAATGGCCGTAATATCTATCTGGTTGATACTATGAATTCTCGGATTGTGATTTTTGATCAAGAAGGGAATCTGATCAGGACTATTGGGAAAGAGGGAATGGGAGATGATGAATTCTATTATCCCCGGGGTATATCTGTTGATTCCCAAGGAAGAATATGGATGACCGATACTCTTCATCACACAGTGAAGGTGTTTGATTCAGTGGGAAATTATCTTTTTCGTATTGGAAAAGGTGGCAGTGGTCCCGATGATTTAGATCGGCCTCGATATGTAATCGTAAAAGATGAAACGGTGATTATTTCTGATTATCGAAATAACCGTTTGAAGATTCATAATACTCAAGGTGAGCTGATTGGGATAGTCGATAGAATTGGTGGTGATCACCTCCTCAATCCTGAAGGGTTATGGATCGATGGGAATGGTTATCTTTGGGTCGCCGATTCCGGTAATAATCGGGTGGTCAAACTGGATATGACCTTTTTAATGAACCGGGAAGCCTACCTGGCATCTTTATTGTCCGAAGACAAGATCGATGAATTTTTAAGAGAAGCTGCCTCTCTTTCTCCAGAAAAACGGCAAAAACCTGAAATCAGTGCTCTTTTTTATGCTGCTTACCAGAAAAAAGATGATTTAGAGAATATGATTGCTGAGGCTGAAAATATTTGGATGAAAGATGAGGAGAACCGCTCAACCTGGTCAGAAGAATTGGGGATACTTTACTACCGAAAAGCGACCCTATCTCGGGCAGCCCAACCTGCTGCAACGGTAAAAGCATTATATCGTAAGTCAATTCAATATGGTTATAAAAAAGCTTACATCCCCTATATTTGGACATCATTTTTGATGTTGGGTGGATCCAATCTTTTTCTGATTATCCTTATAATTTTGCTTTTAGTATTGTTGTTTGTGCTATATAGAATTCGTATAGCCCGTACACGGAGGTGGTAAGAAAATGGATAGGCTACCAGCGGTTGCCGGTTATTTTTATCCAGAGAATAAAAATGAATTAGATAGCTTAATTAATAAAGTCTTTGAGTCAGAAATCGGAGCTGCCGGGAAAATTGATCAGGATTTTCCCACTAAGATAAATGGAGTGGTTTGTCCTCATGCCGGGATAATTTTTTCAGGTGGTGTCGCTTCCTGGGCTTATGCGGTTCTTTCGCGGATCGATCCAATTGATACTTTTATTATTATCGGACCCAATCACCGAGGCTTGGGAAGAAGAGCTTCGCTAAGTTCGGCCGAATCGTGGATCACACCCCTGGGGAAGGTTGAGGTTGACCAGGAAATGGTAGACTTTTTTTTATCGTCTTCGGCGATTTTTACCATCGATGATCGAGCTCATCAATTTGAGCATTCTTGTGAAATACAGATCCCCTTTCTACAGCATTTTATTCCCTTCTCTTTTAAAATATGTCCTATTTCTCTTTTAGACCAAACCTTGGAAACCGTTCAAATAATTGGTCAAGTAATCAACCAAATTTCTCAACAGAAGAAAATCGTAATAATCGCCAGTACCGATTTTACTCATTATGAATCGGATACGGTGGCTCGGGAGAAGGATTTAATTTGTATTGATAATATTATTCGTCTTGATGGAGAGGAATTCTTTCACTGTATTCATAGAAAAAAAATATCAATCTGTGGACCGGGAGGGGTTGGTGCTTTGATTGAGTTTCAAAAAAATCGCCATTCGTTCCGAGGCACTCTTCTTTGTTATGCTACCAGTGGTGATATCAACGGTCAGTATGACCAAGTGGTTGGTTACGCTGCCATAGCCTTTCCTCAGTAGTTATGGAGTCTTTTATTTTAGTTTGATATTCTGAGGATTCCAGTGTTTTTAACTGACGACGTGAGAATCTCATTAACCAAATCTATCATTGTAAGGAGTCTAATCATCTTTTGGTTTGACGACGTCGCAATCTCATTTACCCAATTTGTCATTCTGAGGAGCGTATTGTGCGACTTGAGAATCTCATCTTTTTAAATAATTATGAAGAACAAAGACATAAAAGAGGAGATCCTCACGCTCTCAAAAAGCGAGGGCTTAGGATGACGCATATCTACAACCACTTTTCACCTTGATAAAAGAAGGTTGGGATGAGGGTGAAAGTCAGGACTCTGATTCATGTTTGGTTTTAAAAATTAAAGTTTGATGTAAATACCAAAGCATCCCCCTCACCTTAATCCTCTCCCACCAGGGGAGAGGAAAAAAAGAAAAGAAAGAAGCTCTCCCACCAGGGGAGAAGAAAAAAAGGATGAAGTTCTCTCACCAGGAGAGAGAAAAAAGGGAAGCTGACTTCTTTCATAAAGTAGACCAAGGAATGGAGAATTTAAAATATTTTAGAAAAATTTAAAAGAAGCTCTTGACAGATAAGCAGGAATAAAATATTATAGTAAATTGTCGGTTCTTTCATTTTGGAACTAAATTAATCTATTTTGTTCCAAATTATTACTAAGTGGGTGTTATTATTATCTTACCAATCGATGATAAAATCAATCCATTTGTCCTCTTATTTTTTTTACCTGTACATTGTGAATTTCATACATTCCACATTTTAAACTTACACCGTTTCGCCACAGTTTAATGATGATGAAAAACTGATTAGTTTAAAGAGTAATTTCTTTTAATTTTCAACAAAGGTGGTGTGCTGGGTGAATTCTGGATACATTCAGAGAAAGACATTTTCAAAGGTGACTTCATTTGCCGAACTTCCCCATTTTATTGAGATACAAAGAAAGTCATTTGACCTATTTTTACAAGCGAATATTTCCCCCCAAGAACGGAAAAGGCAAGGTTTGCAAGAAGTTTTCACCGAAATTTTTCCTATACAGGATTTTACCGGGAAACTCATGCTGGAGTTTATCGATTATCGTTTGGATAGGCCAGTATTCTCGGTTCGTGAATGTAAAGATAGAGGTCGGACATATGCTGCCCCATTATTTGCTCGAGTTCGATTGATTAACCGCGAAACCAATGAAATAAAAGAACAAGATGTATATATGGGTGAAATTCCACTCATGACTGATAAGGGGACTTTTGTGGTGAATGGAGCGGAACGGGTTGTAGTAACGCAGCTCATCCGATCTCCAGGGATATTTTTTACTAAAGAAGTGACACCAACTGGAAAAGTGGAATATGGTTTTAAGATCATTCCCAACCGTGGTGCCTGGTTAGAATTTGGAATTGACCCAGGAGAAATTCTCTTTGTTCGTGTCGATAAAAGGCGCAAGATCAATGCTATGACTTTGATCAGAGCTTTGGGATTTTCAAACGACGAGGAAATCCTCGAACTGTTCGATAATCATTCTTACATCCAAGCCACCCTGGAAAGAGAAACAACTTCAAACCCCAAAGAAGCGGTCATGGAAATTTTCCGGCGACTTCGTCCCAGTGAGCCACCAACCGAAGAAAATACTCGAGATTTTATGAGATATTTGTTCTTTGATCCCCGTCGTTATGACCTTGGTGAGGTGGGACGATATAAACTGAATAATAAACTAAAATTGGAAGAACGCATTGTCCGAATTGAAGAGTTTGTTGGAGCTGAGGATATTATTCTTGACCATGAAGAACATCAATGTCTTCGCAATCAAGCAGCTATCGATGAAAATAATCCTTCCCGATATGAAATTCTCCTTCGTAAAGGAGACAAAATTGGTCGGCAATTAGCTCGAACCTTAGAAGAGCTTAACCAGGAATACAATATCGAATTTATACGAGTGTATAACGACGAAGATCAGGTCATAAAAGTATTTATTGAACGCGAAGATGAATTGGAGTTGGTTGGCGACGAGTTGGAGGGCAGATCGATAAGTCAGGATGTGCTTCAACCGGAGACCGGAGAAACCCTCCTTAAAAAAGGCGATATGGTGACCTTAGAGGCCTTAAGGACCCTAAGGGTTCATGGTATAGAAAAAATTTGGGTGGAAAAGGGACGGATTTTGAGTCAAGCCGATGTAGTTGGGGGCATTCGCTATCTCCTCAACTTGTTGAACGGTGTTGGCTATGATGATGACATTGACCACCTGGGAAATCGACGAGCTCGACCGGTGGGAGAGCTCCTACAAAATCAATTTAGAACTGGGTTGCTGCGAGTTGAAAAGGTCATTCGAGAAAAAATGACCATCCAACCCGACACCGATTCAGCTACTCCTCAAAACCTGATTAATGTTCGTCCAGTGGTAGCCGCTATCAAGGAATTTTTAGGAAGCAGTCCTCTTTCCCAGTTTATGGATCAAATCAATCCACTTTCGGAAATAACCCATAAAAGACGGTTAAGTGCTTTAGGACCTGGAGGTTTGAGCCGTGAACGAGCAGGTTTTGAAGTTCGTGATGTCCATTATACCCATTATGGGCGGATGTGTCCGATAGAAACTCCCGAAGGACCCAACATTGGCTTGATTACCTCTCTATGTATCTATGCCAAGATCAATGAGTATGGCTTTATTGTGACACCCTATTTAAAAGTTGAAAATCGACATTTGACCGATGAAATTAGGTATCTTTCTGCTGATGAAGAAGACCGTTATCATATTGCGCCTTCCGATGCTGTTATCGATGAGAACGGGATGATACGCGATGAAAACGTCGTAGTTCGTTTCCGTTCGAAAATTGTTGAGGTAGAAAGCAGAAAAGTTGATTTTATTGATGTTTCGCCTCAACAGATCATCAGTGCTTCAGCGTCACTCATTCCATTTTTAGAGCACAATGATGCCAACCGAGCTCTGATGGGAACCAACATGCAACGACAAGCGGTTCCTCTTTTGGTTTCCAAGCCCCCTCTTATTGGGACGGGCATGGAATACAAAGTCGCTCAGGATTCAGGTGCTACAGTTGTTAGCCGAAATAGTGGAGTAGTTAAGCAAGTCGATTCAGTTTTTATTGAAATTGAAAATGATGATGGTGATATTGATCTCTATGAATTGGAAAAATTTCAGCGGTCCAACCAAAGTACCTGTATCAACCAAAAACCGATCGTTCGAGTTGGGCAGTATGTTGAGGCTGGACAGATTATTGCTGATGGGCCTTGTACTTCAATGGGTGAGATTGCTTTAGGGAGAAATGTCTTAGTAGCTTTCATGCCCTGGGAAGGAGAGAACTTCGAAGATGCCATTCTGATTAGCGAACGATTGGTTAAAGAAGAAGTTTTCACGTCAGTTCATATTGAAGAATATGAAATTGAAGCCCGAGACACCAAGTTAGGTCCAGAGGAAATTACTCGTGACATTCCCAATTTAGGAGATGATATTCTTCGGAATCTAGACGATGAAGGAATTATCCGAGTTGGAGCTGATGTAAAACCAGGAGATATCTTGGTAGGGAAGGTTACTCCCAAGGGAGAAACCGAGCTTACCCCCGAAGAGCGATTACTTCGGGCAATATTTGGAGAAAAAGCCCGAGAAGTTCGAGATACATCCCTTCGGGTTCCCCATGGAGAATATGGGAAAGTTATTGATGTTAAAGTATTTTCTCGAGAAAACGATGATGAACTGGCACCAGGAGTCAATAAACTGGTTAAGGTGTTTGTCGCCCAGAAAAGAAAAATTACCGTTGGCGATAAAATGGCTGGTCGTCATGGAAATAAAGGAGTTATAGCCAGGATTCTTGCTGAGGAGGACATGCCCTTCCTTCCCGATGGAACACCGGTTGACATTGTTCTCAATCCACTGGGAGTTCCTTCTCGAATGAATATTGGGCAGATTTTAGAGACTCACTTGGGTTGGGTTGCCAATAAAGAACGGATGTTTATTGCCAGTGCTCCTTTCGATGGAGCGAAAGAATCGGAGATTTTAGAAGCCTTGAAAGATGTAACCATCAGTCAAGAAAACCGTTATCCGGTTTTTGCTTTTGACGACAGGATATCGCCGGAGTTTAATCTTCTCCCCCATGGAAAAGTGATCCTTTTCGATGGAAGAACTGGTGAACCTTTCGACAATGAAGTGACAGTTGGATACATATATATGATGAAACTTGCTCACCTGGTTGAAACCAAGATTCATGCACGTTCAACTGGACCGTACTCTTTAGTTACCCAACAGCCGTTGGGAGGTAAAGCCCAATTTGGCGGGCAGCGTTTTGGAGAAATGGAAGTATGGGCACTGGAAGGATACGGAGCTGCCTATACTTTACAAGAAATTCTGACAGTGAAATCTGACGATATTGTCGGAAGAGTAAAAGCTTATGAAGCAATTGTCAAAGGTCAAAATGTGCTCAAGCCGTCGGTTCCCGAATCATTTAAAGTATTGGTTAAGGAATTGCAAAGCTTGTGTCTCGATGTGAAAGTGTTTGATTCCAGGAAAAAGGAAATTTCCATCGAACAGATGGAAGATGCCGATGATGATATACCTGGATTAGGAGTTAATCTGCAGGGACGAGAGAAAAAATAAAAGAAGGGGGAAAAACCCTTGATAGATGTCAATGATCTTGGAGCTATGCAAATTGGTTTATCTTCTCCCGAGCAAATCCGTAAATGGTCTCGAGGAGAAGTAAAAAAACCCGAAACCATTAATTATCGGACCCTCAAACCGGAAAAAGACGGTTTGTTCTGTGAGAAGATTTTTGGTCCAACCAAAGACTGGGAATGTTATTGCGGAAAGTATAAAAGAATTCGTCATAAAGGAGTGGTCTGTGACCGTTGTGGAGTTGAAATCACTCGATCTTCGGTTAGAAGAGCCCGTCTGGGACATATCGAATTAGCTGCTCCGGTTTCGCACATTTGGTATTTTAAAAGTATTCCCAGTAAAATGGCTCTCCTTTTGGGTGTTCTTCCCAAAAACCTGGAGAAAGTTCTCTATTTTGCCTCAGGAAGAAAAAAAGAAGACTGCTATAAAGTTATTAAACCGGGTTCGACCGATCTTGAACCAGAAACTGTTATACGAGACACCGAATACCGGATCCATCAAAAGTATGATCCGAACTTTAAAGCCGAGACCGCTCATCGGATTACCGAAGTCCACAGTCTTCCCTTTTCGGTTGGCGATGAACTCTCCACCAAGGAATTGACTCGGTTTCGTACAAAATACAAAGAGAGTTTTACGATAGAAGAATTAGAAAATAATCGCTATGAAGTGATCGATGTTCGGGTTTTTCCTTACCAACGGGATGAAGAAATTTCCGAATCGGAAGTTTATCAATTGCGTGAGGTGTATGGCGACCTCTTTGAAGAAGAAATCTTGACCGATACTGCTGAGGAACCTTGCTATCTGGTTATCGATCCCGGATCAACTGGTTTAAAGAAAGCCCAAATGATATTAGAAACCGAAGCGAAATTGCTTCCCCAATATGATACCGAATTTAAAAGCGGCGTTGGAGCCGAAGCAGTCAGAGAGATTCTTAGAACTTTGGATGTTCAGACTCTGGCTCGAAGTTTGCGGAAAGAACTCAAAGAAGCAACCGGTCAAAAGGCGAAGAAAATCATCAAGAGATTACAAGTCGTCGAATCCTTTTGTAAATCAGGAAATCGACCGGAGTGGATGATATTGGAAGTGGTTCCGGTACTTCCGCCCGATTTGCGTCCCATGGTCCAGTTAGATGGTGGTCGGTTTGCAACCTCCGATTTGAATGACCTCTATCGGAGAGTGATTAACCGAAACAATCGTTTGAAAAGATTGCTACAGCTTGGAGCCCCTGACATTATAGTAAAAAATGAAAAACGCATGCTTCAGGAAGCCGTTGATGCATTATTTGATAATGGACGGAGAGGACGTCCGGTATTAGGACCGGGCAATCGCCCGCTTAAATCACTCAGCGATATGTTGCGAGGAAAGAAAGGTCGTTTTCGCCAGAATTTATTAGGGAAAAGGGTTGATTATTCCGGTCGTTCGGTTATCGTTGCCGGACCTCAGTTGAATTTCGATCAATGCGGACTTCCCAAGAAAATGGCATTAGAACTATTTAAGCCTTTTATTATGAAAGGTTTAGTTGATAAAGGTCATGCTCATAATATTAAAAGTGCCAAAAGAATGGTAGAGAAAACCCGCGATGAAGTTTGGGAGGTATTAGAAGAAGTTATTGCTGAGCATCCAGTTCTCCTGAACCGAGCACCAACCCTTCACCGGTTGAGCGTTCAAGCCTTTCAACCAGTGCTGGTAGAAGGCAATGCCATTCATATTCATCCTATGGTTTGTCCAGCTTTTAACGCCGATTTCGATGGTGATCAGATGGCAGTTCATGTTCCGCTTTCTGCAGAAGCTCAAGCTGAATCGGAAATTTTGATGCTTTCTTCTCACAATATCCTTTCTCCGGCATCAGGTCGACCGATAGCAGTACCAACTCAAGATATGGTGTTAGGCTGTTACTACCTAACTTTGATGAAAAAAGTATCAAAAGGAACAATTCTGAAGCGATATCTCGATATGGATGAAGCACTCCTGGCTTTTGAATACAAACAAGTCGATCTTCATGAGCCGATTTTCATCCGGGAAGTTCAGGAGAAAGACTCTAATGTAGCTATGACGACAATTGGTCGAGTTATTTTTAATCAGGTTCTTCCTCAGGGGATGCCCTATTACAATGATCCGATGACCAAAAAGAAACTATCGGATATCGTTGATTTATGTTTTAGAAAATTTGGAAACCAAATCACTGTTGAAACCCTTGACCGAATTAAAAGATTGGGTTTTCGTTATGCCACCCAATCGGGAACCAGTATCGGGGTTGTAGATTTGGAAATCCCAGAAAAAAAATTCTTAATCATTGAGGATGCTACTCAGCGAGTTGGCGATACCAACGACCATTATAACGAAGGTCTGATTACCGGAGAAGAGCGAGAGCAGTCGGTTATCGATATTTGGACCGATGCTTCCAACAAAGTAGCTGAGGCTATTTTGGAATTACTGGATGATTTTAATCCCGTGAATATGATGGCAAAATCAGGTGCTCGAGGGAGTATTCGACAGATCAGCCAGCTAGCAGGAATGCGAGGATTGATGGCTGATCCTTCTGGTCGAATTATTGAATATCCAATTCGAGCGAACTTCCGTGAGGGTTTAGGGGTATTAGAATACTTTATATCTACCCATGGCGCTCGGAAAGGGTTAGCTGACACGGCACTAAGAACGGCGAAATCAGGTTATCTTACTCGGAGGCTGGTCGATGTATCTCAAGACATGATTGTTCGAGAGATTGATTGTGGAACTGATGACGGAATAATTATTGGAGACTTAAAAGACGAAAACGATAACATTATTGAATATTTTGAAGAAAGAGTTTTAGGCCGGATGATTCTCAATGATGTTTATGTTCCCGGAACTGATCAGCTTCTACTGGCTGCCGGTGAAGAAATTAATGAGGATGTTATTCAGAAACTTCAGGAACATAAAATCCGAGAATTGAAAATTCGGTCAGTTCTTACTTGTAAAGCTCGGTATGGAGTCTGTGCAAAATGTTATGGAAGGAACTTGGCGACTGGTAAAATAGTTGATATTGGGGAGTCGGTTGGAATTCTTGCCGCCCAATCAATCGGCGAACCAGGCACCCAGCTAACTATGAGAACCTTTCATACCGGAGGGATTCGAATTGCGGGGGAAGACATTACCCAAGGTCTCCCACGAGTAGAGCAGCTATTTGAAGTTCGGAAACCAAAAAAAGCCGCTATTCTATCCGATGTCGATGGAGAAGTAGAAAAGATTGAGACCATTGGAAACCGAAGAAAAATTATTGTTCATCCTGATGACGATGAAGCCGATCAATCGGCCCGGGCTTATTTAGTTCCACCTGATATTCGGATTAAGGTTAATGAAAATGCTCAGGTTAAAGCGGGTGATCGTTTGACCTTAGGCCCGATTAATCCTCGTGATATCCTTCGTATCAAGGGAATAAGAGAGGTTCAAAGTCATCTGGTAGAAGAAATTCAATCGGTTTACCTATCACAAGGTGTAAACATCAACGATAAACACATCGAAACCATTGTTCGACAAATTGCTCGTCTGAATAAGGTTATGGTTGAGAATTCCGGTGATACCGAACTCCTCTCCGGTGAGTTGGTTCATATTGAAGATTTTGAGCAAGAAAATAGTCGAATTAATGAAGAAAACCGATTGGTTTTAGAAAAAGCACTCTCGCTTTTTGAAGGGTTCACCTTACGAGAACCGGCTTTTGATATTTCGGGTGAAGCGATTGTACAAAAAGGAGAAGCAATTGACGAAGAGAAGCTAAGGGTTATTTTATCTACCGATTGCAAGCCTTTTTATATAGTTAATAAAGATCGGACACCTTACAAAATGATTCGAGGCTACCGGTCGTTAAAAGCTGAATTGAAAGACCAAGTGAGCGTCGATGACATTCTTGATCAAAATGGAACGGTTTTGGTCAAAGCCGGTGATGTTATTAGCGAGCAGAAGGTTGAACATATAGCTGACTTAGGTCCGGTTATTCTGCGAACCCGAGAGAAGTCAACCTGGGATAAACTGAAAGGTGAAATTTTAGCTGAAGATGTGACCGATTTGAAAACCGGAGAAGTAATTCTCACCGCCAATACAAAAGTTGAAGCCCATCATCAAGACCTGATTGAAGGTCATAATATCGATTGGATTGTAATCTGGAAAAATATTGAGACCTTCCAAATTAAAGAAAGTTTAATTCGAGAATTACGTGAGGAGATTCTTGGGAAAGAAGTGGAAAAGGACATCATTAGTCCGAAAAGCGGTGATTTGATCATAGCCTCTGGTCAGCAAATAAGCCGGGCAGTGGCACGGCGTTTGGTCATGGAGGATGTTAAAGAAGTCAAACTGGGCGATGGACGTTTCTTTTCAATAGAAGGACGATTAAGTGAACTTTTAGAACGAGAAGTCGTAGGGAAAGTCGCAGCACAAGATATTTCCATAGAAGAGAATGGCTCTATACTGATCAAAGCAGGACAAACTATCGATCGTGATGGAGTAATCAAAATTGCTGACGATAATGTCGAGTATTTATTGATACGAGAAGCGGACGCCGAAACTGAAACCAGAAGTTTGGTTGAAAATTTAGTCTATTTAGCAGGTACCAAACAGGTAGCAACCGGGAGACCAGTCGTTCTGGGAATCACCAAAGCCTCTTTAGCCACTGAGAGCTTTTTATCGGCATCTTCTTTCCAACAGACGACTCACGTTTTGGCGGATTCAGCAATAAAAGGAAAAGTTGATGAATTGGTTGGATTAAAAGAAAATGTAATAATCGGTAAGATTATCCCAGCTGGAACTGGTTTTCCAGAATATCGGAAGGTGAAGTTAGAGACCGAAGAACACATGGAAGATACAAGCGAATTGGCTTTTCACGGAGACCAAAGTGTTGATCTTCGTGAACTGATGAATTATGAAGAAGAAATCGATATCGAAGAAATTCTTCATCCTCATCAAAACAAAACTGAAGATGAGGAAATAGACGAGGATCCTGAAGAGTTTGGCCATTTTGAAAGTCAAATCGATAGCGATAAAGATGAAGAAGAGAGTAATTTTGACGATTAAAAAAAAGGAGAAAAAAGTGGGAGCGATAAACTCCCACTTTTTTTAATCAAATACTGAAACTCCCAGTTGACATTCAATTTTAATGCTGATAAAATTGCTCCGTTGCACTTAGGGGTACTATTGTAAAATCCGATAGTATAAAGAAATAGGAAAAAATATAAGGAAATAAATATATTCAACTCATGAGAGCAAGATATTAAGAAGGAGGAACGATATGCCAACCATAAACCAGTTGGTTCGAAAAGGCAGAAAACAGCCTAAGAAGAAAAGCAGTGCTCCTGCTTTGAAATGTTCTCCTCAAAAACGAGGAGTGTGCACCCGAGTTTGGACAATAACACCTAAGAAACCCAACTCGGCATTGCGGAAGGTTGCTCGTGTGCGTTTGACCAATGGAATTGAAGTAACCGCCTATATTCCTGGAATAGGACATAATCTTCAAGAACATTCCTTGGTCCTTATCCGTGGTGGTCGTGTGAAAGATCTTCCCGGCGTGAGATACCATATTATTCGTGGAACGCTTGATACGGCTGGTGTTGAGAATCGCAAACAAAGCCGTTCAAAATACGGAGCGAAAAGACCGAAATCATAAGGAGCGTGAAGGGTTTTGCCGAGAAAAGGTCCGGTTTCAAAAAGAGAAATCCAACCAGATCCAGTATATAACAGTGTTGATGTTGCACGGTTGATGAACAAGGTCATGATAAAAGGAAAAAAGAGTGTTTCAGAACAAATTGTTTATGGTGCTTTTGAGATAGTTCGTGAGAAATCAAAACGTGATCCATTAGAAGTATTTTCTCAAGCACTGAATAATGTAATGCCATTGGTTGAAGTGAGAGCACGACGGGTTGGTGGAGCCAACTACCAGGTGCCGATGGAAGTTCGTCCCGAACGGAGCAAAAGCCTTGGTATTCGATGGCTGGTTAATTATAGCCGACAACGAGCAGGAAGAACTATGACTGAGAAGTTAGCCAATGAAATTATTGATGCTGCTAACGGAGCGGGGGCATCGTCTAAGAAAAGAGAAGATACTCATCGCATGGCAGAAGCCAATAAAGCATTTGCTCATTATCGGTGGTTTTAAGAAAGGGGCTTCATTTTTTGAATAGCAATCTGAATCAGGGACAAGAATTCGAACAATTGAATATAGAAAGAGTTAGAAACATAGGGATTATGGCTCATATTGATGCCGGAAAAACAACGGTCAGTGAGCGTATATTGTTTTTTACCCGAAAAATTCACCGGGTAGGAGAAGTCCATGAGGGTATGGCAACTATGGATTTTCTTCCCCAGGAGCAAGAAAGAGGAATCACCATCAGCTCAGCGGTGACCACTTGTTTTTGGAATAATGCTCGGATAAATATTATCGATACGCCAGGCCACGTGGACTTTACCGTTGAAGTAGAGAGAAGCCTTCGGGTGTTAGATGGTGCAGTAGCGGTA
>Ga0334888_1000999_pt1 | contig 40233 bp, 24 predicted proteins | sample GraSluR1_MG_FD_207227 | JGI IMG/M metagenome (GOLD analysis project Ga0334888, IMG submission 207227) | Sludge microbial communities from methane-producing bioreactor in Wageningen University, Netherlands - Granular Sludge_3_08-R1 | ecosystem: Engineered > Bioreactor > Anaerobic > Unclassified ...
GCAAGGTGAATCGCATTGATTACGTCATGTACGTCCCACCAGAGGGCTATTTTGGACTGACCACGATGGAACAGCGCCGCAAATTGAGCAGGGCGATCGGGCAGTTGAATGCCGCCTTAAAGGGACAGCAGTTCATCGTGGTCGGGCCGGGGCGCTGGGGCAGTTCCAACTCGGACCTGGGCGTGCCGATCGGCTACGGAGATATCTACAACGCCCGCGCCCTGGTGGAGCTGGCCGGGCCGGGCATCGGTCCGGCGCCGGAGCCTTCGCTGGGCACGCATTTCTTCCAGGACCTGCTTGAATCACAGATCTATCCTCTGGCGGTCTTGATGGATGACCCTGAATCATTGTTCAATGCAAAATTCTTTAATGAAATGCCGGATCACGCCAGCACCTTCATTGACCTCGACCCGCAGTTGAAAGATGCCCTGCGCCTGATCCGCGTTGGTGATTATCGCAGCGGCCATGCCCTGCGCCTGGTGATGGACGATGAGCACTCCGTTGCCGCAGCCTATTTTGTGAAAGAGGAAGCATAATCAGGCTGCCAAAACCGCGATTTTTGAGGGATAACTTTGATTTATTCCAAATTCCCGAAAAGCGCACTGGTTTCAACCTTTCATTACATTAACAATTATCGATAAATACACTTTTAATGTGGTTCTAATATATAATCATAGGTGGTTGAGAAGCCGCGATGGGTATTGTTTTAAGTTGAAATTATTGTTAGTTTGGTAAATCGCACATTTATCAGGAACGGGTGGTTGTATCGTTTTCTCCTTTATCATCCAGGCCCCGCATGCCTCTCAATCCAGTTGAATAAAGGTTTTTGCAGAAGGGTCTTTTTAGATTTAAATCTACCGGGGCCATAAAAGTTTTAAAATGGAGAAAGAAATGAGACGTTCGGTACAGATTTTCTTGATTGCCAGTGTTTTGATGGGGATGGTTCTTCCCTCGATGATAACACCAGTTCAGGCGCAAACCACGGCCCCGGATGCGGGCATTGCGTTGTCGTCTGACCCCGGCAGTAACACTTTGCCAGATGCGCCTCAATCTTCCGCACAGTTCCGCCCGCTGTTTGTGCCGCTGCCCTCGGTTACAATTGGCACCGGTTCGATAATGCTGGGGGAAAATTTTACCATCACCGCCACGTTTGATAACAATGGGGATACCGGCTATGGCCCCTTCATTGACCTGTACATTCCGCATGTTGGCCCGGATGGTATCTTCCCCGATGAAACAAATTATGACGGCATCCGTCCGGCTTCGGGCAGCAACTATACGGCTACCACCGATACCGGCGAAACCCTGACCGTCGTTACCCTGACCTTTCCGGATGATGGCTCGGGCACGGGCTGTGTGAATCATCCCTGGGGGCTGGACGACTTCGGTGTTTTCCTGCCGGTGTGTGGCAAGGCGGGTGATCAACTGGTCTCGGTTAAGATTCCCTATGGGTCTTTCACCGCCAACCAGCCGCCGGTTACCATTTCCATTCCCGCCACCTTAAGCGCCAACGCCAATCTGGGGGATGCCCTGACCGTGCGCGGTCGGGCGGGTTTCCAGTATGGCCGTACCCCGATGGTGGACTGGTGCTGTACCACTCCCATCGACACGACCATCGTTTCGGACAGCGGCACACCCCTCACTTGGGCGCCATTTTCGGATGTGATCCCTACCATCGTTACCCTGGCTAAAAACACTTCCGAAACCACGATTGCCACTGGCCCCAACAACCCCGCCACTTATACCATCACCGTGAATGTAGCCACGGGGCAGTCCTTCCGCGATATTGATATCAGCGACAGCCTGCCGGACAGTATCGTCTATCTGGGCGGTCTCACCAGCAGCCCGCCCGCCAGCACGGTTTCTGCACCTACGGTGGACGGCCTGCCACACACCGGTGATACCCTGCAATTGCATTATGATGGCCCGGTTACCAGCGATATCACCATTTCCTTCAATTACTATATCCCCGAGTTTGATGCCCTGGGTGTTTCCACCGCTGACCGTTCCAGTGTCAACACGGCCTCGATCGATACGATCACCTGGGACCCTGCCGATGGTTCGGCGCCGGTTACCTTGACCAGTGCCGATATCGGGCCAGACAGCGCCTCTTCCAATGACCGCAGCATTACCCTTGCCAAGAGTAGTTCCATCGCAATCGATAACGGCACCAGCGGCCCCACGCCAGGGGATGTGATCGCTTATACCCTTAATTTTGAAATCTCGGATTATTTTGGTTTTGCCAATCTTTCGCTGGAAGATATTTTGCCGGATGGCCAGCATTACTATAGCGATGCCACTCTGCAGCCCTCCCTGAGGATCGTGCGCGATGGCAGCACCGCAAATTACCCGCTGACGGGTGCGAATGTGAACGTGGCCTGCAATTACAGCGGCGGGCCGGGCGCGGAATGCAATGCGAGCGACCCCGCGGCAAACGATGGTCGTACGACGATTACCTTTGACATCGCCCAAGAGCTGCGTGATCAGGGCGTCAGCGACCAGGTGTTGGGAGACTATGTGGACGATGGCGGGGCGCCGGCCAACGCCACCACCAGCGGTCGGGTGATCTTTTACGCTACGATTGAGGATACCTACACCGATCTCTATCCCGGCGAATCGGTGCGAATGAGCGATTCCCTGACCGATATTGCCTCGATCCGCGGCAACCGCGTGGATGCTGCGACCTGTAACCCGGGTCCCTGCACCATTACGGCCACCGTCAGCGGGCAGAACAGCAGCGCCGGGGTAACCATTGGCCGCGGCGATGTGCAAAAAACGATTGTGGCCCGCAATGGCACAGTGTGTAACAGTTTTAACCCCTGTACGGATGTTAAAGTTTCCGCTGGCGATACGATCACTTACCGGATTAGATATGATTTGCTGACCGGCGACTTTTCGGATCTGAGCCTGACGGATTTCTTGCCCCTGCCCATTTTCCATGCCCAGGACCCGGATGTGGACGGTTCCAGTCTGGTTACCTGGCCAGCCTATGCCGGGGCAGCGTCTGTGCCCGATGCGGGCACGTGGATGCTCGGCCCGGGCGATACGCGCGCTATTAATCCGCTGGATGTGCAGATCTCCCCCTCCACTGCGGATAACTCGATTAAGTTCGTGTTTGGCAGCTATGATGACCCGACCAACGCTCCCAAAACCATAGATCTGCTTTTCACGGCCCGGGTAACCTCGGAGAAGTTTGGGGACGGGCTGCGCATGCGTAACAGCGTCCTGCAGCAGGACTCCAACAGCCCCGGCACTTACTCCACCGAGAATGAGTTCATTGACCTGACCCTGACCGAGCCGATTCTGGTGGGTAACAAGACGGTAGTTTCTACCGATCATGTGGGGGTAACGCCTGCTCCGCCTATTGCCGGCCCGATTGTCTTTAATCCGCCAGGGATGCTGTTGCCCCCCTGGAACACGGCCAGCCCGCTTAATTCTGCTTATCTGGCCGCCAACCCGCTGGGCAGCGGGGTGAACGGGATTGACGGCGGCGACCTGGTCAAATTTGCGATCGTGATCGAAAACCAGGGCTCGGGTTTGAACGGCGCTTTCGATATCACTTTGCGCGACGTTTTACCCGCTGGTTACCAGATCCCCGTGCCGGGTATTGGCCTGGGCGGGTTTAACCTGCAAGTCTACCGCGGCGATGGCACCCCGCTGGATGATGGTACGGGCTCCAATTTGCAATACATGGGCACCAGCGGAACGCCGCTGGACTTCTTCGACCAAGGCATTCGCATCGGGGATCCGCCTCCTTCTGACCCGGAATATGGCAGTGGCGCCTGCCAGGGACATGACGCAACCAATGGCAAGAACGTGATCATTGTTACCTATGACCTGATGGTGCGCCCCGATGTCGCCCCCGGCCAATTGCTGGAGAATAAAGGGGAAATAACCCATTACTCTGGCTCTGAAGGCGGGGAAAATTATGTGGAAGAGCCGATTGAGGACAGCGCCGACAGTGAAATCGCCAGCCCCGCCATGGCCAAGTCCCTGATAGGCACAGAAATTGATAACAGTGTCAACAGCAACACCCAGGCCGTGATCGGCGAGTTGGTGCAGTACCGCCTGACCCTGACCGTGCCGGAAGGCAGCAGCCCGGATACCGGGATTGTGGATACGCTGGATGCGGGTCTGGCTTTTGTGCGCCAGGATTCCTTTGTCTTCTCTGACCCGGCCAACATGAGCGCCAGCGGCAGCACCACCCCTGTCATAACCAGTAATGGACAAACCTTGACCTGGTCGCTGGGAACCCTGGTGAACGCGGCCAACAGCAATGATACGCCCGAAACAGTTACCATTGAATATACCGCGGTGGTGCTGAATGTGAATGGCAACCAAAGCGGCACTACGCTGCGTAACAGCGCGGCGATGAGCTGGAGCACGCTAGATGCAGATGGCAACCCGGTAACCGGCTCAGAAGGCCCGGTTTCAGCCGAGGACGTAACCGTGATCGAATCGCTGGTCTCGGTCGGCAAAACGGTCAGCCCCCCCACCACTGACGCCGGTAATCCGGTAACCTATACCATCATCCTGACCAATCCCGCCGGCAGTCAAACAGATGCCTTTGACGTAACCCTGACAGACCCCCTGCCGCGGTGCAGTGCCAGCGGTGCTTCGGCGTTGAATAATCCCACCCTGACCGTTACGGATACGGCGGGTGTGGTGACGGCGGCTAATTTCGCCCTGACCGGCAGCAACGCCGCAGGTTGGACGCTGGCAACCCCCGCCGGAACCAGCTTTGACATGCCCCGCACCAGCCGCGTGATCACCCTTCAGGTCAGCGGCACGCTGGCCTACTGCGTCAGCCCGGCCCAGGTATTCCCCAATACGGCTGCCATCCAATGGAGCAGTCTGGACGGAGAGATCGACAATCGTTCTGCCGAGAACCCCGCCTCTGACGAGCGCCGTGGTTCCGGGGTTGGGCCCGATGATTACAATGCTTCGGCTGCGGTTAATCTAACCGTAACAAATGTGGCAGCCAATAAATATCTCGTGCGTACATCCGAGGCGCACACGGTCGAACCGGTTTCTCCTTTCACTGGCGAAACCCGTGTAGCGATTGGGGAAATCGTGCGCTACCGCCTGGTGGTGCGCCTGCCGGAAGGCACCAGCAATAACTTCCAGCTTGTGGATGCTCTGCCGAATGGACTGGTCTTTTTGAATGACAACACCGCCAAGGCTGCGTTTGTGTCTTCCGGCGCCCCCGGCGGAATTAGCGCAACGGGTGTTCCCGATGCAAATTGTCAACTGACCGGAAGCAGCGCCGATGGGTCTGCGCCGGTCATCCCCGCCGCGTGCCCCCCTCTGGCAGATGCTGCCATCAGCACTTCTGCCACTGCTAATGCTGATACGTATGCCAGTGGTACCGACCCCCGCTTTAAGCTGGGCATCCTGGTCAATAATGACAATGATGACAATGACGAGTACGTGATCGTCGAATTTAATGCCCTGGTGGATAATTTCGGCGGTGCCAACAGTAACGACACCGGTGAAACGCAGATTAACCGGTTCCGGGCATACCAGAACAATGCCAGCGGGACCCTGGCAACCGTAGGTTCTAATTCCAATTCTGTTGCCCATCGGATCATGGAGCCTTCCATTACCAATCTGACCAAGACCGCCAACCCCACTTCGGGGCAGGCCGGGGATACGATCACCTATACCCTGGTATTTTCCAACGCCAATAACCCCTATAACACCACCGCTTTTGAGGTGCATGTTACCGACACTGTGCCGCCTGAAATGACCGCCAATTTGGGCGGCATGAGCGTGGTCAGCAGCCCGGCAGCTTGCGCCACCGGCGTGGACACCACAGCTTCCACGGGCAACACCGTGGATATTACCCTTGCCAGTGTGCCCGCTGGCTGTCAGGTAACCGTAACGTATGATGCCGAAATTCAGTATGTCATCACCGCGAACGAGCAGTTGGACAACACTGCCAACCTGACCTACACCAGCCTGCCCGGCCCCAACGGTACGACCGGCAACCCCACCGGCTCCAGCACCCCCGGCGCCAGCGGCAGCACGACCGGCGAGCGGGATGGCGTCAGCAGCGGCGCCCAGAATGATTATAAAGATACCGACACTGCCTCGGTAACCGCTCCCAATTTCAGCCTGGTCAAGTCGATCGTGGATACATCGGACCCCGCCACGCTGGGCAGCAACCTGACCATTGGGGAAACTGTGCGCTACCGCATGGCCGTAGCCCTGCCTCAGGGTACCTTCCGTGCCACTACCATCACCGACAGCCTGCCCGCCGGATTTACGTATGCCGGAAATGCGAAGCTGTCCTTTGTCGCCGATCAGGATATTACTGAAGCGGCTGACCTGGCTGGCGCCGATAATGATGCCCTGCCGCCTACCTTTGATCTCCCCGCCGGGCGTGTTTCTGTGGTGGGTCAACTGGTTACCATTACCCTGGACGATATCACCAATAACGACCTGGCCACGGACACGGATGAAGAATACTTGTACGTGGAATTTGACGTATTGGTGGCGAATGTACCCGCCAATGCCAATGCAGCCGTTAAAAATAACGCCTTTACCGTTACAGTAACCGGCGCTTCGGCTACTTCCGCGGATGTGCCCGCCACGATTGTGGAACCGATCATCAACACCACCAAAACAGTGGATACCACCAGCGGGGTTGAAGCAGGCGATACCCTGACGTACACCGTGCGCTTCACCAACACTGGCACGGCCCCGGCCTATGACATCACCGCCCAGGACCTCCTGGCCCAGGGCATAAGTTTTGCCGGGCTGGTTACCCCCAACCAATGTACCTATTTTGACGGTTCTGCGTCCGCTCCGGTGGCCGCGGCGGCCGCAGCAGCAGGCGGTGTGCTTACTTTCAGCGGACCAGGTGGCGAATGGGATCTGCCCGTAACTGTCCCGAATGCCTATATTGAATGTGTCTATACAGCTACCGCGCAAACCAGCCTGTACCTGAATGGCCCCCATCTCAATGGAATCGACGCAGACTGGTACTCGCAGGATGCAGGCGGCGGACGCAGCTACGACGACAGCATTTCCCGCCCCGGGGTGGATGGCAATCAGGATACGGCTACCGCGGTCTTTACCGTGGGCGCACCCACCATTGCCAAGGATGATGGGGGGGTTACCCAGGTGGTAATTGGCGATACCATCACCTTCACTCTGACCATCGGTGGCCCGGTGGGTACGCTGCGTGCAGCTGTGGTTACCGATAACCTGCCTGCCGGTCTGATCTACAACAATGACGCTGTGATCGCTGGCTTGCCGGGCGTGGTTCCCACGGTCAGCAGTCCGAATGATGGCTCCGCCCCTGTAACTTTGCAATGGAACTTTGGCGACACCTACAAGAGCGCCGCAGATGCCACGATCACTTATTCAGCCCGTGTGGCGGATGTAACCTCGAATGCTCTGGGGACGAATCTGGTCAACAATGTCTGGCTGGATCATCATTATATGAACGATACACCGGCCCCGCGTCAGACCAGCAGTGCTGCTTCCACGGTAGCCGAGCCGGTCATTTCCACCACCAAGTCGGTAACCCCCGCCAGCGGGATTCAGGCGGGCACCTCCCTCACCTATACCGTGTGCTTCACCAACACTGGCAATGCCACCGCCTTTGATGTAACCGCCGCAGACATCCTGGCGCCAGGGGTAGCCTTTGATGCGCTGACCCCCGCCAACCAGTGCACCTTCTTTAATGGGGTGCTCTCTGCGCCGATTGCCGCGGGAGCATCTGTGGCGGGCGGGGTGGTTACCTTCAGCAACGCGGCCGGGGCGTGGGACATTCCCGCCATGCCCGCAAACGCCTATATTGAATGTGTGTACACGGCCACAGCCCAAAGCAGCTTGTATTTGCATGGCAGTCATGTCAACACGATCGACGCCGACTGGTACTCGCAGGATGCAGGCGGCGGACGCAGTTATGACGACAGCATCGACCGCCCGGGTGTGGATGGCGTGCAAGACACCGCCAGCGCCACGGTTACCTCAACCGGCGCCACGATCAGTAAGAGCGACGGCGGCGTTACCCAGGCCGCGATTGGCGACAAGGTGCATGTTACCCTGACGATTGCCAGCCCGCTGGGTACTTTGCAAGCCGCCAAAGTGGTCGATACCTTGCCAGCCGGGTTGATTTATGACTTCGGCAGCCAGACGGTCTCGGCGGGGATCGGGGCAGCCAGTTTCACCGCCAGCAGCCCGAATGATGGCTCTGCTCCCGTTGTCCTGACCTGGGACTTTGGCACGACTACGGTCGTTTCGGCTGTGCCGGTAACGATTGAATATGACGCGATCGTTGCCAACGTGAACGGCAACGCTGACGGCACCCATCTGGTCAACGATGTGGAATTGACCTATACCAGCCAGAGTGGTACAGCCCGCTCCAGCACGGACAGCGACGATTTCGATCTGGTCGAGCCGGTCTTGAGCATCGATAAAGAAATTTCTTCGATTGATGTAACTCCGGACGGCGGGGATACGGTTACTTACCGGGTAACCCTTGCTCCCACCGCCGCCAGCCATGCCACGGCTTACGACGTCAATTTTGTAGACACTTTGCCCTCTTCGGTCACCCTCCTGCCGGCCTCTGTGAGTGTTACCTTGAACGGCGGTGCGCTGGGGGTAACCAACAATTCCACCCCCGCAGCGATCAACCTGGTAATCGATTCTGTGCCCAATACAGCCGGAAGCAGCGTGGTTATCACCTATAGCGTTACCCTCAACCAGAGTGTTTCGCCTGGCCAATTGATCGCCAACACCGGCGATGTTACCTGGACCTCCACCGCGGGCTTGAACCCCGACGAGCGGGATGGGGCAGACGGCCCCGGCGGCTCCCTGGATGACTATGCTGCTACGGATGGCACTTCCTTCAGTATTGCCGACCCGGCTTTCAGCAAATCGATCGAGCTGACCTCAGCCTTGCACACGATCGACCCCTCCGTGGCAGTGGGCGAGGTGATCACTTTTGCCCTGCGCATTACCCTGCCCGAAGGTACCACCCCCTCCCTCTACATTCCGGATGATCTACCGGCCGGTTTACAGTTCGTGCTCGGCTCAACCGTGGTGGATACGACCGGCTTCGCCGGTACAGTGGGGCCCGTAACCATTACCCCGATTGCGCCTCCGGTGGGCAGCGGGGACGACCTGGAAATTAACATCGGCTCCACCCTCGTAATCGCCAACAATAACGATGCCGACAATTCCTTCACCATTCGTTTCCAGGCCGTAGTGCTGGATGTGGTGGGTAACCAGGATGGCACGGCTCTGGTCAACTCCGCCTACCTGCAAGCGGGAACCACGACCACAGCTGCTTCGACCGCACAGGCCAATGTGATAGAACCGCTCCTGGACATTCAAAAAACTGCCAATCTGGCCAGCCCTGTCCTGGGGGAGACCATTCAGTATACGCTGGTGCTCACCCACGACCCTGCCAGCAATGCCACCGCCTTTGACGTAGTGGTGAGCGATATCCTGGACGCAGTCTTTGTCTCCCCGACCAACCTGGCTGTTGTGCAGGCCCCCGCGGCCTGCGCCACTGGTGTAGATACCAGCAACACTGCCGGTCAACTGGTTGATGTGCGTGTAGCTGTGCTGCCGCAGGGCTGCCAGCTCACAATCACCTTTGACACCGAACTGGCAACGCCCGCCCCGGCCATCGGCACGACCCTGCCCAACACCGCCAGCGTGGTCTGGACATCCCTGCCCGGCCCGGATGCTAACGAGCGCACGGGCGCCGGCGGCGTGGACGACCATCGCGATAGCGATTCGATTGATCTGACCTTTGCCAATATTGATTTGAGCATCAGCAAGGATGACGGGATCACAACCTCCGCCAGCGCCGGCAGCACGATTACCTACACCATCACCTATGGCAACAGCGGATCGCTGGGCGCCACGGGGGTGGTCATCAGTGAGACCGTGCCCGCCCATACCACTTTCAACGCGACTGCCAGCACCCCTGGCTGGACGTGCGCGGACGGAGCCGCGGCGGGAACTGCCTGCACCTTAACCATCCCCAGTGTCGCCGCTGCGGCCAGCGGCCTGACCGTTGACTTTGCGGTGGATGTGGTTGATCCGCTCCCGGCCAACATTACCCTGATCAATAACCATGTGGAGATCACGGATGACGGCACGCACGGCGACGAACCCACCCCGGCGGACAACGAAGACGATACGATTACCACGGTGGATGCCGCCCCCGATATTGCCGTGCAAAAAAGCAACGGCGTGAGCGCGGTAACGCCCGGTTCTTTGCTGGTCTATAACATTCTGGTCAGCAATAACGGTTCGCAAGATGCCACCGGCATCACCGTTACCGAAACGGTACCGGACCACACCACCTTTGTGGCGGCCAGCAGCTCCGCCGGATGGACGGGCTGTGCGGATGGCGCTGCAGCTGGCACGGTTTGCCAATATACCATCGCCACCCTGGATGGCTATACTTCCGCCCCGGCTCTTCAGTTTGCAGTCCGGGTGGACCTCAACCCGCCTGCCGCCATCGTCAGCATTTCCAATACGGTGGAAGCCGTCGATGACGGCACGAACGGGCCGGATACCGACCTCACCAATAACGAAGATGATGATGTGGATGCCCTGGTTACATTGCCCAATGTGGATCTGACCAAGATCATTGCCGCGGATACCCCTGGGGCCAATACGGTAACACCCAATGCGGCCATTGGGGAAGTCTTTACCTATGAAGTGGTATTCAATGTTCCCGCGGGGACAATGGATGATCTGATAATGACCGATGCCCTGGACTCCGGTCTGGCGTTTGTGGGCTGCGACAGCATCGTTTCGGATACTGCACCGAGCAACCTCAGTTATGTGATCGGCGCGGCCCCCCCCTCCACGGATCTTTCGGCGGTGTGTGCTGCAGCGACAGTGCGCGATGTCCCGGATGCGGCGGACCCTGCCTATGCTCCTGACACCAGCCCCGGCCGTGAAATGGTGCTCGATTTTGGCAGCCTGACCAACAGCGGGGCTGCCGAGCATCTCATCATTCGCTATCGCGTGGTTGTGCTGGACGTGGTGGGCAATCGGAATGGCGACAATCTCACCAATACCGCCACATGGACCTGGAATGGTGCCTTGCCGATCCAGGCGGCAGCCGTCCCTGTTCATATTCTGGAACCGGACCTCGGCCTGGAAAAGGAAGTCAGCACGTCTGTGGCGCCCGTGGGCAGCATTGTTACCTATACGCTCACCGTTTCCCAGCTTCCGGGTTCCAGCACGACCGATGCTTTTGACGTGATCCTGACCGATCCCATCCCGGCCGGTTTGACGTATGTTCCCGGTACGCTGCAAATTGTCAGCGGCCCCGCAGGTACTTTTGATGACAGCAACCCGGCCCGACTGATAGTCGAATGGCCCTGGTTCCCGCTGACCACCGCCGGACAGCCCACCACGGCTGTGGTGCAATTCCAGGCGCAGGTGGGTCAGTTCCCCCGCGGCCAGGATACGGTGACGAATGTTGCCAATGTTGCCTGGAGCAGTCTGCCTGGGGATGTTTCTGCCCCGCTTTCTCCGTATAACATCTACGCTCATGAGCGCGATTATGACCCGGCCAGCCCGGCGGATATTTACAGCGTTTCCGCTGCGGTCGATCTTTCCCTGCCGGATGAACTGCCCAAGACCGGTTTTGCACCGGGGCAATTTACCCCGCTCGCGCAACAACCGGAACATCTACGCTACGATTCGATGGGGATGAGTTTGTCGATCCCGTCATTGGGTGTCTGGTCGCAAATTGTTGGCGTGCCCTATGGCACCGATAGTTGGGATCTGACCTGGTTGAACGGGCAGGTGGGCTATCTGGAAGGCACCGCTTTCCCAACCTGGGCCGGGAATACCGGCTTGACGGCCCATGTCTACCGCGCAGATGGGTTGCCAGGACCTTTCATCAATCTGAATCAGTTGGAATGGGGCGACCAGATTATTGTCGAGGCCTTTGGTGAAAAATATATCTATGAAGTGCGTGAAGTGTATTGGACCAGGCCGGCTGATCTGCGCCCGCTGCGCCACGAGACCAAGCCCTGGCTTACCTTGATCACCTGTCAAGGGTACGAAGAATTCAGCAATTCTTACCGCTGGCGCACGATTGTGCGCGCGGTTCAGGTGAGCATTGCCCCTGAATAGGCTGATTGAAAGATAAATCACAACCTCCCGCAGTTTTTTTACTGCGGGAGGTATTTTTTAAGGGCGAACAGTTAAAGGATGCTTATCATCAAGATACAAAACATGCGCTGAAAAGTTTTTCCCTGGCAGTTTTGCGAGATTTATGTTTAAGCACGGCAAGCCGCTGCTTCCTCGACCTGCCTGATTAAATTAATAGACCATTAAATTATGATGATAATTTCATTAAATAGGGTATCATATCTATGTGTAAATCCTTACATGATCATTTTATTGGGTCTAAAGACTATTTTTCTGCGTTTTTAATTGAATACATCATTTTTTATCAGGAAGCAAGGATCCAGCCGCCACGTATTGGTCGCTATGATCTCCTCACCGTTGCGGGGATCATTGCGGTTGGGGAGCTACTAGCGAAACCGGCCTTTTGGGCTGGTTTTTGTGTTTTAACAGCGTAATTTTTGTCTTACAAGGGAGAGAAATGAAGAAGATGCGAAATGTACAACGCCGCATAATTAAGAAACTGTATTTTCTGGTCGTCATGGCGGTCGCTTTGGCTCTGGTGACCCCCGCTGCCGCCGCACCCTTGCCGCGTCCGGTAACCGATCAGGCCACCGGTCTGCTGGCGACGCATTTTGGCGTCACCCTGTCCCTTTTGCCGCCCCATGATGGCGGCTCCTATAATTCTTTTGACTGGGACAGCTTTCAACCTACCCTCAATACCGGCACGGTCGATTTCACCGAAGGGGACTGGTATGGCAACTGGAGTGAGACTGATCCCGATGATCATTCGACGATCCAGCATCCTTCCACGGCGGGTACCCCGGATCAGGACTGGTATCCCTCAGGTGGGGAATGGTACGACGTGGAAGCGATGTATTTCGATAATGATGCCAATAATATCTATGTCGCCATCGTGACTTCTGTGCCTTTTATCGTCGCCAACCCGGATTTTGGCACCATCGCCGGAGTCAACGCCACCGAAGTGGGTGTGGGCGACAATCGCTGGGGAAACACTGGAGACCCTCGCCTGTGGGTGCGCCCTGGCGATCTGGCGCTCAGTCTGTTTGCTGGCACAGCCCGCACGGAACGCTACGGCCCCTGGCATTATAACTACGCCCTTGATCTGGTACACGAGGATCGCAATTCCGATCAAGGCCATCCCCTGGGCTGGGGTTCGGTGGAAATGCGCGACACCAATCTTGGCGCGGGCTTCTACGAAACCAATTATGACGCTGGCGGCAGTGATATCACCGGTGTTGCCGGCTTTGACTGGTATGCCTCCACCAGTGGATCTGGACGTGTGCCTGCCGGTTGGGAACACACCAACTTTGATCCGGCCAGCCCGGATGTCGGCCTGGCAAACTACCTCGGCGCGGCCACTTATGTGGACTATTATGAGTACGTCTTCCCTGGCGGCGAGCTGGAGAATAACGCCCGCACCTATGTGATCGAAGCCACCATCCCGCGCAGCCTGTTTGGCGCCAATAACCCCGCCAGCGGGGATTCGGTTGGTATCCGCTGGGTGGAAGGCTGCCGCAATGACGGCAACAATACGGATCGGGTGCTTTCCCTGGTCGGCGATATTGACGACCCCTTCTTCTCAAAGAGCCTTGACGGTACCAATCAGAATTTCACCCCCGGGCTGGATGTCGCCATTGGGGAAATCATTTCCTATCAGATCAATGTGCGCGTGCCCGGGACAAGTATACTGAATGACCTGACCATTACCGACACCTTAAGCCCTGGACTGGCTTTTGTGGATTGTGGCAGCATTAATGACCCTGGCACTGGAATTGTAGTGGAGCCAAACCTGGTCAGCAATCTGCCGACTGGCTTTACCTGTAACCCGGATGAAACGGTTCCCACCGGAGGCAACCCGGCTGTCTTTTCTTTGGGATCAGGGGATGAAAATGAAGGCCGCCAGATTGTGTGGCGGCTCGGTAATGTGATGAATCCAGATCCGGTGGAAAGAACCATTACCATTTATTACCGCGCTGTGGTGCTGGATAGTCTGGATAACGTGCGCGGCGTAAACACCTTGCGGAATCAGGCTGTGATTACCTGGAATGTGAATGACTCCGAGACCGTTACCACGCCCGCATTGACGATTGTTGAACCCTGGTTTGATTTGGTCAAAACGGTGAATCAGTCTGTGGTCAATCCTGGTGACATCGTGACTTTCCAGTTGACCTTTGAGCATGATGGGACCAGCAATACCAATGCCTACGATTTTTATCTGGAAGACATGGTGCCGGACGGTCTCACCTATGTGCCTAATTCCCTCGATGTCATTCAGGGCGTGCCCTCGACCAGCGAAAACCAGAATGCAGGAGTTTCCAATCTTTTGCCTGGCGTGAGCGGTGATCCGCTGCTGCGCGCGGACTGGAACCAGATCCTTCTGGGTGCTGCTACGACAGTTGTCGAGTTTCAGGCCACCCTGGATGCCGGTACCACTGCCGTGACCAACAGCACCGCTGCGGCATGGACCAGCCTGCCGGGTGATGTTTCTGCCCCGCAGTCGGCCTTTAATGTCCTCTCCCATGAGCGCAATTATGACCCCGGCTCCAATATTGATATTTACACTGTTAATGACAGCATCACGATTGGTGCCCCCGCCGGAACGGGCGGGGCAGCAGGCGGGCTTGTGGCCCCGGCTGCCGGCTTCGCTCCCGGAGGAATGACCCTGCTGCCGGCGCAGCCTCTCGCACAGCAGTATGCTGCGATGGGCAATGTATGGCTGGATGTTCCGTCCATTGATGTGCAGGCCTCGATTTTGGGCATTCCCCGGTCAGGCGATACCTGGGATCTCACCTGGTTGAAGGGCGAGCTGGGTTATTTGCAGGGCAGCGCTTTTCCCGGCTGGCAGGGCAATACCGCCCTGACGGGCCACCTTACCCTGGCCGATGGCAAGCCTGGTCCGTTTGCTGACCTGCATGCTTTGCAGATCGGCGACGAGATCACCCTGCATACCTGGGGGGACGAAGTGACCTACAAAGTACGCGAAGTGGGTTATCGGGTGGATGCATCTGATGAGGAAACCTTCCAGCATGAAGACACAGACTGGCTGACCCTGATCACCTGTCAGAGCTATGACAGCCTGGCGCGCAATTACCGCTGGCGGGTCGTCGTGCGTGCAGAGCGCATCGACTAACCGCTATTCCGTTGAGGGGAGCCGCCCACGCTGCGACGAAACAGCGTGGGTGTTTTCAATTTCTGTGTCCCTTCCTTACCAACCTACCTGTAAAATTTCCCTGCTGTCCCGCGGTCATCGCCAGCCAGGAGCACTCAAGTTTTGAAGAATCGTCAGATTCCATCTTATAATTCTTGTAACTGCCCCGACTGTTATTGCGGACATGGTACCCTGCCTGAGTAGTTGTAAATTCTTAATCGGCATCCCTGTTGCAGGATGATAAGGAGAATCCCGATGATATCCGTTCCCCAACGCAAAAACCTGATCCGTGCTGTTCTCAACCATGAACCATTTGATCTGCTGATCGAGAATGTACAGGTCGTGGATGTCTACACCGGACGCATTAGCCCCGGCACGCTGGGCATCAAGGATGGCCGTATCGTCCATCCCGACGCCAAAGGATACACCGCCAAAGCGACCTTTGACGGGCGCGGCTGCTACGCCATGCCCGGTTTTATGGACAGCCATGTCCATCTTGATTCCACCCTGCTGACTCCCGAGAATCTGGCCGGGATGATCGTTCCCCACGGCACAACCGTCATGTTGGCTGACCCGATGGAGATTGCCAATGTGGCCGGCATCGAAGGCTTGCGGGCTTTGCTGCCAGGGGCAGACCAGGTGCCCTATCACATCCTGCTGGAAGTGTGTTCGCGCGTGCCCACCGCCCCCGGCCTGGAAACCACCGGCGGCGAACTGCGCCTGGCTGAAGTGCAGGAAATCCTCACCTGGGAGAACAGCATCAGCCTCGGCGAACTCGACCCCTCCAAAGTGCTTGGCATGCTGGATGAATACCTGGGTAAGGTCGAAGCCGCCCATGCCTTGAACAAGATCGCCAACGGCCATGCCGCCGGCCTGTCCGGGGATGAGCTGGTGGCCTATGCCAATGGCGGCCTGGCCGATGACCACGAATGTGTCGATTACGAGGACGCCATCGCCCGCCTCAAGCTGGGACTGGCCGTGCTGGTGCGCGAAGGTTCCACCGAACGCAATCTGGAATTGATCCTCGGCAAGGCGATGGAAGAAGGGCTGAACACCCGTCACTTCATGTTCTGCACCGATGATAAACACCCTGATGATATTGAAGCTGAAGGGCATATCGATTACATGGTCAACAAAGCCATTGCCCTGGGCGTGCCGCCGGTCGAAGCCATCCAGATGGCCTCCCTCAACACGGCTCAGCACTTCCGCATGGAAGACCGTTTCGGCAGCCTGACCCCCGGACGTTGGGCGGACGTGATCCTTTCTGAATCCCTGGAGAAGATCATCCCCGTTGAGGTGTTTGTGCGCGGCGAGCATGTTGCCAGCCAGGGCAGGCTCACCCGGCCCATCCCGGTTATTCAATACCCCGAATGGGTGCGTCACACGGTTAAACTGACCAACGGGCGCAAAGCAGACGATTTCATCCTCAAGGCCGAAGGCGACCAGGCGGATGTACACGTCATCGAACTCTACCCGGACCAGATCATCAACCGGCCGGGCAAGGCCAGCCTGCCGGTGGTAGATGGCGCTGTGCAAACCGACCCCGCCCGCGACCTGCTCAAGCTGGCCGTGGTCGAGCGCTACGGCAAGAACGGCAACATCGGTGTCACCTTTGTGCAGGGCTTCGGCATGCGGAACGGTGCCATTGCTTCCTCGGTCGCGCATGACCATCACAACATCGTCGTCACCGGCACCAACGATGCCGACATGGCCGCCTGCGTTGCCGCGATTGAAGATATGCAGGGCGGGCTGGCTGTGGCTGCCAATGGCAAAGTCCTTGGCCGTCTGCCGCTGCCCATCGGCGGCCTGTTGAGCGAGCGGCCCGCTGCCGAGGTAATCAAGGTGTTGGAAGAGATGACCGCCGTCTATCACGAGTTGGGCGGCACCATGCCGGCGCCCTTTATGAGTATCTCGTTCATCTCCTTGCCTACCGTCCCCGAATTGGGGTTGACCGATATGGGTCTGGTAGATGTGCGCAAACATGCGTTGATCAGCCCGTTTTGTTGAGGGTGCGTTGGTAACGCACCAGTACCCCCTCGGTTTGAATGGCCCCGAATCGCAGCTTGGCGATGGGTTTGGAGACGACGGTTAATACACACTTCCCTGTAGGGTGCGTTCGCAGTTGAACGCACCAGCAACCACCCCCGGTTTTGAATGGTACCGAATTGGAGCTTCCTGATAGGTGCGTTGCGAATATCATGCTCGACAGGGTAAAGCACGCTAACATACCCTGCGCGAGATGGGTTTTGTAGGCACAGGATAAGCAACTGATGTAAAATAGATTTATGCCTGAATATCGCCGTTTGAAAATTGTCGGGGGGACCTATTTCTTCACGGTTGTAACCAACAACCGTATTCCCATCCTTGCCGCCAAAGAATCTCGTTCGATTTTGAGATATGCCTGGAAAGACGTTCAAAAGAGATTCCCTTTCACAACGGACGCAATTTGCCTGTTACCCGATCATATTCATTGTATTTGGACATTGCCAGAAGGTGATGCAAACTTTTCAGTACGTTGGAAAGAAATCAAACGCTTATTTTCCAAAACATATCAGATCCAGTTGAAAGTAATGGCCTCGAATAATGAATCGCGGAAAGCGAGAAAAGAAACCGCGATTTGGCAGCGCCGGTTTTGGGAACATGCTATCCGGGATGAGGATGATTTGCACAGTCATTTTGATTATATTCACTTCAATCCAGTCCATCATGGTTTTGTACAAAATGTGCGAGATTGGCCATGGTCCAGTTTTCACCGATTTGTACAGGAAGGATTGTATGAACCACATTGGGGTAGTGATATAGAATTCCTCGAAGATTTTTATTTTGGCGAGTAGCGCTCATATTCCAAGGGTGCGTTGGTAACGTGCCAACAACCACCTCTGGATTTCACTGACTTCGAATTGAGCCTAGCTCTTGGTGCGTTGCCGCATGCGCGGCGAACGCACCCTACGCGAGATGATTTTGGAGGCGACAGTTAATACGCACTCCCATGTAGGGTGCGTTTGCAGTTGAACGCACCAGTACCCCCTCGGTTTGAATGGCCCCGAATCGCAGCTTGGCGATGGGTGCGTTGCCGCTTCCCTGCTTGGCAGGGATTTCGTCCGCGGCGAACGCACTCTACGCGAGATGATTTTGGAGGCGACGGTTAATACATACTTCCCTGTAGGGTGCGTTCGCAGTTGAACGCACCAGCAACCACCCCCGGTTTTGAATGGTACCGAATTGGAGCTTGGCGATGGGTGCGTTGCCGCTTCCCTGCTTGGCAGGGATTTCGTCCGCGGCGAACGCACCCTACGCGAGATGGGTTTGGAGGCGATGGTTAATACGCAGAATATTCTAAATTGGATAATCATCCATCTTGTTTCTCAACCCATTATTCTGTATATTGAATACAGGAGGGAATTTAGCCGTCTGTTAGCGGGAAAACCGGAGTTGGTTTTTCCGAAAGGAGGGTGTCAACATGCCCACCATTACTATTTCCAGGGAATTGGGCAGTCAAGGCCGGCAGATTGCCGAAAATACCGCCCAGGCGTTGGGCTATCATTTTATGGACAAGCGCGCCATCGGTGAGGTGATGAAGGAGTACGGACTGGTGGAATTTCACGATGAGTATGAAATTGCCCCCAGCTTTTGGGATATCTTCGACGCACACCGCATGGAACGCCGCGCAGACATGATCAATATGCTGAACAAGGTCATCCTCGCTCTGGCCCAGCATGGCAATATGGTCATTTTGGGACGAGCCGGTTTTGCGGTGCTGCGTGATTATGCCGATGTGCTCAACGTGCGTATTCAGGCCCAGCAGGAACAGCGGATCGCCTTCGTCATGGCGGATGAAAATATCACCGGCCTGGAACAAGCGAAAACCTATATCAGAGACAATGATCAAAACCGCACGTCTTTCATTGAATCTTTTTATGGTGTCAAGTGGGATCAGGCTTCGGCTTTCGATCTGGTGATCAATACCAGTAAGATCAGCCCGGAAATGGTCACGAATTTCCTGATTGCTGCTGCCAGAAAGCTGGAAAAGAAACAAAAGCCCAGTGTCAGAGTCACCGCAAGCATCCCGGTGGATCCGGTGGTCTATTCATCCATTTGCAAAGCATTGAAGTGCAGTGCTTCACATGAGAAATAGGGTAAGACCCAATATAAAATTCCTGCTCAAAGGAACCCTATGCCCATTCAATTCAAGTTCTGCCAGAACCCTTTGCCGCATGCCGCTTTGACCCGCACTGGAGTTTTTAAATCGGGCTTTTCAGAGAAATTTTTTGGAAGGCCCGATTTTTAAATCTTTACACAATCTTTAACTTCGCTTTATGCTGGCTTCAAACGCGCCGGCTATACTCATCCTTAAAGATAAAATCTGTTTCGGCAGATGGACTTCTATTATTTGGAGGCTATGATGAGTAAAGCAGTAAAAATCACTTTGATCGTGCTTGGTGTGCTTGTGATCGGCGCAGGGATTGTGATGGGCGGTTTCGTGTTTAGATACGCCCGTTTTAACACAGGTAATTTTGGCCCCGGGAGCATGATGAGTAATAACCGCTGGAACAATAATGCTTTTGGCCCCGGCAGGATAGTGGACAATGGCCGTTGGAATGACAGCATCATACCAAACTGTGAGCGTGAGGACTTTGGCCCGAGATCATTTGGCAGAATGAATGGAAACAGGCCTTATGGTTCCGAGGATGGCTGTGGTTTTAACCAGAGACGCCCCGGTCGAATGGGCAGCATCTCTTCCGGGATGCACGGGATGGGCGGCCTTTCATCCAGCGGCCTGGTCAATCAGGAACCCCTGACCCTGACCCAGGCACAGGATGCCGTGGAAGCATATATTGCCACGCTGGGCAATAACGACCTGGAATTGGCCGAGGTGATGATCTTTGATAACCATGCCTACGCTGAAATCGTTGAAAAGAGCACCGGCATCGGCGCGATGGAAGTGCTGGTGGATCCCGTCAGCCTGAAGGTTGTCCCCGAATATGGCCCGAACATGATGTGGAATCTCAAATACGGCATGATGGCGCAGCGTGGCTCGATGGGCCGCGGGATGATGGGTGGATATTGGGATCAGGATGCAAACCCGAATGCCTCGGCTGATATGGACCTCACCCCGGAACAGGCGGTCGTCAGCGCACAGGATTACCTGGACAGGACCCTGCCCGGCACCGCGGTGGAGGATCACGCCGATCCTTTCTATGGCTACTACACCCTGCACGTGACCCGTGACGGCGAAGTTGTGGGCATGTTGAGCGTCAACGGTTTTAGCGGAGATGTCTTCCTGCACACCTGGCACGGTGATTTCATCGAGATGAGCGAAGCAGAATAGCTTCTCCGGAACGATGGCTTGAGAATCACGCCACCCGCAAATCTGATTTGCGGGTGGTTTTAAATACACTGCATTATATCCCCCCTGGTAAAAGATAGGAATACCAGCGATTTTTTGATAAGATGGTATTGAACAGGAGAAGGGAGACGGCGTGCCAAAAACAAAGATATTAGTGATCGACGACGAACCGGGTATTCTCAATCTGGTTAAAGCCTATCTGGAACCGGAAGGTTACCAGGTCTACACTGCCGAAAGTGGCCCGGCTGGCTTGCAGGCCGCCCGCAGCTTTAAACCAGACCTGCTTGTGCTGGATATCATGCTGCCGGGCATGGATGGCATTGAACTGCTTTCCAAATTGCGCCGCGAGTCGGATGTGTATGTCATCCTTCTGACTGCCAAAACGGAAGAGACGGACAAGATCGTCGGGTTGTCGATCGGCGCGGATGATTATGTCACCAAGCCTTTCAGCCCGCGGGAGCTGGTGGCGCGCATCAAGGCCGCCTTGCGCCGTTCGCAAGGCGGTGCTGGCTCATCCGAGAACACCTTGTTCGCTTTCAGGCACCTGCGCCTGGATACGGGCAGTCGTAAGGCCTGGATGGATGACAGCCTGGTGGAATTGACCGCCATCGAATTTGATCTGCTGCGCGCGCTGGCTGAAAACCACGGCATGGTACTCAGCCGCGAACAGCTCCTCGAAAAAGTGTGGGGCTATGACTATTTCGGCGAAATGCGCGTGGTTGACGTGCATATTGGTCACATCCGCCAGAAACTGGGGGATGAAACCCTCATCTCCACCATTCGCGGGGTGGGCTACCGCTTTGAAGACGAGGTATTACAATGATCGCCTTTATCCGCCGCCATTTGGGGTTGAAAATTTTCCTTTCCTACCTGCTGGTTATCCTGGCCGCCGGGATAGTTCTGGCGGTGACCCTTCGTTTTTCCCTCCCCACTTCTTTTAACCGGCACATGATGGGCATGCGCCACACAATGATGGGCGGCACCCCCAGGATAACGGATCCAGATTTGTTTGTCAATTTTCAGGCGGGCGCCAGCGAAGCGCTGGGCGTTGCCGGTTTGACTGCTTTGGGGATTGCCCTGCTGGTCAGTGTCTTTGTCACCCGCATGGTGGTTGCCCCGGTGCGTGGAATGATGCAAGCCAGTCAGCGCATTGCTGAAGGGCGGTATGATGAGCGGGTTGATGTCAACGGGAAACTCGCCAGCGGCGAAGTCGATGAGCTGGCCCAACTGGCATTAAGCTTTAACCGTATGGCTGACACCCTGGAACAGACCGAAGCCATGCGCCGCCAGTTGATCGGTGACGTAGCGCATGAATTACGCACCCCGCTGACCACCATTGAGGGGTATATGGAAGGCCTGATTGACGGGGTGCTTCCTGCCAATGCAGCCACCTACCAGGAGGTGCATCGTGAAGCCGACCGGTTGAAGCGTCTGGTGAATGACTTGCAGGAACTCAGCCGGGTGGAAGCCAAAGCCTACGAACTGCACCCGCAGCCTGTCTCCGTCGCTGCGCTGGTCGAAACCCTGGTGAAACGTCTTGCAATGCAGTTTGCTGATAAAGGCGTGGCCCTCGAGATCGACCTGCCCGACGGCCTGCCTCAGGTCAATGTGGATGAAGATCGCATTGGGCAGGTGCTGCTCAACCTGACCGGCAACGCCCTCCAGTATACGCCTGAGGGCGGGCAGGTGATCCTCTCGGCCCGGGTGATTGAGCAAGAAGTCCAGATCAGCGTAGCCGACACCGGCAGCGGTATTCCGGTTGAGCACCTGCCGCATGTTTTCACCCGTTTTTATCGAGTCGACAAGTCGCGCTCGCGGGCATGGGGCGGCAGCGGCATTGGCCTGACGATTGCCAAACACCTGGTGGAAGCGCATGGGGGCAGCATCCAGGTTAAAAGCGAAGGGATGGGGCAAGGTTCTACCTTCACCTTCACGCTGCCGACCAAATAGTTGAGAAAACGGCAGGGGCGAGGCATGCCTCGCCCATTTTCCGTTAAAACAGAACACCCCGTAAATTTCAGAAACTGAGTCAGGGCAAACATTCCCCGTATAGAACTTTTTGCCTGCATTCCGCCCACCTTTACCAAATCTTTATCATCACTTCAATAATGCTTTACGTTACCTTGCTATGATAGATGTATCAAAGCAGGATGAATTACAGCGCAATCTATTTGACGATTGAAGGAGTAAAAAATGATGGGTTATGGGTATTTTGGACATGGCAGTACCTTTGGCATTACTGCAATGATCTTCCGCGGAATATTTTTACTGGCTGTATTGGTTGGACTGGTTCTGTTGGTTGTCTGGCTGGTACGGCGCGTCTCAGGCAGCAAGCACGCTTTGCCGGTTAGTGGTAATTCGGTGACTGCACAGCCCTCCGCCCGCGAGATTTTGCAGACACGCTACGCAAGCGGCGAGATTGACCAGGAAGAATATCGCACTATGCTGGCAGTGATCAGCGAGTAAGCACCACCGTTTTATTGGAAGGAGAAAAAGCTTATGTTAATTGTTGGATTATTGTTGATTTTCGGCGCAGTCTTGTTGGTTTCGGGCTTGCTGGGTAAGAATATTTTTGGAAAGAACCAAACCTTGAGCAATCCTTTTCAACAAAATCACAGCGCCCGCGAGATCCTCGCAGAACGATACGCACGCGGAGAGATCACCCGTGAGCAATTCGAACAGATGAAAAATGATATTGGTTGAATGACAGCCTGAACCATTCAAACTGTCAATAAAAAAGCCACCCGCGAGCAATTTGCCGCGGGTGGCTTGATCCATTCACTTAGCTACGAGAAATCGAGAATATCCCCGCGCAGTTCATCCCATTTCAGCGCATCGGCCAGACCCTGCTCAATGGGCAGTTCAGCTTCCCAGCCCAGCAGGGCTTTGGCGCGGTCGGCGTTGGCATACGAACCGGCCACATCACCCGGACGGCGCGGCGCTTCGCGCTTGGGCACCGGTTTGCCATACACCTGTTCGAAAGCTGTCACCAGCTCGCGCACGGTTACCCCGTGACCAGTGCCGAGGTTGATCACCAGATAGTTGTCTTCCGGGCTGCCGGCGCGTTCAAACACAGCATCAAAATTCGAGACGGCCTTGACATGCGCCTGCGCCAGATCCCACACGTGGATGTAATCTCGCACGCCGGTGCCATCTCGGGTCTCCCAGTCTGTGCCGGTGATCTCAAATGCTTCCAGGCGGCCCTGGGCGGCGTCCACCATTTTTCCCAACACGTGGGTGGGGTTTTCCACATGGATCCCCGAACGCATTTGCGGGTCAGCGCCAATCGGGTTGAAATAGCGCAGGGCAATGCCTTTCATCCCATAGGCAATGCAGAAATCACGCAGCACCATTTCCATCATGTACTTGGTGCGTGCATACGGGCTGACCGGGTTGAGCGGTGAGTCTTCGGTGACCATGAAACCGGGCACCACGTCATAAATGGCCGCCGAGGAACTGAACACTACCCGCTTTTGGCCCAGGCGGTTCAACGTGCGGAACAATTCCAGTGATTTGCCGACGTTGTTGAGGTAATAGTCATAGGGCTGAGCAGTCGATTCGGGCACCACGATCAATGCGGCGCAGTGGATGGTGGCATGAATGTCGGGATGCTCTTTAAAAATCGTCTCCAGGGCGATCTCGTTGGCGATGTCAGCCTGGTAGAAGATGCGGTGGCGGGTGAATTCTTCCCGCCCGGTGACCAGCGAATCAAGGATGATGGGCGTGTGGCCGGCATCTTCCAGGGCAGCGCAAATTGTGCTGCCGATATACCCTGCTCCCCCGGTGATTAAAACCTTCATGGTGAGAAGCTCCTGTGATGGATGAAATTTCAGCGTATCTTATTGTAGCCGAAAATAGCAGAAAAGATGCGGCTGTGTATTATCCGATGCGGTTCCTTTCTCTGATAATGCGCGTTATAATAGGCCAGTATGTTTTGGAGGGTTGGGTGAAAATCATCTTTCGTATTATCTCAGGGTTTATCTATCTGGTCGTACTGTTTTTCTGTTTCCTTGCCCTTGTTAAACCAGGGACTGCAATTTTCTATAAAGATTTTCAGATTGAAACAGGCAAAATGCTGACACAATTCGGTTATCAATTGCCAGAGGATTGGCAATTTAGCTTACAAGGAGAGTAAAAAATGTATCTTGATCCAGGAACTGGTAGTGTGGTTCTTCAGGCGCTGTTAGCCGCCTTGTTAGGCCTGGGTGTCTTCGTAAAACTCTTTTGGGGAAAAATCACCGCGATTTTTACAAAAAAGAATGCTGATACCCCCGTGGACGAAACGACTGAGGAGCAAATCTAGATGGGAGAACGAATTTCTTCGTCTTTTCGAGACCCCAGCGGCTTTTTGTTTGTGCGCGAGGGCACCCTCCTGCGGCAGGTGAACAGGATTTACCAGCAGGATTATGATCTTTTGTTTTCCTCCGGGCTTTATGACCAGCTTGCCCGGGAAAATTATCTTGTTCAACATGAGGAAGTCGAAGAAGCTCCCCTGGAACCGGATACGGCTTATAAGGTGATCCGCCCTGAGAAAGTCTCTTTCATTTCCTATCCGTATGAATGGTCTTTCTCACAGTTAAGGGACGCCGCATTGGTAACGCTTGCCATTCAAAAAGAAGCATTAAAAGCCGGAATGACCCTTAAGGATGCAAGTGCCTATAATATCCAGTTTCAGCATGGTTATCCCGTCCTGATTGATAGCCTGAGTTTTACGAAATACGTTGAAGGCACTCCCTGGGTTGCTTATCGACAATTTTGCCAGCATTTTCTGGCGCCGCTGGCTTTGATGAGCAAAACAGATATTCGCTTGAGCCAATTATTGATCAATAATATTGATGGCATCCCGCTGGATCTGTGCAGTCGTTTATTGCCGCGCGCTACCAGGCTAAATTTTGGTCTTCTTACGCATATCCATTTTCACTCCCGGACACAGAGCCGCTATGCTGATACTTCTAAAGCCAACGGCACAGACAGTTCGGCGAAACAACCGACTGTCACCAAAAACGGTTTGTTGGGAATCATTGAGAGCCTGGAAGCAACGATCCGGAAGCTTTCCCTCAAGATCAGCGGCAAGGAATGGGCAGATTATTATTCTGATACCAATTATTCCGAAGAAGCGTTTGAGACAAAAAAGACGATTGTCCATGATCTTGTTCAGACAATTAAACCTCAAACGGTTTTGGATCTGGGGGCCAACACCGGTATTTTCAGCCAGGTGGCAGCCTCAACCCCCGATCGTTTTGTGATTTCAACGGACATTGACCCCGAAGCGGTCGAACTGAATTACCAGCAAATCAAAAAAAGCGGGCAGAAAAATATCTTGCCGCTGGTTCTCGATCTTGTCAATCCGTCACCTGCCATTGGCTGGAACAATCAGGAGCGTGATGCTTTTTATTCCCGCGGGAAAGTTGACGTTGTACTGGCCCTCGCTTTGATCCATCATCTCGCCATCGCCAATAATGTTCCTTTTGCGGATATTGCCAAAACCATGGTGATGCTGGGCGAAAACCTGATCCTGGAGTTTGTGCCAAAGGAAGACAGCCAGGTAAAACGGTTGCTGCGCTCGCGGGATGATATTTTCGATGCTTATCATCTGCCAGGTCTGATTGACGCTTTCTCCCCGCTTTTTGAGTTGCAAAAACAGGTCCCTGTCAGCGGCAGTCAACGCACCATGCTAGTGTTCAAACGCCGGCAGTCCATTTAGCAGGAACATGGATGCCGCTAGATCAAAAAGACTTATTCGTTGCGGCAAGAGAAGAAATGTCCAATCCATCCAAACAGAGCTCATTGAAGAATAAAACAGGTATTTTAAGCGCCATCCCGTTTCATTTGCTGTTTTTTATCACATACCCCGTTTTGAGTTTGTATGCAACCAATATAAACCAAATCCCTGGGTATGCCATCCTCCGTTCGATAATTTTCAGCATGGTTTTGGGTGGGGTTGTCTATCTCGTTAATCTTGCTGTATTGCGAAATGCCTTAAAAGCAGCCCTGATGACCAGTATCGTCATCCTGCTGTTTCATTTTTACGGGCATGTTTATGATGCCTTAAATCAAATGGATATTGCCCGGCATTCCGTGTTGACAGCTTTGTGGCTCGTGATTGGCGGCAGTGCTTTTTTCTTTATTTTCAGGCACAAAGGCCATCCACATCAGGTTACGCAACTCTTCAATATCGTGGGTGGCTTTCTGGTTTTGTTGACTCTTTCACAAATCATTGTTCCAAAAGTGAATTTCAAGGTCCCATCGCCGGGCCACGAAAAAAACGTGACAGCGGTCAATGCCACAACACCAGATGATTGGATCTATCGGAATATCTATTACATCATCGTGGACGCCTATACCAGTGACGATGTGTTGGCCGACAAATTCAATTATGACAACAGTGCATTTATTGAAGACCTTGAAAATCACGGCTTCCGCGTAGTGCGGAATGCCAAAAGCAATTACGACAATACCTTTGAATCCTTGACATCCTCCCTCAATATGGATTATCTGGATCAGTTAGGCTTGCCACCTGAGGTCAAAGATTTTGATAAAAAAATGGAGCTGATTGGCGATCAGTTACCGCACAGCCATGTGCGAAAGATTTTCGAGGATATGGGATACACCACCATCGCATTTCACACCAAGGCGCCCTGGGCGAATCTTGATGATGCAGATATCTACTATCAGGCAGATGAGCGTGTTCCCTATATTGACCGTCTGGACACGTTGAGTTTCCATGACCTCTATTTGAAAACCACCTGGATTCGTTTTCTCTTTGATACGAGTAGAATCCAGCCGATCACCAGCGCACTGAATGCTTCAGTGCTGCTTGGCTGGATAGACCCCAACAATTATGCCGGTTCATTATTGGAAATAACCGATGAAGAGCGGTTTGAAAACATCCGATACATGGAATATAAACAGAATTTGTATAGCCTGGATAATCTGGAAAAAGTTCCTGACATCCCTGGCAGCAAATTTGTGCATGCCCATATCATGGTCACCCATTCTTCTTTTGTGTTTAATCAGGACGGCTCGTACAAAGAAAATGCCGATGAAAGTAATGCGGCGTACGTGGAACAAATCCAATATTTAAATAAAAGATTACTGGAAATCATTGAAACCATACAGGAAAAAGAATCAGTTCCCCCTGTTATCATCATTCAGGCTGATCATGGATATATTCCGGGCGAAGAAAAGGTGGCAATTTTGCATGCCTTGTATTTGCCTGATGGCGGCGTTGAGCGTATCTATCCGGAAATCACTCCGGTCAATACCTTCAGAATCATCCTGAATTCTTATTTCAATTACCAGCTTGAATTATTGCCAGACAGATCTTTTTACAGGGATGTCGATTCGGAAGAGTTGATTGAAGTATTCAACAGCGTGGATTGATTTCTTTTCAAACCTATAACCGTTTTATGCCAGATCTGGCACGGATGATTGTCCATGTAACCGTAAGGGCTTTTCTATTCTTTTTCCGCAGCTAGCATGCGCTGCATTACATTAAAGGCATCCTTCTTTCGCCGGGTTACCGTGAACAGGCCGGAACGGCTGTGATAGGTCGTGGGATTATCAACCAGATTGAAATAATAGGCTTCTTCAATGGGCAGGGATTGCAGGGTCAGCAGGTAGTGCTCCAGACGACGGGCATGATAAGCCTGGGAATATTTTTCAAAGGCAGACGAAGGCCCGCCAAATTCAGAAACAATCAAGGGTTTGTCTGTTAATTGGCGGACGGTATCCACAAGCAGCGGCCAATACTCGCTGGTGTCGTAAAGGTGCAGGTCAACCACGTCATAGCGGGCGTTTTCAATCACGTATTCCACCCGGGCTTCCAGCTCATCCCGTGCGCAGATTGTGCGCTCGATGCGGGCATTGAGGTCTGTGTCGTCCTTCAAATCCAGCGCATCAAAATTCAAAGACATGCCGTTCCTGCACACGCTGACATACACGGGATAAGCTGCTGTCAGCCCGCCCAGTACGACTGGCGTTTCTGGTGAGACCTGCTGCACAATGTCATAAACAATATTCGTGTCGCGCACGAATTCCTCGGCCGTGCCTGGATACCAGGTGAGGTTGTCCCATTCGTTGCCGAACTGCACCTTGTCGATCTTGCCGCGATAGCGCGTCATCAGCGCGGTCACATAGGCGCGGAAGGCAGCCTCGTCCTGAAAAACACAGGTCTCGTTGGCCGAGACTTCGCCGCAGGCCCAGTCCGGGCCGCTGGCGGGAATGGTGAAGAGGATCGAAGCGCCGCTCTCATGCAGGGCGTTGATGCGCTCATCCAGCGGGTCCCAGTAGTATGCCCCCGGCTCGGGCTCGCGGTGCGCCCAGTTGCTGCCGATTCGTACCAGAGTCATATTGAGGGCATCCATCTGTTTGATCGTGAAGGCCAGCCCGGAAGCCGTGCTGATCGGCGGGAAGGAAAGTCCTACCGGCACGGTGATCTGTGTGCCAGTAGGACTGGGAATAGCTTGCTGTTTTGGCGAACAGCCAGATAACAGGAACAGAATCAATACTGCCAAACAGTTTATTTTCTTCATAGGGTCTATTGTACATTCTTCTTGTCTGTCAGACGTATAATAGATGTATTGACATTGAAGAGGCTAAACCATGCCGGAAAATAGAAGAAAACTCCTGAAACTGGCCGCAGTGATCCTGCTGCTGACGCCATATCTGATCTACATCGGGCTGGCGATCTATACGGATCGCGGGCCGGTGGATTACGCGACGTTTATGGACATCGGCGGGCGGCTGCTGTTGGGTGGTGAGGTGTATGGGGAGAATAGCTACTACCCCATGCCGTATGTGATCATCTTTGCGGCATTCGCCTGGCTGCCGCGCGCGGTGAGCCTGGCGTTGTGGCTGCTGGGGCCTGTGCTGGCGGCGCTGTTCATCAGCGGGGGCAACCCGCTGGTGCTGCTGTTTGCACCTGTCTTCGGACATTTCGCCGGCGGGCAGTCGGCGGTGTTTGGCATGCTTGGATTGTGGGGCTATCGTAAACACACGCAGAGCGATAACGCAGCCGGAGGCGTTTGGCTTGGGTTAACCATGCTCAAACCGCAGTTGGGCATCATCCCGTTGGTTTTTGCCGCTGTGCAGTGGTGGAAGGTGCTGCGCACAGAGAAACGCATTCCACGTCAGGCGTGGATGTTTGTCCTCATGACCGCTTTGATCTACCTCCCCGGATTTCTGATTCTGCCGGACTGGCCGGCGCGCTGGCTGAACTCACCGCGTCCGTTGTTCGAGCGTGCTTTATCCGGCTTTGTGCCGCGCACGCTGCTGTATATTTTCCCCGGTCAGACCGGCGCGTATTGGCTCGTGTTGGGCGTCATTGCAGCGCTCCTGTTTTTGGCCGTGTGGTTTTTCGCCCGCAAGCAAATCTCCCTTGACCTGGCGGTGTTGTGGGGCTTTGTGGTCAACCCCCTGGTGCATGACTATGATTTGATTCAGCTAGTGCCTTTGCTGGATACGCCACGGCGCATGTTGGCCGCTGTCCTGCTCTCTCTTCCCGGCTGGCTGGTGATCCTCTTCGCCTATACGAATGACTCGGCCTGGTATGCTTTCACGATCATCGCGCCCGGGATTTTAGCAGCGGTCTTGTGGGAAAGAACAAAGGATAGAAGACGAGAAAGGATAAATCCATGAAAAAGAATTTCCTGACAGTTGCTTTTCTGCTGTTTTTCCTGGCGGGCTGCGGAAGTGGTTCCAGGCTTTCATCCAACGATGTGCTCAGCAGCGTGGTGATGGAAAGCTACGATATCCAGAGCATTGATCTTTCCTACAGCCAGATACTGCCGCCTTACGGCGTAACGGTTAAAACCGGGACGCTGGTGCTCAACCTGATGGTCAGCACTTCAGAGAAGGAAACCGCGGAGCGCTTTACCGATATTCAGAAAGCGATTGACGTCATCACCAAACAGGCCGCCGAGAGCGGCAATATTGCCCTGACTGAAACCTCGATCGTGCAGATCAACAGCAGCTACCAGCGCAAGGATAGCTCGCTGACCCAGGTGCAGAATGTGGATGCCTCCGCCGTGCGGATGAAGCTGAGCATTGACATCAGCCAGCACGGGAATGATTTCATCAAGAGCGTGACGGCGTTCAATGAATTCCTGAATGGGTTGACCCTGGACGATACCATCACGCTAAAAGCCATCTCCCTGGAAGCCGACCTGGGTGATCTGGCTGCGGTACGGCTCCAGATCATTGAACAAATCTACGCAGAAATGAACGCGGTAAAGGATGAGCAGGGCGAGGCGGTGAAGTTCGAGGTGTCTGGCCTGTATGCGCCCTTGCAGAAGATGCAGTTGAATGATCTGGCGTATTATCTCTACCTGGAGCCGGTGATCACGATCATTGAGTATTGAGGGCAAAGTGTGACCCTACAAATGATCCTTCTACGAATTTTGATTCAAGAATTGCAATTCCCCCGATTAGCAATTTCATCCAGCGCCTCCGTCTTTTCCTCCCCATCCGGCGTATTTTCAGCAATCCGTCCCCATAACCGACACACCACCGGCGCCATGGAGGGCTGCTCCGCATACGTGGGCGTCATCGCCTGCGCGGTGTAGTCCAGGGCTGCGTCCCAGTCCCCGGCGTGGGCAGCGGCCTCAATGGGCAGCAGCCACTCGGAGGGTGTGCGCGGCGCGGCGCCGGAGGCCACGACGTCGCGGATCAACTGATTGGCTTCGTCCCATTCTCCCTGCTGGCGGGCCAGGTCGGCCTGCTCGAAGGCGAAGCACCAGCCTTCACGGGACGGTTCATCGCCAAAGATGGTTTCTGGCGGGCGGGCGGCTTCACCCTCAGGCACCACATTGATCCACTGTGTGGAGGATAATGCCGCCGCCTTGCGCACAGCTTCCGGCAGGAGGGGGTTGAGCGGATCGAGGTCGGGATCGAGCACGCGCAGGCAGAAGCGGGGATGATAGTACAGACCCACCACCTGCGAGGTATTGCCGTGGAAAGTCGCCACCAGATAGTCATGTTCAATCGGTTGGTTTGGTTCGAAATTCGCCAGCTCCATCTCCTCGCGCAGCTCGGGGAAGTAGTACATGTAGGCCATGTCCTGTGAAGTGCTGCCAGGGGCATAGATGGCGTTCAGGGGGGCGCTGAGCGAGTTGTCGCTGTAGTGCATCGGCGGCTGGTAATTGCCGATCACAGCGGTATGCGGCTCAAGTGCGGGGATGCGCCAGCTCATTTGCCAGAACATGCGCGTGTGGTTGTCCCAGTCCGCGCGGTAATCCAGGGCGATGAGGAATTGCAGGGCAACCCCAAAGCCGACCAGCAGGCCGATCAGTCCTGCCCGCAGCCAGCGCCAGCGCGGCAGCAGGCTGATCAAGGCGGCCACGACCAGGCTGACCCCCAGCATGAAAGACAGGGTGAAGCGGCTGTTGGGGAATGCCAGTGCCAGCGGCAGACCGGTGCCCCAGTAGGGCCAGCCAGCGATGAACATGGCGAACAGGCCGATGCCCAGGGCCTGTAAGGCTGGTTTGCGATCGCCAATCAAGCTATGTAGGGGCGGACGGCGTCCAATTAAAGCTTTGGATAAATATCCGCCCGCCTTATGGCCTTCGGTATAAGACATGCTTGGATAGGGATCTTTCGTTCCAGTCTTTAGTTTTATAAGGAATCCCCCAACCCCCACGGCCACCACCGACACAAGCGCCCAATACCGCATCCAGTTGACGCGTCCCAAATCGGCAGTATCCGGGAAGCGGAGCGCCTTGCCCCATGCGCCGCCGCTGACCAGCCACAGGTCATGCAGCACGGTCCCGGCCAGATGCCGCAGTGTGCCCAAAAAATCTCCGCGCAGCTGCTCCAGCAGCACCGGCGAATAGCTGAATGTCTGGTATTCAAAGAAGAACACCCGCCAGATGACAGGCATGAGGAACAAAGCCAGATAGGGCAGGCTCAATACCAGCGCGCGGCGCCATCTGGGTGTGCTTGTGGTTTCGTCCTGCGCCAGCACGATCCGGATCAGCAGGGGACGCACCAGATCGAGCAGGAAGAAGTATTCCGTGGTCAGAAGATTGGCCAGTGAGGCGGCCAGCGCCAGCCCGGTCAGCAGCCGGAAGCGGGGCAGGTCATCCCGCAGGCGGGCGCGCACGGCCAGCACGGTCAGCAGCAGGGAGGCGAAGAAAAAGCTCTCGGTGAGGAAGTAATGCGCATAGGCGATGGGGATATAGGTCTGGTCAAAACCGGGGTAAACGGCAAACAGCAGGGCCGCCCACACGGCCAGCTCGCGGCGCTCCGGCCATACCGCACGCAGCAGCCCCCACAGGGCCGTGGCGCTGATCCAGCGCCAGGCGAGGCCGAAGAGATGCCACTTCCACGGTACATTGCCTACCAGCGGCAAGGTCATCTGATAGATCCAGGCCAGCACGGGGCGCTTGGTCTCAAAGTACATGGTCAGCCCGGCGGGGCCGAAGGTGTCATAGATCCAGGTGAAGGGCCAGTCGTCCCAGTAGAAGCCGATGTAGGGGATCATCAGGCCGTAGGCGGCGGCGCATACCCCGAGGATCACCACGGGGGTGAGGGCTTCAGGGAACTGGAAGGTTTTGATTTTTGACCAGATGGTTTTCATACAAGTCTTTCAATTATTGTAACGATAGCGCAGGCTGAGCCTGTCAAAGCCGCAGCGGGTCTCGCGATCATACACCCTTCGCCCCCTTCGGGGATAATAACAAGCTCAGGGTGTGGTGCTCTTATCACTCCCACGCGCACTCAAGCTCGGTCTGTACAGCATCCAGGGCATCCTGCTTGCCGGGGCTGGCGGGCATGTCCTCGTCAATCCGGTTCCACAGGCGGCACAGCAGGGGCCGCATCAGGTCGGTGATGTCGTTGGAGGTCCAGGTCAGATCCAGAGCCTGCGGCCAGTTCTCCACGTGGGCAAAGCCCTCAATGAAGACCAGTCGTTCGGCGGGGTCGTTGGGGTAGTCACCCAGGCGGAAGGCTTCCGCACCAAGCTGCGCGACCTGCTCCCAGTTGCCCATTTGGCGCGCCAGGTCGGCTTTCTGGAAGTAGTAACACCAGCGGTGTTCCGGCTCTGACCCAAAGATGGCCGCCGGAGGCCGGGCGGCGTCCGCTTCATCTGCCATCAGAATGATCTGACTAAAGTCTGAATTCTCTGCGGCGGTGCGCATCAGGGCCGGCACCATGATATTATCTGGTTCCAGTTCGGAGTCCAGCACGCGCAAACAGCCCGGCGGATCATAGATCAGGGGCACGATTTGCTCGGTGCTGCCGTTGAAGGTTGCTGCCAGATAACTCTGCTCGATCGGCTGGCCGCTGGCGAAATCTTGCAGGCCGGTTTCGAGGCGGATGGTGGGATAGTAGTACATGAAGGACAGTTCTTCACTGTGGTTGTCTGGTGCAAAGATCCAGTTGACCGGCGCCACGGTAGAGTTATCGGTATTGTGGATGTCCAGCTCGTTGGAGACAAGGGTCGTGCCCGGCTCGAGGGCAGGCATGCGCCAGGTCATCTGCCAGAAGAAGGACTGCTGCACGCCCCAGTCACGGCGGAAGTCATTGGCTACGCGGAATTGAAAGCCAGCCCCCAGGGCGACCAGCACGGCCAGGATGATATGCTTGCTCCAGCGCGGGAGAGGAATCAAGCCCAGCAGACCGGTGATAAAAAAGCACGCGCCGAGCATGAAGGAGATCGAGAAGCGGTCATTGGGGAAGCGCAGGCCGATCTGCAGGCCGGTCAGCCAGAACGGCAGCCCGGCGATGAGCAAGCCTAGAGCGCCAAGCAGGAGGGCATGCCACGCCCAACGTCTGTCATTTGATGGCTTGTTCTCATCCACTCGCTGGCGCAGCAAAAAGATAGCCAGCCCGCCCAGCACGGCCAGAACCACACCGGCATAGAGGGTCATCGTGCTGCGCCCGAACACGGCAGGATCGGGCAGGGTGAAAGCCTCTCCCCAGGCAGCGAAGGTGATCGTCCAGATGTCCTTGAAGACCAGTGCAATGAGCATGCCCAGCGTGCCAAAGAAATCGGCTTTCAGGTTGTCCATCAGAAGGAAGTCGTAATTGGTGTTCTGGTACTGGAAGAAGAACTGCCGCCAGACCAGTACAGCGATGAACAAGCCCAGCCAGGGCAGCCAACGCTTGAAAGCAGTTTTGACGCCCTCCTTGAAGGACTCCGCTTCTCCGGTGAAAGCTGCCCACAGCAAAACAGGGCGCAGCAAGTCCAGCAGGAAGAAATACTCCATGCACAGCAGATTGACCAGCGACAGCACGAGCGATAATCCCGTCCACAGCCATAAACGATTGGTGTCTCTGAGTGCCTTGAGCATCAAAGCCAGCGAGAGCAGGAAGGCGGTCATCACAATGAAGAAATGCCCATACAGGATGGCGATCGGCTGCTGGCGCAGGGCGGGGAAAACGATGAACAGCAGGGCTGCCCACAGGGCCGCTTCCCGGCGGCGCGGCCACAGTTGGCGGACGAAGTACCACAGCGAGACCGAGGCCAGCCAGCGCCATAGCAGGCCAAACACCTGCCACTTCCACGGCTGCGGGCCGATGACAGCGGTGGTGAACCGGTAGATCATCCCCCAGAAGGGGCGGTTGGTGGCAAAGTAACGCGCCAGCCCTTCACTGCCGAGCTGCTTGCCGATGTAGATGAAGGCCCAGTCGTCCCAGTAGAAGCCCAGCCAGGGAATAAGGACGCCATAGGTCAGCCCGGTCACGGCCAGCAGGGCCAGCGGGATGGTGTATTCGGGGAAATGAAAAGTTTTGATGCGGTCAATGTGTTTGGTCATAGGGGTTTCAGGGAATTCTTATCTTCTGCAAAATTAGCAATTGCTGTCATTATGAGGCGGTAGCCGACGACACTTGTGTGCGGTGCAAGTGAGCAATCTCCACGCAAGCGAGGGGGATTGTCACGCCCCTTCGGGGCTCGCAATGACAGCAGCGAGGGGATTTCCCGGCTGGCTGTATTATAACGGAAATTGGGGATGTGGTCTGAGTGGAGGGGGGATACAGGTGATGGATGAAGGCTGAAGTGCGGGAAGAGGCAAATCATCAACTCTCCAATCGGAAAAACCTCCTTGCGCAAAGCCGGTGCCCTGATCACTGAGTACCTGCCCCCTGATTGTCTAATTGCCTGACTTCTTCCTTCCTGTGCAGCATCTCAAAAATGTGGACCGTTATACCGTATAATAGTTTTTGACGATTCATCAGGCGGCTTCCCCGCAGTTTCTTCAAGTCTCATCCAGTCCTTTCCGTTCCCCCACACAGGAGTAAAAAATGAACATCAGGACAAAACAGTATCGCACATGGTTTCAAAACAACCAGTTGCTATGGGGATTGATCCTGGGCTGGCTGCGGGGGCGAGAGTCCAGTCTGGTGGCCCCTTTCCTCGCTCACGGCTTATTTTGGATGATGGGTGCATTTATGGTCATTCCAGGCTGAAAGATGCCTGCCCCGATCTCCGGGCGAACGCCAGCACGGAAAGGGAGTGCCGGTCGAATTCTCTGCACGGCAGCTCTCTGGCAGATCAGCCGCCCGCTTAAAAACCCGATTTCGGACCACAAGAATCTATCCCGCCTTATTTATCCTTTCTGCGGGGTTATTCTTTGACAAGTTCCGGGCAATAAGGGTCACGGAGAAACAGGACAATCCATTTGCGGCCAGTTGGCGTCAAGCAGTATTCTCAAAGCCGCATCTTCTTCCAGCAGAATCAGGGCCTGGGCCGTTGCCAAATCAGGACAGGTAAAAACAATTGCATCGGAACCATTCATTAGAGGCGGCGGCTTTTCATCCAGCGCCAGTTGGCCTTGTAAAAATTCATTTTGCATGCCGATCACACCAAAAACCAAAGCAGGGTTCCCCTTTATCTCACCAGACACATTCACTTCATAACTGGTGTCATCTTGATAATCCAAATAAACCGGGTAGAGCATCCGGCCATAAATCATCTCCAGGGTTCCTTTTTCAACTGCTGCGATCAGAAGGGGTACTTCTTTCTGGTCAAAGGTAGCATTTGGCTTTAAGATATTTTCAATCATCTCTGCTGGAGTATATTCAGGGTATTTTGCAGGGTCGCTGGACATGGCAAGCACAGGCAAAAATCCCAGGAGGATGAATGTCCCAGCAATGACTCCATGCGGCCAGATGTTATTTAATGATCCAGATTCTGCAACGCGAACAAGATTTAATTGAAAGACAGGGACAGCCCCCCATACTTTGACACTCAAAAATTCCAGGGTGTGTGCTATTCCCAGCGCATAGTAGAGGTATATTACCCAATCCGCAGGAACGATATATCTTCCCCCGGATGTGCTTGCAACAGCGGTTGCAAGGAGATAACCAAGCGAGAGGATCAACGGCATCCATCCCGCCAGCCGCCACCGCAGCCAGGATTGAGCAATACCGATGGAGACGAATATCAAATTGATCAATAACAAAACAAGTTGACAGGGCTTCAACTTCCCATCCCACTCGATATCCCAGATTGAGGATACTTCACTCCCCTGAAAAGTATTGTTGATGTCATCAAAGACAGGGGTGACCGAAAGGGTTAACGCCGTAGTGACGAGATTGTGAAAAAAATGACGAACGACAGCGTCGATCACGGGATGGATAATGAGGGCAGATTCGGTATATTCAGCGCCCAGGGATTGCGGATCTGGAGTTGCGTGGATCCCGTTGGCGTTTTCGGAAATTGCCTGTTCCGCTGCTGACGGATCGTAGGCACCAGGCTCTGGAATGGGGGTAGGCTGTTCAATAAGCGGTTGGATGCGGTTCTTTAATACCGCACCACTTAGTGCTGTCATGAAAGGCAATGGTTGACCATAGTGTTGATTGGAATATCCCATCCACGGGGCAATTGTGGCAAAAAACATTGTTATGAACAAAACGCCATTGATTAATAGAATTTTTTTGTTTTTCCATAAGGCAAACCCCGCCAGCAAAAGGATCAGAGGAAAAAATAACCAATTGTTGTGACGGATCAGGACTGCCAGGCCCAACACCCCGCCTGCGGAAAGCGCCCCAAGGGAGTATTTCTCCTTCCGGCTGAACCATCTCCATAAAAACAGGCACAGCAATACCAGTAAGACCGCATTGGGAAATTCGCTCATCATCAGCTTTGGCGTTGAAGTTTTCCAGATTAAAGATTGTGCACGAAAAGCATTGATCTCTTTAAAATTTGCCAACAATGCCGCCAACAACCCGCCCAGCCGATTGTGAAGGCGGGAACCCAGCAGGTAAATCAAGGCTGGGAAAACTGCCAGCAAAGCAGTTTGCATATCGATAATATGGTTGGCGTCCTGTCCGGCAATAAGGTGAAATCCCAACAGCAAAGTTGAATAGAGGGGCTTGTCAACATACCCGGGATCCTTACCAATCCATGCTCTCTGTGCAGCAAGGTCGTAAACCTGCGCATCTGAATTAGGATAATACTGGTTATTGGGAGGGAATGGTCCCGGATTAAAATGATTGAACTGCATTGGCTCCTGCACCCACAGTACAGCGCTGAGTACCCAAATGGTCAAAAAAATCAAAATATCCCCCTTTATTTTGGAGGTTTTTGATTTTAATTTTTTTGTTTTATCCCAATTGCTGAAGAAGATCAATCCTATTCCTGCAAGCCAAACAAAAAATATCTGACCAGCCAAAATGGGAACGCCTGTCTTTTCCCAGAATTCAACTGTAGGCGAAATCCCCCAACGGGTGATTGCGATCAAAATTATTAAGAAAGAGAGAGCGAAAAAGATACCCCCAGACAGGCCAGCCAGTCTGGATTCGCTTTGCTTAAGTTGAAGGCTCCCTTTATTCTTCCGCAGCTGTTCAACCGTCAGGAGGACGAATGTTTGGAAGGAAATCAACAAAAGCCAAACAAAAAAAGGCATCAGTCGTTCATAATATGCAGCGGATATGCCCATGCGGTAAGCAGGTAAAAACAAGGCAATCCACGCACCTGTCGTTGTTAAACCAAAGAAAACAGACAACCGCTTGGAATTGTTTTGGACAAACTGGATCAAAGAGAATGAAAACTTCTTGTTTCTTGTCAAATGATAGATGAAAAACAGGCTGATGATCAATCCGGCGAACAGCACCAGGACAAGCGAAAGCCGCGGCAGGGATGCTCCTGCAAAAACTGCCTTTGCTGGATCTCCTGGAATACGCAAGAGTATCCAGGCGCAGAGAATACTCTCTATGGCAATGAATAGAAATAAGGAGATCAACATGGTTTTCGTGAAAACAGGTCTGTCAAATTCAGTTGAAGGGGTCATTTTTTTGGGGTGCAAGGCTTGACAATTTTTTATCAACAGGTGCGAAATGATCCATCGATTACCTGACTCTCTTAAAAATATGGATCGATGATCGATCCCGACAAACCACTGTCCACCCAGTGGGGGAAAGCTCATCCGTCATCAATGAAAACCCTTCGGATTCTTCAAAGGAAGGCACTAATTTCTCTGCAATCAACAGAAAATCTGCCTCCTCAATCCAGCGGTTTGCCAATTCCTTATTCCATAAACTATTCTGATAAAGAATATCGGGGTCTCCTCCCTGGCGGAAAGAAAACCCATGGTTCAATTGCGGCGGAAAGACTTCCATATCCGAGAGATATAATAAAGGTAATGGCGAAATATCATTTTCCCAATAAATTTTAGAACCCGCAGGGATCAGATCCGAAAGCTGCTTGCCCACCGCTTCATGCGAAGCGATGACATCACTGGAACAATAATCCGCAAATTTTCCTCCACCAAGCATCCTGCCTGGCGAAAGAATCGTGCCAATCAACAAATAAGCAATCATCATTACGTAGCCCGGTGAAAAACGTTTTTCCTGCTTGAACAATAAGTTACAGACCAGTACCATGGCGCCAATCAGGACAATGGCAAAAAACAAGCCCGCAGCAGCAGGAATCGCTTGCTGCAAGGTTTCGTAGGGCCATCCAAATTTATTGCGGAGGAAGATCCAGATGGGTGTTGAGCCGGGTAGAAATTTCATGTTTTGCATTCTTGGTACGGGAATATTGACGAGGAAGTCATCAAGAATTTGATGACTTCCATAAGCAATCCCCACACTATTGAGAATGATCATCAACACGGCTACTGCTTGTGATAACCAGCCCGATTTTTTATTCCAGTAGGGAAACGAGATGGCAATCAACAACAATGCTCCTGGCATGAAAAATGACAAATACCCGTTATAGCAATACAGGCAATACCCCATATAGAAGGAAGCCCAGAAATGAATTGCGCCAAGCAAGACAATGAGGACAGATAAAAATACCGACATTTTAAAATCCAGAGGATTTTTCCATGACTTTCTGCGCGGCCAAAAAATCCAGGTACTCAACAATCCAATTGTCGCGAAGAAATTCATGCGCACGCCTTCAAAAAAAACAAATATATTGGTGAGAAAACCAAATGTATCCTGCGTGCTTGCAGTGGAGCTGGTCATTCTCCACCCTGCTTTTGCCAGGATATTGTTTGCTATCGTTTTGGCAAATCCAGGCATGTATGGCAACCAGATATGCAAAATATCCGGCCAATAGTACAAGTGGTAGCCAATGAACACCACCAGTACTGCAACCAAGGCAGATATTCCAGATTTTCTTCCGTAGACCCAAAAGATAAAT
>Ga0334888_1001008_pt1:0-10000 | contig 39933 bp, 24 predicted proteins | sample GraSluR1_MG_FD_207227 | JGI IMG/M metagenome (GOLD analysis project Ga0334888, IMG submission 207227) | Sludge microbial communities from methane-producing bioreactor in Wageningen University, Netherlands - Granular Sludge_3_08-R1 | ecosystem: Engineered > Bioreactor > Anaerobic >...
TTTTTCGGCTACGGCACCGGTGTTGCGCCGGGATGTGTAATCATGCCACTGAAAATCCTCGATAACAATGGACGAGGTGACGAAACTCAGGTCTGGGAGGCCATTCAATACGCGATGGATATGGGCGCGAGGGTTATGAACCTAAGTATTGGTTGGCGCTACAGCTCCGGGCCGGACAGGTCGAGCTGGCGTGCCGCGATAGATGCCGCATGCGAGGCTGGTGTTGTGATGTGCATCGCCGCCGGTAACGAGGGAACAACAGCCGGCGCGCCGTCGAATCTTCGCACTCCGGGGGATGTTCCCTCTGCAATCACCATCGGTGCAACGAATTTCGCGGATGAACTCGCCTCTTTTAGCTCTGTTGGACCGGTGGCATGGGACACAATTCCAGGTTTTTTTGATTACCCCTATCCACCGGGACATATCAAACCGGACATTACAGCGCCGGGAGATTCGATTCCAAGCATGATTATCGGTGGAGGATACGCCTATTGGGACGGCACAAGCATGGCCACCCCTCATGTCGCCGGAGCCGCGGCTCTTCTAATTCAGCTCGACCCAACACTTGTCCACTATGACGTAAAGGCTATCTTGGAGGCCTCTGCGGCCGATCTTGGCCCTGCGGGCAAGGACAGTGCTTTCGGTTCCGGTTTGCTCGATTTACCCTCGGCATTTGCCAGAGTCTCAGGTTTCGGATGGCTCGCGGGGAATTCTGTCCCGGGTGCGAAAATTTCTGCGACTTCCTATTCTGCATGGGTCGAAGCGAATGTCTCCGGCGATTTTGTGATGAAGCTGACCGAGGGCGGCCATTTAATCAAAGCCGACGCGTTCAATTTCGATGCGGATTCTGCATTTATAACTATTACAGCCGGCGAAACGACCTTTGTGGATTTCTCTCTAATTTCGGGGATGCCCTATGAAATCGAACTTGTTGCACGGGATTTCGACACGGGCGATCCAATCGGGTATGTTGTCTTCCAATTCGTGGATTGGCCATCGGAATCACTAATATCGGACGCCGACGGGAAAATCACGGCTACTTTTGCCGAGAAAGATCCCACGTTGATTCGTGCATCCAAACCCGGATATATAGGCGATTCGCGACATGTCGAGCCGGAGCGTTCGCAGAAATATTTTTTTTATATGCATCGCGCGATGGATTTCGAGGACGATTCTTTGCTTTCGCACTGGGGGCCTATCGACGACTGGGAATGGGGGACTGTTACACCCGGTTTCGGCCCAAACGCCCGTAGCGGCACAAGACTATGGGGCACCGATCTCGATTCGAGCTATTCCGACACTACCGACAGCTGGCTCGGATTGGGCTTTATCGATCTAACTGAGGACTCCGAAAGCCCGCAACTGGCCTATTTCCAATGGTTCGAGCTTGAAGCCACCTCACGCGCATGTTGGGACGGTGGAAATGTCCTCGCGAGGCGTCCCGGAGGCGAATGGAATATTATCGAGCCGGTCGGAGGATACCCGATTTTTCTAGACAGTTTTAATCCGATTACCGGCGGTCAGCCCGGTTTTTCAGGAGAATACAACTTCAAACACTGGCACGAAGTTCGTTTCGACCTTAGCGCTTGGGAAGGCGGGGAGATCGAGTTAGCGGTTCGAATGGGTTCTGATAACAACACTACCCGCCTTGGGTGGTTCATCGACGATGTCGCTCTTCTGAAAAGAACTCTTCGCGGGCCGATTATCCGCAACGCCAGACTCTCCGGAACTGCGATGGAGATCGCCCTCGAATGCACAATTTACGCTGTTAGCGAAGCGATAGATACTTCGACGATTTTTGCTCATATTACAAGTCCTGTCATCGATTCGGTGCGATTGTTTTTAGAAACTGAATTTGCACGAGCTACGATAGATTGGTTTTCGGTCGGAGATACAATTCGGGCGTGGTTTTCCGCGAGGGATATTTCTGGGAGACAGACGGTGTTCCCTCATGGCGCTCCCGATTCGACAATGTTTTTTATTATAACCGATTCCTTCCCTGTGGATACGACATCGCCGAAGATAACCCCATACGGCTATTGGCACACACGTTTCGAAGGTCTCGACTCTTTGGATATTGGCTTTATCATCGCTGAAGAATCCCCATGGGAAGCGGTTTTCCGATGGGGAGAGACGGTTTTGGCCGACAGCATCGCTTTTTCGGGCGTGGCTAACGACACGGTTCTTTTCAGAATTCGTCATACAGGCTCGTCGATGGCTCAGTGGAGCCTTTTGATTGCCGATAGCTCGGACAACGTTTCCGAAACACCGGTTATGAGAACACTTTTTGCAGATGGCTTTCTTCTCGATTTTTACAGCACTCCTCATCCGGCGGCTCAAATTGAATCGAGCGGTTGGAACTGGCATTCAGACACCGGATGGAGTGTTTCCGCTTCGGATACAGCGCTCGAAACACTGCCTTTACCTCTTTTTGCGGCGATTGAGCCTGTTAGATTGGTTGTTTACGGGCATTTCCATTTTGGATTATCTTCTGGGGCGGTTTTGCGGGCTATCTCCGAAAGCTGGAGTAGCTTTCTAAATGGCCCATCTTCAATCTCGCCGATGAACCCGCATTTCCCCGGAGCGAGCGGAATCACAATGATAGGAGATAGTGCGGTTTTCGATTATTTGCCTCACATAATAGGAGAGCCTCATACCATCGAGTTAACATTAGCCTGCGCCGATACGGCTTATTGGCGCGTCGATTCGATAAAATTTTCCGCAAGTGTCGGTATCGAAGACGTCCATCTGCCCGAAAAGCCCTATTTATCAGTATTTCCGAATCCATTTAACGGAAAATGTAAAATAGAGTTCGGAGGAGAAATTTTTGGTATCGAGATAATCGACATTACCGGCAGGCTTGTTCGCGAGTATTCTGTTACTCCGAGGGAAAGTTATTTAATTTGGGACGGGCGGGATGATGTCGGGAATTCGCTTTCGACGGGGATTTATCTTATCCGATCCAAGGGTTGCGAAATCGTCCGAAAAGCGGTATATATTAAATAAATGGCGGCGCGATTTGTTTTTCGGTCTTTTTTTACGCGCGGTTTTTCGATGAGGTGAGATATGCGCTCGATGTTATTATTGATTCTAATTCCCGTGATACTTCTCGGTCAATACGCCGTTACCGGACCGGGCGGACTCGTTATTCAGCTCGATACCCTCGACTGCTTTTTTGGAATCGGCGATACGGTCGGTGCGGGGAGGCGGTTGATGTTCGATTTTCGGCATCCATGGACGCGCGGGAATAGCTCTTTCGGTGTGATGATTGACAGTGTTGTTTATAATAATACTCAATGGCTTGCGGCGTCTTGCGGACACGAGCATCTGCGGCATTTTCGCGGCCCGATAACCACATCACCTACAGGATTTGCTACTCAGTGGAACATTCCGGTCGGAGTTAGCGGAGAGATTATTTTCACTCAAACCCTTCGGGCGATATTGATTGACGACCTTCCAGCCTGCGAAATCTCATACATGGTTTATAATAACGACATTACAGATCACAAAATCGCTTTCCGGCAGGCTATCGATGTTCTTGTCGGTTCGAATGATTACGCACCGATGGCGATGGGGGCGAGCTATACGAGCGTCGGCGGGATTATGACATACCCTGCGATTCCTTATTTTTGGATGGCATTCGAACTTGGGCCGGGGGAATCTGGCGATCAGGTGGTTGCGAGAGGAATTCTGAGGGGACTTTCTTCGCCACCCGAGGTTTTTGCATACGGCGATTATTATTATTTGAATGACGATTGTTGGCCGGCGGATCCATTTGTGGTGGGCGATATATATCACGATTCCGGAATCTCGATGTTGTGGCAAGAACAACAGGTTAGCCCCGACAAAGCCTACGGCATCAAAACAATCTATGGTTTCGGAGCCGCGCCCGAGCCGGGGTCTTCCTCGATGGTAATGGCTTTAGTGCCGAATAGTGTAGGCTCGGCATGCGACAAATGGGCGCAGAATCCCTTTGAAGCCGCTTTGATGGTTTACAATATTTCCATCGCAGACGGCATCGATACTATTTGGGCGTGTATTCATCTCGGTGAAGGTCTAAATCTCGAATACGATGCTGTCCATGAAATGGATACCTGCGTTTTGCTTTCACGGCTTCTTCCGGTCGATTCCACAGTTATAGCATCATGGTTAGTCGAAGCGGATTCTGCATATTTCACCTTCGGCCCAACCGACGCGACCGTTATGATTTCCGTTACATCTACAAATCCGGATTTCAGCAACAGGGTTGAAACAACCTATGTTCACATACCTAACCCCGCCGGTGTTCCGCCGACAATCGAGAATTTAATTGTCCCTCGGAACGCTATTTCCGGCGTGACGACACCAACTTTTCATACTAAATTTCTTGTTCTGGATGACGAGGGCCTCGATCATTCCACTCTTATCGCACAAATTGGCTCTGTTCTTCATTATTATGGCGACCCTTCGTTGAATTTTTACGGCGATACCCTCGCACTTACAATTCCCACATACTGGTTTATGCATGCTAACCGAATTTATCACGGCATCGTAGCCCTTTCGGACGCTGATGGCTGTTCACCGGATTCAATGCCGCATGTTCACAATTTTTGGATAGATCAGCGCCCCCCTGCGGTTGGTCCATTTTATCCACCCTCCGGTTCGGTTATTTCGGATTCGCTTCAACCGATTTACCTTCGGATATTCGATTGGCCTGCGGGCATTTACGAGCCTTCGATAACAGCCTTTTTCGAGGTTGACGGGCACACGGAATATCTTACTATTCTCGACCCCGGACTTAACTATTCTGTTGCAGACACAAAGCTTATTTATACCCCCACTGAAAAGTGGCCGGATCATTCCATCGTTGTTTTCTGCCTTACCGGGGTTGCAGATAACTGCGATGTCGGCCCTTTATATACTCCGCGTAATGCTAACTCCGATACCCATTGCGTCTCCTTTGCGGTAGAATATACCTCGATAGACGAAACCGGAAAGCCTCTCGATTTCTCATTGAGAACATTTCCTAATCCCTTTAATACCGCCGTTACAATCGATGCACCCCTCGCCAAATCTATCGAGATATTCGATATAAACGGAAGAAAAGTCGCCGATCTATCGTCGAAACTCGATGGAATCAGGAATAACGGCATAGTTTGGGACGGATCTTCGGATAGAGGCAACCTGCCATCCGGAATATACTACATACGTGCACTAAGGCAGGATTCCTCGATTATCCGCCCAGTAGTGCTTCTCAGATAAAGCGTCGCCCGCCCAAAGGGCGGAACGCAAAAAGGTGCTGAGTTTTTCCAAAAACTCAGCACCTTTTTGCGTTGTCTTCGCAATTTGTTCGACGAAAATGTATTTTCGTCGAATGGAGTTGCGAAGACGCGACGCGGGATGTTGTAAGCGCTTAGAACTTATACATCCCCATAAGCGTTATTGATCCGCCGGATGAGCTTCCGACAACATTACGCCGGTAGGATAAGTCGAAAAGGAAATCGGAGAACCTCAGCATTACTCCGCCACCAAGCCCTGCACCTGCAAGTGTTATACTTCCGAAATTGTCGTAAGGCTCTTTAAGCGATGCCACTCCAAAATCCGCATTTGCCCCGACATAGAGCATAAGAGGATTCATATAGTAGAAATTGTAATCGGCAATGGCTGATAACCTCATGGTGTTGACCGAATTTACTTTTGGACGAATGTCGTCTTTTGTGCTTATTGAGGCTAATATTGTATCAATTCCTGTTGTATCGCCTGAGCCCGGATCGATAACCCAAGTAGTGTCATATGTTGAATCAACCGGATCGCGGTAAAAGTAGTTTTTACCGGATGATGTCGTTCCGAAATGAAACTCGCCTCGGAAAATAAAAGGTCCGCTGACATAGCCACCGGCAATCCCAAACTCATTTAGATTCGGTGCATAATGCTTCATAGATAGTGTATCTTCGACCACATCACTTGGGTTTTTCGCGATAAATTTATGATCATTCGATAAAACCACCGAATAAAATCCGAACCCTACCAAGAAAGGCTTCTCGGTCCGAAATCCTTCTCGGTCGGCTTGTATTTCCGCTTTTTTACGAGCTTCTTCGGCTTGAGCTGTATTTACACTTTGCTGAAGATTCTGTCTGCTTGCCCTCTGCCGCCGTTTTAACTCGACTCTCTGAAGAGCTGTTCGCGATTGCTCTGCAAAATCGCCATCGGGAAATTTATCGAGATAAAGGTTCAAATATCGGTCGGCAAGACGCAAAATCTCTTCGTTATCAACCTCTTCCGATTTATCGCTGTAAAGCAGACCCAGATTTGCATAATACTCCGGCTTTAGTTCGACAATCTTTTCCCAAACCTCGGTATATTCGTAGTGATTGTTCAGCGCTTTCTCATAATAGGCCAAAGCCGAATCACGGTCACCCTTAACCATGAAAAGGTCAGCCATCTTTGCATTAAGGAACGCCATATTAGGCCTAAGCTCTTGAGCCATCTTCATATATCTGACCGCGTCGTCGAATTTGCCGCCATCGTAATAGGCCGAAGCGAGATCGTATAACCATTCCGCATCCCCGCGATGTTCGCCCGCTTTCGGGGCAAGCTCAGAATAGCTTTTTCCGCTTCTCGAATACTCCTCGGGTTTCTCGAAATAGTCAGCCGCGACGAGACTTAATGCAAATCCAATTATTAGAACAATTATTAAAGCACTTTTATTTCTCAATGCTACACCTCACTAAATTATTGTCTTAGTTTATAGTCGATGACGACAATAGAATTTGCCCGAGAGGGCGATATTTGGCCTTCCCCGAGCCAAAGCGTTATATGTGATGCAGAGAAGGACACATCCTCGCCGGTTGTCGGATCTACAGGAATCCATTTGTCCTTCGAGCTGACCCAAACTTCAACCCAGTGATGCCTAAGCCAGAATCCTTGGTCGAGAATCACGCCGCCAACAACACGTGCGGGGATTCCCAATGCTCTCAGCAAAGCCACACAAAGGCGTGCATGCGAAAGACTATTACCTTTTGAAAGCGTCAATGTTCTCGATGCACTTCGCTCTTCGGTGTCAATATCGATATTGTCGGCGACGAACCTGTTGATAGTTTTCGCGACCTGCCAGACATTCTCGCTCTCTGCGGCGATGGAGCTTGCAAAAGCAATGATTGTCGAATCGGTGCTTTCTATTTTTGACTCGGCATTGACATAGTCCACTATTGGGATATTAGCAGGGCCGAGGGGATAACTCAACGCACGTTTGCCATCGAACTCCTTTGATTCGATAATAATTCCGCCTGCAATAGAAGAGCCGGCGATTTCCCCAGAGAACTTTTGCCCGGTCGATTCGAGGTATATTTCTGTGTCTGGCGTTAAGCGGATGTCTATATTTGCTTTCAAGCTTATGGTATTCAACGGAATATCGATAGCGACATCAGCCAGAATATTCTCTTGTCTCACAATGTTCCCGAAAATATCCGCACCGACAGCTGTTTGTTCAATTTCTGCCTTGTCGAGATTTGGGGCGATTCTTGCCACAATGCCCTGATTTGTCGCGCTCCAATAAGTTACAGTTCGCGTTCCTATCTGCGCATAGAATTCGATTTCGACGCCGGGCGCTTTGACCGAGAATTTTCTCGAAGGTGCTCCGGCAGTGCCCTCGAATTGGCCGGGGAAAACTCCCGCTTCGATTACACTTCCTAACTGGGGGACAAATAGTGGCAATGAAAAGGAACTGTCGCGTTCCAAATCGAACATACGCGGAAGCAACAACCAGCCGTCTATCACATTCAATTCCGCTGTGAAAAGCCTTGCGGGAAGATCGATCGACCGCACAGAACCGCTTTCGCTGATTCTCGCTTTGCCGCCAGAAACCTCAACCACTATCTCCTGCCGAAGTTCATCGTCTGAGAAGATTTCGATTCTGTAGCTATCTGGTTGCATCCTCGAATCGAGTTGCCACAGAGTTTTCATACGAAGTCTCGCGGGTTTTCCACCTGCTGTAATCGCCATGAAAGTTTCGGCGTTTAAATCCCATCCGCCGGTAACCGGTTTGAGAGTGTAGCTGTAGTATCCTATTGTCTGATTGCCCATGAATAGTTTGTAATCTCGGCTTTCGGGCGGAAGATCGATCTGCGCAAGAAGTGGAAATACAAGCACGAGTATTATGAGAAAGAATATTATCCGCATGAATAGCTGTCCTTACTGATTTTGTGGGCTAATAACTAACATTAACGCCATCGAGAGCAACGTCTTTTGCATAAACCGGCGGCTGAGGAGTGCCCAGCCATAGGGAAATATGTGCGGCATTAATTCTGTCCGCCTCGCCCAGAGTCGGATCTATCGGCCCCCAACCGGCCTCTTCGCCAAGATAAACCTCGACCCAAGTATGGTCGGTCGGGCCTTCAGCGTAGATAATCCCGGTAACGATTCGAGCCGGAATTCCTGCGGCACGGCATAAAGCGGCGCAAACGAGCGCTTTCGCACGACTGTCGCCTTTCATTGTCTTGAAAGTCTCAGAAGCGGAGCCGGTAATCTCAGCATATTCAATATTCCGGTAAACCCAAAGATTTATCGCACGAGCCGCATCCCAAAGGGTTTTTGCGGGTTTGACAGTTTTCTCCGCCCTATCGATAATCTGCGGATCATCGGAGTCGATATCCCTTTCGGGCATCGAATAGTGAGCCTCTACACCTCGAAGATCATAGTAAAGAGGCCAATTTGGAGTGTTTGTTACTTTATGTCCCATCTTCTTCGATTCGACTCTTCCCGAAACCTCGCCGGCAGAGATGACACCGGCAAATTCCTGGGAGAAGCGATTAAGATAAAGCCTGTCGGCAATGTCAGGGGGAAAAACGAAGGCTATTCCTGCTGTGAGGTTTTTCGAATTTGAAAGATTGGCAAGAAAATCCGCGTCATTCATAAGCGAAAGGGGCAGGGGGTTGTAGCCCTTCGGAAGATCGGTCATCGAAGCTTTTTCGGCTTTTGCAGGAACCAGCTCGTAACCGCCCTTGACGCTATATCTTGCGATATAATTTTTCTGAGGATCGAAAGAAACGTCGAATTCCCATCCTCCCGGAACAGTGCCGTGGACGAGGAAGCCATTGGCATCGGAGCCTTTAACTGTAAGGGTTACAATTCCGGTTTCGAGCTTTTCTGGCAATACAACAGGGAATTCATTGATTTGACCTATCACGGAATAATCGACCCTTGGAAGGAGAATCAACGCCGATGTGATTGAGATTCTGTCCGACCATATCGATGTTTCGCCGGTTGTCGCGATAATCTGATTGACCTCACCCATTCCAAGTTTCCCCGCAACCGAGACATTTCCGGAATTGAAGGCGAGACGGAGCGAGACCTGCTCTTTATCCGAATTAACGTTGAGATCGTAGCTTTCAGGGAGCCAGTTGGCGTTGACTATCATGGCCTCTTCGATGATCTGTGCGTCAGCACCCTGTGTTATTTGGGCGTTCTTTCGGATAAGAAATCCACCTCCGCGTTTGTCCATCTCGACTTTGCATGAACCGACTTTGTTGCCGTCTTTAAGAATGTCATACTCGCTTGTCTGCGCGAGAGCGGCAGTGAGAATGATTAAGGTCAGAACCACTACTGCAAAGCTTTTTGCCATTTCTTCTCCTTTTTGCAGTTTCTATCTTTTTGTTTTGAAATAACTGAGTCATTATTCCTATTATATAACCAATGCGAATGGAACGCAAAGGAATTCTCATTTTATCAGACGCCTTTTATGGTTGTAGATTTCGAGAACCAATTTTCAAAAAAAATCGAAAAAGGTGATTTTCTTCTTGTTTTCGGATTTGGAATGTTTATATTCGGTTCGCTTGGCGATAATTTAACTCTGATCGGAGGTTGTCGCGGCCGAAAAATAAGTTCTTAACAGATATTAAATCTTCTCTAAACGGGCTTGCCAAGCGAGTTTAAGGGATTTTTTATTTTTTTAAAAATAGTTCTTGACTTTTGAAAATTTGGGTTTATTATTAGCTCTTGCTTTCGGGGGATAACCTCGGCGGTT
>Ga0334888_1001008_pt1:12500-39933 | contig 39933 bp, 24 predicted proteins | sample GraSluR1_MG_FD_207227 | JGI IMG/M metagenome (GOLD analysis project Ga0334888, IMG submission 207227) | Sludge microbial communities from methane-producing bioreactor in Wageningen University, Netherlands - Granular Sludge_3_08-R1 | ecosystem: Engineered > Bioreactor > Anaerobic >...
TTCCGACGTCACGCTTACGGGCGGCGATATTTTCCTCCATCCTAAGATAAAAGAAATGGTCTACTATTATCTTCAAACACCTATTGAAATAGCTGTTTCGACTAAAAGCGGTTATCCCCCGTGGTTTTTGGAGATGGCAAAAGAAAGTAAACAATTACATTTACAAATAAGCCTTGATGTCCTTCCGGGGAGGGCCGCGGAAAAACTCTATGCCGCCCCGGATTTCCCGTTGAAAGCCTTGTATGCGATTGATAAATTGGAGGATTATAAAATCCCTTATCAAATTCATACGGTTATTGCGAGACAAAACATTAATTTTGTAATGGAACTAATAAATCATGTTTTAAAAAAACATCCCAAAAGCATTAAAAGATGGGTATTTTCCCCTGTAGCTAGAAGTGGACAAAGAGGGGGGAGTTCTTATAGGCCTCCTTCTCGTGAGAAATATGAACTTTTGGAAAAAGAAATCGAGCAAGTCTTATTAAACGCGGAGTTTCCGTTTAGCGCAAGTTTTGCTGGTAATCAATACGAGAATATGGAGAGCTTTTTAAAACGAGCTTATTGTTCGGGAAATAGGACAACGTTTGTTGTTTTGCCTTCCGGGCTTGTCACCCTTTGTGAAGAATTATACGATAATCCGATGTTCATCTTAGGTGATTTGCGAGAAAATACATCGAGGGAAATTTGGTTTGGAAATCGAGCTAAGGAACTTTTTTTTGTCGAGGATGCTCGATTAATAGGAAGTATTTGCGGCAACTGTGAATATCGCGAAAAATGCCTCGTGGATCTCGGTAAATGCTGGAAATTCGCAATGAGAGCCTTTGGTGAAGAGAATTTTTCTATGCCACAACCGGATTGCCCTAAGGCTCCAAGAGGGAGAAAAATAGGGCCTTTCTCATGAAACTGCGATATTAGCGTAATCACGACATTTGATGTAAACGGACGGTAAGGCAAACGAAAACCGCGCGAATGGTATATCTCAAATAGCGACCACGAATCTTCGTTCAAAAACATCTTGACATTCGGGATTTCAGGATTAATATAAGTTCTTTATCGGCCTTATGGGTCGAGATGGTGATTGTTCGTTTAGTTTTATTTCGGGGCCTGTAGCTCAGTTGGTTAGAGCGCACGCCTGATAAGCGTGAGGTCACAAGTTCAACTCTTGTCAGGCCCATTAAGTTGAGCGCAACCTCAAAGTTGCGCTTTTTTAATAACGGGGACGTAGCTCAGCTGGGAGAGCGCGGGCTTTGCAAGCCTGAGGTCGTGGGTTCGAGCCCCATCGTCTCCATTTTTGAATGCCTTATTATGTTTACATCCTTCGAAGTCTTAAAGATGGCAAGCTTTATACTGGCTTCACTTCGAACATTGTCGAACGACTAAAACGCCACAACCAAGGCCGAGTTAAATCGACAAAAAGCCGTTGTCCATTCGCATTGGTCTATCTTGAGGAGTTTGAAAACCGAAGTTTAGCAATGAAAAGAGAATACTTTCTTAAATCAGCCGAAGGCGGCCGTTCGAAACCAGAATTAATCGCAAATTTCGACAAAGCACTATTAGACAAATATCAAATTAACTATGATTTGTAGCTCAGCTGGGAGAGCGGCCGTGGGCAGGTCGTGGGTTCGAGCCCCATCGTCTCCATTTTTGAATGCCTTTCAACTATTTTTTATTTTGCAGAGTCGCGCGATGCATTACCGTGAAATCATTTGCGCGAATCGAGAAAAAAATCCGCTGGAAAGTGGATTTTTGCTACCATTTAGGCCGTCCTAAACGACAAACCTATTGTCTGCCAACTCGTGTCCGTTGAGAAGGGTTCTGACCTTTTCTCGATAATATCCGTTATAGTAAGTTCGACCTCGGTATCCACCGGAAGCGAATATTCGATTTGATGATCGAAAGAATTCTTGTAGGCAAATCGCAGTTTTAAAAGAAGGGCGCTGGAAAGCGCCCTTAAAGTTGCAGATTTTAGAAGTGCTATTTCACGAGCAGAAGTTTTTTGCTGACCTGTTTGTCTGGGGTCGTGAGCACTGCGAAATAGGTGCCGCTGGGTGCTTCGGAAGGTTTCCAGCGAAGATTGTAATCTCCTTTGGGTAGTCTGTCCGAAATCAATGTAATCTGACGCCGTCCGGTGATGTCGTAGATGCTAAGGTCGGCATGAGTCTGCTCGGGAAGATGGAAGGATACCGTAACCTCGGCATTGAAAGGATTCGGGAAGGATCCGGAAATGTCCGCCTCGCGGGGCATCTCGGACTTGGCGTCCTTCGCGAGGGCGAATTCTTCAGTTCTGACACGATAGACATGCACTCCATGGAACTGATCAAGGCCAACAAGCAAGCCATTATCGACATAGACATGCGTCCAATAGCCGTTATCTGGAAGTTCCGCGGCAAGCTCGATCTTGGGCAATGCCGAAATGTCGTAAACCTTCAGCGCGCCCTGGCCGTCGGACATAAAAGCGAAATCGCCATCGACGGCTATGTCCGTTCCCCAAGTCGAGCCGAAAGACGCAATATGCCGCGGCGCTTCAGGAATGCTCCACTCGATAACAGCAAGCCCCTCTGGGCCGTCCGCGGCGAGAAGATACCCATCGACGAAAGCAAGGCCGTTACCGCCCTGAGTGCTCGTCTTTATATGCGATATTTTACGCGGGACGCCGCTCAAATCGAAAGCGTGATAGCCGCCCCAGTAATCGCTGGCGAAAAGGGTCTTGCCCTCGATGACCAAATCGCAGAACTGAAGCTCCGCGCGATTTATATCGTATCCACCTGAGCGAATCGCGCCTTTCTCGAAAGCACGAATAGCAATTCCTTCCGAGCCGAGGCTTATTGCGACGACATCATCGCCAAAAACCATCTCACCGATAGGGTCGAGATTCGAGACACGTGTTATCGGATACTCAGCAATCCAATCGCCGTTCGCACGATAACGCAGAACGAAGATATTTTCGGTATTGCTTTCTCTTGCGCCCAAGACGAAAACTTCATCCTGCCAAATTGCGACATCCCATATGTTTATCAGACGTTCCGCGCCGAAATTTTTCAAGTATATTGGATATTCCGGCACTGAGATGTCATAATGAAGCACACCCGATGTTCCCGCGGCGAGATAAAGATGTCCATCCTCGAGAGCCGCTCTGCGTGGCATATCGAAGGTTTCGAGCCTCCCGATTTCAACCGGATTAGCGACATCGACCACAGAATAGGCCGAAAGCCCGCGATGAGAATTCGCAAGATAAAGCACATCGTCGCGAAGAACACAATCGAGCGTCGGCATACCGCCCAATCTCCATATGAGGTCGGGGTTGTGCGAGCCATCGTGAAGGCGATAGACCGCGAAATGCTCCAGCCCGCCCGCGAAAATGACCCCATCATGGACATCGACAACTGTCGGTGAGGGGAAGGGGAAGCTGAAAAGATGTTGCCCAAACATAGTCTGCTCGTTCGGGTCGCGCGGATCGAGTCGTCCGTAGAGGATGATGTCCTCGTAGGCCTTAATCGTCGTGTAAACACCGTTCTGCGCCCCTTGGAAGAAAAACTGCTCCGGATTCGGAACGAACATTCTTCCGAGTCCGAGATGCCCTGCGGCGATGTAAAGGCTGTTGTTGTGATAATCGATCTTAATCGCCGACCCGTTCATGCTCGCATAATTAACCTGAACGGGATTAAAAGGCTCCGAAACATCCACCGAGGCGATGAAATCCGCACCGCCGACGTAGAGGACATCGCCGTCGAGGTCCATGTCCATGAAAGCCTTATAATCAGGGCTTTCGAAGATTGGGAACTCGCCGAGAAGCCTCGGGGTGTAATAGTCGGAGATGTCGAAAATCTCCAGCCCTTCCTTTTCCCAAAGGACATAGAGCCTGTTGCCCTCGACTATGATCTTCTGGATGTTGCTGTGATGGCCCTCGACAGTGCCGACAAGTTGGGGAAAATCGCGCTGATAGATATTGTAGATATTCAGCGCGCCGCCAACTCCGGCATAGACGATTTGGCCGTCCGAAGCGATAGCGCGTGTGGGGTTGACGTCGATTCGAGCGGCTTTTTCGAGCGCAATCTCTGCGGCGGCGGAACTCAAAACCGCAAGGGCGATCGCCAAACAAATAACAGCTACTCGTCTCATTTTGGTCTCCCTTTTTGAAATGATCCAACTTCAATCGCTATCAATATAATAACCCCGCCGAACCTTTTCAAGTTTTGAATTGAATTAATCGCGAAGAAAAAAGTTAGCCCCTCATAGCCCAAAAGAAAAAAGCCTCCTTCAACAAGGGGTATTTTTTAATTACCTATCTCCATTAACACAGCTTGAGCTATGGGAACTAATTATTTTTTCTTCAGTGTTGAAAAGATATATACTCTTCAAAGTTTGACGATTATTGGTTAAAACAATGTTATCAACATATTTCAACAGGTTAATCAAGCATTTTATCAACTGGATTATAAATTCCACCAAGTTTGTCAAGTATTTCACCAGCTGGATTATAAATTCCACCAGCCTTGTCAAGCATTTTACGAGCTGGATTATAAATTTTACGAGCTTTGTCAAGCATTTTACGAAGTCCCTAACCCAAAAAATAACATACTTTGAAATGGAAAAGAAACCCTCTTCACAAATCTGTCAACCAATTTTCTGTTTTTTTTAATTCTTTTATCCAACTTCACTCACTCAAACGTTTAGCTCAATTTCCTTTTTCTCTTTTATGAAAACAAATGGGGACGTGTTCATGAATAAATCGGATTTGATTTCAGATAACCTCTTTTTCGTCGTCTCGATGGCGATCGGCGACTCGTCGATTCCAATCCAATGGCGTCCGAGTTCCTGAGCCGCGTATAATGTAGTCCCCGAGCCGCAGAAACAGTCGAACACCCTTTGTCCCGGTTCCGAGGAAGCCCTTATTATTGTCCTCAGAAGGTCTATGTTTTTTTCGGTTGGATAATTCGGATAGGGCGGATCTTTGAACTCCCAGATGTCCTGAAGGCGTTTGCCCCTTTTTTCGGCATCGGTCGCATATTGAATTTTTCTTGGATTGCCGGTAGAAGACCATTCAATCAAGCCTTGCGAATCGAGGTCGTCGAGAACCGAGGGAGAATAACGCCAGTGTCTTCCGGACGGTGGCAACATTCCTTTCCATTCTTTGCCGGTATCGCCGTTTTGAGTTTCGCCGGGTGCGTGCAGGGGGGTTGTTGTGTAGCGATTGCCCTTCGAATCGACTTTAGGAAACAGTCTGGCGATATCGGCGTCGGTAAAATCAGTGGTAGGTTCATTCCAAATGAAATCATCGCTTTTCGTATAGAACAGAATCATGTCCTTCAGATTGCTATAGCCCTTACGTTGGAAGTTTTTTGGGTTGCATTTAATGCGCGTGATGTCATTTCTGAAATTCTCTATTCCGAAAATCTCGTCCATGATGATTTTCACGTAATGCCCTATTTTATAGTCAATATGGAGATATATCGACGCGTGATCGGCCATGAGTTCGTGGACAAAGACGAGTCTTTCTCTGAGAAATTCGAGGAACTGCGCGCCTTTTAGTTTATCGGAGTATGCGATATCGTCGCTCGCAGATGGGCTAATAGTTGCGGTTCGGTCTCCGTTGTGGCGGTAGATAGTGTTTGTGGCGAAGGGTGGATCAATATAAACGAGATCGACTTTGTGCCGGAAATCAAATTGAGTTAGAAGGGTCTTCATCCCGCGCAGATTGTCGCCTTCGATTAAGAGGTTCCGGTTTTTCAGGCCGTTTATTTCCTCCTCGAATACAGCGGATTTGGTTTGGCTGAGAATTTCCCTTTTTGACCGTTTATTTGGATAGTTCAGTTCCATCATAGCTGATATAAAAACTCCCTGAGCACGAGGGCACTCATTACATTGAAATCCTTGAGTTCGTTTATGAGAGTCCTGTGCATTTTGTTTCTGCTCTTAATGTAGAGGACACCATCGAGAACAGCAACCTTCTGTGCTTTCACGGTAGCTCGAAGTAAAAGATTCTTTGCGTCTTCGAATTGGGCGTTTTGATGTCCGCCGTAGTCTGTGAGGAATTTTGCCTCTCCGACGACATGTTTTCCGTTGAATCGTCCGATGAAATCCAGACCTTTTTCGCCGGAATAGTCCAGGTATTCTCTGGCGAACCTGAGCAATCCTGCGTCGGTTCTCGCCAATATCGCGTTGCCTTTTGAATTCTTGAACTCCTCTTCGTCCTTTAAATCAGCCCCCAAACATCCCGATACAACCCAGTTATGAAAAAGCGGTCCGATGATTCGATTAATCTCTTTTGGTTTTGAACAGCTTTCCCAGATTCCGTCTAATCCCATTTCAAATAGTCGACCGGAAAGTCTCTCTATTGTTGCGGGGTTTCTGTCAACTGCCGTCTTATCGCGTTTAAGGAAAGCTACATAAGGGTCTTTGATGGGAAATAAATCGAGAGCTAACAGGCTTTTCAAGAGTTCTTTTCTGTTCTTTTTCTTGAAGGCTTTTTCGACGGAACTCCATTTATCTTCGTCTAACTCCCTTATCCCTTGTGGTATTGCCGGATAAACACGATGAAGTTCGTCGAGGTAATTTCTTTGGGTTGCAAATTCAATACTAAGTTCGAGCCAGTGATTCATATTCATACTTTCGTTCCGTTGTGGTATTTCAAAAAAAATAAATCGATAGAGGTGTGGAGTCAAGTTTTTTCAACCCCATAACTGCATAGCTAAGCTATATCCCACTGGGCAAAGATTCATTTCAAATCACCGACGAAAGAGACGCGCCGAAAAATGCCGTTGGTCTGGAAAAGCTGGACATTCCAGTTTTCACCGCCGTCGAGGGTGTTGAAAATCTGGCCGCCGTTGACGTCTGCGGAAACCATCCATGCAATGTTTGGGTCGATGTTTGTTATGCCCATGAACTCGCCGAACCCGGCCAAAGAATCCGTAACGCAGGTCTGGCGAACCCATGTCGCGCCGCGGTCGGTGGTTTTGTAAACGTTGTCGTTGTCGCATGCGATGAAGGCGATATCGGCGGAGACCGGACTCACGCCATTTACATGATACCAAGCCATGGGAACTTCAGTGTCTGTCCATGTTTGGCCGCCGTCGGAAGTAACATACGCCCCCGCCCCAGAGCCAACTGCCCATACGATGTTGTCGTCGAATGCGGCGATGTCGATTATCGCGTAATTCTGGATTCCGGGGAACCAGCCTTCGAGGGCATTTGTCCATGTCGCGCCGCCGTCGGTAGTTTTATATACGACATGCATAGAATCGTTAGAATCTCCTCCGCCAACCCAGAGTGTATTTTCGTCGAGAGCGTCTATCATTCCGAAAAAGATTGTGTTTGGGATATCTGAGGAGATGTTTGTCCATGTTTCGCCGCCATCGGTGGTTTTGATTATCACTCCGCTATCTCCTGCGGCCCATGCAGTTTGGTCGTCGAAAGCATCCACGCCGGCCAACTCGATATTCGGCAGGTTTGCGGGAGAGCCTTTTCTAACCCACGTTACGCCGCCATTTGTCGTTTTTAATATAGCCGCATACCCATCCGAAGCTATTCCTACAGCCCATGCTATATTTTTGCTGACAGCGGCAATATCTTGAAGACTGGAAGTTGTTATTTGGGAGGCGTCTCCCTGTCGAGTCCATGTCGTGCCGGAGTTTTCGGTGTGATAAATGAGGGCGAAGCCGCCAACCTCGGAGCCGACAACCCAGCCAATGTAATGCTCGGTTTCGGGTTCTGGGTCGGTGCCGTTGTCGTCGGAACAGCCCATAAACCAAAGGCTCATACATATTGCGAATAGTATAATTAGTCCGGAAACTCTTTTCATCTTATTCTCCATAGGCAGTTATTTTATTGTTGATAATCGCCTATTCTTCCTCAGGAATATCTGACCAGTGGCCGTGGATGATGCGCCATTGGCCCTTTCGGCGAAGGAAAATCAACGTCATACGGACCTCCGTAGGGCCTTCGTCGCAGGATTGTCTGACAATTCCGACAGCATAGACGACATCCTCGCACAGCTGGAACAGCTCCATTTCGCGGAATTCGACATCGAGATACCCCGGATCTGCGTTCTCGCGAATCCAATCGCCTATCTCGCGGAAGGTCTCCGCGCCGAAAGGTTTCTGTATAAAATCTTCGATAAAGCGGAACTCCGGCTCGTCAGCCCAATGAAGGGCTTCGAGGGCATCGGCGTCGGCGTTGTCGATGCCCTTTTTGTATAAATCGAGAATTTGCTGAATTTCTTTTTTTGTGTTATCGTCAATCATTTTCGACAGCCGCCTTGTTTTTAGTTCCGGTAATATCTTTTTGGTCGATGACTATTTCATCCTTGTTTTGTTGAGTTCTTTCAGTCCGCGAAAGGGTTTCTCCATGGGCAGAGATTTCCTTGTGGGTCTTGTCCAGGCGGATTTGAATCACATTGTATTCGTCGGAATAGCCGTAGGCTTCCGGGTTGAATAGTTTTCCGCGCGGAATCGAGCCTTCGACACCCTTTTCTTCGACAACAGGTCTCGCATGAAGCCTTATGAGAGGATCGTCGCGATCTGCGAGGACGATGTATGCGATTTCGCGATTTGGGTCGCCATAAACGGTGAACTTGGTGTAGTTCGAATCCCACTCATAACCGAACATGAAGGGCTTTCCGATTGGTGTGAGGTTTACCGTCGCTTCGTCCTCTTTTGTAAGGGAGGTGAAATAGTCCGGCATTTCAATTTCGGCCTCGCCGCGTTCGTCAAGTTTGACTTTCCCGCGATAAAGGCAAAGATTTTCAGGGGATTCGACGAAATTGTGTCGCAAGGTCTTATTCAGCGGGTCGTCCGGATGGTCGATGAGGAATGAACCTGAACCCTTCGACAAAGCGCCGGTTATATGGACTCTTCCGGCGAAATATCCGGCGTAGTCATTTGTTGTGTTGTCGCTTGTTCCGTAAACTCCGACATCGACCTGCGATGTGTTGTTTCCGGTTGAGCCGTAAACACCAAATCCAGTCCAAGAGCCAGCTCCGGCGAAATTACTTCTGCCATAAACCCCCGTGCCTCCGTCGGCAGTGTTGATACCTGTTACTCCGGTCTGTTCGCTATTGTTGGATTGGCCGTAAACACCGGTAGTTCCGACGCCCACGCCGAAAACACCCGCGCCGGAAGTGCTGTCACTTGTGCCGTAAACGCCGCTGTTGCTTCTGCCGAGGATGCCGTAGCGATTATTGTTGACACCATTATAATGCGAGCCGATGACCGCCCATCCGGTGCCGTCGGTGGCCGCAACAACACCGTCGCCGTTGGCGGAATGGGTTGCGTTGGCGCATCCACCGCCGAATGCCGCGAAAGCGTCGCCGATGGTTCTGTCGTTAACTGCTTCGATTGCCGGAAGACTGTCGGAGTTGATTGTTGCAAAGACGAAGCCGTCGAAATAGCCGGCGTAATCGCCATCGCCCATGATGCCGTTGACCGCGACCCAGTATCCGTTGTCATCGACATAACCGAGCATTCCGGACATTGGATTGGCAAGCGAAACCACACCGGCAACACAACCGCTGAAATTGGAGTAGTTGCTGATATCAGGGAAAATTGAATAAACGCCGAAGCGATATGCGTTTGTGTGGGATGAGTATTCGTATCTTCTGAAACGGGCGTAAATACTTGCCGCGCCGATGTTCGTAAGGCTTGTTCCGATCATACCGGAAGAATCGACGTCCGCCCATGTAACGAGGCCGAACTCTGTTCCGTTCGCGGCGATGCCGGAACCGTCGGTCAAGCGATAGAAATTACTTGCATTGTTGCCTACAGCCATAAGACCTGTTCCGGTGGCGTGGCTGTTATATGCCATAACACCCATTGCCGCGTTGGAGTTAGTTTCGCCGTAAAGGCCTTCGGTGCCTCCTCCGAAACCAAGCACACCAGCGCCTAATCCGAAAGAACTAACGCCGATGACACCCGAGGATTTTGTCCCGCCGTCGCCACGAACTCCTGAGAACAGGCTGTCCTGCGCGATTCCCCAAAGAGCATAGCCTTTACCGGAGGTTATATAGAGTCCGCTGTCGGGGCATACCCAGTTCTCGTCGCAATGAGTATGTCCATCGATTGCGAAATAGGAGGCATGATAGCCGTCGAGAAGGTCAGCGTTGAGTCCCGAGCCGGCGCCTTGCGGAGAGACAGAAATTGTAACAGTTCCCGAGCCTTCCGAAACGCTGATATTTGTGCCCGCGTTTACATCTTCCGGGCGAAGATAGCGCGAATCGGCATAGTTGCGATTCATAGCGTCGTCGCCGGAGTTTGGGTCGCCGGTCAGGCTGATTCTTCCATCAACAGAAAGCCTTTCGCTTGGCGATGAGGTGCCGATTCCAACGAGGCCGAGACCTGTAATAGTAAGGCGGTCGTTTGTGCCGGGTGCCGCGCCGAGAAAATCACCGGAGATCTTGAATTTCTGCCCGTCGCTCATATCGACGCCTGTTGACCAGACGAACCCGCCGGGTCCCCCGGCTGTGCCGATAATATAGCGCATAAAAGGATCGGAGGCCGGAATAGGTGCGCCGCCAGAGCCGTTATCGACCTGAATTGTTGTTATATTGTCAGCGTTCACAACGTTGGAATGGATTTTCGTGGCAGGAGAGGTAACGCCTATCCCCACGTTGCCGGTTGGAATGGAATACATATTCGAGCCTACCACTTGCCAGTCGTCATCGGAACCGGTGGCGGTCGCTTCGATTGTGATGTTACTGCCGACTTGAGTAAGGGTGATGTTCGCGCCTTCGAGGAGGCTTGCCTCGGAGGTGAGCCATGGGTTGCTGTTTGATCGAAGGCGGATAAAACCTTGGTCGTCGATACCGTCGGCAAAACCTGCCGGAATTCCACCGATGCTGTCCCAATGGATATATCCCGCCCAGTGCGCGGAATCCGCCCAGACTGTGTGTCCGACCCAGCCAATCGAATCGATATACCCGATGGAGTCGATGTAACCAATGCTGTCGATATAGCTTATCGAGTCGATATATTGAATAGAATCGATGTAGGTTACGTAGGATACTCCCTCGACACTGTCCGCCCAAATTGCGCGGAAGGAGTAAGGGACAGTGTTAAGCGGCTGACGAGGGCCTAAGGTTTCGGTATTCACACGGATTTCGATCCAATAGGGCACGCTGAAATCGAGGTGAATAGGAGTATATGTGCCGAGGATGACGTCGAAAAGGCCATGCTCGATGCTCACACCGGTATGGGTTTCGCTCCAAAGAGTTGCGCCGCCGGTAGGAAGGTTGTAGATTCGAAATTCGAGATTCCTCGTGCCGTGGATGGCTACGCCGCTCAGGTCTGTCAATTTGCCCTGATAGTTAATGGTTTTTGGCACCTGCGCCACAGCAAGCGACGCTAACAGAGCCAAAATCAACAAAAAACTCAATCTTTTCATCTCTGCCTCCAATGTTAAGAACATATTCTTAATGTATATTCATTTGAAGTTCTCGTCAACTTCTTTGAAAAAATAAAAAAGGGGGCGAAAAACCGCCCCCTTGTGCAACTGCAATTCTACTATTTCAAGACCTGTCTGACGGAGTCAATGATTGTGCCGTCCCGGTATTCGATTAGCGCTACAACACGGTCACCGAGTTTGGGCGGGGTCGGCTGGCCGCCGCATATTCCGTCAACCTGTTTTTTCACATCGCGAATATCGCGAATGGGAAGTGCAGAGTTCTTGAAATGCTCTAAAAGGTCTTTTCTGAGAGGATTTATGCAGATTCCCATTTCGGTAACGATGACGTCGATAGTCTCTCCCGGGGTAGTTACGGTTGTTACGGCGTCGCGGATAATAGGTATTCTTTTACGATATGCCGGAATGACAATCATGCACAACTGTGCTCCCGCGGCAACATCGGTATGGCCGCCGATGCCATGAAGCAGAAGGCCGTCCGAATGGGTGTTCACATTGACATTGTAATCGACATCGACCTCGGTGGCACCCAAGAAGCCGATGTCTTGGCGGTTCACGAGACAGCCTTTGCTGTGAACATTCGCATACATCGTCATGGGCGTTTCGTGATGCCAGAGGTCCTCGCGGAAACTATCGATTGAATCGGTGTCGAAAACCTGGCCGTCGAACAGTTTCTCGACGATGCCTTCGCGGAACAAATCGACCGCAAATTTGGTAATGCCGCCATTTATGAAAGCCGCTTTAATGCCGTCTTGGCGCATGTAATCGCCGAGATGCTTCGTAACTGCGAGTGAGATGCCGCCAGCACCGGTTTGGAATCCCATCCCATCGCGGTAGTATGGGGATTCTTTGATGAATTTTGCCGCGAGTTCTGCGATAAAAAGTCTCGCGGGGCTTCTGGTTATCTTCGTCGTTCCGCTGACAATCTGGTTGGAATCGCCGATTTTATCGACTTTGACTACATAATCGACATGTGTGCTTGGAATGCTGATGGGCAAGCACGGGAAACGCACGAGATAATCGGTAACGATAACGACTTTGTCGGCATACTGCGCGTCGATTGCGCCATAGGCGAGCGGTCCGCAAACAGATGGGCCGTAAACACCGTTAGCGTTGCCGTAGTCGTCGGCGCAGGGTGCGGCGATAAAGGCGACATCGATGTGCAAATCGCCGTCCTCGATCGCACGAACTCTGCCGCCGTGGGTGCGGAGAATCGCGCAGGTAGGCATGTTGCCGTAGCTGACAAACTCGCCGATAGGGCCGTTCATCGAGCCTTGAATATTGCGGATTACGCCGCTTTTAAGATGTTCGATAAGCGGCGCGTGGCATGGAAATAGGGCGGTTGGCGCTAATGTGATGTCCCTGATACCCAATTCTGCGATGGCGTCCACGACCATGTTGACGACATAATCGCCATTGCGAAGATGATGGTGGAAACTTATCGTCATGCCGTCTTTCAGGCCGGTCTTGAGAATCGCTTCCTTGATGTCTTTGAGCAGTTTATTTTCGCCACCGGCATGCGCCGGAAATGAGCGTGGAATAGGCGGTGCGGCGCGATTACCCTTGCCTAATGGATTAGCGAAAGCTCCTTGGTAAGCGGTTAGTTTTCGCCCGTCCATCTCTGTTGGAACCATACGCCCGAGAGCATTTTTTACTTCCATTTTTCCTCCGAATTATATTCTTATTCGATTAAGACTTTTCCCAAATTCTAACTCTATTTTTGCCTTCCATTTTTGCGCGATAAAGCGCTCTGTCAGCGCGACGCATAAGATCGTCGGAATCCTCGACGTCGTCGGTGAACGCCGCCACACCAAAACTTGCGGTAACATCCCCGCCCGCGAGATACTCTTCATCTCGAAATGGATAGGCAAGGATGCTTGTCCGAACTAATTCGGCACGGTTTTTTGCCGCTTCGAGACTTGTATTTTTCAAAATCATAACAAATTCATCCCCGCCGTATCGTGCAACGATGTCACCCGGGGATTGATGCTGTGTTAAAATATGTCCGACCACGCGAAGCAGATTATCGCCGTAGTGATGTCCGCCGAGGTCGTTATAGGCTTTGAGATTATCCAAATCGAGCACGATGAGGCATAATTCCGCTTTCGCTTCACGTGCCGAGGTCATCATTTTGGGAAGTGCTTCGGAGAAATGGCGGTAGTTATAAAGCTCTGTCAAACCGTCTGTGGAAGCGAGTTTTCTTAGCTCGCGCATCGTGTCTTTAAGTTCCTCCGCAAGTTCCCTTTGCCGGGTAATATCTTCGATAATTGTCATAACCTTTTCAGTTTCCGCTGAAGACGAATCGATTGGAATTAGGGTAGTCCTAACGAAATGTTTCGCGGAATCGCTAAGGTAGCTGGCCTCTTCGTTAGTTACGATTCTTCGAGTTCGGAAAACTTCACGATAGGTTTTATCAAGACCGAGTTTTTCAACATGGGGCATCAGCTCGTTGATTTTTCTGCCGATGTCTTTATTCGAGAGGTTTAGGCCGAGTTTACTATTGTTATTGAAGTAAAGCAGTCTAAGCTCCTTATCGACGACATAAATTCCAGAATGAAGGCTTTTAAGAATTTCCGAATAGAGGATACTTTGCGAATGGAGATTCGAGAGATTATCCGAGAGGTTGAGCATCATAATCGCGATTTCGGAATACTGGCGTATAAGCTCATGATGACTTTCCAACAACCTCTCGTCGATAATCATAATTATCCCTACGAAGCTTGGGCCGTCGAGAAGCGGAATGACATATACTTCTCCGAGATTTAGCACTTCGAGAAGTTTGCTGATGATCCCTTTCATTTCCACGGAAAAACCTGAGAGTTCGTTGAGCGCAGTTACTCTAAGAGTGTGCCCCTGAAGGAGATTTTTGAACTCGGGTCTTTCGAGATCCAAGGGGATTTTCAACCTTTGGGGGATTGTATCGATGATTTCAAAAAAGCTTTTTCTGTCGCGTTGGTCGCGGTAGGAAACCGCCGGGAAGCTTATTGAATTATCATTAGGTGAAAAATTGCATATCGAGCAGAATTTGAAATCTCCAGCATCGCGAAGTGAATCGCTGGCTATTTGAACTCCGCGGTTTTTATTGCCATAATCCGCAAGCATCTGGAAAGAATCGATAGCGCTTTTCAGAAGGCTGTTTTTAGATTTCTCGAGTTCGATTCGAGTTATTATCTCAGTGCCTTTATCCTTGCGAAGGTAGAAAAAGACCATTCCCGTCAAAGCTACTGCGATTGTGATTCCCATCGCGAGGATGGCCAAGATAAGCTCTTTGCGGAAATATGCGAGCTGGACGGTAATCCTATCCTTCTCCGTATAAACTCCTAAAGTCCAAATATTTGCGCCAATACGAATCGGCGAAAAGGCGACAATATAGCTTTCATTCGATGAACATCTAAAAAGCCCGCTTCCTCTATATGGTTTCGGAAGTGTGGCCTTAAGTTCGCTCAGAACCTCCGAAGAAGAGATGTCGTAAGCTCTATCTATTAAAACACCAGTTTTATGATCCGGGTGATAAATTATCTGCCCAAGAGAATCGAGGATGAAGGTTCGAGTTCCAATCTCATTAAGATTTTCGTGAATTTTCTCCTTCACATGATCTAATGAAACGAGAGCACAGACATTACCAGCCCAAATTGTATCCTTTTCGTAAACCGCCTTGTGAACGACTATCGCCTCATATCCCTGCACAGTCTTGATGGGACAGCTTACGACATCTTTCTTCGTCCGCATCGTTTCGACAACGTGAGTCTGATTTGCTATGTTTTGGCCAATGACACTAGTGTCCGGCCAAGTCGCAACAATTTTACCGGATGTGTCCATTCTCGATACGCCTATAACCCTTTTATCGAAGTGGTCATATAGCGTCCGAACAGAGGAAATCATCTCTCTGCGGTTATTTCCTCTCATCGAGGTTGTTTTTCCGGCAAGTTCGAGGTTGTTGAGAATAGAGACAAAAGTCCCCTCGATCTTATCACTTATTAGATCCGCAAGAGATTGATTAACGCTCAGAGTCTTTTCCACATAGCCTTCGTAAGCGCTGTTGTATATCCTCAAAGCCAAAAGTGATAAAAGCACAACAACGAGAATTAGTGCTGTAGCGGCTTCGACAATGAGTTTAATAGCAAGTTTTTTCCTATGTTCGGGCAATTACTCCTCGATTTTTGGAATCTGCATTTTCATTTTTTCAGCGAGGCCGAGAATTCTGTGTGCGCGAGAGACAACCGGCGGATCGATCATCTTTCTACCGAGAGCGACAACACCGCTTCCTTTACGTTCCGCTTCTTGGGCGGCGTTTATGACTCGAACCGCGTAGATAAGCTCATCTTCAGTAGGCGCGAAGACTTTATGAACAATTTCGACCTGACCGGGATGTATCAATCCCCTACCGTCGAAACCGAGTGCTTTGGCTTCCTCTGTGGCGCGAATAAGACCTTCCTCGTCTGCAAGGTCGCTAAAAACGGTATCCGAGGCCATTTTGCCATGTGCCTTAGCGGCCAGCACGACTGTCGATCTCGCTACGAATTGCTCGCGAGCGTCCTTTGTCCTCTGGGCACCAATATCTTTCGTGAAATCTTCCGCGCCGAAAGCAAGCATCACAACACCCTCGACCGAAGCGATTTCGGGAGCTTTAATAACTCCAAGAGCACTCTCGATAATCGGAAGGATAGCAATCTCGAAATTTGTTCCGGCTTCTTTCTGAATTCTCGCGATCTCAGATTTCAATAGAACAATATCCTGCGCCGATTCAGCTTTCGGAAGAACAATAACTTCGGGTCCTGCCGGAACAATCACCGCGAGATCATCCATCCCGAAGGGACTTGACAATGGATTAATTCTAACTGCGATTTCAGACTCGCCGAATTCTGTGCTAAGAAGCGCATTGCGGACGAGATATCTGGTTGCGAACTTTTCCGCTGGCGGAACAGCGTCTTCGAGATCGAGTAGGAGCATGTCCGCACCGAAAAGCCAAGCATTGGGGAAAAGCGCTGGATTATTGCCCGGGATATACAGCCTGCTTCTTCTAAGCCTCTCGGGCTGAATGCAAACCTTCCTATTAGAAACTTTGTGGGGAGTTTTCTGCTCCGAGGCCTCAACCACAGCGGCTTCCACGCGCGCCGCGATGACATATTCGAGTGCGCCGTCGTCTTCGATAAGGACATCGGCATTCTGAATACCAAGTCTCTCCAGTTCAGCGATACAGTCCTTTTCGATTCTATCGCCATACAAGGTTCTAATACTGCTTTTAATCTCGATATTTTTTCCCTTGCCCGGAGAAAGAGTAATCCTCAAATCCCCGCGCTCGATACGTCCGGCGTGAGCCGTCTTTTTAATTTCCATTCTTACCTCGTTATTTGTTAGTCTCTAAAATATGGTGATAATTTTTCCAATTTGCTGGGATGTCTTAGCTTCGATAAAGCCTTCATTTCAATCTGACGAATTCTTTCGCGCGAAAGGTCGAAAATCTGGCCGATTTCTTCCAAAGTGCGCGGCATATCATCCTCGAGACCGAAGCGAAGTGAGATAACACGTTGTTCTTTGGCTGTCAGTGTGTTAAGAACCCTTTTTAGCTCGTGTTGAAGCATGGTCAGATTTGCGGTGTTCATCGGTGAGCTGGATTTTTCGTCGGCGAGGATGTCCTCGAGGGTTCTGCTGTCGTCGTTGCCGATGGCTTTATTGAGCGATACCTGTCCGGTGAAGAAACGTTGCATTTTGTTGCTTTTTCCGGGGGCGACTTCCAACTCCTCCGAGACCTCCTGCGGAGTCGGTTCCCTTCCGTATTTCTGAGATAGTTCCTGCGCGGTTCGCGAGTATCTGCGAATCCATTGCACTAAATATGTCGGAAGTTTCACGACGTGGGATTGCTCCGCGAGGGTTCGAAGCATAGCCTGACGAATCCACCATATCGCATAGGTGCCTAGTTTATAACCTCTGCTCGGGTCGAATCGCTCGACAGCCTTTATTAGGGCGGTATTGCCCTCCTGAATAAGATCGAGAAAATCGACTCCCTGATTCGTGTAGTTTTTAGCGATATTAATTACTAAACGGACATTTGCTTCGATAAGAAGGCGTTTGCATTCGTCATAAGCCGCCCAGAGTTTCGGTGTGTTTTCGAGCGTCTCGACGAGTTTTTCCACAGGAACGAAGGAGGTCATTTCGAGTGCCTTCAGTATTCGATGCTCGCGTTTGCGAAGCACAACTATTTCCGCGATGAAAGAGGGTGCAACTCTGAGCGTTTCGGTCGCTTTCTTCATCGTAATCTTTTTCGATATAACCTCATCGGCGACCTTGCGGACTTTCTCCGGATCGAGACCATCGACGGAAATAAGCGCATCGAGCCTATCCCTGCGCTGGTTGATAGCGGCAAGCACCTTCGCGAATCCCGGGCGGAACATTTCGAGTGTTCTGTATGTTAAATCGAAAGAGGCTATTTTTTCGCAAATTGAGGCGTGGAGATTGGCTATCTTCTTTTCCTCGGCCTTCGATCTTTTGCCCTGTGAGCAGGTTTTTAGAATCGACGACCGCATGTCTTTCAGCTCGGTGGCTATTTGAGTGATTGTGTCGAGTATCTGTTGGCGGCGTTCGTCGTTGGTTGCACCGGGATCGCCGAGTGTAACTTTGATAAATTCGTCAACAGGAATATCTCTGCTTTCGACGAATTCGGCGATATAAATGAGGTTGGATATAAACATCGTGTTCGCGGTTATGATATCGCGCATTTCGCGAAGGATGTTATCCATTTTTTCGGCAAGTTCGAGTTCGCGCTCTTTGCCGAGAATGCTGACCTTCCCAACCTCTTTGATATAAAGCCAAAGAGGGTCGTCCTTCCGCACATGTTTGTGCTCGGATTTCTGAATACCGATAACGGTTATCCCATTCGCCGAGAGGAAATCTATCACATCCTCCGGGTTAATGTCTCCGTCGAGTTGATCGAGGAAATCCTCGATATCCTCAAAGGTAACACTTTTTTTGTCCCCAAGTTCTTCGAGATAGGCTTCGAGGGTCTCATATTTGCGTTGTTCGTCCATTCGACACCGCCTTATTTAATGTATTTCTCTCTTATGTTCTTGATTTTACGAACAACCTCTGCACGTTCGCGCAGAAGTTTTGTGCCTTCTTCATCGTCGAAGTTAAGATCGTCGAGTTTTCGCAGAAGCCCGTCGATACGGTCTGCCTCGCTTTGCATGAGTTTAAAGAGCAGAACTCCAACTGTCGATTCGTCGCCTTGCTTTGCCAACAAAAAGGCTTCCGAAAGATATCCTCGTGCGCGTTGGTCTGAGATTTCCGTTAGTATTTCCGTTCCGGAAGCTCCGGCGACAGCTCTTTCCCATAGCCCTTTGTAGAGCGTCAGTGGGTTTTCGTCTATTTCCACAGGTCTCTCCGACGACACTACCGAGGCTATTAGGGAAAGCTCGATTTTTGCGTTGTCCGGCAAATCCTCGTTTTTCTCATTTTCCGTTTCGGAAGAGTAGTTATGGCGTTGTTTTCGATATGCCTTACGCAGATTGTCGCGAAGGCTTTCTTCGGACACGCCGAGTCGAACCGAAAGCTCTCGAACATAGAGGTTACGCTTCATCTCGTCGGAAACCGAGCCGATTGGGATTGCCAAGTGATCGATAATTGCCGAAACCGCCGAAATTCCGCCACCAGCATTCGCACGGGTAGTTCGAAATAGCCAATCGAACCACTCCGGAGCGGTGGCTATTATTTCGATAAGCTTATCGACACCTTTTTTTAAAACGAAGGAATCCGGGTCTTCATCTTCGGGAAGCCTTGCGACGAAAACATCGAGTCCTGCGGATAAAAGAATTTCCAGTGATCTGTGCGTGGCTCGAAGACCTGCTTCGTCGCCGTCATAAAGCACAACCGTTTTCGGGGCGAATCTTGCTAATAGGTTGGCTTGCTCTGATGTCAGCGCGGTGCCGCAACTTGCAGAGACATTTGTTATTCCTTTTTCAGCCAATGCGATGACATCGAAATAACCCTCGACCAGAATGGATTTGCCCTCGTTCCTAATCGAGGATCGCGCCTGAGGAAGGCCGTAGAGAATCGCCGATTTATTGTAAATATCATTGTCGGCACTGTTTATGTATTTTGGACCGGTGTAGTTAGGGTCGTTTTCAATACGTCGGTGTGCGAACCCCACAATTCTGCCACTGGAGGTCGATATAGGGAAAACCAGAGCATCGGAAATTTTCGCGAAATGCCTTCCCGTGCCAGATCTTCCAACTACTCCGATTTCGACGAAAGGCTCGAAATCGAGTTTCGCTTTTTCTATCGAGGTTACGAGATGGTTTTGGTCGGAGGGTGCCCATCCGATTTCAAATTTTTCTGCTGTTTCGAAAGATATTCCGCGCCGAAGGACATACTCTCGCGACGGTCTTCCAACATCGGCTTTGAATCCCTTTCCGAAGAACTTCGCAGAAAACTCCGCGGCTTCATAAAGCCCTTCGGTTTTTCCGCCGCTTGTCTCTATCTTTGGCATTTCGATTCCAGCTTCGCGAGCGAGAAATTCCACCGCCTGATAGAATGTCAGTCCCTCTTTTTCCATAATGAAATTGAAAACGCTTCCACCTGCATGGCAACCGAAGCAGTAATAGAGGCCCTTTTCCGAATCGACCGTGAAACTCGGGGTCTTCTCTTTGTGGAAAGGACACAGGCCGACAAGCTTATTCCCGCGCCTTTTGAGAGAGGTGTATCGTCCAATAACGCCGGCGACATCGGTCGAGCCGATGATTCTATCCAGCAAACCCTGTGAAAATCTTTCCGCCATAAGCACTTCGACAATAATTACCGAAAGCGAAGCAATCCTTTCCCTTTACGCCGAATCGCTTCGCCGAAACTAACTATAAATATATATGAAATTTTCGATAATGAAAAGAGATTTTGCCGATAATTTGAAATGCCAATTAATGATGATCAGCGTTCGATTTTCAACACCGCAAAAAAGGCGTCTTGCGGGATTTCAACCGAGCCGACCATTTTCATCCTGCGCTTGCCCTCTTTCTGGCGTTCGAGAAGTTTGCGTTTGCGTGATATATCGCCGCCGTAGCATTTCGCAGTAACATTTTTTCTTAGCGGTGCTTGCCGTGCACGCGATATTACACGTGTTCCGATAGCGGCCTGAATGATCACCTCATACATTTGCCGCGGGATCAGCTCCTTGAGTTTGCTGACAAGTTTTTGCCCCCAGTCGAAGGTTCGATCGCGGTGTATAATTACCGAAAGTGCGTCAACGAGGTCGTTATTTACACGTATGTCCAATTTTACCAGATCGGCCTCGCGGTAACCGGTGATGTGATAATCGAAACTCGCATAGCCTCTGCTGACTGTTTTCATTTTATCGAAGAAATCGAAGATAACCTCGGAAAGCGGAATCGAAAAGCGCAGAAGCACTCGGTTCGGATCCACAAATTCCGTCGCGATATATTCCCCGCGCCTTTCCTTGACAAGATCCATTATCGGGCTGACAAATTCGTGGGGGGTAATAATCTCCGCCTGAGTGAAAGGCTCTTCGACATGCTCGATGTCCATCGGGTCGGGCATTCGTGCCGGATTATCCACAATAACTTTCGAGCCGTCTTTCGTATAAACGATATACTCGACATTTGGCACTGTCGCAACGAGATCGAGGCCATATTCCCTGAAAAGCCTTTCTTGAGTTATCTCGAGATGAAGTAGGCCGAGAAAACCGCATCTGAAACCGAACCCAAGAGCCGCCGAGGTTTCCGGTTCGTAAACGAGGCTTGCGTCATTGAGGCGAAGCTTTTCCAGCGCGGTTCGAAGACCTTCGAAATCTTCCGGACTCGAGGGATAGAAACCACTGTAAACCATTGGTTTGACCTCGCGATAACCGGGAAGGGGGGCATCCGCTCTGTTGCGAAGAGTGGTAATTGTATCTCCAACTCGTGCATCGGCCACATTTTTGATACTCGCCATTAAATAACCGACCTCGCCGGAGCTTAACGAAGATGTCTGTTCGAGGCTCAGCCGTAAATATCCCACCTCATCGACATCGAACTGCTTGTCGCTTGCGAAAAATTTAATTGTGTCGCCTTTTTTTATCTCGCCATCGATTACGCGGATATAGACTACAACTCCGCGGTAAGTATCGTAGAAGCTATCGAAAATAAGAGCGCGGGTTTTACTTTCCTGTTCGGTTTTGGGCGGTGGGATTTTTTCGAGAATAGCTTCGAGCACTGCGGGAACTCCCTCGCCGGTTTTTGCCGAGACCAATAGCACTTCGGTCGGATCGCAACCCATTAGTTCAGCAATTTCAAGTGCAGTATCTTCCGGACGAGCGGCGGGCATATCAATTTTGTTCACGACAGGAATAATCTCGAGATCGTTTTCTATCGCCAAATATAAATTCGAAATGGTCTGAGCCTCGATACCCTGCGTCGCATCCACGATGATTAGCGCACCCTCGCAAGCCGCGAGAGAACGAGAAACCTCGTAGGTGAAATCCACATGTCCGGGAGTGTCGATAAGATTAAACTCATAAATGTGGCCGTCTTTGGCCTTATAATCCATTTTTACCGCATGAGATTTAATCGTAATTCCACGTTCGCGTTCGAGTTCCATATTATCGAGGAGCTGTTCTTCGTGCTTGCCGGCTTCGACAGCGCCTGTGAATTCGAGAAGCCTGTCTGCAAGAGTGGATTTCCCATGGTCGATATGCGCTATAATCGAGAAGTTGCGAATCTTCGATATTTCTTTCATGTTATCCCTGCTTTGGTTCAAAATCGAGAACAATATATATTCCTATTTGGAAAAATCAAGGAAAGGAAGTTTACGATTATTTGAAAAAGGGCTTGACTTGAATTTTTATAGGAATTAAACTTAAACGTTACATGTTTAATAAAATCAATAGCTCTCTAATTTAGGAGTTATAATGAGGATGCGCTATCTATTCGCTTTGACCGCTCTTATCTGCTTGGCCGCTGTATTTACCGGTGCGCAAGGACTAAGGTATGTCGGTCTTCTTAAAGGCACTGTTCCGGGCGACAGGTTTGGCACAGTAGTTGCCGAAGCCGGCGATATCAACGGCGACGGATTCATGGACTTGCTTGTCGGTGCGCCGGGAAGCTACCAATCTGCAAATTACAACGGCAAGGTTTATGTCTATTTCGGCGGAAAAGAGCCTTCCACTCCGGATCTTGTTCTCGAAGGCGAAAAGCCCGGGGACAGATTCGGCGCGAGTCTCACAACCCTCGGCGATATTAACGGCGACGGTTTCGACGATTTTGCAGTCGGTGCGGACAAATCCGATGAAGGCGGAAAAGATGCCGGAAAAGTCTATATCTTCTACGGCGGGAAGAATATCAGTGGTCAGCCTGATGTTACCCTCGTCGGCGAACGCTCAAACGATTGGTTTGGAACATCATTAGCCGGTGGCAAAGATCTAAACGGCGATAAAATCCCGGATTTTATTGTCGGTGCGAGCTACGGCGGAAAAAATTACACCGGTGTAGTCTATGTCTTCCTCGGTGGTGCATCGATGACCAAGCCTGCGGTCAAAATCGAAGGCGAAACATCCGGTGATAGTTTTGGCGAAAGACTCGCTATTCTCGGTGACATCGATGGTGACGGCATTTCGGAGTTCGCTGTTAGTTCGTATTATCACAACAGTGATGGGAATAAGAATTCCGGCAGGGTCTATATCTACCGCGGAGGATCTGTGATAAGCCGAGATCCTTGGCATACACTCAGCGGAACACGTCCACAAGCAAACTTTGGGTTCTCCATAGCATCAGCTGGCGATGTTAACAAAGACGGCATCCCAGATTTCATTATCGGCGCTCCCGGAGACGGCCCGAATACCGAGGGTGTAGCGTATCTTTATCAGGGAGGCCCTGTGATTCGCGATCCGATAGCAGTGTTTTACGGCGAGCATCCGAAAGACCTCTACGGCTATAGCGTTACCGGCGCAGGAGATATCAACAACGACGGGTTTGCTGATATTATGCTCGGAGCACCTTTCGCGGATATGGGAAATTATCGTAGCGGAAGGGTCGAGGTTTTCTACGGCTCGAATAAATTCGATACAATCAACGATTTCCATATTAATGGCAACGAAGCGGACGCCCAGTGCGGAACGGTCATCAAATACATACCGCGCGCGCTTCCGGGAAAAAGACCGATGTATCTCGTTGGCGCGCCCGGGCCTCTCGGGAATGGCCGCACGAGCTATCTCTATATATACAAATAAGTTATGAATCCATCTGAGATTATTCGCGCAAAACGCGACGCTAAACGCCTCGATTCGGAAACGATCGGGGCGTTTGTGAATGCCTATCTTCAAGGTGAAGTAGAAGATTACCAGATGTCGGCCTTTTTAATGGCGGCCTTTCTCAACGGTATGAGTGGTGATGAAGCGGCGGCTCTCACTAAGGCTTACATAACTTCAGGCGAGACAATCGATTGGTCAGATTTGCCCGGAACCCCCGTGGATAAACATTCCACGGGAGGAGTAGGAGATAATGTCAGCTTGATTCTTACCCCGCTTGCGGCGGCCTGCGGGGCTTATGTTCCGATGCTTTCCGGACGCGGTCTCGGTCATACAGGCGGCACGCTGGACAAACTCGAATCGATCCCCGGTTTCACAACCGATCTTTCTATCCAGAGACTAAAAGCCCAAGTGAAAAAAATCGGTTGCGCGATGGGAAGACAAACCGGTGAGCTTGCCCCCGCAGATGGTCGCATATACGCTCTTCGCGATGTTACAGCAACAGTCGAATCGATTCCTCTGATTTCAGCCTCTATTATGAGTAAAAAACTTGCAGAGGGCGCTAAGGGTTTGGTTTTGGATGTCAAGGTGGGTTCAGGGGCATTTATGGGGACGCCCGAGCGTGCGCGTGAGCTCGCAAAAATGCTAATCTCAATTGGCAATGCCCACGGACAAAAAGTTCGCGCACTTCTTACAAATATGTGGGAGCCGCTTGGAATAGCTGTTGGAAATGCTCTTGAGACCGCCGAGGCGATTTTAGTTCTGCGAAGGGAAATCAAATTACCGGAACTTGAAGAACTCACATTGCGTTTGGTCTCCGAAATGCTGATAATGGCAGAGCTTGCGGATTTGGACGAAGCGGCAATGGATATCGCGCGCCAAAAACTCGACGACGGTTCCGCTTTAAGCAAATTTTCTGAAATGATTGAATCACAGGGCGGCGATTCTACTGTTTGCGAAGATATTTCGAGGTTGCCCAGAGCAAATGCAATACTCCCAATACTGTCAAAGGAAGAGGGATTTGTTTCATCGATAGACACACGTGCGATTGGTTTGGCTTCGCTCGAATTGGGTGCAGGACGAAAAAAATCCTCGGACATAATTGACCCGTCAGTTGGTATGAAAATTTTCGCGAAGGTTGGGGATGAAATTTCCCGTGGCGGCATACTCGGCGAGATCCATGCTTCGACTGAAGAATCAGCAAATCATGCAATAGAAAGAGTTACGGCGGCATACACTTTTTCGAATGATAAGCCGATGCGTCCCGATCTTATTCTCGAAAGAATTATCTAACTCGATTATGTAAAGAGATAACTCGAATTCCGTGCCCCTTAGGAAGCTGATTTTCGTCCTCTTTTTTTACAACGATTAATAACAGATCATCTCTGGAGAAGTCTGCTAAAGTAACATCTCCCAGAAATCTCCATTCCGCCTCTCTGTTCCAATTTCCTTTTCCCGAAATTTGGAAAAAAGGCTTTTCGGAATCACTAATATGCTGATAATCATATTCAGTTCCGTAAACGACCTTCTTGATTCCGAACTTTTCTGCGGCGTTTCTTCGAATGGCTATTCCATAGGGTTCGAACGTATATCGCATCTGTCGGGGATTCCATTTCATTAGTTTTATTGCTTCGGCAGGTGGAAGCTCTGTGAAGGATGCGAATCTCTCGCCTCTTCTCGCGTGCTCATCGCCGGCAAAGACTCTTTGGTCGCTGATAATCCGTCTGAGAGAAGCTAATGCTGACCGCGCGTAATCACCTTCAGAATTTACGATTCCCCTGTAAAAGTCCGCTAAAGTCTCGTCCGGCCAAGGTGTGGCGAACGATCGTGTCCAATGTGTCAAGTAATCCCAACTTTCCGGTGCAAGCTGATTCCCTAAACTGGAAAGCTCTATCTGCGGCATTCGTAAAGGCTTAGCTGGTGCATAGTTACATCCAAAGCGCGAATCGACAGCTTTTCCGAGGTTGAGCGCATTTTCGAGGTTAGATTCCATATTACCCTTCGGCCTTAGCGAGACGGGAAAAAAAGCATTCGAGGTTTCGAAAATAATTCTATCGCGCTCAAGCCAAGCATGTTTTGGCAAGGAAGCGGAAACTTGAGTTGGATAAAGTATGAAGGCTGTCTTTTCGGGGTTTAACGAGAAGTTAAGAATTGTATTGTCAACAATCTTTTCGGAATGCTCATCCGCAAACTTCGGCAAAACGATAATCTGAGCCCCTCCAAATTCCGAGATAGCCCACACTGCGAGATTCCACGGGTGTGTTCCAAGAGACGTTAGCGCGGTTAGACCTGATTTTGCGATATGTTTCGCCGCATCTAATGTCATTTCAACCCAAGGTTCAAAACCCCTCGGCATCTTATTCTGACGTGAATTCAGAATCGAAGCGAATGGCCGTGGAAAAGGCGGTCCGAAGTAGTCGGGAAGTGGATTCATATTAAAAGTAGTTTATTGTTGATTAATAGTATAACAATTTATATCGACTCTGCAATAAAAAAAGCGCCCCCAAAGAGGCGCTTTAGAACACTTCGATTTTTTACCGTTATGTTACATATGAGCGTAGATTTTTGCTTCGAGTGGCGTGACGAAGCCTTTTGATAGCCTTTTCTTTTATTTGCCGCACCCTTTCGCGGGTCAAATTAAATCTTTCGCCGATTTCTTCCAAGGTCAAAGCGCGCTCCCGGTTAAGTCCGAAATAAAGCGAAATAACCTCCGCCTCCCTCTCGGAAAGTGTCGAAAGGACTTTCTCGATCTCCGAAGAAAGTGAGATTCTCAGAATGTCGCTGTCCGGAAGCGGTGAGAAATCGTCCTGAAGTATGTCTTTTAGTGAATTTGAGTCGCCATCGGAGAAGGGGGCGTCAAGGGAAAGATGTGTGTTGGATATCTGAAGGGTATCTGTAACCTCTTCGGTGTCCATATCGAGCTTTTCAGCGATTTCGCTTGTGCTGGGAGAACGTCCCAAGTCCTGCTCGAGGTTGGAGTGTGCTTTGCCGATTTTGTGTAGTGTTCCGACTCTGTTAAGAGGTAACCTAACGATTCTCGATTGCTCGGCCAAAGCTTGCAATATCGATTGTCTAATCCACCAAACCGCGTAGGAAATGAATTTGAAGCCTCTCTTCTCGTCGAAACGTTTAGCCGCTTTTATCAGACCGATATTTCCCTCGTTAATCAGATCCGCGAGGGATAATCCCTGATTTTGGTATTGTTTGGCGACGCTTACGACGAACCTGAGATTAGCTTGGACAAGCTCTCCAAGGGCTTTTTGATCGCCCTTGTGAATCTTTTTTGCCAACTCGATTTCCTGTTCTGCGGTAATCAAAGGGGTTTTGCCGATTTCCTTTAAATAAAGATCAAGAGAACGGTCAATATCCCTGCCATTACCCTTTTTCGTTTTGGCCATACTTCTCCTTCGCTACAAAATTGATTTCAGATGGTTATTTGCGCGACCCATCACATCTGAATAAAAAGTATAGGAATTTTTCGGAGAATGTCAATATCGCGAAGAATGGCTATAATAGTCTTGGGGACGGTATTTACGCCGCCCCCATAAAAATTGGTTGTCATCTTTGGAGAATAACCGTGCCATTGCAGAGTATTTCGCCGTCCTTCTCTATAATATAAAGGTAAAGACCGGGTCTAACAGCATTGCCGGTTCCATCGATTCCGTGCCAGCGGCGATTTTCAAATTCTGCCATTTCCTCAACCGGTCCGATATTTGATTTGTAAACGAGTTTGTTCCGAATGTCGAAGATCAGCAGTTCGGCGTCTCCGGAGAACATCTCCGGGTAGTCGAAGACTGCAAAATCATTGATGCCGTC
>Ga0334888_1001012_pt1 | contig 39876 bp, 33 predicted proteins | sample GraSluR1_MG_FD_207227 | JGI IMG/M metagenome (GOLD analysis project Ga0334888, IMG submission 207227) | Sludge microbial communities from methane-producing bioreactor in Wageningen University, Netherlands - Granular Sludge_3_08-R1 | ecosystem: Engineered > Bioreactor > Anaerobic > Unclassified ...
CCCCTGCGTGATGCAGACCGTGCGTTCGATCTTCATCGCCGGGGCTGTGTATATCGGGGCTCGGATCGGAGGCATGTCCCCGGAAACGGGGCTGAGCATCGGCGCGATCTCGGCGGCGGCGGACCTCTTTATTCGTCTCTTCGAACCGATAGAGGCCGTAGCGTCGGAGTTGCTGACGATTCAGCAGGCGATGGCGGGAATTGACCGTGCCGGGGAGTTCTTCACCCATGCCGAGGAGAAGACGGAGCGCTCCTCGGGAGGATCTCGTCCCTCCGGGGCGTCGGTGGAAGTGCGGAATCTCTCGTTCTCTTATTCCGTAGGGCAGCCGGTTCTGGATGGATTGTCGCTCCGCGTGCCGCAGGGGGCCAAGGCCGCCATCGTCGGACGCACAGGCTCGGGCAAGAGCACGCTGCTCCATCTGATCGCCGGGATGTACGGGACGGAGAGCGGAGGCGTGCTTATCGGCGGGGTGGACCCGTACCGTCTCGCCCCGCAGGAACGGCGAAGATGGATCGGCATCGTTCCGCAGACGGTGCATATCTTCAACGGAAATCTACTGGAGAATATCACCCTTCGAGATACCTCCATCGGGAGGGAGCAGGTGGAGCGAGCGCTGGAGACGGCGGGGCTGGCGGAACCCGTCAGGGCGCTGCCGGAAGGAATGGAGACGATGCTCGGTGAAGGAGGCTTCTCGCTCTCGTTCGGCCAGACGCAGCTCGTCGCCCTTGCCCGCGCTCTTGTCACGGACCCGCCCCTGCTGCTGCTTGACGAGCTGACCTCCGGGCTCGACGCGGTGACCGAGTCGAAACTCTTCGCAGCGCTTCGTGCGGTCGGCGGAGAGAGGACTATCGTCACGATCAGCCATCGCCTGTCGGGGATCCTCGACGCCGACGTGGTGCATATCATGGAGCACGGAAAAATTCGAGAGAGCGGCACGCCCGCAGAGCTGGCGACCAAAGAAAGTTGGTACACTCTCTACAAGCGTCTTGAGGAGAGCGGCTGGAGAATGGCCTGAGAAAAATTCGAGGAGTTGTTTTCGGAAGACCGCCTGGACGGAAAGTAAGCGGGACAAGCGAGAGGAGTGGAAAAGTATGTCGAAGAAGGATGAACACTTACTGCAGGATTTTCCGGCGGAGGCGGGAGCACAAAGCATATCCAGGTCAGCGTTTCTCAAGGACGTCTTCGTCTGTTCGCTGGGTGCGTACGGGGGGCCGGAGGCGCACATGAGTGTCTTTCTCGACCAGATGGTGGTGAAGCGGAAGTACCTGGACGAGACCGACCTGATCGAGCTGATCGCGCTCTGCAGCATTCTGCCGGGGCCGACCAGCACGCAGACGATCGTGGCGATCGGGCACAAGCTCGGGGGGCCGCGGCTCGCCCTGCTGACGATGCTCGTCTGGGGGCTTCCGGTGCTGCTGGTGATGACGGCGCTCTCGTTTCTCTACCAGTTTCTCGACGTGCGGGGAATATCCCGCGAGACGCTGCGGTACGTCGGCCCGATGGCGGCGGGCTTCATCGTCGTCGCGGCATGGAGGATCGGGCGCAAGGTCGTAGTCGACGCTCCGACCGCGCTGCTGATGCTCTTCGGCGCGCTTGCGACCTGGCTTGTCAGGGAGCCGTGGATCTTCCCGTCCGTGCTGATCGCGGGGGGCGTGGTCAGCGTACTCTGTTTCCGCGAGCCGGACATGTGGGACCGTGTGTGCATTTCTCCCCCTTGGCGGTATCTGCTCCTGTTCGCGCTGCTCGCATTCGGGGGAGGTCTATCGGCACATTTTTTGGATTTTCACTTGCTGGGGCTTTTCGAGAGTTTCTACCGTTACGGCTATCTCGTCTTCGGCGGCGGCCAGGTGGTGGTGCCGCTGATGTTCAGCGAACTGGTCGAGGTGAGCAATTTTATGACCGGACAGGAATTTCTGACGGGGTACGGTCTTGTGCAGGGGCTGCCGGGACCGATGTTCAGCTTCGCGGCATACGGTGGAGGCATGGCCGCGCGCGGCGGCTCCGCGATCTATCAGATTCTTGGGGCAATCGCCGGAGGCATCGGAATCTTCCTGCCGGGGCTTCTTTTAATCTACTTCGTCTATCCGGTGTGGGAGGAGGTCAAGAAGATCAGGGCAATCCGCATATCGCTTCGCGGCATCAACGCCGTCGCCGGAGGCATGATCGCCGTGGCCGCCGTGATCGTGATGCAGGCGAGCGGCTTCCGGCCGGACAACATGCTCGTCGTCGCGCTCTCCGCGGGGCTGCTGCTTTCGCGCAGAGTTCCCGCGCCGTTGATCGTCGCGGCCGCGCTCATTGCGGGATTCGTCGGATGAGGAGATCGCGCGGGACGACTGCGAGACCGCTTTTTTTCAGGATTTTGCCCTGTGATTCCGGAGAATCAAAAGGAGGAGGCCCGGGAGCCTCCTCCGTGTTTCCGTCTTGCTGCGCGCTTCCTTTCCTCGGGACGGACTACATGCCCGCCGTGGCGTCGAAGCGCTCCTTCAGGTCGGTGTAGAGCGCCCGGAACTGCGGATAGATCACGTCGTAGGCATCCTCCTCCGAGGGATCGGGTTCGATCGTCTCGCGCACCTTGATCCACCCCTTGACCTCGTCCAGGGACGCTCCGCCGCCGAGCGCCGCGAGCATCGCCGCGCCGTAGGCCCCTCCTTCGTCCACCAGCGGGATCGAGACGGGCATCTTGACGTTGGCAGCGACCATGCGCTGCCACGTAGCGTTCTTCGCGCCGCCGCCGACGAGGAGCACCCGTTTCACCGGGGTAGCCGCCCTGACCAGCTCGAAGGAGTCGCGCAGACCGTAGGTGATCCCCTCCATCACGGCACGGAAGACGTGCCGCTCGTCCGACATCGAGGAGAGTCCGTAGAGCACTCCCCGGGCATTGGGGTTCCGGTGCGGCGTCCGCTCGCCGTTCAGGTAGGGGAGCCAGAGCGTTCCCCCCGCGCCTATCGGGAGTTCGTTGATTCCCTTTTCGATCTCGTCCCACGAGCGTTCTTTTCCCATCGTCTCCTTGAACCAGTTGAGCGAGGCAGCCGCCGCCAGCATGCACCCCATGTAGTACGACTGTCCCGGGAGGACGGAGTTGAAGAAGTGCAGCCTTCCCGTAGGGTCGGGCGATGTGGACTCGGTGGCCGCGAGGACCGTTCCCGATGTGCCGATGGAGATCATGCAGTCGCCGGGCGAGCAGACTCCCAGTCCGAGCGCTGCGACCGCGTTGTCGGCGCCGCCGCAGACGACCTCCGTCTCTTTCCAGCCGAGCTGCGACGCGAGTTCCGGACGGAGCGTCCCGCGCAGATCGGAAGACCCCTTCACCGGAGGCAGCCACGACTCGTCGATTTCGAGAGTCTGCAGCAGATCGCTCCGCCAGCGTCGGGCGGAGACATCGTAGCACGAGCTTCCGGAGGCGTCGGACCATTCTGCCGCCCGCTTCCCGGTGAGCCTCCATCCGATATAGTCCTTCGCGATAAAGCATGTGTCGATGCGCCTGTATACTTCCGGCTCGTTCTTCCGGAGCCAGAGTATCTTGGGAAGGGTGAAGCCGGGGTAGATCAGGTTCCCGGTCATCCCGACAATCTTGTCCTCTCCTCCGACGGCCGCCGTCGCCTCGTCGCATTCGGCCGCCGTCCGCTGATCGCACCAGAGAATCGCCTTCCGCAGTACGGCGCCCTCCCGATCGACGGGGACAAGCGTATGCATCTGCCCCGAAAGACCGATGCGAAGGATGTTCATGTCGGATGGAACGGAGGCGAGAAGAGTCCATACGCCGTTCCACCAGTCTTCCGGGTCCTGCTCGGCCCATGCGGGCCGGGGGGCAGAGAGTTCGAGAGGGTGCGACCTGCTCTGCACGACATTTCCCTGTTCGTCCACCAGGAGCATCTTGATGTTCGTGGTTCCGATGTCCAGGCCGAGATAGACGTTCATGCGGTTCTCTCCCTCCGAATCACGGCTCGAGACGGTGCATGCCGAACCGGCCGGCGAACTCGTCGAGGCGCTCCCACGTCGCGGGGTCGAGATAGACCCCTTCCTCAAGGGATTTTTTCCGCCGTTCGAACTCTTTTTCTCCGTGGATATAGATGCGTTCCTTTCCGGCCGCCTTGGGGCTCTCCCGGAGCTTGTCGAGCATGGACGCAACGTGCGTCTTGATCTTCCCGGCATCGCCGAAGAGGTCGAGACGGGTCGCCTGGAAGTAGTGGCAGATTCCGCAGTTGTTGATGTACGTGTCGTAGGTGGGAGTTCCGAGAGAGAGGCCTGCTGTGAGCAGCTCGACGAGAAGGCCGAGCCCGTACCCCTTGTGCCCTCCCAGTGTCTCGCCCGCGCCGCCGAGGTAGAGCTGGCCGCCGAAGGGGCTCTTGTCGAAGCGGTTGATTTCGGCCACGCTGACCGCGTCCGTGGTATCGACGCCGTTCTCGTCGACCGCCCAGCCGACCGGCATCGTCCCGCCTCTTCGCGCCGCGACCTCTATCTTGCCGAGTGCAACGGTGGTCGTCGCCATGTCGAGCATGAAGTGCGGTTTCTTCCCCGTGGGGATGGCCACGCAGATCGGATTCGTTCCAAGGAGGCGCTCCTTTCCGAAGAGAGGGATGCCCGCCCGGAGGGTGTTCGTGAGCGCCACGCCCATCATTCCTTCGTCGGCTGCCTTCTCGGCCCAGAAGCCGGCCATACCGAAGTGGCACGAGTCCTGAACGACCGTCATGCAGGTTCCGTGCTCCTTCGCTTTCGCGATGGTCCGCTCCATGGCGAGTTTCGACGATGCGAAGCCGGGGGCCATGTTCCCCTTGATCACGAGGGAGATCGGCGTCTCGTGAAGAATCTCCGGAATGGCTTTGGGGTTGTCCTTGCCGTCGTTCACCTCTTCGAAGTACATTTTGATCCGTGCCACACCATGGGATGCGTGGCCGCGCGCGTCCGCCTCCACGAGCGCCTCGGAAGCGATCTCGGCGGTCTCCTTCGGAAATTCGAGCCCCTTCTGAAGCATTTCCGCCATGTAGGCGCGAAGCTTGTCGTATGCGACGTGTGTCCTTTCCATTACAGCACCTCCGTTGATATGGTTACCGCAGTATGGTGATCCGGCCTTCGACTTCGGCCTTCATCTCGCCGAGAAAGCGGATGTATTCCGCAGTCGATTCCAGGATGAACTGTTCCAATGAGACGAAAGATCCGTTCTTCTTCAGGACGGCGTACTTGTCGCCGCCTCCGGATGTCCAGTCGGTGGTGGCGATGGAGTACTCCTTATCCGGATCGACGGGGTTCCACGTGCCGTCGGGCTGGAGCACTTCGAGCTTTACGACCCGTTCCCCTTCCTTGCGGACGATGGCGTTGTTGTCGATCAGAAGCGGCTGCCTCTTCGTGTCGAGAACGGCGCGCAGGCCGGAAACCTGGAGGAATCCGCCGGTGGGAGTGCGCATGTTGGCGTCGTACTCGTCCTTTTCACCGATCAACGCGGATGCGCTCGTCTCCATGAGCTGAAGGAGCTCGCTGCCGGAGATCGTTCCCTTGCAGAGTGTGTTGCCGAAAGGCATCATGTTGTTGATGGTGGCATAGGAGACCGTACCCGCAGGGTAGATCTGGTCGCCGCGGATGCCGCCCCCGTTGATCACCGCGATCTGCGCCCCGGACTTCCAGCGGAAGGCGTCGGCGATGAAGTTGCCGAGGTTCGTCTCGCTGCTGCGGATAAAATCCTTCCGCGCGTCCATGTCCTCCGGCTGTTTCGCCAGAGGAGCGGAAAGCCGTTCCGTAAGCTCCTTGCGGAAGGGCTCCAGGAGAGCGGCCACCCGTCCGTCCTCCGGGACGTCCGCACCGAGGGCCTCGACGCGCCATGAGGACTCTTTCGAGGTCGCTCCGTCCTTGAGTTCAAGTTCCATCACGCCGAGATGGCGGGCGTAGGATCCAGCCTGTCCGATCAGCGTGATCCAGCCGTTCGGACCTTCGACGAACTCTCCCTCCTCCATGAGGGTATGACTGTGGCCGCCGATGATCGCGTGGATTCCGGCGGTGTTTCTGGCGATTATCCGGTCCGCCTCGATGCCGCAATGACTCAGCAGCACGATGATGTCGGGCTGCTCCTTCGACGAGAGAATGTTGACCATTCGTTCGGCTTCCGCAGGGAGATCCTGCCCGGCGCGGAAGTCGTCGCTCCCCTTGGTCGTATAGGCGAGTGCGGGAGTGACAAGGCCGAAGAAAGCGACCTTCAACCCGTTTGCGGACGTCTTGATCGTGTACTCGGGGAACGGGGCAGGAGTTCCGTCCTTGAAACGAAGGTTGGAGATGACGATCGGAAATTCCGCGTAGCCCGTCGCTTCAAAAAAAACTTCCTTTCCGAGGTCGAACTCGTGATTTCCGAGGGTTCCGACATCGGTTCCCAGAGCGTTGAGCCCTGTCATCTCCGCTTTGCCGTGGAAGTAGAAGAAGAGGGGGCCTTCGTTGATATCGCCGGCCTGGACGAGGAAAACATTGCCCGGGTCCGCGGCGCGCAGCTTTGCAACGACTGTCGCCGCTTTTGCAAGGCCGCCGGCGTCCTTCTCCGAGTAAATCCGCCCGTGGATGTCGTTGAGCGAGAGCAGTGTCAGCCTTCCGCCGGCGGCAAAGGACGCCGGAACGAGCAGAAGGAGAACGATCATGGCCGAAATCGCTGTTCGCGCAAACCGTTTCGTATTCATAGCAGAGCCTCCTCACAATGATAATTATCGGGTCAGTCTCTCCGGGAGACGATCCCGGCCCGATTATAGCACCAACAGGTCGGGTCCGGCGAAAAAAAGACGGACGGAGAGAACTCCGTCCGTCTTTCCTGGTAACCGGGTGTTAAGAGAGTGCGGGGGTACTCTGCGGCGGTTTGCGGAAGTGCGTGCGCTGCTCGAAGGCGTACGCGATCGAGATAAGCGTTCCTTCGCTCCACGGGCGCCCGAGGATCTCGAGTCCGGCCGGAACTCCTATCGGGGCCGTCTCCGACGGGCGGGAGAACCCGCCGGGAAGCGTGATGGCCGGAAAACCGGTGGCGGAGCCCAGGACGCCGTTCCGCTCCACCTGCGACTCGCCCACGGGGACGGCGAGGCGCTTCTGGTGCGGATAGACAAGGGCGTCGAGCTCGAGATCCGCCATCAGCTTCATGACCTGTGTCCGGAGAGCGAGACGCTTCAGCGTCCTCGCCCGGTACTCGTCGCTGTCCTTGCTCAGTCCGGCGGCCGTCTTCATGTTCTCGACGATTCCCGGATGGATCTTCCCGGACGCGATGAGCTCGTCCAGCGTATGGTACTTGGCCTTTGCTCCCAGGCTTTTCAGGTAGCTTTCGAGGTCGTCCTTGAGAGTATGCAGGTGGACGCTCACCTTCGACGCCAAGTAGTTCGTGTCGATGGGCTCATCGACGTCGACAAGGACGGCGCCGCCTTCCTTCATCGCCTCGAGGCTCCGCTTCATCGCGGCGTTGACGTCTTCATGCTCCGGCTTGTCGCCGAAGAGGCTCCACAGGACGCCGATACGCTTCCCCTGCAGGCCGTCCGTGCTCAGGTAGTCCGTGTAGGTTGCGGGTACGTTGCCGACGCTCCAGGCCGTCTCCGGATCGGCCGGATCGTAGCCGGCTATTGCATCGAGCACAAGAACCGCGTCCTCCACCGTCCGGCAGATGGGCCCCGCCGTATCCTGGTCGAAGGAGTAGGGGGAAATTCCGTCGCGGCTGACCAGGCCGATGGTGGGGCGGATGCCGACGCACGCGCACGCCGATGAAGGCGAGCGGATCGAGTTGATGGTGTCCGTACCGATCCCGACTGCGGCGAAGTTCGCCGCCATGCCGGCGCCGGTGCCTCCGCTGGAGCCTCCGGGTGTTCTCGTGAGGTCGTACGGGTTCAGAACCTGTCCCAGAATAGAGCTGACGCTCTCTCCCCATACGGCGAACTCATGCAGGTTCGCCTTTGCCAGAATAAGCGCCCCGGCTTCCTTGAGGCGTTTCGTCAGGAATGCGTCGTCGTCGGGCACGTAGTCCTTCAACGAGAGAGAGCCGCTTGTGGTGACCATGTCTCCTGTCTCGACGTTGTCCTTCAGCAGCACCGGAATGCCGTGGAGGGGGCCGACGGGGCCTTTTTCCCTGAAGATACGGTCCAGTTCCTCCGCCTCCTTTACCGCGTCCGGGTTGACCAGGATGACGGCGTTCAGCGAAGGTCCTTTTCGGTCGTAGGCCTCGATACGGCGGATGTATTCCTCCGTCAGCTCCTTGCAGGAAACGGTGCCTTGGCGCATCGCCTCGTGAATCCCGCGAACGGTCGCTTCCAGAAGTTCAAAATCCTTTGCAGACAATCATCCCACGTCCTTTCTTCGAAAAGATCGATGCCCGCTGTTTCTATACGGGAAGGAAGAGAAGCGGCAGCGCGAAGACGAGGAAGCTCAGGATCATGACCGCCGTCGCGTACCCGATGACGTCCCGGGCCTTCAGTCCGGTGATTCCCAGCAGGGCGATGGCCCAGAAGGGCTGCAGCATGTTCGTCCACGTATTGCCGTACGCCACGGCGAGGGCGGACTTGATATAGCTCGCTCCCATCATCTCCGCCGACTTCATCGCGATGGGGCCCTGAACAGCCCACTGGCCGCCGCCGCTTGGAACGAAGAGGTTCGTGATGCTCGAGCTGATGAAAGTCCAGAAGTAGAATGTGTTCAGCGTGCTGATCGAGACGATGGCGGCGGAGAAGACGTCGACCAGCCCCGAATACCGGACCATTCCCATGATGCCGGCATACAGAGGGAACTGGAAGATGACGCCGCTCACACCCGGCGTGGCGTCCTTCACCGCCTGGACGTAGTCTGCCATGGTACCGTGAAGGATGATCCCCGCGAAGAAGAAGATCGAGTTGACGATATTGAGGTCGAGGGAGAAGCCTTTTGTTGCGAAATGATAGACGATGTAGGTAAATCCAAGCAGTCCGAGGAGATACGCGATAATTTTGCTGTTGTTCATCATGTCGCCGACGGTGACAACGGAGCGGGCTCTGTGCGCGCCTTCATCCGTACGGTCGAGATATGCCGCCACGTCGGGTTCGAGGAGCTTGATCTCGTCGTCCTTGGGGTGGATCATCCATGCGAAGATCGGCGGGAAGACGAGCACGGCGATGGTGACGGCGATATTCATCGGGTTGAACATGTAGTCGCCGATGGGGATAATGCCGATCTGCTTCTCGAGGAAGTGCCCCGGAGTGGCGATGAGCAGCCCGACGGAAGCGGACATTCCGCCGTGCCATGTCATCTGGCCGAGGTAGGCCGCGGCGCCGATGAGGCCGTACTCGAAGGGCGTATTCTTTCTTTTCAGCGACTTGCCGACCTCGCGCGCCAGCAGAGCGCCGAGCACGAGACTGAGTCCCCAATGCACGATGGAGACCGCGACCGAGATGAGAGCGACGAAATACACGGCCTGTTTACTGTTCTTGGGGATTGAGGCGAGAGCGGAAATGCCCTTCTTGATCGCCGGAGCGTTCGCGACCGTGGAGGCTGTGATCACCATCAATGCCATCTGCATGCTGAAGGTAAGGAGCTCCCAGAAACCCTTGTACCAGTGAAGCACCATATCCATCGGGCCGCTCGGGGTAAGAAGAATGCCAAGGCCGAATGCTATGAACGTCAGAAGAACAGCGAAGATGCTCGGATCGGGGATGTACTTGAATGACCAGGCTGCCATTGATTGACCTAATTTTCGAAACATGTTCATTCCTCCTTGTTGTGGTAAAAAAATGAGCAGTGCAGATACCGAGCTTGAAGTGGCATGTTCAGAGAAGTGCGGAAACGACCATAGGTTTTTTCGAAGAATCATCCCCTTTCAATCCTTTTTTATGTTGGCAACCTCCACCACGCTGAAAAAATGTTGCACATATTGTGCTTGACATGATCGATAAAGTCAATTCCAGTATTCTGTTTTGTCAATTCCATAGTCCGGAATGCGGCGGATCAGGAAAGAAGATCGTCCACCGCGGACAGCATCTCGCCGATTGGAGCGTGAGCGACTCCGTCGGCTATCCGGTCGAGGTGCGTCGGGGTGTTGTTGACGATGAAAAGGGATGCTCCGTTCCTTTTTGCCCGTTCGGGAAGAAGATTGGCCGGAGAGACCGTGAGCGAGGAGCCTAAGACGAGAAAGAGTGAGCAGGACGAGGCCAGGTCGATGCTATCGGAAAGTGCATTTTCGGGAAGCATCTCGCCGAAAAGGACCACCGCGGGACGCATATGCCCTCCGCAGCGTTCACAGGCTGTTTGGTCGGCATAACTCGCCGCGGGTCGGACCATGCCGCACTGCTGGCAGCGAACCTCGCGGAGGGTCCCGTGAAGCTCGTGCACGGTCTGTGAACCGGCGGAATGGTGCAGCCCGTCCACATTCTGCGTGACGATTGCCGCAACGAGTCCCCGTTTTTCCCATTCCGCTAGAATCAGATGTCCCTTGTTGGGGCGGACCTCGCCGAGAGTGGCGATCCTCTGGCGGTAGAAAGCCGCGAAGTTCTCGAAATTCCGGTTGAGCGCGTCAACCGAAGCGAGGTCCTCGGGGCGGTACTTTCCCCAGAGGCCGTTCGAGGATCGAAAGTCCGGAAGTCCGGACTCCGTGCTCATGCCTGCCCCGGTAAACACGACCGTCTGTTTCGACGCCGCCATCGCAGATGCGAGTTTTTCTGCCGTTTCCTTCATCTCGAGACCTCCTTGAAAAAAGTCCGCCCGGCAGAGCGCCTGGGGCGTTGCCGGGCGGGATTCCGCTACCCCCTAAGAAGTCTGGGGAGGAAGAGAATGATATCCGGGAACCAGGTGAGTATCAGCAGCACTCCGAGCAGTGCGAGAAGATACGGTGTGACGTCCCGCATGATCTTGTCGATTGAGATCTTGGTGATGCTCGATACCACGAAGAGGTCCAGTCCGACGGGCGGCGTGATGCAGCCGATGGCGAGGTTCACGACCATCAGTACGCCGAAGAAGACCGGATCGATTCCGAGCGAGAGCGCCACTGGAAGCAGGATCGGCGTGAGGATGACCACGGCGGCCGATGCGTTCAGCAGCGTTCCGATGAAGAGCAGAAGGATGTTCACCAGGATCAGGAAGACGAACGGGCTGTCCGTCATGGCGGTGAAGCCCGCGGCGATTCGATGCGGTACCTGGGCGTTGGTGAGGATCCATCCGAAGAGGTTCGCCGCGCCGACGACGTACATGATCATGGTGGTGCTTGTGGCGGCGCTCAGCAGGACCTTCGGGAAGTCCTTCAGCTTCAGATCCTTGTAGACGAACATTCCGATGAACGCGCCGTAGACCGCCGCGACGGCCGACGCCTCCGTCGGAGTGAAGATGCCGCCGTAGATTCCGCCGAGGATGATGACGGGCATCAAAAGCGCCCAGATGCAGTCCTTGAAGGTTCTGGCGATCCGTGCGAAGGTCGCCTTCCCTTCTCCGAGGTACCCTTTTTTCTTCGCGATGACCCAGCTCACGATACATGTCGCCGTTCCCATGAGAATGCCGGGTGCGAAGCCGCCCATAAAGAGATCGCCGATCGAGGTCCCGGCGATGACACCGTAGACCACCATGGTGACGCTCGGCGGAATGACGATGCCCACGGTGCCTCCGGTCGCGACGACCGCGGCCGCGAAGGACTTGGGGTACCCCCGTTTTTCCATCTCGTCGATCATTGCGACGCCGATCGCCGCCGTTGTCGCCGCCGACGAGCCGGACAGGGCCGCAAAGAACATGCCTGCGACCGCGACGACGAGGGCGAGACCGCCGGCCAGCGCGCCGACGAGGGCGTTGGCGAAGTCGACGAGGCGCCGTGTAACGCCTCCGGAGGACATGAAGGCCCCCGCGAGCATGAAGAAGGGAACCGCCATGAAGGAGAAGGAGTCGATCGAGGTGAACATTCTCTGCGCGACGACGATGAGCGGAACGTTCATCGTCGCGTAGATCACGATTGCCGACGAAAGTCCCAGTGCGGCGCCGATCGGGGCGCCGGTGAGCAGGATAGCGAGAAAGAAAAAGAGAAGAAGCCAGAGGGTCATATCCGTCATGACCGAGTCCCTCCCTTGAGGACATCGACGAGTTCGTCGAGGGCGACGAGGAGCATGGCGGCGCACCCTAGCGGAATCGCGATGTAGACGTACGACATCGGGAGCTCCATGGCGGGGGATGTCTGCCACGACGCCAGCTTGATCATGCGGATTCCCTGGTAGACCATGATCGCGAGAAACGTTATGCTGCAGAGTCCTCCCGCGATTTTCAGACGGCGGAGCCGTGCGCCGGTAAACCGCTCAAGCAGCAGTCCGACGACCATGTGCCCGCCCTGCCGCGAGACGACCGGAAGGGAGAGAAAGACCACCCAGACGAAGAGATAGCGGGAGAGTTCCTCGGAGTAACTGGGCGAATATCCGAAGAAGTAGCGCGAGATGACCTGCAGAAATATGATCGCGAGCATGAGGCCGATGCCGATCATAGATGCGGCAGCAAAGGTTTTTTCCATAAGGCCGAGCAGTTTTTTCATGCCTTCGCCTCCTTAAAGTATGCGAAAGGGAGCGGCGACGAGCACCGCTCCCCGGAAATCAGTATTATTTAACGTTGACGATAGCTTCGATGTTCTTCTTGCCGAGTTTGTCCTCGAACATGGCCCAGACTGGTTTCGTGGCCTCCATGAAAGCGGCCTTGTCCACGTCGTCGTTGATCTCGCTCTTGCCGCTTGCCCGAATGTTCTCCCAGAACTTATTCTCGAGTTCGCGGCACAGGTTGCGCTGCCAGTCGCGCGCTTCATGGGCGGCCTCCTGGATGGCGGCGCGATGCTTCTCGGGAAGGCTGTTCCAGACGCCCATCCCAACGAGCAGAGGCTCGGCGGAATAGGTATGGGCGGTGAGGGAGATATACTTCTGGACTTCGAAGAAGCGTGAGGTCCAGATGTGGGCTGCCGGGTTCTCCTGTCCGTCGACTACTCCCTGCTGCATCGCGGTGAAGAGTTCGCCGAACGCCATCGGCGTGGGGCTGGCGCCGAGCGCCTTCATCATCTCGATGTAGATCGGCTGCTCCATCACGCGGATCTTGAGGCCCTTCATGTCCTCGGGTACCCTGATGGGATTCCTGTTGTTCGTCATGTGGCGGACACCGTTCTCCCACATGGAGAGAACCTTGATCCCCCGCTGTTCAAGCGGTTTGCAGATCTCCATTCCCACTGTGTCGAGAGCGTGGTAGGCGTGGGGAATGTCCCTGAAGATGAAGGGGAGGTCGAAGACCGCGGCCTGAGGCAGGAAGTTTCCGAGAACGGCTGTGCTCGTCAGGGTCATGTCGACGGTGCCGAAGGTCAGCCCCTCGATGAGATCGCGCTGGTTTCCGAGCTGGCTGCTGGGAAAGACCTGGATGTCGACGGCGCCGCCGGTTTTCTCCTTCACCAGTTCGGCGAACTTGACCGCGCCCTGGGCATAGGGGTTCTGAGGATCCGCGATATGGCCGAGCTTCAGCGTAAACTCCGCTGCGAACGCGGCCGTCCCTGCGACGGCAAGCAATACGGCGAGACACACAACAAAAAATCGCTTCATTATTCTTTACCTCCTCTATGATGTGATGATGTCGTTACAGCCTTTGAAAAGGAGACTAGATCCTCGCCACTCCGGTTTTGCGCGCCGCCTCCGCTACCGCTTTCGCGATGGCGGGCACCACACGGTCGTCCATGACCTCGGTGATGATGCGGTCGGGCCGCAGTTCTTCGTCGGGTATGAGCGACGCCAGTGCGTGGGCGGCTGCCAGCTTCATCTCCTCGTTGATGACCGAGGCTCGGACATCGAGCGCTCCCCGGAAGATGCCCGGGAAGCCGAGGCAGTTGTTGAGCTGGTTCGGAAAATCGCTTCGTCCGGTGGCGACGACCGCCGCTCCGGCGGCGATGGCCTCGTCGGGGTAGATTTCGGGAGTCGGGTTGGCCATCGCGAAGACGATCGCCTTGGGCGCCATCGTCTTCACCATATCGCCGTCGATGATTCCCGGCCCGGAGAGGCCGAGGAAGATGTCGGCGTTCTTGATGACATCGGCCACGGAGCCCTTCTCCTTGTTCGGGTTCGACTCCTTCGCGACTTCCTCCTTGGCCCAGTTCATGTGGTCGGTGCGCCCCTCGTACAGCGCGCCGCCGCGATCGCAGAGAATGACGTTCCTCGCGCCCGCGGACATGAGGAACTTGCAGATGGCGGTTCCCGCCGCGCCCGCACCGGTCATGACGATCTTCACATCTTCGAGCTTCTTTCCGACGACCTTGAGCGCGTTGAGCACCCCCGAAAGGACGATGACGGCCGTGCCGTGCTGGTCGTCGTGAAATATAGGGATGTCGCAGACTTCCTGGAGCTTCTTCTCGATCTCGAAGCATCGGGGGGCGGCGATATCCTCGAGGTTGACGCCGCCGAAGGAGGATGCGATGAGCGCCGAAGTACGGACGATCTCGTCCGTATCCTTGGAGTTGATGCAGATGGGGAAGGCGTCGATGTCGGCGAAACGCTTGAAGAGGATGGATTTGCCCTCCATGACGGGAAGGGCCGCGTCGGGGCCGATGTCGCCCAGTCCGAGGACCGCGGTGCCGTCGGTGATGACGGCGACCATGTTCCCCTTGGCCGTGACGTCGTAGATGGCGTCCTTGTTCCGTCCGATCTCGCGGCAGGGCTCGGCGACGCCGGGCGTATAGGCCAGGGCCAGGTCGGCCATGGAGTTCACCGGCATCTTGCTTTCGATCGCCACCTTGCCCTTTTTGGCGCGATGCAGTTCAAGGGATTTTGCGTAGACTTCCTCACTTCTCATGAAACAGCCTCCTTAGTATGGAAAATGTCGGGGTGAAACAGAAGATGGAATAAATAACAAGACCATTGTACCACTTCGGACAGCGAAAATTCTTTTCAGTTTGCTTTTGAGTAAGCTGAAGCGAAGATGTGTCCCATGCGTTTTTTTCGGGATAGTCAGGAAATGAGTCCTAAGGAAATTTCTGTTCCCGTATAAATTCCAGCGCATAGACCGCCGCTTGGGCGAGGACACCCGCCCCTATGGGCAGGGCGGATTCGTCCGCTGTGAAATATGGGCTGTGCCAGGGGTGGACCGCGCCTATCTCCGGATTGCCTACACCGAGCCAGAAGAAGCAGCCGGGGGCTTTCTGCCGGAGCAGCGCGAAGTCCTCTCCTCCCATCGAGGGAACTGGAACGACGACCGCTTCTGCGCCCGCGACGGACTCGACGGCGCGCCGTCCGATCGCTGCGGCGTCCGGATCGTTCATCACGGGAGGCAGGTCGTAGCAGTACGCAAGCTCTCCCTTGCAGCCGAGAGCGGCCGATGTGTTTTCGACGACCCGCCGGATCATGCTCTCCATGGAGCTGCGAAGCTCCTCGTTGAACGTGCGCACCGTTCCCGTCATCTCGACGACGTCCGGAATGACGTTGTTGGCGGTTCCGGCGTGAATTGTCCCCAACGAGACGACAGCCGGCTGCAGGGGATCCACGTTCCGGCTCACAACGGTCTGGAGGGCCGAAATGACGGCCGCCGAAGCTGTGATCGGGTCGATGTCGCGGTGCGGAAGGGCTCCGTGCCCGCCTTTTCCGGTGACCGTGATACGGATCGTATCCACGGAGGCCATCAGGGCTCCTTCTTTCACTCCGACCTTACCGGCCGGAATCTCCGGGTGGTTGTGCAGGCCGAAAATCATGTCCGGTTTCGGATTGTCCATAGCTCCGTCCGCCAGCATCGCCTTCGCGCCGTCGTTTATCTCCTCCGCGGGCTGGAAGAGGAACCTGACGCTCCCTCGAAGCGAATCTTTTTCGGCTGCAAGCAGCATGGCGGCGCCGAGCGCGCACGTGACATGAATATCATGGCCGCAGGCATGCATAATACCCGTTCGTTCCGAGGCGAAGGGCAGGCCCGTCTGTTCGGCGACGGGCAGCGCGTCCATATCCGCCCGCAAGGCGACGACGGGGCCTTCCCCGCCGCGAAGCAGTCCGGTGACGCCCGTTCCGCCGACACGTTCTCTCACTTCCATTCCCAGTTCCCGAAGGATCGACGCGACGGTCCCCGCGGTGCGCACTTCCTCGTAACTGAGTTCGGGATGGCGATGCAGATCCCGGCGAATCTCCACCAGCCTCTCCGACAGAACAGCGCTTTCATTCCGGAAATTTTTATTCATCTTGTCGCACGCTCCTCGCTCAGGGGGATCTAAAAGGACGGATCATGTCGTAATTTCTGAACGGAACTGGAAGTAACAGCGTTTCAGATCGCGTCGTTTCCGGGCGGATCCTTCCGCGGCATCCTGATGAAAAGGGCATTGGCCTCCGATACTTTCTTTCCCTTTTCATCCTTCATGAAGGCCGATGTCGAAATTCTCCGTCCCGAGATCCGGTCAACCCATCCTTCGACAACGTAGCGGTTCCCTGAAAGGACCGGCCGGAGGTATCGTACGGACATCTCGCCCGTCACCGCCCAGGAGCCTATCTCCTGCCGGACCGCCCACGCCATCGCGTCGTCGAAGACGGACGCGATGATGCCTCCGTGAACGACCCCTTCGTAGCCGCACCAGGTTTTATCGGGCTTGATGGTGATCTCGGTTCGCTGCTCTTCTTCGTTCCACAGGATGTCGACGCTGAGGCTTCGGGGATTTTCACGGGGTTCGCCGCAGACAAAACACCCTTTCGACCGGGGAAGCTGTTCCATGAATGTCGGCTCCTTTCAAAAAAACTTTTCTCCATTATTATATCCGAAGTGAAGAAGGAGGGTATAATAAAAAAGAAAAAAGCGGAGGCTGAGTCGATATGCGGATTACCGGATTTACAGAAGACGATGAAGGCAACGGAAGCTATCTCCTCGAGTGGACGGATTCCGCGGGGACGAGACGCCTGCTGCTCTATAGCGAGGCGGAAGGCGCCGCGAAGCCGGTCTCTCCAGGCGAGGCCGCGGAGCTTTTTGAAAACGGCGGCCTCGAAAAATGCTCGTACCCCGCATCGGAGATCCTGTTTCCCGAGGAACTGGAAGAGCTTGCCGGCAGTGTTGAAAATACAGGAGACGAGGAGGCGGACGTGTGAGCAGGTTCGTATTCTATAACGGAAGGATAGCTGTTCCCGGAGGATTTGCGGGGGGAATGGCGGTTGAGGGACAGACCATCTCCCGCCTGGGAAGCAGCGAAGATGTCCTGGCAACGAAGGAGGCGGAGAGGATAGATCTCGGCGGAAGGCTGGTGCTTCCGGGGTTCATCGACGGCCATATGCACTTTCTGGCCTATGCGCTCTCCCTCGAGCAGGCGGACTTGCTGGGATGCCGTTCGGTGAACGAGGTTCGGGCCCGATTCCGCGATTTTCTCGATGCTACGGACCCTTCTCCGGGGGAGTGGATCATCGGACGCGGCTGGAACCATGAAATATTCGACGATGCGAGGATTTTCACGAAGGAGGATCTTGACGACCTGAGCCCCGACAACCCCGCCATTCTGGCGAGAGTCTGCGGTCACGTGGTGGTCCTCAACTCCCGGGCGCTCTCGCTCCTCGGGTTGACGGGCGGGAGCCGTTTCCCCGGAGGTGTGGTCGACCTCGACTCTGCCGGACAACCCACCGGCGTCGTCCGCGAGTCGGTCGTCGAATGGGTGCGCTCGCGGATTCCCCTGCCCGGCCCGGAGAAGCTCAGGAAATTGGTGGAACGGGCCGGAGAAAAGGCGGCGGAATTCGGCCTCACCTCGATCCATTCCGACGACCTCGGCAGCGTCGGGGGGAATTTTCGGGCCGTGATGGATCTCTATCTCTCCCTCGACCGCGAAGGAGCCATGCCGGTTCGCATTACCGAGCAGTTTCTGCTGCGGAACAGGCAGGCCCTGGATGCCTTCCTTGCCACCGGATGGCGGACGGGAGACGGCGTTCCCTCCTTCCACGTCGGTCCGCTGAAGATCCTGACGGACGGCTCGATGGGGGGCAGAACAGCCCTTTTGCGCGACGAGTACAGCGATGCGCCGGGAGTTCTGGGCGTGCCCATCTACGAACGCGACGAGCTGAACGACCTGGTCCTGACGGCCCACCGTGCCGGGATGCAGGTGGCGACGCACGCGATAGGCGACGGCTCGCTCGATATGTGTCTCGACGCGATGGAGCTCGCGCTTGCCGGGTCGCCGAGGGAGGCCCGTCACTACATCGTCCACTGCCAGATGGGCGATATGGAACAGTACGGACGCATGGCCCGCCTGGGAGTGGGCGCGGCGATCCAGCCTCCGTTCGTTCCCTCCGACCGTCCGATGGCGCTCAAGCGCATCGGCGAGAAACGGGCCCTCTCCGGATATGCGTGGAAGACGATGAAGGATCTCGGCATCTTCCTCTCCGGAGGATCGGACTGTCCGGTCGAAAGCTGCAATCCTCTCTGGGGAATCTACACGGCGGTCGCGCGTACGGACGAGAACGGTTTTCCGGAAGGAGGGTGGAATCCGTCGCAGAAGTTCACGGTCGAAGAGGCGGTCGACCTTTACACGCGGGGAGGAGCGTACGCTTCCTTCGAGGAGCACCGGAAGGGGCGGCTCGCTGAAGGAATGCTTGCCGACGTCGTCGTGCTCGACCGCGACATCTTCACGGTACCGGCGGCGGAGATCAAGGATACGAAAGTGTCTCTCGCCATGACGGGAGGAAGAATCGTTCACCGGCTGATCTAGCCGCCGGAAAGAGGAAGATGGAAGCGGATCTCCCGGCAGTCGGGAATGGGTGTGGACCGGCTCTGCGGCAGAAAACGCCCTTCGTCGCCGAATGCCAGCACGCTGGAATGAAAGAGCCGCTTTTCCGCGTTCCACATGGACGGAGGAAAGCGTCCGCCGAATTTTTCGAAGATCGCGTCGAGCACCTCGCCGTACCTGCTGTCTTCAGGGAGTTCCAACGGAACGGGGTCTCCGGAAGAAATCGAAAGAACCATGGCGAGCACGCCGTAGAAACGAACAGTACAGATCATTGAAATTCCTCCTTCATTCTTTGATTTTGTATTGTATCCTTTCCTTACGGGTATTGAACAAGAGCGACCGTTGTGTAATACTTTTGAAGATGCGAACTTTTATCTTATATCGAGGAGATCGTGCGATGAATCCGAAAAAATGCCTGTGCGCTCATTCTTTTTTCGTGAACCGTCTTTCTCGGCGGATGACTTTTTTCTTTTTGTTCGGAGCGTTGTTTCTTGTGTTGTCCGGTACTCCTCTATCGGCGGAGCAGAACGTCCTGCAGTACGACGTCGTCGTCGCGGGCGGCGGCTCGGGGGGTGTGAGCGCGGCGATCGCGGCTGCCCGTCTCGGAGTCCGGGTTGCCCTTTTGGAGGAGACGGACTGGCTGGGCGGCCAGATGACGGCGGCGGCCGTCTCGACGATGGATGATCTCAGCGGCAACAAGACGGGGATCTACGGCGAGTTCTACGAGAACGTCCGCTATCACTATTTCCTGAAGGGAAAGTCCGTTTCCACCTGCTACTGGGACGGCAACACCATGGCCTTCGAACCTCCCAGGGGGAGGGACGTTCTCGTCTCCATGGTGGAGCAGGCGAGGCGGGACGCTTCCTCCGGCGGAAGATCGGGAACCCTCGACGTATTCTACCATTCGAAGGTGACCGCCGTGCACCGGCGGGGACCGATCGTGCGGGGCGTCACGGCCGACCTGCATGGAGAAAAGACGGAGATCCGCTGTTCGGTGCTGATCGATGCGACGGAGTGCGGCGACGTCATTCCCCTTGCAAAAGCACTCTATCGTGCCGGGAACTCCATGAGTCCGCTGATCGATTCCCGGGCGCGGATTCAGGACATCACGTGGCTTGCCGTGATCAAGAAATATCCGGACGGCATTCCCCACCACCTGCGGATCCGGACGCAGCCTCCCGGATATGAAAAGTACGCCGCCGGATTCCGCCGGATCGTCGCCGAGGGAGGGAACTCCTTCCGGAGCTACCCGCTGCGCCTGCCGGTCGATTTTACGACGCACAACGCATACCGCGGACTGCCCGATTCGTCAAACCCGATCAACTACGATGCCGGAACTCCCTTCGGAAGAGCGAGCATTACCAAGACCGGGATCAACTGGGCGAACGACTTCCCCGGCGCCGAGAAGTGGGAGGGGCGCGGCGGTCTGCCCGTGGCCTACCTTGAGGATCCCGCATTCCGCCGGGATGTGAACGCGAGCGCCATGCTCAAGACGCTGAATTTCCTCCATTACGTCCAGAACGAACTGCATCAGCCGTGGTCCGTATCGGACGACGACTTCTACTCGGACGCTCCCGTCGCGCTCTCCGCGGGAATCATACCCGGAGAGTACGCCGAGATCGTCCGGCGCTTTCCGATTCTCCCCTACGTTCGCGAGAGCCGCCGCATCGTGGGAGTGGAGACCCCGACTTCCAGCAGCGTCAGGCATAACTCCGAGAGCTATCGCGACGGCAGGGGGGGCAAAGAAATTCCGGACTCGATGGCCATCGGAGGCTACATTCTCGACCTTCACGCGGGCGACAAGGACGCGGATCTCGAGCCAGAATTCGGGGAGAGCGCGGCCTCGATCTTCAAACACATGCCTCAGGGACCCTTCCAGGTCCCGTTCGGCAGCTTCATCCCCGTAGAAGTGGACGGCCTCCTCGCGGCGGAGAAAAACCTCTCCATGTCCCGGCTTGTCGCCGGCGCGCTTCGTCTGCAGCCCATCACGATGCTCACCGGACAGGCCTCGGGGACGATAGCGGCTCTTGCCGTCCTCGAAGGGAAAGCTCCCCGTCATCTTGATCCGCGCTTCGTCCAGCGCCACCTCCTGGAGGCGGGAAGCGCCCTGTCTCTGTGCGAATATCACGATGTTCCGAGGCATCATCTCTTCTGGCCGGCGGTCCAGATGTCCAATCTCCACGGATGGCTCTCTCCGGAGGAACTTCCTTCATCCCCGTCCGCAAAGATAGACGATATCTACAACAACCGCGTCGTGCTGGCGAAACTGTTCGGGCTCGACAAGGGGATCTTCGGCGTGAATTCCCCGCTGACGGGAGTCGAAGCCGAAGCCCTCGTCCACAAGGGCTTCCCCGATCTGAAAGACTCGCCGCTTCTCGTCTTCCCCGGTTCCGGAGTTCCGTCGTTCATCACCAGGGGGGATTTTGCCTCCGCGCTGGCACGGATCCTCGGATACAAGGCGGGGGATGCGGAGACGGAGCCCCGCTTTGCCGACATACCGGCCGAGTCCAAGCTGGCCGGGCCTTTGCGTTTCCTCGCCGAAAAAGGAGTTCTCGACAGGGTCGGTACGGCCGGAGTCTTCATGCCCGACTCGTACCTGACCCGGGGCGCCGCGGCGGATATGCTGATGAGAGCGATCACGCTGCCGGGAGGCGGAATATGAAATGTCACCTCTGCACGCCCAAGGGGTGTTCGAAGGGAGAGCCCTGCACCTCATTCGACAGTCTCGGGCTCTATAAGGACGAGGATCTTCGACTGCTGAAGACGGCGTCCGACGTCGAGGCGCTCTACTACTGCACGCTCAACCGCCTTGAGGAGATCATGGAGTTTGCCCGCAGGATGGAATACACGCGTCTGGGCATCGCGTTCTGCGTCGGCTTCAAGGACGAGGCTGCGATGCTTGGCGAGATTCTCTCGGAGGAGTTCGAAGTGTACTCCGCGTGCTGCAAAGTGTCCTCGATGATGAAGAAGGATATCGACGCAGCCTTGCGCCCGTGGATAGGGGAGGTGTCCTGCAATCCTGCCGAACAGGCGCGCCTCCTCGACGAAGCCGGGAGCCAGTTCAACATCGTGCTCGGACTCTGCGTCGGTCACGACAGTCTCTTTTACCGTCACTCGAAGGCTCCGGTCACCACGTTCGTCGTCAAGGACCGCGTCCTCGGACACAATCCGGTGGCGGTGCTCTACAGCCAGTATCTCCGGAAGAACCTGAAGAGAAAGCCGGAAGAGAGGGAAACATAGTTGAAAGATGCAGAAGCGGCGTCAGCGTCCTTCGGGCGGGGCATCGTGGTCGCAGCCGAGATTCGCGGCAGCGACGGGGAAAATCCTCACCCTGAAGAAACGCTTGAGATTCCACATCCGGAGGAGAGGCCGATTCCGTCCGTCGAACCGGCCTCTCCGGTCTTTTCGATCCGTCCATACCTCCTGCTCGTCGCGGAGGATGTGAAGGTCAGCCGGAAACTCCTGCGGCTCGTTCTGTCCAGAATGCTTCCCGCCGCAAAAATAGTCGAAGCGAAGAACGGCGAAGAGGCCGTTCAGATGTTTGCACAATTCTCTCCGGATCTGGTTGTCATGGATATGCACATGCCCCTTAAGAACGGTTGCGATGCGACACGAGAGATCCGGGAGATCGAAAAGAACCATGGACGGCGTACTCCCGTCATCGCTCTCACTGCGGATATGGAGCCGGAATCCCGCGAGACATGTCTTCAGGCAGGTATGGACGGCTACCTTCCGAAGCCGGTAGAGGAAGAAACGCTGCGGGATGTCCTGGACCGCTTTCTTCCGGCACGATAAAAGACCGTGAGATGAGCGCTGTCCTTTCATTTCCCGGCAATCGCAATGACCGTCTTCCCCTGCTCCGCATGCGCGGAGGCGCCGCGGTGTCCCACAGGGGGTATTCTCTTTGCTCCTGACGGAACAAATTCACCTTATGCCCGGTCACGCCCCCTCTGCCTTAGAAACCTGCCGATTTGGGTATCCCCCGATCTCTTGACAGAAACCATCGGAGTGGTAGAATTCAACTTGTCCGATGAGTAGATGTCCACTGTGTGGCCCTATATTGAAAAAAAGCGGGTAGATTGATGGAGCCGATTAAAAGGGTGCGCCTGTCCGACAGGGTAATCGAAAGTATTGAATCCATGATCTCCAAGAGCGGATTCGCGCCGGGGGACAGGTTCTTGTCCGAGAACGAACTGGTGAAGAGGCTTGAGGTAAGCAGGTCCTCCATCCGTGAAGCCGTCCGTATCCTGGAGGTTCGTGGCCGCGTCGTCGTCAGGCACGGCAAGGGAATCTTCCTCGCCGAGAACCCCGAGGAAGAGCGGGATCCTTTCAAAGGGTGGATACAGGACAACAAGGCTCCCCTGTTCGATCATTTCGAGGTGCGCCTGATCATCGAACCGAAGGCCGCCCGGCGAGCCGCCGAAAAAGCGGACGACGACGAGCTTGAAAGCATCCGGAAAGCGTACGACGATTTCGTCCTGAGCGCCGAAAAAGAGGATACCGCCGCACTGATACGGTGCGACGCAGAGTTTCACAGGCTCATCGCACGCTCCACGAAAAACAGGACGCTCTATCTCCTGATGAGAACGATGACGAAATCCCTGCCCGAGGGGTGGATCACGAGCCTTCACATACCGGGGCGGGTCCGGAAGACGCTCGGAGAGCATCTCGAGATTCTGGACGCGATCCAGGCCCGGAATCCCGAACGGGCGGAGAAGATGATGGCGCGGCACCTGAACAACGCCCTTGAAGATATCCAGGCTTCCATGGTACGGTAAAAGAGACGGGAGGAAAGACATGACGGTTTTCACCACCCTGATCGAAAATTCTCCGGGGGAGCATCACGGGCTCAAAACCGAGCACGGCATCTCCTTTCATATTCGGAAGGATGGACACTCCTTTCTCTTCGACACCGGCCAATCCGGCGCCTTTCTCCACAACGCCGCCGCAATGCGCATCGACCTTTCAACAATAGATTCAGTCGTTCTCAGTCACGGACATTACGATCACACCGGCGGATTTCGTTCCCTGTGCGGCATCGCCCCGGATTTGCAGCTGCATGTCGGCGCGGGGTTCTTCGAGGAAAAGTATGCCGTCCGGGGGGGCGCGCACGATTTCCTGGGCAACGATTTCGACGAGACCTTTCTCCGCGACCGGAAAATTTCATATCGCTCCGTCACGGAAGAGACGGAGGAGATCCATTCCGGTGTTTTCATTCTCTCCTCTTTTCCCCGTCTTCACCCCGACGAGATCATCAATCCCCGGTTTCTTCTCCGGAAAGACCAAGCCTTTGTTCCCGACCGCTTCGACGACGAAATCATGCTCGCCGTCGATACGCCGCGGGGACTTGTCGTGATGCTCGGCTGCTCCCATCCGGGCATGAAGAACATGCTGGACGCGGCGGAAAAACGCCTCGGCAGACCGCTGTACGCGGTGCTCGGCGGAACCCATCTCGTGGAGTCCAAGGGACAGGGGCTTGAATCCTCCCTCTCGTATCTGAACAGGAACGATATCGGTGTCGTCGGAGTGAGCCACTGCACGGGCAAGGAAGCTATCGGTCGCCTCCAGGCAGAGAACAGCGGATTTTTCCATAATGTGACCGGCAGTTCTCTCTTTGTGGAGTAATACTTTCAGGCTTTCCGGGGCGGTTCCCGTTCATAATGCGGACTGCTCCTGTTAGACACCATATTTTGAAGGAGGTTACAAAAGATGTGTGCTCTGAGGAAAAGTTGTTGGTTGTTGCTGCTGGCGGTATTTGTTTTCGGAGCGTTCGCTCCCTCGGTCGCCGAGAGCGCGGATGCGCCGAAGAAGATCGTGTGGCGTTCTTCCGGCCACGGCCCTGCTTCCGACCCGTCCCAGATCTATCACGACCTGCTGTGCAAAGCCATCACCGAGGCATCCGGCGGGCGCCTTGAGATCAGACCGTTCGTCGGCGGCTCCATCGTTCCGGCCTACAAAGAGCTTGACGCGGTGCACGAGGGTGTCCTTCAGCTGGCCTACACCTGCCCGATGTACAACCTCGACAAGTGGTCGGCGGCCGGCCTGATCAGCTCCCGCCCCGGCGCTCTGGCCGGAGAAGCGCTCCGCACGTGGTTCAACTACGGCGGCGGCGCCGACCTGATGAACAAGATGATGGAGGGGTACAACGTTCTGACCTTCCCCGGCGCCCTCTCCCCGCTCCCTGAGGAGGTCTTCTTCCACTCGAAGAAGAGAATCGACAGCCTCGAGGATCTCAAGAAGATCAAGGCCCGCTGCATGGGGGACGGCGGTGAAATCCTGAAGAGGATGGGCATGGCGACGGTCATCATTCCCGGCGGCGAACTGTACGAGGCCATGAAGCGAGGCACCATCGACGCCTTCGAATACTCCACGCTTGCCTCCAACTGGAACATGCACTTCAACGAGGTTGCCGAGTATGTCTATCTCTCCCCCGTGCGCGCTCCCAGCGATCCCCAGGTCTTCTTCGTGAACAAGCAGGCGTGGGACGCCCTTCCGAAAGACCTTCAGCTTCTCGTCCAGACCTTCGTCGACCGTTTCACCCAGGCACAGCACGAGTTCCTCGTGTACGAGTCGATCCTCGCTCTTGATAAGTTCAAGCAAGCCGGAAACCAGGTGCTGAAAGTTCCTGAAGAAGTGAATCGGGCGCTCGCAGCCGAAGCCGCGAAGTTCTACGAAGAGAAGATCGCCAGCGAACCGCCGATCTTCGGTGAGATCTACAACTCGATGAAGGCCTTCGGTGAAGCCTACGAATCCATGAAGTAATACGCTTTCCGACGAATACGGCACAAGGAGAAACGGCATGGCCCTTTTGAAAAACATCCTCAAATTAATAGATAAGATCAGCACGTTTTCCGGTTCCGTGGCGAAGTGGTTTGCCCTTCTCCTTGTGTTCGCCGGGACCTATGAAGCAGTCGCCAGGCACTTCTTCGACGCACCGACGGTCTGGGCGTACGACACGCTTTGTATGGCCGGAGGCACACTCTATATTCTGGGCGCCTCCTATGTATACCTCCACGAGGCCCATACGCGAGTCGACATCTTCTACAACATGCTCTCCGATCGAATGAAGGCGTTTCTGAACGTCGTCTGCTCGATCTTCCTCTTCTTCCCGCTGATGGGAGTCATGTTCTGGCTTGCTCTCACCTGGGCGATCCGGGCATGGAGGATCAACGAGGTCTTCTTCAACAGCTTCTGGTACCCGCCCGCAGGGCCGTACCGGACCATGTTCGCCTTCGGACTTTTCTTTCTGCTTCTGCAGGGAGCGGCGAAGTTCGTCCGGGACTTCTATTTCGTGGTAAGGGGTGAGACTCTTGATTGAACTCAGCGCTGAAGCCGTCACCTATCTCATGCTGGGAGGAGTCTTCGTCCTTGTAATGACAGGATTTCCGATAGCATTCGTCATCGGGAGCGTGGCCTTTTTCACGGGACTGGCCGTATTCGGTCCCACCGTCACCTTCCATATCCTGTACAGCCGCTTTTACGACCTGTCGCTGAACTACCCCTATCTGGCGGTTCCCCTCTTCACCTTCATGGGGGTTATACTCCAGCATTCGGGAGTCACGAAAGATCTCTACCAGTCTCTGTACGAGGCGATGGGACGGCTTCGCGGCGGTCTGGCAGTGGTGACCATCATCTTCGGGACCATCCTGGCCGCGTGTCTCGGCGTCATCGCGGCGTCCGTGACCATTCTGACGCTCATCGCCCTTGCTCCGATGATCACCAGGGGGTACGACAAAGCTCTCGCATCGGGCTCCATCGTAGCTGCGGGAACGCTCGGCATCCTCATTCCGCCCAGCATCATGCTGGTGGTCTATGCTCCGCAGGCGGGGCTTTCCGTCGGCCAGATGTTCATGGGCGCCGTCTTCCCGGGGCTGTTGCTCTCGGGATTCTACATCACCTATGTCGTCATCCGCTGCGCGCTCAATCCGTCCATCGGCCCGGCAATTCCGGCGGACCAGGTTACTCCATTCGACATGAAGAAGCTGCTTCGCTTGCTCAAATCCCTGGTACCTCCGATTCTTCTCATTGTGGCGGTGCTCGGGACCATCTTCGCTGGAATCGCCCCTCCCACGGAAGCCGCCGCCGTCGGCTGCTTTGCCGCCATCCTGCTTTCCATAGCCTACGGCAAGTTCAGCTTCGGACTCATCCGGCAGGCGATGATCGAGACGATGCGCGTCAGCGCCTTCGTCGTCATGATAGCGGCGATGTGCTACGCCTTCGTCGGCATCTTCATGAACGCGGGAGCGGGCGACGTGGTCGCGGAATTCATCCTCTCGGTGCCGGGAGGAAAGTGGATGTCCTTCTTCGTAATCATGGCGATCGTCTTTCTGCTCGGCATGTTCATCGAGTGGATCGGCATCGTCTTCATCGTGGTGCCCATTTTTTCTCCCATCCTGACGACGCTCGGTTTCAATCCGCTCTGGGCCGGCATGATGATCTGCATCAACATGCAGATGGCCTTCCAGACTCCGCCGATGGCCATGTCGATCTTCGTTCTCAAGGGAACTGCGCCGAAGGAACTCGGCGTTTCGATCGGCGACATCATCCGGGGCGTCATCCCGTTCATCCTCATCATCATGTTCGTCCTCCTGCTCTGTGCCATCTTCCCCGGCATCATCACCTGGCTTCCGGAGCTGATGATCGGCAAGGCGTGAGAAAGTTTTTCCCGACTTGAGTTTCTTGGAAAGGAATCGGCCTCTTCCTCATGCGGGAGAGGCCGATTTCGTCCTTTTCCGGTTGTGAGAGACACCGAACAGTTCTCTCGGTGGACTCAATTTCCATCTGCAGTGCCTGCGCGGATCCGTAGTAGGCGTTTCAGCTGCTGGCGGCGTTCATCGAAGTCACTTTGTCTTCTTCTCCGAAACCCGCTCCAGCTCACGAAATGCCAGAGTGCCTTTCAACGTATCGTTCTCCTTCAAATAATCCACAGGCCGCTTTCCGGTCCTGTCGACCGCGTTCACGTCGGCGCCGGCGTTCATCAGCGCGGTGATCACGTCGGGGTGTTCGCCGTACTGGGCGGCCAAGTGCAAAGGCGTACAGCCGTCGTTGTTCTTCGCGTCGACCTGTGCTCCGGCCTTCAGAAGCGCCCCGGTCACCGTCGGGGCGAAATTGCCCGCAGCTGCATAGTGAAGCGCTGTCCAGCCGTCCTTGTCCTTTGTATCGACGTCGGCGCCCCCCTTCAGCAGAGCGATGACGATTTCGGGGTTGGAATTCGCCGTCGCGGCGTAATGAAGGGGCGTGCACCCGTCCTCTTTTTTCGCGTTCACGTCCGCTCCGGCCTTTACCAGGGCGGTTATGATTCTTGGGTCGGAGTTGCCGGTCGCCGCGACGTGGAGCGGGGTCCATCCCTCTTTGTTTCTGGCGCCGGCAGATGCTCCTGCTTTAACGAGAACCGCAACAACGGCCGGATTCGAAGTGCGCATCGCGGCATAAAACAGCGGAGTCGCTCCGTCCCTGTCTCTTGCGTCGACATCGGCGCCTGTCTTCATCAGTGCTGTCAGCACGTCGGGGTTGGAATTGAACTTCGCGGCATAATGGAGCGGAGTTCCGCCGTCTTCCGTCTTCGCGGCGATGTTGCCTCCTTCCTGCACCAGGGCGGTTATCATAACGGGATTCGGGTTGCTCATCGCGGTAAGGACGAGCGGCGTCCAGCCGTCGCTGTCCGCGGCGTTGACGTCTCCTCCCGCCTTCACCAGCGCCCCTATGACGCCGGGAACGGCGCTGTCCCTGGCGGCTACATGCAACGGGGTCCATCCGTACCTGTCCCGCGAGCCGGCGTCGGCTCCCGCCGCCGCAAGCGAAGTGATCACGGCGGGGTTTGAATTGGCCGCCGCCGCAAGATGGAGCGGCGTGGAACCGTTTGCCTGCATCGAATTCACGCCGGCCCCCGCCTTCACGAGGATTTTTATGACTTCGGGATCCCTGTTGTGCTTCGCGGCGTAGTGGAGAGGTGTGTTGCCGTCCTTGTCCTTGATTCCGATATCGGCCCCGTTCCGGATCGCTGCTTCTATCTGCTGACCGGAACCTCTGAGGCACAGAATTAAAAACTCCTTGTGGCTCATCTTCGCCCCGGCGGCCGACTGAAGGCAGACCAGCAGGACAAAGACCGACAGCAACCACGTGATCTTGCGATTCATTGTCAATGCCTCCTTTGCACGGTTTCCGGCATTGTCCCGATATTGTTCCTGCCTCTTCCGCCTCGTCGTTCGCATCAGGGCAGAATGGCGAAGACCCTCGCCGGAAAACCGGAGCCGAAGAACGGCTTGGGAAAGGCGACCACGACGATCGCACCGTACTCCGGGACCTTGTCAAGATTCGCCAGAAGTTCGATCTGGTACTTGTCCTGCGCAAGGATATAGGCCTCGCACGTGTAATCCCCCTTCGAGGTCGACACGCCGGGATCCGTGTCGGTGGGTTCGTGCCCGGAAGCGGTGATCTTGCGCTCTTCGTAGAGATACTTCAGGGCTTCGAGTCCCCATCCTGGATAGTGCGCCGTTCCGCCTTCGTCCTCGTTCCGCATCGCCGCCGCGTCCGGCCAGCGTTTCGACCAGTCGGTCCGCATCGCGACGAAGGCGCCTTCCGGAACGGGGCCGAATTTCTTCTCCCATTCCTTCACATCCTCGACTGTAAGCGCATAGTCCGGATTCGCCGCTGCCTTATCATGGACGTCGATCACGACCAGTGGAAGAAACATCTCCTTCACGTCGATCTGGTCGAGAGTTCGAGTTCCCCGGATGAAGTGCGCGGGGGCGTCGACGTGCGTGCCCCACTGCCCTACGTGGCAGAAGACCTGGGCGAAAAATCCGTGGCCCATAGTGCCGACGCCCTTGTCGTACCAGTAGATCGTCTCGCGCCTCTCCTTAGGAAACCCCGGCCAGTGCGGAATCTCGGTGTCGAAGGTATGCGTCAGGTCGACGAACTCCTTTGCCTTCAGAATCTGGTAGATCTCCATTACGGACGGTTCAGCGGCCGCTCTTTCCGCGCCCGGGAGAAAAGAAAGGAATATTGCGCATACCAGCAGGGTACGAAGAATGGTTCTGCCGGAAAAGGTGTTCCAAAGCCGGTGTGTCATGCTCTTTTCAGCCTCCGTTTCATCATTCGTGCTTGCAAAGAATTCCCCCGAAAACAACAGACTTCTTCGCTTCGAGACGCTGCAAAAAGCCGTATCCGCTGTCCTGACGGGCATCCTCCTCTCCGGTTTCGAGGATCTGTTTTGAATAGATCATATATTCAGGTTACGAAGGTACTGTATCAAAGAAACCGTTCTTTTGCAACGCGGAATCCATTTCCCGTGTGAATCCATTTCCCGTATGACTCGATGCCCCGGCAATCAAAAAAAGGCAATCCCGGAGAGGCCGGAATTGCCCTTTACGTTTTTTCTCTTGCCCGTCCCCGTTTCAGGAGCGGGGCGGATACTCGACGCTCCCCGATAGAGCGGCCATTCGCTCCAGAGGCGTATCGGGAAAGGGGAAGAGACCATCCTCCCGCCACTGCCGCACTTCCTTTTCAGCCTCGGCGCCCTTTTCCCTGTCCAGTCCGCCGTCCTTGGCGATGTAGGCCGTGGTGGAGGGGAAAGCGAAGCCGGAGCCGGACCTCTCGACGATCCCGCCGACGCGGAAGAGGATGTCCTCTTGGATCGCCAGCAGCTCGGACCACTTCTTCGTCTTGACGTAGGCGAAGATAAGCACGTCGAGCGAGGACGTCTCGAACCCCTCGAACCGGGCGAAGGGCGCCGGGTCCGCGTAGATCTTGGGGTGGGCGTGGAGCACGTCCCGTATCGAGGCGAGAATCCAGCGGAGCTGGTCCCGTGTTGTCTCGTAGCGGAGGTTGATCGTCTTCTGCATCAGCGCCCTGCTCCGCCGGGTGACGTTCGTGATCTGCATCTTGGCGAGCTGCGAATTGGGAATCGAGATGATGGTCTGGTCGAGCGCCTCGATCTTCGTGGTGCGAAGGTCGATTGAGAGCACGGTTCCGGCCTTGTCGCCGAAGCGGCAGAATTCGCCCACCGAAACCGATCGGTCGGTGAAGAGGATGATGCCTCCGATGATGTTCTCGATGGTCGGCTGGGCGGCGAGGGAGACGGCCAGGCCCGCGACTCCGAATCCGGTGAGGATGCTCGTGAGGGAAAAGCCGAGCTTGGACGCCCCGAACATAATGATGCCCGATGCTGTGAGGACGCCGGCGAGGCGGCTTATCGTCCGGATGAAGCTGGCGCCGACGCTGCCGGGTTCTATGCCGGGGGAGAGGATGATCATCTCGGCGACCAGCTCCGCCGTGCGGATGCTGAGCCACGTCCAGCCCATCACCTGCACTCCGATGTAAAGATGGCTCAGCGAGAGGTAGAGATCGCCCGTGATGTTGAGCACTCCCTCTATCAGGAAGCCCATGAAGAAGGTCCCGAGAGCGAGGGTGACAGGAGGAATGATCTTCAGGACCTGGCCCGTGAAAGGACCTGCGCTCCCGGACAGTCTTCTGCAGAGGCTCCAGGTCATCACAAGAAAGGACGCGAAGAGCAGGTGCGAGACCACGAGCGCGATCCACTGCCAAAGCGCCTGCTCATGGACGAGCGGTGTTGCCCAGGCCGGAATATGCTGTGCCCACTTCGGGGGGAAGAAAGCGCCCGGAGTGACGACGTACTCCGAGTAGGCGTTTTCGGTCGCTCCGGGCAGGTAGGGGAGATGCCGCACCCGCCGGTAGGAGCGTTCCAGTTCGGCGACGGATTCCGGCTCGACAATCCAGCTTCCCTCGTCCTCACCCGAGGAGACACGGTACAGGCGTATCTCGGTCTTCGGGATGGTCCACCGGACGAGCCTCTGCTCGCCGGCCTCGGCTGCTCCCGGAATCAGGTCGAATCTCGGAATGCCCACCCGGTCCAGAATCTCCTTCAGCAGAAGGATGCTTTCGCGGGCCTCCTGAAGCCGGACGGCCTGCGGAATTTGAGAAAAGTCAAGACAGTGCATCGCGCGCTCGAAGTTGTAGAGAGCGCGTCCGGCCTCTTCGAGCGCTTCCGGAGGGTGATGGAGGAAACCGGGAGCCGCCGCGGAGAGCTCAAGGGCCTTCTTCAAGCGCTGATGGCCGGAATTCATGTGCGTCATAAACGATTCCATCGTGGCGCGGGGCGACGTCCTGTCCGCGGGAGAGAGCACGCGCTCCGCGCTGATGTGTGCCATGTGCGACCAGTCCAGGCGCAGTCGGGATGCCGGGCCCGATGCGCCGAGCATGAAGAGCGCCCCGGAAAGAAATATGAAAAGGAGAGCGGCGGCGGTGCGAAGAACGATTCGGCTCCATGATTTCATGCGATGATCAGCCTCTTTCGGATATAAAGTGTGTTTCGTTTTTTCGGTCGCTTCGCCGAGCCGCAAAAAATGCTCCGGTAATTTTCCGTTTTGGACTGCGTTGAAGAGCTTGTTGCGGCATTGCTTCGGGTCGCGGCAAGCACGGGAACATCCCGGGAAGAGTTCCGGGATGTTCCCTGAAAAGATTGCTTCTACGTTCTCGGCGGGTACTCGATGCTCCCCGATAGAGCGGCCATTCGCTCCAGAGGCGTGTCGGGGAAGGGGTAGAGATCGTCGTCCCGCCACTGCCGCACTTCCTTTTCAGCCTCGGCGCCCTTTTCCCTGTCCAGACCTCCGTCCTTGGCGATGTAGGCCGTGGTGGAGGGGAAGGCGAAGCCGGAGCCGGATCGCTCGACGATCTCGCCGACGCGAAAGAGGATATCCTCCTGGATCGCCAGCAGCTCGGACCACTTCTTCGTCTTGACGTAGGCGAAGATCAGCACATCGAGCGAGGACTCCCCGAACCCCTCGAACCGGGCGAAGGGCGCCGGGTCCGCGTAGATCTTGGGGTGGGCGTGGAGCACGTCCCGTATCGAGGCGAGAATCCAGCGGAGCTGGTCCCGCGTCGTCTCGTAGCGGAGGTTGATCGTCTTCTGCATCAGAGCCTTGCTCCGCCGGGTGACGTTCGTGATCTGCATCTGCGAGAACTCCGCGTTCGGAATATAGATGATGGTCTGATCGAGCGCTTCGATCTTCGTGGTGCGGAGCCCGATGTGAAGGATCGTCCCGGCGTTGCCGCCGAAGCGGCAGAACTCCCCGACCTTCACGGAGCGGTCCGTGAAGAGGATGAGCCCGCCGATGATGTTCTCCATGGTCGGGCGGGCGGCGAGGGAGACCGCCAAGCTCGCGACTCCGAATCCCGTAATGAGGGTGACGAGCGGAACGCCCAGTTCGGAGGCCCCGTACATCAGGACGCCGATCGCCGCGGCGATGCTGACGAGACGGCTCAATGTCCTGACAAGGCTTGCATCGACGCTTCCGGGCTCGATTCGCGGCGAGAGGATGATCAGCTCGGAGAGCACCTCGCCCATGCGGACCACGACCCATGTCCATCCGATCCACAAGACCGCCGTGAGGATGTTGACCAGGAGAAGGTAGAGAGTGCCGGTGATGTTGATCTGATCTTCGATGAGGCCTGTCAGCAGAATCGAACCCAGGGCCAGCGCGAAGGGGGTCAGCGTCTTCAGCCCCTGCCGGATGACCGCCGCCCTTCCCTCGGATAGCCTGCGGCACAGCCGCCACACAGCCATGAGGGACATGGCGAAAAGAAGGAGCGAAAGAAGAAGAATGCCCCACTGCCACAGCGCCTGTCCGTAGATGCGCGGTGTTGCCCATGCGGGGATGCGCTGCGCCCACTTCGGCGGAAAGAATGCTCCCGGGGAAGCGATATAGTCGTTGTATGCGTTTTCCGTAGCCCCGGGCAGGTAGGGGAGGTGCCTCACCCTGCGATAGGTGCGCGCAAGCTCGGCGACGGAGGCCGGCGTGACGAGCCATCTTCCCTCGTCGACGCCCGACTCGACCCGATGCAGGCGAATCTCGGTCTTCGGGATGGTCCAGCGGACCAGTCCCTGTTCGGCGACCTCCTGGGATCCCGGTATCTGGTCGTACCTCGGAATGCCGACCCGGTCGAGAATCTCCTTCAGCCGGAGGATATTCTCACGCGCCTCCTGGAGACGGACGACCCGGGGGATTCCGGAGAGGTCAAGCACGTGCATGGCGCGTTCGAAGTTGTAAAGGGCGCGCCCCGCCTCTTCGAGCGCTTCCGGCGGATGGTGGAAAAAACCGGGGGCCTCCGCGGAGATCTGCTTGGCGCTTTGAAGACGTTCGTGTCCCGCCTTCATGTGATTCATGAAAGACTCCATAGCCGCGCGCGGCGACGACCTGTCGGCGGGCGAGAGCACTCTTTCCGCACTGATGTTCGCCATGTCCGCCCAGTTCAGGCGGACGCGGGACGAGCTTCCGGTGGAGGCCGCGAGCATGAAGACCGCCCCCGAAACGAGGACGAGCAGCACTGCGACAAAAACAAAAAGGAGAATTCGGCGTATTGATTTCATCTAATGATCAACTTCCTTTCAAAGTGGATTGCAGGATGAAGAGCGCTTGGCATCGCGCTGTCCGCTGTCGGGGAAAAGAATTGCAGATAAAAAGAAGCGGTTTTTTATAACGGATTCAAGTATATTCATATATCCTAACAAGAAAAAACCTTGATTGCAACCCCTTCGGAATGCCCCAAATCCGCAGGCAGAGGGAGCGTCGCCGCTGTTCGACGAAACCGGTGTCATTCTTTCCCCGGCAACCGCCGAAATCGAGGCTCGTCTCTTTGCTCTCGCTACCTCTGGCTATATAATGTCGGACGGGGTAATGAAACGGTTGCGCCTCCGAAAGCGACTTCTTGAAGGCAGGGCCTTTCGTTCGCCCTCCGCTTCGTTCAGAATGCGGATTCTTCGCGTCGGAGAGGAGAGAGCATGAAAAAACAACTGCGTTACTTTCTGAAGGACTCCGTGCGCAAAACGGTCGATTTTTCGCAGACGGAGCAGAACCTCGGCTACCCGCCTCCTCCTGTTCAAAAGCCGTATCCGGAAGGGACCGGGCTTCTTTCGCTGCCCCTGCCTGACGAGTGGACTTCGATCCGCTCCGTCGCTCTTCGTGACGCGATCGGACGCCGCTGTTCGCACCGGAAGTACGCGCGCCTCCCCCTGCTTCTTGACGAACTCGCCTTTCTGCTCTGGGCGACGCAGGGGTTTCGGGAGGATCCGGACCCCGTGCGCGCCTACCGAACCGTTCCCTCGGCAGGCTGCCGCCATCCCTTCGAAACCTACCTCGCGATCTTCCGCGTGGAGGGGCTCGAAAAAGGGATCTACCGGTATCTTCCGCTGGAACATGCCCTGCTTCCGATGGGATGCCCGCCGGATCTCGAGGACCGGACGATCCGCGCGGCGCTCGGTCAGCCGTTCGCCGGAAGAAGCGCCGTGACGTTTCTCTGGACGGCTCTTCCCGAACGCACGGAGTGGCGCTACTCGGAGGCCTCGGTGAAGGTGATCGCCCTCGACGCCGGGCACGTCTGCCAGAACCTCTATCTCGCCTGCGAAGCGGTCGGGGCGGGAACGTGCGCCGTCGCGGCCTACGACCAGGAGCGCGCCGACGAACTCATAGGCGTCGACGGGGAGGACGAATTCGTGCTCTACATGGCTCCGGTCGGGAAGATTTGAATGTTTTTACATTTTCGTGACATCCCGGTGACGGGACGCTGACATCTCCTCTCTTCTTCCGCGGTATCCTTCGGGCCAGGAGGTGGTCGATATGTTTCGTACGATGAAGTGCATCATGTTGGGAATAGCGTTTGTGTGCCTTGGAGCTCTTGCTCCGGCCGGACCCGCTTTTTCGGATTCGACGGACCGCGTGGTCTTCGAGGTCGGGGCGGACACTCCGGTGGTCGGGAGCGGTGCGGTACGCAGGGTGATCGTCCGGGTACTCGTCCGTCCGGAGCGGCGGAGCGAGTATGTCCGCGCGCCGCTCGCGGTTGCGCTGGTGCTCGACAAGTCGGGGTCCATGGCCTCCGACGGAAAGATGGAGAACGCGAAACGCGGAGCGCTGGAAGCCCTGAAGATGCTGGACCCAGATGATGTGGCGGCGATCGTGATCTATGATGATCGCGCCTCGGTGCTGGTGAAGGCTCGCCCGGTTGGGAGAGGGGCGGAAGAACCGGTGTTTCTGCGCGCAGTTTCACGCCTTCGTCCGGGCGGCATGACGGCGCTCTACGACGGAGTGGTCGCCGGAGCAAGGCAGCTCGCTCCCTTCGTCGCCGAGGGGTATATACCCAGGATCGTCCTCCTGTCGGACGGTATCGCCAACATCGGTCCGTCCACGACCGAAGAGCTTGCGAGGCTCGGGCGCGACCTGGCCCGTCGGGAGATGACCATCACGACGATAGGGCTCGGCCTCGACTATCACGAGGACCTGATGACCGCGCTCGCGTCGGAGAGCGGCGGCAACGCGTACTTCGCCCGTACTTCTCGGATGCTTCCCGAGATATTCTCCCGAGACATGGAGGACGCCGTCACGCTGACCGCGCGAAAGGTCCGCTTCCTGCTCCGGGGCCTCGACGGGGCGCGCCCGGTGCGGATCATCGGGCGTTCCGGAAGACTGTCGGGGAATTCGCTCGAAGTATCCATAGACAATTTGTACGGCACGGAGAAGTATGCTCTCATCGAGTTGGAGATTCCGGAGGGAGAACCGGGGGCGTTGCTTGAGGCAGCGGAAATCGTTCTCGAATATACCGATCCTGTCTCGGGAGAGATTGTCAGGCAGAAGGCCCCGCTGCAGATTTCCTTCACGGGCGAGGAGTCCGAGGTTGAAAAGAACCGCCGCCCCGAGATCGTCTCCCAGGCGGCGATCGCCCGGAACGCGGAGATCCGGGAAGAGGCCGTCCGGCTGGCCGACGAGGGAAAGGCGCGCGAGGCCGCGCAGATGCTCGGACAGCGCACCAAGGAGCTTCGGATGCTCGCTCCCGCTGCTGGAGCTGCGGCTCCCGCGATGGAGAAGGAGTCCGGTTACTTCGAGGATCTCGCGGAGAGCCTGCTCTCGACGGGATCGCTCTCGAACACGGAGCGCAAGGAGGTCCTCAACGAGGCGTACATGCAGAAGACGCAGCAGGCTCCCGTTAAGAAGGGGAGCGACGATACCGGTTCGAAGGATCAGGATGAAGACGGTTCCGAAGAAGAGCAAGCGGATGACGAGGAGGAAGAAGACGATCAGTAGGTGCCGTGAAATCCCGGCGCTGATCCTGATTCCGGTGGAATGACGGCTTTAAGGTTCGTCGACGAGGGAGTCAACATCCAGTAAGGCCGGGGACGTGCTGTTCCCGGCCTTCCGGCGAAAGGAGGGAGTGCCCGCAATGGCCGAAAAAAGGAAGACTGCGCTCGCGAAGCTGCCGACGCCCCTGCCGCTCGTCCTGCTCTTTTTCCTCGCGGTGCTCCTGCCGAGCGTCGCGCTGAGCATGCTCGCCCTGCGCGCGGCGGACAGGGAAGCGCTCCACGTCGAACGCGGCCTCGAAGGGGCGTTGCTCTCCGAGATCAACTTCGCCGCAAACCGCGTTTCCGACCTCCTGAAGACGATCGAGTACGAACTGGAAGGAGAGGCCTCCGAAATTCCCTCCGCTCTGTCCGGGCTCCGGCGGTGGAGAGGGAGGAACCCTCTCGCGGCCCTTCCGTTTCTTCTCGTGAACGGACGCGTCTTCCTGCCGGAGGCGGCCTCTCCGGCGAAGGAAACCTTTCGCGCCGCCTTCTCCTCCTTTCTCGAAGGACGGTCGGAACTCCCGGTCTTCGACCATATCGCCGGAGTCTACCGCAGGGAGCTGAACGAGCTTCACTATGAATCCCCGACCACGCTTCCGCCCGCTCCGGAGCGGGACGAACGCGCCGGGGTTTCCGGCGCCGGAAAGAGACGGATCTCCCTTGAGGACGAGTCCGAGGAAGCGTTCTCCGTTGCGGAGGCGCCTCCGGAGATTTCCGCACCGGCGGCTCCCCTTCCGGCGCCGTCCCTCGGGACGGTTGCGCCGAAAATGTCCGCCCCCGGGGGAATGGAGCGGCAGATGGCCGAAAGCCGTATCGCGGCCGATTCCGCGTTGCGGGAACAGGTCTTCAGAAAGGCGGAGGAAGAGGGGTTCGAGCTGCTTCAGCGGAACGTGGCGCCCCTGGCACGGGCTCCGTCCGTTCCCGAAGCCGAGGAGCCGTCGAAGACCGTGGCGAGGGGAAAACGGTTCGACGAGGTGTACGCAGGATCCTTGGGAGGACTGCTTCCCCGTCTTTCGGACGGAGGGCTCGATCTGCTCTTCTGGAGTTCCCGTTCCGATGGAACGGTGGCCGGCTTTCTTCTCGACAGGTCGGTCCTGAGGGACCGCATCGCCGGCGTCCTCCCCGAACTTCTCAACGACGCCCGCATTCTCACGGTGCTGGACGACCGGGGCGAACCGCTGCTCGTCCCCGCGGTTCCATCTCCGCCGGACTGGAGGAGGCCGTTCGTGGCGCGGGAAATCACGCCGCTCCTTCCGCGATGGGAGATCGGGGCGTGGCTTTCAGACCCGTCGAGCGCGGCTTCCCGCGCCCGGTCCGCCACTCGGGCCGTCTGGATTCTCGTGGCGTTGCTCTTTTTCGTCATCGTCCTCGGTGGCGCGGCCATTCTCCGGATGCTCTCCTCGGAGATGCGCCTCGCCCGTCAAAAGACAACGTACGTGGCGAACGTCTCCCACGAGCTGAAAACCCCCCTTACCTCCATCCGCCTCTTCGCCGAGATGCTCCTCTCCGGACGCCAGCAGAACGAGGAGCGGCGCAGGGAGTATCTGCGCACCATGGTCTCCGAGGCGGAGCGTCTCTCGAGGCTGGTGGACAACGTGCTCACGTTCTCGCGCAGGGGCTCCGGCAGGGAAGCGATCGTCCTGGAAGCGCTGGACCTCGCCACGCTTGCGAAGGAGACCCTTTCCCAGCTCGAGCCGCATCTCTCGAGGAACGGCTTTAGAAGCGGATTTGCTGCTGACGGCCCGCTTCCGGTGCGCGGCAACTGCGAGGCGCTCCGCCAGGTGCTGATGAACCTGCTGTCGAACGCCGAGAAATACTCGGAAGCCGTGCGCGAGATCGAAGTCCGCTGCCGGCGGAGAAAGAATTCCGCGATCGTGGAGATCGCGGACCGGGGGCCGGGAATTCCGTCCTTCCAGGCGGAAAAAATCTTCCAGGAGTTCTTCCGGGGGGACGATTCCCTCACGGCCTCAAGGAGCGGGGCGGGGCTCGGGCTCTCGATCGCGCGCGATCTCGCGCGTCGCCATGGAGGCGATGTGACCTACGCTCCGCGGGAGGGCGGCGGAAGCGTCTTTTCGCTGACGCTCCCCCTTTCCGGTTCATCGCAGCCGATACGAGGAGGAGAAGAATGAACGAACGAATTCTGGTGGCGGAGGATGACGCCGCCATTCTGACAGGAGTGGCGGACCTGCTCGAGAGCGAGGGGTACACGGTGGAGACCGTGCGCGATGGTCTTGCGGCGCTGGAGCTCTTTCACTCCGCCCGTCCGGATCTGGTGCTGCTTGATGTCATGATGCCCCGGATGAACGGATACGATGTCTGCCGGGCAATCCGGCGGGAGGACGGTCTGACACCCGTCCTGATGCTCACCGCCAAGGGGCGCGAGATCGACAAGGTGGTCGGGCTCGAACTCGGCGCGGACGACTACATCGTCAAACCGTTCGGCATGGCGGAGCTGCTGGCGCGAGTGCGTTCCGCACTCCGCCGGGGGGCGCTTTCGAAACGCGAACCTCCGGAAGATTCGGACACGGATCCGGCTTACGCCTTCGGCGATGTCGCGGTTGACTTCGGAAGCATGACGGGAAGGAAGGGGAAGATCCCCTTTTCGCTTACGCCGAAGGAGGTCGCGCTGCTGCGCTTTCTGATGGAGCGGGAAGGGAAGGTCGTTTCAAGGAACATGCTGCTGGACGAGGTTTGGGGGATCGAATGCGACGTGACCACCCGGACCGTGGACCAGCACGTGGTGCGCCTCCGCCAGAAGATCGAGGACGACCCCGCGAAACCGCGCTTCCTGCTCACCGTTCACGGGGCGGGGTACCGCTTTTCGAGGAACGGCTAGCGATCCGGACGCTGTGGCTCGCCGAGTTCCGCTATGGAGTTTTTCAGCAGCTGCTTGCCGTGAATCACAGCGAGAAGCGTTACATGGGCGGGATCAACGCGATAAACCAGCCGATAGCTGAAAATCAGATGTTCGCGTATCGACCGGTCACCGATTTCCGGCACGGTTCGTCCGCTGAATGGAAATTCGGCGATATTTTTCGCGGCGGCCATAATCCTGGACACGACAGAGCAGGCATACGACGACGAATCTCTTGCGATATATTCCGCTATTGCCTCGACGTCCTCCACC
>Ga0334888_1001015_pt1 | contig 39791 bp, 36 predicted proteins | sample GraSluR1_MG_FD_207227 | JGI IMG/M metagenome (GOLD analysis project Ga0334888, IMG submission 207227) | Sludge microbial communities from methane-producing bioreactor in Wageningen University, Netherlands - Granular Sludge_3_08-R1 | ecosystem: Engineered > Bioreactor > Anaerobic > Unclassified ...
GCCGTAAGCAAGAAGTAAACTTCTTCCACTATCTTAATGGAATGTTTTCATCGCGGGATGATATCCCGAAGCTGGCCAATTTAATTTACAACACGGGATGATATAATATTTTATTGAGCTTGTTCGAAATGAGAATAATCTTCATTTTCTCCACCTTCATTTTCATATAATGTAAGGATATCATCCCAAAGGACTTCCCAATTATCTGTGTTCCATGAATAAGGCCGTTGAAACATTGGAATACTGTACTGCTTACCGCCCTGCAATAAACCTCGAAGGTTGTCCTCAGCAGCTTTCATTTTAGTCTTGCCTCTAACTTTCAAATTAGATAGTTGGATTTAAAAGTGTTTCTATTGGTCACCGATTAAGGGAGTAATCGATGTGGTAAGTCATCTTGATAGCAAGTTAGGTCAAATTGGTAATTTCAATCTGTTAGGTGACAAGGTTGTATTTACTGTTGTGGAAACGTATTATTACTATTATTATAAATTCAATCTGAAGCCAAAAACCGATAGCAATAAAATATATCTCATAGCCCGGCAAGGATTCGAACCTTGGTGACGAGGTCCAGGGCCTCGTATGATTGACCGCTACATCACCGGGCTTCAGCACGCCAGATTTCGCTTTTCATGTATTAACCTGTCGATCCGGCCGCCGCCACCCCCGGCACCTCATCTGTAGTCGAGAAGGACGATCAGGGGCCCATCTCCCTCTCCTGCAAGCCTCTCCTTCGAGACCTCGAAGGTGGTGGCCGGCCTCTCGACCTTCTGGCCCGAGAGGAACCGGTCGGGTGGGTCGACCTTGAAGGTGAGGGCAGGGGTCATGAAGTGCATCGGGATGACGACCTTCGGCTTTATCTGGCCGACGACCTCCTTGGCGCCTCCGGCGTCGATGGTGTAGACCCCGCCGACGGGTATCATGAGGACGTCTACCTCTCCGAGGGCGGCGGCGTCTTCTTCGCTGAGGAGGTGGCCGAGGTCGCCGAGGTGGCAGATCCTGACGCCGTCCATCTCGAAGCAGAATATGGTGTTATCGCCCCGGAGCTCTCCCTTCTCCTCGTCGTGATACGTCTGGACGCCTTCGAACCTGATCCCGGCGGCCACCTTCTCTCCCGGCCCCTTCACCACCGCCGGTTGGCCCTGAAGGGCTTCGACATTGTTGTGGTCGTGGTGGTCGTGGCTGACGGTGACGGCGTCGGCCCTGATCCTCGGGAGGGGGTAGCCGACGGCCTCGTCGAAGGGGTCTGTTACTACGACCTTCCCCGAACCGTCCTCGATCCTGAAGCAGGAGTGCCCCAGCCATCTTATCTTCAAAATGATCACCGAAGATGATTATTGATCTGATAGGATAATAATTATTCGACTCGATCACTCGATTCCGTAACTCGACTCGATCACTCGACCCGGGCGTCGATGACGGCGTGGAGCATCCCCGGCGAGTACTTCTTCACCCTTGCGCGCCTCTCGATCTGCACCGACCTTCCCGCCCGCTCCGCCGCCTCCGTCAGGTCCTCTTCGAGCTTTTCGGGATAGAGCTGCTCGGGGACGGTCTGGTGGTAGTGGAGGACTCCACCGGTCCGGAGGGCGGCGATCCCTGCGTCGAGGTAGCGGTCCGTCGTCCCGACGTAACCCATCACGGCCCGGTCGGCGACGCCCTCGGGGGTGGCAACGGCGCAGTCGCCCTGGATCGGGACGACGATTCCATCGACGCCGTTGAGCCGCACGTTCTCGGTGAGGTAGCCGAAGGCGACCGGATTGATCTCGATGGCGACGATCTTCTTGGGGCGGGAGTGGACCGCCATGGGAAGGGTGAAATAGCCGATCCCGGCGAACATGTCGACGACGGTCTCGCCTCTGCCGAGGCGGCCCATCCTCATCCTCTCCCGCATGTTCCCCGGCGAGAACATCGTCTTCATGGGGTCGAGCTTGAAGGCAACCCCGTCCTCCCGGTGGACCGTCTCGGTGGCGGGGTCGCCTGCAATGAGCTCTCGGTCCGGCTCCCGGAAGGGACCGGCTACCCCCCGGTCCAGGAGGACTGAGGAGCAGCGGGGGTAGATCGCCAGGAGAGCGTCGCCGATCCTCCCCTTGAGGTGATGGATCCGGGGGTCGATCTTGACGGCGATCACCCTCCCCAGGATCGACCATCCCCGGGGGAGGAGGTTCCTCTCTTCGGCGCAGATGTCCTCGTCGAAGAAGGCGGCGAGGTCTGGAATGGTCTCGTAAAACTCGGGGGCGTCCTGGAGGACTACCACCATCCCCGGCGGGGCGGAGGTCACGGGTATCTCTACCATCTCGCCCTTTGAGACGGTCTTACGTCTGGGGTCCAGGAGGCCCAGTCGGCGGGCCCGCTGTAGCGTTCTCTGGGCCTCTCTCCTCGGTACCGGGACCGCCAGATGCTCTCTTGGCATTGTAGATCTGATCGAACTCCAGGGGGTCTGCGGTGGTGTTGGACCAGAGGTTTATGGTGCTGTTGGTCCTGCTGACCCTGTAGTCTTTGTCGTAGACGAGGACCGACGACTCGTAACCTTCGGGTATCGCCAGGTTGAAGGTGACGGGGACGAGGATGTACTCGTCGGTGAGGGCGACCGAGACGCTGGCGTTGTTGCTGGAGACGAGCTGGATGACGGTGTTGTTGGTGTAATATATCGTTACTATCCCGCCGGTGGCGCTGATGCTCTTGTCCACGTCCGGGGGGAGGACGAGCTCCACTTTGCTCTCCAGCCCCTTGGGGTTTGTTATGTCCAGGTTGAGATAGGAGTTGCCGGAGGCGTTTGTCAGGTAGGCGGAATAGCTGACGAAATCCGACGGCGGAGGCGGGATCGCCGGAGGCTCCGGCGCCTCGGAAGGCCATAAGTAAAAGCCTGCGACGATGAGGAGGAGGCCGATGCCGGCGATGACGAGGGCCTTCTTATCCCTCCACCATCCACCAGACCCCTTCTCCGGCCTCTTCGGCGGTGTACTAGGCTGAAAGGCCGGAGGAGGGGTCTTATCTGACGGAGGCACCCTCTCCACCCCGGAGGCTTGCGGGCCGAAGATCTCCTCCGGTTTTTCCATCTCGACGAAGGCGACGGGCTCGGTCTCATCCTCTGCCGCTTCGGAGGTCTCCTCCGTGGGGATTTCGGCTCCCATCGCCCCTTTGGCCTTCTTCTCCTCCGGCTCGAGGGGGGGCTCCTCAGGGGGCGCCACCGGCTGGGGCCTCGCCTCTTCTTTTGCCCCTGCCTCCTCCGCGCCGGGAGGCCTTCTCTCGTCTTCAGCATCGTACGCCTCTTCTTCGCCCCGGAGTTCACCTCCCACTTCGGCCGAAGGCGCCGTGGGGCGGCCCGGCTCCTGCCGCCCCCCCACGTCGGATCCCGCCGGGGGTGCGGGGGGCTCTCCTTCCACCAACCCCTCCGACCCCCCCTTCAGATCGTACTCTTCGTCCTCCGTCTCGTCTCCTTCGGGGCCCGGCTCCTCGGTCCGCGGACCTGCCGAGGGCTTATCCCTCTTGGGCAAGACGACCTCGCCGTTCTCCAGGTCTAAAATGAGGTCGGTATAGGTCCCCGTCTCGTCGACGAACCGTCTGGCCTTGGGTATGAGATAGGATATCCCGGAGATCTTCACCTCCTCGAAGAAACCGGTGGACCTCATCAGCCGGTCCTTGTAGGCGTATATGGCGCCGCTATCCATCCTCGACTCGATCTCGCTGAGGCTCGGGAAGCGGTCCTCCTCCGCCGCGACCTCTCTTGTGGCCCTGGCATAAGCCTCGAAGAATACCCGGCTCATCCTGTTGAGGCGGTTGGTATACCGTCGGTCGAAGAGGAAGGAGAAGCTTTCGCCGCTCACCGTCTCCCTCTCCGCCGCTACCTCGCGCCAGACCGAGTACGAAACGTCCATCGGTGGTAGAAAAGTCTTCGCCATGATAAGTATTTTTGTATCCCCTCTCCACCAGGACGAGGACGAAAAGGGGGTGCGGAGGTCTCACGTAGCTCTTATATGAAAGCTACCTTTAAATTCCGGAGGGGCCCTAGTTCGGTTCGATGAAGACGGTTCCTTTGGTGCCGGTCCTCTTGGTCTTTCTGGTGGTGGGGATCCACGTAGAGCAGGGGCTTGACCGCTACCATGTGGGTGTGGGGGAAGATGTATTGGTGACGCTCCGCCTCGGCAACACCGGGGAGTCTGCCCTGGACGTCAGCGTAGTTCCGGGGGTCCCCGATGGTCTTCTGGTCCTCGATCCGGGGGTCAGGACCGTGAATATACCGCCGGGAAATTCGGCGTCCGTCGACTATCCGGTTAGGGGCGAGAGCCCGGGCCAGTACGCAATATCATCCCAGGTGATCTACACCGACGAAGAGGGTCGATCCCGCCACATCAGGTGCGGTGACAGGAACGGCAGGCTTCTGACGGTGGTCTAGACGGCCGTCTCCTCCAGAAGCTCCGACCTTGTGAAGATCGACTCGAGGCGGTATCCGACGTCGGCTAGCCGTTCGCTTCCGCCCTCCTCCCGGTCGAGGATGGCGATCGCCTGGATCGGCTCGTAGCCCTCTCCCTTCAGCCTCTCGATGGACTTTATGAGGGACGACCCCGTGGTGACGACGTCGTCGACGACCGCCACCTTCGACCCCTGGGGGAGGGTCGGCCCTTCTACGAACTTTCCGGTACCGTGCCCCTTGGCCTCCTTTCTTATGATCAGCGCCGGAAGGTCCCTCCCCCCGAGGTGGCCGACGACGGATACGGCCGCAACTATGGGGTCTGCTCCCAGGGTCATCCCGGCGACGGCCGCCGCCTCAGGGTCTATCATATCGAGGATCAGCCTCCCCGTCAGGTACGCCCCCTCCGGATGGAGGACGACCTCTCGGGCGTCGACGTAGTAGTCGCTCACCTTCCCCGAGGAGAGGGTGATCTTCCCCCTCCGAAGAGCCCTCGTCCTCAACAGCTCCAAAAGCCTCTCTCTCTCGTCCATGACCCGGACGATGGGGGCGGGGGATATAACCGTTTTCAGCGCCCCCTTCCCGTCATCTTCGCCTGGATAGCCCTCACCCGCTGCAGCCTTCCCAGGTCGGTTCCGTCCAGGAGGTAGACCCTCCCCTCATCGAGGCGAACGATCCTGGGGAGGGGTCCCCTCTCCTCCCGAAAGGCGGCGTCGAGGGGGTAGCCTCCGCATAGGGGGTTATAGGCGGGGACTATCGTCACCTCGGGGCCTGAGATCTTTCGGCCGTACTCCTCCGAGAGCCCCTCCGGCGAGAGGGGGGCCCTCACCCAGGCCCTCTCGGGGGGGCCGGAGCCGATCCGGTCGGCGAGCCTCACCGCCGGATGGAGGTGGGACGCCACCAGGATCTCGGCCTCGAAGACCGAGGAGTCTGGCCAGGTATGGCCGTGGAAGTATCCGGCCCCATCGATGACGACCCCTGTGGCAGGATGGATTTCCACCTCCGGCGGAGCGAGGTGGGATATGCCTACGTCGTGGTTTCCGAGGACGATCTCAACTTTTGCGGCGCGAGAAAGGGACTTGAGAAATGCGGGGACCTCGCTCTTCTCCTGAAGCGAATTCCAGGGCAGGTTGTGCTTGACGTCCCCCAGGAGGAGGAGCCGGTCGGGGGAGACCTCTTCGAGCCGGGCAGCGAGCCCCTCCATCATCTTGCCGCTCTGGCTGGGGACGCTGGCGCCGCCGAGCCAGAGTTGGTGCTCGATCCCTATGTGGAGGTCGGCTGCCACCAGCACCCTCTCGCCCCCCTCCACCAGGAGGAGAGGCTCGCCGGGGATCGGCCTTGCAATCGTCATCGGAAGGGGTTATGCCTCAAGGGATTATATCACCATCTCATCCAGGGCTCTTTCCAGCTCAGCGAGGAGACACGGAACGTCCTTGACCACCGCCCGGCAGGAGAGCTCGATCATCAGGTTGACGATGGACTCGGACGCCTCCCCCGCCTTCCTGATGTCTGTCCTGATTCCGATCGCCCTCCTTCCGAAGAGGGCGCAGTGATACCCCACCTCCCAGGCGGTCCCGTCGTCGACCTGGGCTCCGTCGAGGATCGCCACCATCAGGGCAGACCTCCTCAGGGCCGAAAGGTTCGCGTGGAATATCTCCTCCGTCGTCCCTGAGGCGGTCTCGAAGGGCCAGACGACCTCGACCCTGTCGCCCAGGCCTCTCTCAATCTCCTCCTTGAGGAACCGCCCCCCCTCGATCTCGGACCTGGAGAAGAGGGGGCCCGCGAGGTATACGGATATCTTCTCGACCATATTTTTTCCTCTCCCCTCTTCACCTAGACCCCGTCCGATCTAGTCGGCGGAGGTGGCGATGAGCCTCTCTTTTACGAACTCCGAGTCGAGGCTCGCCAGGAACCACCCCGCCTTTGGCCCCTGCTTCTGCCCCAGGAAGGCGACGTAGACCGCCTCGAAGAGCTTCTTTGGATCCAGGCCCCTCTCCTCGGCGACGGCGTAGACCTCGTTGTGTATCTCCTCGCCGCCCTTCCCCCCGAGCCTCTCCGCTAGGAGGCCCAGGGCTGCCCTCACCTCAGGATCGAGGTCCTTGGCCTTTGAAGGGAGCGTCTCCTGGAGGACGAACTTGACGAAGGGGGGTGCGTATCGGTCGAGCCATGCCCTGACGTTGGCGGCCCGGGAGAGGATCCTTTCGCGGTCGGTGGTGTCGTAGCCGCTCCGGTTCAGGACGACGAAGAGCTGGTCGGGGTCGCCTCCGGCGATCTGGACCGCCGTCACCATGTGCCGGTAGGGGATGGGGGCCGTCTCCTCTCCCCTGATCCGGGATAGCTCCAGGCCCCTCTCCTCTCCCGCCTGCCGGTCGTACTCCTCGATGAGGGCGAGGAGGGGTAGGCCCGGATCGAACTCGATGTGCTTCTCCGGTTTCGTCCTGATGATGAGGTAGCGGAGGACCTCCGGCGGGACGACGTCCAGCATATCCCTTATCGTCACGACGATCCCGGTGGAGGAGTGCATCGCACCCTTCCCCTTCAGGTGGATCCACTCGTAGACGACCGGGTAAGGGGCGGGGCGGCGGTAGACCTCCTCGGAGATCCTCTTTCCCGTATCGTAAGAACCCCCGGCGGTGGCGTGGTCTTTGCCGAAGGGCTCCACGGTGACGTCGAGGATCGACCACCGGGCGGGCCAGTCGACCCTCCAGGCTAGCTTTCCCCCGCCCCTGAAGGTGGCGGTCCCCTCATGGCCGCACCGGCAGACGTAATCGGCACTCTCGCCCTCGAGGTCGAAGGCGACGACCTGGGTGGAGTTCAGCCGGCCACACTCCGCGCATATCGCGTCCAGGGGGCACCAGCCGGTGGGAAGCTCTCTACCTGATACCTCCTTGAGGATCCGGGCGATATCTTCCCTCTTATCGAGGGCGGTCTTGATCGCCTCGACGTAGAGGCCGTCTTTATACATCCTGTCCGCCCGGTATACCTCGGGGCGGATCCCGAGCCTCTCCAGAGAGTCGAAGAAGGGGAGGAGGAAGTGGTCTGCGTAGCTGGCGCAGCACCCTTCGGGGCAGGGGATCTCCGAGAGGGGCTTTCCTACATGCTCCTCGAAGCTCTTGGGGAGGAAGGGGTAGAGCCGCCGGAGGGGGTCGTAGCTGTCGGCGATGTATATCAGCCGTGCGCCGACCCCCCGGTCCAGGAGCGCCCGGTAGACGGCGTCTGCGGTCATCACCTCCCGCATGTTCCCCAGGTGGATCTGGCCGGAGGGGGTGATCCCCGTCGCCACCGTCTGAGGGCCCTCGCCTGCGAGCTTCTCCGCAGCCACGTCGGCCCAGTGAATCGTCATGGCCTCTCCATCGATCGAGATAGTGATATTAACTTTCCGCCTTCCGCCTCTTCGAGTAAGTGAAGTGATGAGACGTGAAGTGATGAGACGTGAAGTGATGAGACGTGAAGTGATGAGACGTGAAGTGATGAGACGTGAAGTGATGAGACGTGAAGTGATGAGACGTGAAGTGATGAGACGTGAAGTGATGAGACGTGAAGTGATGAGACGTGAAGTGATGAGACGTGAAGTGATGAGACGTGAAGTGATGAGACGTGAAGTGATGAGACGTGAAGTGAAGATAAGATAAGAGAGATATAGCTGCGGGCCGATCCCCCCTCATGCAACGGCCTTCCCTCGACGAGTACTTCATGGAGATATCATCGGTGGTGGCGACCAGGTCTACGTGTCTTCGGCACAACGTCGGCGCCGTCCTGGTGAGGGATAAGAGGATCCTCTCCACCGGGTACAATGGCGCGCCGACGGGCCTCTCCCACTGCCTCGAGGTCGGGTGCCGCCGCGAGAACGTCGAGAGCGGATACCGCCACGAGCTCTGCCGCGCCGTACACGCCGAGCAGAACGCCATCATCCAGGCGGCGATCCACGGCGTCAGCACCAGCGGCGCCACCCTCTACTGCACCCACCAGCCCTGCATCCTATGCGCCAAGATCATCATAAACTCCATGATAAAACGGGTCGTCTACGGCAACCCCTACCCCGACGACGAGGCGCTCCGGTTCCTGGAGGAGGCGGGGGTGGAGGTGACGATGATGCCTCCTTGCGACCCCCCTTCCAGTGAGGTATGACTCTCCAATTAGGTACGACTCTATAGATCGAAAGCCACGAAAAAGATTTTACGGTCCCGGCCCCTACACCAAGTCCTATGTTCGGGACGAAGGATCATCTGAGGGCGGAAGGGGGCCACCTCACCATCGACGGGGTCGACGTCGTGGACCTCGCCGAGGTCTTCGGGACCCCCCTCTATGTTACGAGCGAGAGGCGGCTGAGGGAGAACGCCAGAGCTTATCGGGAGGCCTTTGCTGAGGCGGACGTCTATTTCGCCGTCAAGGCCAACGGGAACCTCGCCATCCTGAGGATTCTGGCGGAGGAGGGGCTGGGGGCGGACGTCTTCTCCGCCGGGGAGCTATCCCTGGTGAGGATGGCGGGGATCCCTGGAGAGAAGATCCTCTTCAACGGCAACTCGAAGCGGACCGAGGAGCTGGAGATGGCAGTCGAGGCCAAAGTCAGGGTATCCGCAGACTCCCTCGATGAGGTCAGCGCCCTATCCGAGGTCGCCTCGGAGATGGGGGAGGTGGCGGAGGTGGCCTTCCGGGTGAACCCCGACGTATCGGCCAAGACCCATCCCAAGATCGCCACCGGCCTGAAGACCTCCAAGTTCGGGATACCCTGGCAGGAGATCGTCGAGGTCTACAGGATCGCCATGGGCCTTGAAGGGGTGAAGCCCGTCGGCCTCCACTGCCACATCGGCTCCCAGATCCTAGACGTCTCCCCCTTCGTCGACGCCGCGGCGAAGATGATGGACCTGGCGGCGCAGATAGTCGACGCTGGGGGCGAGATCGAGATGATGGACTTCGGAGGTGGCCTGGGCATCGCCTACGCCCCTGATACCCTGGCCCCGACGCCGTCCGAGCTGGCCGCCGGCATCACTCCGATTTTCCAGGAGGGGTGCCGGAGGCTGGGCATAAGCCCGCGGATGATCCTGGAGCCTGGCCGAAGCATCGTCGCCGACTCCACCCTCTTGGTCACCAGCGTGAACGTAGTCAAGAGGGCCCACGTCAACTTCGTCGGCGTTGACGCCGGATTCAACCTCCTGGCAAGGCCGATGCTCTACGACGCCTACCACCATGCCGTCGTAGCCAACAAGGTGGACCGGGAGGATGAAGAGAAGTATACCGTCGTCGGCCCCATCTGCGAGAGCGGCGACGTCCTCGCCAGGGACAGAGCCCTTCCGAAGGTGGAGAGGGGGGACGTCGTCGCGATCCTCGACGCCGGAGCATACGGCTTCTCCATGGCCTCCGTCTACAACGGCCAGCCCCGCTGCCCTGAGGTGCTGGTGAGCGGGGGCGGCGCGGAGCTGATCCGTCGGGGGGAGGATGAGAGCGCCCTTCTGGCGGGTCAGATCGTTCCGGCGAGGCTATTGAGGTAGAGTCTCCAGAGGCTTCGGCAGATATGGCCGCCTTCAACCCCTGGATCGCAGCAAGAGCCCTCCTCCAGATGAGGGTGAGGAAGAGGCCGTTTGTCCTCTCCCACGGGATCAACTCCCGGTGCAACCTCCGGTGCCCCTTCTGTGAGTACTGGCGGAAGCCCGGCCCGGAGATGACCACCGATGCCATCTTCGCCATGCTGGATGACGCAAAATCCTTCGGGATCGGCGTCTACAACGCCTGGACGGCGGAGCCGCTCCTCCGCCCCGACCTCCCCGCTATTCTCCGCCACGCCAGGTCCCTGGGGATGGTCACATCCCTCATCACCAACGGTCTCCTCCTCTCCGAGAGGGTCGGCGACCTATCCGACCTCGATCTCCTCTCCGTCTCCGTCGACGGGATCGACTCCTATCGAGATATCCGGGGCGTCTCAGTCGAGCCTGTCCTGGCGGGGATCAGGGCAGCCCGTGATGCGGGCCATGCGGTCCTGATGAACTGCGTCATCAGCAGAAAGAACCTCTCGGAGCTTGCGGACCTCGTCGGTCTCGCCGGGGATCTTGGGGCCCAGATCTCCTTCGAGCCGCTCCACGAGGCCCCGGGGGTCGAGGGGCGGGTCTGGGACGATTACGGGATCGGGGAGGAGGACCTTCCCGCCTATCGGCGGTCGGTGGACCGGCTCATGGAGCTGAAGAAGGGGGGCGGCCCCATCATCAACTCCCTCACCTACCTGCGGATGGTCCGGGAGAGAAAGCCCAACAACAGCTGCCATGCTCCAGAGATCGTCCTCTCCGTCTCCTCAGACGGGACGGTCCAGACCTGCCGGGTCCATAAAGAGCCCCTCGGCCACGTTTCTCAGGGCCTGGCCAGGGTCTGGGAGTCATCGAAGAAGAGACGGGAGGAGATCGTCCGGAATTGTGAGGGCTGCCTCTTCTTCGGCTACGTCGAAAACAGCCTCCTCTTCGACTTTCGCCCCGAGGTATTGGCCCACTACCGGTGGATCTGATCTCCAAAAAAAAGGGGGTATGGCCCCTCACCGTAGCGAGGGATCAGCAGCCGCAGCCGCCACCGCCGCCACCGAAGGTGCCGCCGAGCATGAAGGACGGGTAAAGTACGTTCGTATAGCTTCCCATATTGTCGTGGTAGCCGCTGAGCTGCAGCCTCCCGCCGGCCGCGTTTTGCGAGGCCGTCTGGACGCCCGCGCTTCCCAGCTGTACCGCCGCCACGCCTCCGTCCTGGGACGCCTCCTGGCCGCCGGCTCCGAGCCTGATCGCTGCGAAGGTGGGGACCTGTGGGATACCCATGATGCCGGTGCCGCTGAGCTGTACCGCCTCCTTATCCCCGTCCTGGGATGCCCAGGAGAAGGTGCCGATCCCGAGGCCGTACATCCCCGGGCTCCAGGAGGTCGCTCCTGCCACCGTCCCCAGGACGATGATGGATAAGGCCATCGCCGTCATGGTTGACGCTTTAAAGTGCCCTTTGAACAATTCTTTCACCCCAGACGGGGCGTAGCTCCGGCGGCTTATATACTTATTGAAGACGATCCTCCCCTCTGGTGGAGAATGATCGCGGATCTTGTAGAAAAAAAGATGGACGGTGGCGGATCGAAGATCCGCCACCGGAGTCATCGGCCTTTTCATCCATCGTCAGGATCATCGGCCTTTCATCCGTCAGCAGTATTATCCGCCGATACGGACCTCGTTTTTGGCGGACTGTCTCAACTCAGATCCCGGGCCGGAGTGCCCCGAAAAGCCGATGCCCTGACGGAAGGAGTTCCATCGGGGGTCCGGCGTCTCAACGACGTTTCTTCCTCCCTGGATTATGGGGCCGTCTCCGGAGCCGACGATGGCGTACCCGAAGATGGACTGGCCGACGTCGTTGTAGGAACCGGCGATGTAGGCGAAGTTGCTCATATCCTGGACCGGGTCAGCGTGAGGGGCTGGCCTCGTCCTGGCGGAGGCGAAGGTCGTCTGGGTGAGGGAGTTTGCGTCCCCTATGATCGTCCCCGAGTTCCACCCGGTCTGGTAGATCTCGTCCCCAACGGCCGTCTGGGAGACCCCCTGGTAGACGTCGTTGTAATCTCCGACGACGGCGACGGCGTTGGCCCCCGCCTGCATTATGTAGCTGCCATCGGCGTTCTGATGGACGCCCTGGTGGACGCTGTTTCCGTCCCCCACCACGACGGCGGCGTTGGCGGCGCTCTGGGTTATGTAGTTCCCCTGGGCGTTCTGGGTGACGCTCTGGCTCAGATGGTTGTTGGAGCCGAAGACGATCGCAGAATTTGATGAGCTCTGGCTGACGTAACCGCCCTGGCCGTTCATGCTGATGCTCTGGCTTACGGTATTTGCGTAGCCGAGAGCCGTGGACGTTGCCACAAGCAGGACCATCAGCGAGGCTATGGTCCACCTCGATATCTTTGACAAATTCATCTCACTAACCCCCGTATATCTTGGTCGCAATGCGCCAAGGGGAGGGGATCGTCCCCTCCCTCCTTTATGGAGGCGGGGTCGGCCGCAGCCGCTCCATTTGATTCCGCCTCCAAACCCCCATCAGCCCCTGCGGTTTAAATCGTTATTTTTCACGTAGACCTTATGTTGGACCGATGTGCACCCTCCATTATGGTCCGGGAGGGGCGCCTTAAAAAAGGGATTAAAACGGCGATCAGCCCGCTGGAGAGAAGCCGGTGAAGTCGTGCCCCTCCATCTGCAGAGCCCTCACCATCTCTCCGGCATCCCGCTCATCCGCCGCTTTGGAGATGACTTTGACCTTCTTCAGGCCGATCCGCCTTCCGCAGGGACAGGTCCTGGATGCGGCCCTCTCCTCTGCGTAGAGGTGGCGTCCGCACCCGGAACATCTGAATATCAGATACATCAAAAGAGTTTGAGCCGACGACCGGGATCACACGGCCATGAGGGTCGCGTTGACGACCCCGTCCTGACCCGGCCTGCTGGTGACCCGGGCTGCACCCAGATCGGTCTTGATGATGGCGCCTTTTGTGATTATGTTTCTCCTGATGTAGTTGAGGTTCGCGGCGTTGTCGTCAACGCTCACGATCTTCGCGATCTTGGACTTTCCCGTCTTTGGATCTGCAACACAGGCAACGTTGCACCTGAGGAGCCTCACCTTGGTGTTGCCGCCCCTGGTCCTTATCAGCTTCTTTCGCGTGACGTCGACGTGCGGCTCACCGGCATCTCTTCCCAGCTCGTACTTCCTCTTTCCCCGGTTTGAGATGAGCCTTCCGCCGGTCAACTTCCTCTTGGAATTTCCTTGACACTTCATACTATACCCCAGACCGGGGATAGCCTTGGGGGGGCGATATTTATACTTTTGGTATCGCGACCGGAAGCTCCCGATCCGCCGGTCCCGGCGGGCCATCGCCCCCGTCCCAGAGCCCATCGATCCGTCCTCCGTGAACCCAAACCATTAATATGGTATCGCAGACCAGGGGGCTGGGAAAGACGTTCTCCCGGCAGACTGCAGAGGTGCGGTCTGTCGGGGTCGTTCGAAGGCAGGTTATAGATGGCTACAGTCGACGAGCAGATCCAGGCGATAGAAGAGGAGATCTTCAACACCCAGAAGAACAAGGCGACAGAGCACCACATAGGAAAGCTGAAGGCCAAGATAGCGAAGCTGAAAGCTCAGCAGGAGCTTCAGAGGATCAAGGGCGCCGGAGGCGGCAAGGGCTACTACGTCAAGAAGTCGGGGGACGCCACCGTCGCCCTCGTCGGCTACCCCTCCGTCGGAAAGTCGAGCCTCCTCAACCGGCTGACGGGCTCCGACGCCGAGGTGGGTGCCTACCATTTCACGACCCTGGAGGTGATCCCCGGGGTGATGGACTACAAGGGGGCCAAGATCCAGATCCTGGACATGCCCGGGATCATAAAGGGCGCCTCCAGGGGGAAGGGCAGGGGTCGCGAGGTCATCACCGCTGCGAGGGCCGCGGACATAATCCTTCTTATGGGGGACGTCTACAACTACCGCCTCGACGTCCTGGAGCGGGAGCTCTACGATGCCGGGATCAGGCTGGACCAGGTACCCCCCGACATCACCCTCAGCCCCTCAGATAAGGGGGGGATAATCCTTCGAAATACCGTCCCCCTCACCAGGATGACGGAGGTCGAGATCGCCGAGATCCTCCGGGCCTACGGGATCGTAAACGGGATCGTGACCGTCAGGGAGGATATAGATACCGAGACCCTCGTCGACTTTCTCGCAGGAAATAGGATATACGTCCCCCAGGTCGCCGTCATAAACAAGATCGATCTCGAGTACGACGACGTCAGAGAGGAGATAAAGAAGACGATCGGCCGCGACTTCATACCCCTATCTGTGGAGAAGGATCTCGGCGTCGAGGAGCTCAAGGAGCTGATATACGATACCCTGGGTTTCATCAGGGTATACCTAAAGCCCCAGCGGGGGAAGGCCGACATGAAAGATCCCCTGGTGATCCTGGAGGACTCCACCGTCCGGACGGTCTGTGAGCACCTCCACAGGGACTTTGTCAGGCACTTTCGGTACGCCAAGGTCTGGGGAAAGAGCGCCAAGTTCCCGGGCCAGTCGGTGGGGCTCGACCATCCCATCGCAGACGAGGACGTCCTCTCCATCGTCGTTCGGGGCAGGTAGCGGGCCAGCGAGACCCCCTTCTCTCTTCTTCTTCTTCCCTTTTGTCCTTTATCCACCGCAGATATTCCTCATCTGGAATATGCTCCGGCCCGAGGGTGAGAGCTTATATATTCTCCGGCGAGATGGCGGGGGTTGAGATCTTCAGCTTAACTTCGACAGGATGAGTGCTAAGATGTCGAGGCGAACGATAGTTTTATTGACGGTGGCGCTCCTTTTGGCGGGCGTCGCCTCGGGATTGAGTGGGGGAAAAGAGCGGCCCATCAGCACTTGGGGCGGCCTTCAGGAGCAGCCCGCCATAGACGGTTCCATAGTCGCCTGGGCGGACAACAGAAGCGGCAACTTCGACATATTCATGTACGACCTCGAGACCGGGACCGAGAGGGGCGTCTCCTTCTTCCCCGGCCATCAGGACCGCCCCGCAGTCAGCGGAACGAGGATCGTCTGGCAGGACCTGCGGACCGGAGAGTCGGACATATACCTCTACGACTACGCGACGCGAGAGGAGATGCCTATCACCACCGCCCCCGGCAACCAGTTCCTCCCGGACATAGACGCAGATCGGGTCGTCTGGATGGACGAGCGGGACGGCGGCTGGAACATCTACCTATACGATCTAGGCGAAGGGCTGGAGCAGCGGATCACCGCCGACCCTAACGACCAGATCCAGCCGAAGATCAGCGGCGACCGGATCGTCTGGGCGGACAACCGGAAGGGCAACTCCAACATATACATCTACGACCTGAAGACGGGCCGAGAGAGCTCCGTCTCACCGAGTCCGGGGGAGCAGGCCTTTCCGGCCATCGACGGGAACCTGGTGGTCTGGTCAGAGGAGAGAGACGGGGACTACGATATAGTCATCTACGACCTATCGACGAAGAAGGAGACGGTGATCGAGAGGGAGGGGCTGCAGACCGCACCATCGGTCAAGGGGCACCTCGTAGCCTGGCAGGACCACCGGAGCGGCATCGCCGATGTTTACCTCTACGACGTCAGGACCGGCGGCGAGATGGCCGTAAGTCCGGGGTCGATGAAGATGGCGCCGGCCCTCGGCGAGTGGGGCGTCGTCTGGACCGACTATCGGGCGGGGGACCCGGACATTTACATCTACGACTTCAACCTGGTGGCAGACGAAGATGTCACCTCGGCCCCTTACAACCATACAAACCCCTGGATCGACGCAGATAGGGTGGTCTGGACCGACGACCGGACCGGCGTCTTCGAAGTCTACATGTACGACTTTATAAGGTACGAGGAGCGCAAGATCACTGACTCTGCGGGCGAGAAGAGCAGTCCCAGCATCAGCGGCGACCTGGTCGTCTATTCTGACAGAAGACGTGGGAATATCGACCTCTTCGTCTACGACCTGTCGACGGGGGCGGAGACCTCCGTACCCGACGACGTACACGACAAGTATTACGGAAAGATAGGCGACGGAAAGGTGGTCTGGATAGACAATAGGACCGGAGACGACCAGGTTTACATATATGATCCTTCCGACGGATCCGAAATTCAGATAACCACCGGCGGCTCGAAGAAGGCGCAACCGATGGTCAGCGGAGATCTGGTGGCCTGGACGGACAATCGGGCCGGAAACTGGGACATATTCGTCTACAACCTGACCACCAGGGCAGAGACTCAGGTGACGACGGACTCAGGAAAGCAGCAGGCCCCATGGATTTACGGGAATGCCATCGTCTGGATGGACGATCGGAACGACGTCTGGGATATAAGAGCCAAAAACCTGTTGACGGGCATCGAGACGGTGATCACCTCAGGCAATGGAGACCAGGTACAACCGGTCATCTCCGGTGATCGGGTCGCCTGGCTGGACAACCGGAATGGGGACTTTGATATCTACCTCTACGACCTGGAGCTGGAGAGGGAGATCCCCGCAGTCACGGGGCCGCTCCACCAAAAACCGAACGACGGGGTCGGCTTTCCCTTCTACGTGAACGTCGCCGGCGGGTCTCAGGTTTTGAGCGGCGACAGGATCGTCTGGATGGACTACCGCGGCGAGACGCCCCAGATCATGACTAGGTCCATCGGAGACGATCCGATTCTGCTGTTGGAGAAGGCGGAGATAGCCACCAGCGGAAGCTTTGTTGTCTGGTCCGACAACCGGGGAGGCGACTGGGATATCTTCGGCTTTGACTTCTATAACAGGCGCGAGCGACCCCTGGTCCGGGCCCCCGGCGACCAGAGGAGCCCGGCCGTGGAAAGCGGCCTCCTCGTCTGGCAGGACGACAGGAAAGGCGACTGGGATATCAGGGCTCTGGACTTCTCCTCTGGCGATGAGATCGTCGTCGCCGAAGGGAGGGGCGATCAGGTCCGCCCTTCGGTCAGCAACAGGCGGATCGCCTGGATGGATGACTCCTCCGGCAACTGGGACGTTATGGTGAGAGACCTCGACGGAAGATCGATCAACCCTCCTTCGCGAAGGGCTGGCGATCAGATCAACCCCGTCCTCAGCGGCGACCTCCTCATCTGGCAGGACAGCAGGGACGGCGGCTGGGATGTTTACGCCTGGGACCTATCCTCCGGGGCGGAGACGAAGCTCACCGGTGAAGGGGACCAGATAAACCCCTACGTCAGCGGCAACGTCATCGTCTGGGAGGATTCGACGACAGGAGATGTGAGCTACTACTTCTGGGATAGGAAGTGGGGCCGCGCCTACGCTAGGCCGGGCCACCAGTCCGAGCCGAAGGTCTACGGAAACCGGGTCGTCTATCAGGAGAGGACTGCGGATGGATGGTCGCTCCGCACCTTCGATCCCAACACCTGGAGGGACCGGGAGGTGGCCAGCGGCGCAGGGGACGTCCAGTTCTACCTGGACCAGAGGCTCGCCTGGCTGATCTCTCCCAGCGGAAAGTTCGGTCTACAGAACCTGGGGTCCGATCAGATCAGCGTCATCTGTCAGGCTCCTGGGGATCAGACGTACCCGGCCGTCAGCGGGGACTGGGTGGTCTGGATGGACAACAGGACGGGAAACCCCGACATATACCTCTACAACCTCGTCGAGAACGTGGAGTGGCCTCTTGCGGCAGGCCCTGAGCTGGACATGTACCCCGACATATTCGACGACGTCGTGGTGTGGATGTACTATGAAGAGCAGTTCGAATCCTGGGCGATCAGGGCCCTGGACATAGTGGCGGTCAACAGGACCCAGCTCCAACGGGGGATCACGGTCCCGTCGAGACCCTCCATCAGCGAGGAGATGCTCGCCTGGGGAGATCTCCCCATAGCCGCCTTCGGATGGCGCGTCCAGAAGAAGCCCCTCTACTCCACAGAGACGATGGAGGCGATCCCGCCGAGGGGAGAGCAGCCTGACGCCGGCGGGTCGATCGTCGTATATCAGGAGTACAGGAACGATAACTGGGACGTATCCATCTGGTCGGGTTCGAGCCGCACTCCGATAAACGCGGGACCCGGAAACCAGAAAAACCCGACGACCGACGGAAGTCTGGTGGTATGGCAGGACGACAGGTCCGGGAACTGGGACCTCTACTCCTACGACCTGGCCACCCGGAAGGTCGAAGCGGTCACAAACCATCCGTCGAACCAGACGAACCCCCACCTCCGGGACGGCGTCCTTGTCTGGCAGGACGACAGGAACGGCGACTGGGACATCCGGGCTATGGACCTCTCCACCGGGAAGGAGATGGAGATATTCACAGGTCCCGGCAACCAGACCGATCCTCGGACCGGAAGCTCCAAGATTGTCTGGGTCGACGATTCGATGGGCAAGAAGGACGTCTATATGTACGAGATCTACAGGGAATAGGACCGGTAGGGCCGATGGGATCGAAGTTCGAGGGAAAAGCGCCCTATGCGGGGTCCCCGGCCTCCTCGCCTCCCCAGAAGATTGCGGTTCGTCGACGGCGGCCGGGGGTCTGGGAGCAAAGTTTATTTATTCGGATCTCACTTGTAAGCGGCTTAAAAAAGATCGGGGCATCTGACTATCATGCAATTGGAAGAACTTCGTTTCGGCACGGAGCTGCTCAAACGCGGCTTCGCCAAGATGCAGAAGGGGGGCGTCATCATGGACGTCACCACTTCTGAGCAGGCGGTGGTCGCAGAGGAGGCGGGGGCGGTGGCGGTCATGGCCCTCCAGGCGGTGCCTGCCGACATAAGGAAGATGGGGGGGGTCGCAAGGATGGCAGACCCCAAGATCATCATGGAGATCATCGATTCAGTATCGATACCGGTGATGGCCAAGGTCAGGATAGGCCACTTTGCGGAGGCCCAGATCCTGGAGGCGATGGGCGTCGACATGATCGACGAGTCGGAGGTATTGACCCCCGCCGACGAGTTCCACGTCGATAAGGCCAAGTTCTCCGTTCCCTTCGTCTGCGGCGCGAGGAACCTGGGGGAGGCGCTCAGAAGGACGAAGGAGGGCGCCGCCATGATCAGGACCAAGGGCGAGGCCGGGACCGGCGACGTCCGGGAGGCGGTCCGCCACATGAGGATGATTATGGGGACGATCAGGAGCCTCAAAGGGATGAACGAGGACGAGCTTATGAAGGTGGCAAGGGAGATCGAGGCGGATTTCGATCTCGTCCTCGAGTGCAGGCAGATGCAGAGGCTTCCCGTGGTGAACTTCGCCGCCGGAGGGATCGCCACCCCCGCCGACGCGTCCCTGATGATGCAGATGGGGGCGGACGGCGTCTTCGTGGGGTCGGGGATCTTCAAGTCTCAAAACCCCGAGATGATGGCCTCGGCGATCGTCGAGGCGGTGAACAACTACGACGACCCCAAAAAGCTCGTCGAGATATCCACGGGCCTCGGCGACCCCATGAAGGGGATCGACTCCGGTACCCTCCAGCCGGGAGAGGTCCTTCAGACGAGGGGTTGGTAGATCGAGGATAGGGATCATCGCCTTCCAGGGGGACGTCTCTGAGCACGTCCATGCGATGGAGCGGGTCCTGGGGGGCGAGGGGTCTGTTGTGGAGGTCAGAAGAGGCGGCATCGTCCCCGGCTGCGACGGCATAGTCCTCCCCGGCGGGGAGAGCACCACCATCAGCCGTCACCTCGCCCGGACGGGGGTCGGCGATGAGGTGAGGGGCGCATCGGAGTCGGGCGTTCCCATCATGGCCACCTGTGCTGGGCTCATCGTCATATCCAGGGAGATCGTCGAAGAGACGAGGTTTCACCCCCTGGGGCTTATGGATGTGAGGGTCGCAAGGAACGCCTTCGGGTCCCAGAGGGAGTCCTTCGAGGTGGATATCGATGTATCGGGCTTTGGCTCTCCTTACCGCGCCGTCTTCATAAGGGCCCCTGCCGTCGTCGGATGGTCCCGGAAGGTGGAGGTCTTGGCCCGGATCGAGGACGCGGCGGTGGCGGTGAGGCAGAACGGCCTTTTGGGGCTCGCATTCCATCCGGAGCTGACGGCGGACGGGAGGTTTCACGAGATGTTTTTGGATATGATCCGGGAGGTAGATATCGATGGTCGGGATCGATGACGAGTTTGTAGAAAAGTCCCTCGAAGAGATGGAGGTGGATATGAAGAGCCTCCTCAAGGAGTCGGAAAGGCTCAAAATGGACGCTTCAGGCCTTCTGAGAAGGTCCGACGACCTCAGAAACCGGTCTGTTGACCTCCGGCCTCTAGACCCGCAGGCTGCAGAGAATTTGTGGCAGGAGTCCGAAGAGCTCCGGGCCGAGGCTCGGGAGATGATGGGCCTCTCCGTAGACGCCGCCCTCACGGCAGGGGAGATCAAGCACCGCATCGAGATCCACGACCAGATAGTAGCGGTGGTGGACAGGGCGGACGAGATCTGGAAGGGGGCTATCAGGAAAGAAAGGTCCTAGATCCCCGAATTTTATCAGCAGTTCTCTAATCCTCGAAGGTTATCCTCTTCTGGGTCTCGAAGGTCCCGCTCAGCTTCTGGTCTGCCTTGATCTTCTTGTTGAAGTTCGAGTACTCGGTCTTGGTCCCCCACATCCCCTCGAAGGCCTGCTGGGTATTGAAGAGTAGGGTGTTTTGGGTGCTGTTCACCGACGATAGGGTACCCGTCTCCATCTTCTCGAGGGTCGTGGCGTTGAACCGCTCTGTTACGCTGGCTCCCATGCCGCCGTGGAACCCCGGAGATTGCATCACCTTGAACCCCTTGAGGTAACCCTGGTCGAATACCAAGAGGCGGGTGTCGGTGATGTTGACGACGGGGTTTCCTTTGTTTATCGTCTTCTCTGACTGCATCTCTATCGACCCCCTCCCGTCCAGCTCTTCTCTGTACCTGGCCGATGACTCTCGAAACTCGTTCTTTATGGACACGTCGCCCCTTCCGACGACGGTGGTGGACTCGACGAAGAGCATCCCGCTCTTCTGGCTTTCGACGGCGTCGGGCCTTCTTCCGTCAGGGGCCGCCGTCTCCTGGGTGGGGGACTCTTCAGCCCCCCTCTCCGGGGCGGCTTCCGACCAGAATAGGATGTAAGGACCGTCCTCCGCCCACCTCTCTCCATCGCTCACCCTGACGAAGATCGCCATGTAGGTCCCAGGAGGCTGGCCGGGGATCTCGTAGCTCCAGTACCCCTCTTTGTGGTCTCCGTCCTCTTGTACCATCTTCTGGGAGTTGATCTTGGTGATCTTGGCCAGATCCAGCCTGCTGACGGCGGTGGCAGGGGTGTTCCAGAGCATATCCACGGATTTGATGCCGATGTCGTCGGTGGCGTGGACTGCCACCACCACCGGCGTCCAAGCCGTCGGCTCCGGGGGGAAAGCCCCCACGTCGATTATCTTCGGTGGGCGGTCGACCTGAAGTTCTCCCAGATCTCCTATGACGAGCTTGATGTTCTCGGCGGGGGACCTGGACCGGGAAGGGCTATCCTGGCGGAGGGTGTCAGCCGGAGCCGCGGCCTCTGCGTACCCGGGGGTGGCCTCGCGGCTTCTTTGGAGGGTTGAATATCCTGCGGAGCCCTCGGATCCGGCCACCTTCGGCGAGGCCTCCGAGGACGCTCGGGGGTCGACGTCCTCATAGTCTTTGGGGGTGGTGGAGACGGCGATGGTGGGCGAAATTCCGGCTGGAGATGTCAGGGCCGATAAGGGGCCGACCTCGGAAGAGGAGTAACCAGCCCTCCCGGGGGCGGTCGAAGGCGTTGAGATGTATTCGGCGGCGGGGCTGCTGGTCGAATATACATAACCTGTGCTCTTCGGGGACGTTCCCGGAGACAAAAGATACGAAGACGACGGCCCTTCGGCAGAGTAGGAGTACCCTGCGGCCGCAGGTCTTGCCTCTAGGCCGGCGGGGACGCCTGGGACGTCTTGCGAAAGATCCTTCGACGGCACGTATCCGGCCCCCTCCGGGAGGGCAAAGCGGGTTGATGGGGGCGAGGCGTTGACCCCCACATCTTGGCCACCATACCCTGACCCCTCCGTCGAAGCTCTCGCCTCGAAGGGGGCGGACGATGTGGAAGTGGGTCCCGATCCGGCGGGGGCCGAACCTTCCGACGATCTCGCCTCTACGGCGGCTTTTGAGCTTTGATCGTTCAGCCTGATCTTCTCCAGGATCTCCCTGAGGCGGTTTATCAGGTCGGCGATGCCGGAGACGTCACCATCTCTCTTCGTTGAGCCTACAGCCTCCCTTTCGGTGACGGTCTCACCGTCGATGGAAACTTCACGATATCCTTCGCCGGCCACCCCTGCCGCCGGATCTGCCCTCGCCTTGGTATCATCTTCTCCCTTGGAGAAGATCTCGGCGGCGGCCTCTTCGGCCGGAGGGTCAGGAACCGTCAGCCCCACCAGGAGGATATCTTTGTCCCTCACCGAGCCCCCGTCCCGGGTGAACCCCTCGGCGGTTATCTCCTCCTCCAACTCCTGGGATACCTCTATCTCCCTCTCTATGGCCCGGCTGGACCCCGGCGATATGTAGTCTATCGTCCCCAGGTGGCCGAGTGTCTTCCCCATGATGAACGTGCTGAAGATGGGGACGTCTCCCAGGTTCTTGACGGTGAAGACGAGGTTGACGGTTCCGCTGGGGGCGGTCTTTGCCGGATCCGACGACGCGGAGAGGTCGATCTTGGAGGATACGAGCTTCACCCTCACCATTTGAGAGTCGGTCCAGCCCTTCCCCATGGAGTCGGTCCCCTCCGCCTGGAGGTTGAAGGTGGTGTTCGTCTCGGCGAAGAATTCGTGGGTTGTAACTCTGAAGTCTCCCGGATCGAGCCTTCCGATCTGATCCAGGGTGCCCAGGCTCTTCTCCGAGACGGTGACGTCCCTGAGGAGGTCGTCTCCGGTGTTTGTGACGAGGAACGTCAGGTTGAAGGGCCCCTGGGGGCGGGCCTCCACCTCGGAGGGCCTGACGTTGAGGCCGATCCCCGGCGAGACGACCTTGATCTCGAAGGCGGCGGAGGCAGAGACCGTCTCGCCGCCGGGGGTCCTTCCTTCGGCCCGGCCCGTCACCTCCCGGCTCTCGCCGGCGGAGTAGGTGGTGGATACTTGGGTTCTGCCTCCGGCGGCGACGGCTGGAAGCCTGAAGGTGCTCTCTGCCTCCCCCACAAAGGTCACGTCTTCGAGATCCACCTCACCGACGTTCCTTATGGTCCAGACCACCTCCACCGTCTCACCCGGATACGCCGCCCTCCTCTGAGGATCGACGGTGAGGTCCATCCTCGGCTCCATAAGACGGAAGTTCAGGATCTTTGACCTATAGAGCCGACTTCCGGTGGAATCGACGGCATCGACCTTGACTTCGTCGTCGAGGCTCTCATAGATCGCCGAGTCTCTCATGAGGGTCCTCTCCTCCCCAGGTCCCAGGAGCGGAACCTTTCCGATCTCCCCCAGGTCGTCTGAGACTCTCAGGTCTGAGAGGGGGTCGTCTCCGGTGTTCTCAAGCCGTACGACGATGGAGACCCTCTGACCCCGGCAGATCTCCTCGGGGTCCTTATGAACTTCCATCAACAGGTCTGGAGATACGACCTCCATATCGAGGGTGGCCTCATCCTCGAGGATCGATCCGTCAAACCCTGTGGCTGAGGCGAAAGCCGTCAGGTTCACCGTCCCCTCCGCCCTCATCGTCCCTTCGAGAGGGATGCCGTCGCCGGGGGCGAGGGTCGATGCCGTCGCCCTATCTTCGCCGCAACCGAGGACCAGATCTGTCAAAGGAGCTGTTCCCCGGTTCACGGCGGTGCACCTATACCCGACCATCTCGCCTTTGTGGACGAGGCTCCTGTTGACCTGGAGGGTCACCACCAGCTTCGACTTGCCGGTCTCAGCTTTCGTATCCGTCTCCTTTGATCCCGCAGACGGTCCCGCTGCCGCCCCATCCCCTCCTGCGGGAAGCGGCCCAAAGAGATCTCCAAAGCCGAAATCGAACCTCGGATCGAATTTCAGGTCCAGGTCCATCTCTTGGAACTTGAGCCCATCTGCGAAGCCCACGGTATCGAAGGGGTCGGTGGAGGTCCGAGATCTCGTCGAAGACCTCCTGGCGGAGGGTGCGACGACGACCTCTCCTATGACCTCTCTTCCTTCAGCAGACAGGGCCGTCACCTCCAGCGCCCCGCCCGCCTCCGTCCTCCGGGCGGCGGTGGTCAGGCTCTTCTCTTCTCCCGGACCGAGCTTTGCGAGGATGGCGAGGGTGGCGCCGTGGCCGTCTTTCAGGGTCACCCGGTGGAGGTCCGTCTCGCCCTCGTTCTTCAACCTGTACTCGATGGCTGTGGGCTGCCCCGGAGCTTCAGGCCCAGATACCACCGTCACCGATAGATCCGGGATGACGGTGGAGATCTTCAAGGACTTCCGGTCCGCCGCCCTCTCACCGTCGTCGGTGTACCCGGCGGCCGCGACCTCCGTCGAGAGGTCTTCGACGACGGTCAGGGCTCTGGTGGAGGCCTTTGACTCCCCGGGGTTGATGTCTCCCACCTCCACCGTCCAGCCGGGACCTGTGATCGCCACATCTCTCAGGGGCTTTGGAGATCGGTTGGTGACGGTCATCCTCACCGTTGCCTTCTCCCCCGGTCGGACGGCAGCGGGGTCGGCCCCGACCGCGAGCTCGATCTTGGGGGTGGCGGCCGTGATCTTGAGGGGTTGGTCTCCATACGCCAGGGGCTTTGCGAACTCCATCATCGGGACCGAGAAGACCTCCGTGGGCATCTCCACCTGGACGGAGGCCTCGGCCCTGGCCACCTCCTCGCCTTTGGAGGCGGCCACCGCCTCAAGGCGGGTGGCTGCCTTGAGGGGGGGCGTCGTTCTGGTGAACTTCGCGGATCCGCCTGCTGGAAGGCGGGCGACGAACCCGGCCTGGCCGAAGTTGTCTTTTATCGATAAGTCGGTTAACCCCTCTTGCCCCAAATTTTTCAGGTGGATGGTGTAGGTGGCAGACCCTCCATATTCCACCAGGATCTGATTCAACTCCAGATCGATGTTCAGACCTTCATCGGGGCTGGTGAGGAAGGGGATCGAGAAGGGGAAGGACCAGGCGGATGCGGTGGGGGCAGATACCGAAGTTAGGATGAGGCAGGCTAGACAGAAGAAATGAGCTGTGCTGCCCCATTTGGGGGATTTCGTACAAGATCCACCCTTCATAAGCTCCCTCAGAGCAGACGTTTTATTGTTTTTCTTCTATAAAGGAATTTCGGAACAATTAGGCGGTACGGCACCAGGCGGTACGGCACCATATAAGAATACGGGGGCCACCATGAGTTATATTTCATATTATTTAACTCATAAAAATCTTCTTGGTGGGGCTTTTTATAGAGATACGGTGATATATCTCATCCATGGACCCCATCCCTGCCTTCCTGGTGGCTATCCTATTGGTGGGCGTCATGACGGCCAGGATCGGCCTCTCCCCCTTCCTGAGCCTCGTCGTCTCGGCTCTGGTCTTCGGGGTCCTCGTCGGTATGGGTTCGGAGCTGACGGGCACGGTATCGACGGGGCTGGCCCGGATCTTCTCGGCCCTGGCGATCATCGTCTTCTCCGGGTCGGTGATCGCCGAGCAGCTCCGCCGGTCCAGGGCGGTGGAGAGGATCGTCGCAGACCTTCTTTTGCTCGTTGGCCAGAAGAGGGGGCTTTTTGCCTCCGGCCTGTCGGGGTATCTGGTGGCGCTCCCGGCGATGTGCCCGTTGACATCTTACCTGATCCTCGAGCAGGTGGTGAGGGAGATGGGGAGGACGGAGGGGGGGTCGGCGAGGAGGTACCTCTATTCGGCGGCTCTCTTCTCTTTGATATCCTTCAACCTCGTATACCCGTCGCCGGTGATGGTCATCCTCACCGGGTCCCTGGGGGTCGACCCCCTCGAGTCTGTGAAGTTCGGCCTCCCACTCTCTCTTCTCCTCCTCGTTTTCGCCTTCCTCTACCTCAACCGGTTTTCCGTCGTCGAGGAGACGGTGGCGCCGGCGCAGACCGCCCCCCTCCCACCGAGGCTCCTCTCATGGGCGCCCCTGGCTCTCCCCCTGGCCCTGATCGTCGTCGGCCTCTTCTCTTCCGATCTGTGGTTCTTTGGGTCCCCCGACGTCGCCCTCCTGGCCGGGGCGCTCCTCTCGGTGGCGGTGGCCAAAAAAGAGGCGGCAGAGATGATCCGGGCGGCGACCAGGAGGGCGGGGGTCATCATCTTCGATTTATGCGGGGCCGGGGCCTTCGGTTACGTCATCGCCGAGAGCGGCCTCGGCCCCGATCTATATGCAGGGCTGGGGCAGCTCGTTCCGGCAGTCGTCCTCCCCTTTCTGGTGGCGTCCCTCATCCAGCTTGCCCAGGGGTCGAGGGTGGTGACGGTGGTGATCGCCGCCGAGATGATGAGCGGCTACCCCCTGGAGCCCGTCACCCTCCTCTTCTCCATCGCCGCGGGGGCCTATCTATTCTCCAGCTTCAGCGACCCCTACTTCTGGCTGGTGAAGGATACTACGGGTTCAGGTCTGAAGGAGGCGCTCATCGGCTACACCCTCTCCCTCACCATCTGCGGCCTCTTAGTCTTCTTGGCTACCATCCTTCGCCTCCTCCTTCTCGTCTGAGGACGGCCGAGGGTGGGCGGCCCTCACCGCCTCCAGGATCTCCTGGCGATCGGAGGAGAAGTGGAGGTGGGAGGGGCAATGGCAGTCGGTAGAGCCGAAATTGTCGACGGAAGGGAGCCGTTCGCCGATCTTTCTGGCGATGGCGCACTCTTGGTCCTCCCCGGTGACGGTGGCCACCACCTCCACCAGGGTCGAGATGGGGAGGAGCCGGTCTATGTGCCACCTTCGAGCGGGGTTCGTACCCTCCATAACGGCGATGTGGCGGGCGACCCGGGCGAGGCCGCCTGCGCCCCGGGCGGAGCCGGTGTAGGCGTAGTACCCCTCCTTGAAACGGATCGGGCCGAGGGAGCCGACCTCTATCACCCGGTCCGACTCCAGCCGGAGGACGAGGGTGTATATCCCTTTCTCCATGGGGGACGGAATTGGATTTCGGGGTATAACAGGTTTGGGCGTGGGGGCACTGTTGATATGAGAAGAAGAGGGCTGATTGAAGGACGGCCGGGTTCGAATTTGGTCGATCTCAGATCTGTCTATCGTCTCTATCCTACCTGTGGATCTCGGATCGGATCAGCATCAGACCGGTCGAGGTCTTCGATGATCTGTCGCAGCCTCTTCTTCACCTCGCCGTCGATCCGCCTCTCAAGGTCGGCGCGGTCGACTACCAGGTTCTCCCAGATCGCAGTCTCCACGATCATCCCCTTGAGGAAGGCGGGCCTGCAGTCGGTATCGATGGAGCTCTGGACCCGGTTGACGTACCTTCGGAGGGTGGTGCCGGGGATGGATTTGTAGGCGTCGAGCTCGCCGATCACGGCGAGGACCTCGTCCACCTCAAATCCGGACGTTTCGGGATGGGTTTGCACTTGCGGGAAACTATTTATCTTGCGCGTTTCAACTCCGCATGCGTCGGAGCGATTTTAGCACCGCAGGCCGGGCGGGGGTTGCCAAGTGGCCAAAGGCGCGGGACTTAAGATCCCGTCTCGCAGGAGTTCGCGGGTTCGAATCCCGTTCCCCGCATACTTTTACTAGTAATGTTTAAATAGTAAGAAGTCCACTTATTTATTTGGTGGATGCCTTGGTCAAGCCTGACAAGTCTCGTTATGTTTACGTCTACCTTCCTTCTGCCGAGGATAAGGCGCGCTGGGATAAGCTTGCATCAGATGCCAGCGTCCCTCTTTCAAAGTTCGTGATCGAGATCGTGGAGAACGCCCTGGCCGAAGAGTCGGATATCAAGCCTCGTGCGGAGATTGTTAAAGAGCTTGGATCTCTGAAGGACGAGATCAGAAAGCTCCAGGATGAGCTGAGACTCAAAAACGTTGTTCTCGATAAATACGAGAATGAGCTGAAGAGATATCGGAGTGCTACCTTTTTAGACGACGACTTCAAAGGCACCAGAGAGTACAGCAAGGGTCTCATCAACATCCTGAAGCGAGGCAATGTTATCGATAGCTACAAGATTCTTGAAGAGCTTGGCATTGATCCTCGTGACGCGGATCAAGTTAAGGCTGTATCGGTGGAGCTTGATAATCTTGAGGCATACGGTCTAATCACATCCACCCCACGGGGCTGGAGGTGGGTTGAATGATGAGAGCTTCCGATATGGAATTTGAGACGGGTCTTCGATCTTCAAGAGAGAGCCTCCCAGATATCAAATACCTGATCGAAGAGTACAAAGATGACTGTGAGAGAAGAGGTCTGACCAGAGAAACCATCAGAAGATACCTTTCATCAATAGGAATCTTCGTCCAGTATCTTGAGGATAATAAGCTAGACCTGTTCTCGTCCGACAGGGATATTCTCAGGAGATTTCTCGATTACCTCAGAAGGGATCGCAAGATAAAGCAGAGGACTGTCGAGAATTACTTTGCCGCATTATCAAGCTTTTACGAGTTTCTTGAGTATGAGAAGTATATCGATAAGAATTCGGTTCAATCAATAAGAAAGCGGTACATACGGCGCTTCAAAGATAACGACGAAGGCCAGATGCGCAAGCTCATCTCCATCGAAGAGATGACCCACCTCATCAACTCCACCATGAACAGCCGAGACAAGGCAATAATCACCCTTCTCGCGAAGACCGGGATCAGGAGGCGAGAACTGATTACTCTTGACGTCGACGATATTGACTGGGTGGAGCAGAGCATAAGGCTCAAGCCGACGCCCAAGAGGACGAATAGGATAATTTTCTTTGACGACGAGGCCGCCTTCATCCTGAAGAGGTGGCTACGATCCAGAGGATCGCGCAGTAATATCAAGTCTAAGGCTCTCTTCATCAATGGCGTCGGCAATCGACTAGACCGCAATGGCGTCTACACCGCCGTCACCAAGGCGGCGGAGTTTGTGGGCTTAAACGATCCCACCTCCGACCGGATGGAGGATCATTTCTCGCCTCACTGTTGCCGCCACTGGTTCACCACCCACCTCCGGCGGGCCGGTATGCCACGCGAATTCATCCAGGAGCTAAGAGGCGACGTGAGGAAGGAAGCGATCGATATCTACGATCACATCGACCGCAAAGAGCTTCGCGAAAGCTACCTCGCCCACATACCACAGATGGGGATATAAGTTATCGTAGGTATGATAACACCGAAACATTTTTTATAGATTGTGATAGTCTTCTTATTCGAGAGGGTGATTAAGACGAGAATTAAAATGGTTTTGGCTTTGATGGCTCTGGCGGTGCTGGTTACAACGGCTGTGGCGGACGAAGTGGATGACCTAATATTGGACTTGAAGTATGGTTCGCCAGATGTACGAGAGGAGGCTGCTTTGGCTTTAGGCCAAATCGGGGATGAAAAGGCCGTCGATCCGCTAATCAAAGCTCTGGATGACGAAGTTTCTTGGGTTAGGATGCGGGCTGCAATAGCTCTTGGTGAGATAAATGATTCGAAAGCCATTGATCCTCTCATCAAGGCCTTGAAGGACGAGAGCCCGTATGTCCGAATGTATGCTGCAAGTTCCTTAGTGTATCTAGGGAAGACGGAGTATTTAAGCCAGGTACTAACAGCTCTAAAAAATGAAAATGAAGATGTACGTGTAGAGGCCGCTATAACTCTTGGTGAGATAGGCGATACAAGAGCTGTCGATCCTCTTATCGAGGCTCTCAGGGATGAGAGCGATTTTGTAAGAATGTTCGCGGCTTCGGCCCTCGGCGAGATTGGCGACCCGAGTGCTTTCGAGCCACTAACCGTGGCTCTTAGGGATGGATATTGGCAGGTCCGAGAGGAAGCGGCTATAGCCCTCGGCAAAATTGGAGATGTTAGGGCGATTGAACCACTTACTTATCGGGCGAGTAACGATGCAAATTCGAATGTCCGAGGAGCGGCGTTGGAGGCACTCGAAAAGTTAGAAGCTGATGAAGAAACATCTTCCCAGGTAAACGATTCAAATGAAATTTCAACAACTTCTGACGAGTGCGAGGTACCATTCTCTGAAATATTAACCGATAGTAACGAAGAGAAAATATTCACTTCAGACAGCCCACTACAACTAGCTGAAGGTTACGAATTGGCTATTAAAGAGATTGATCTTTCGAGTGATAATGTCTCCCTAGAACTTTACAAAAACGGAGATCTTGTTGACAAGGGAGTGATTTCTGCTGTTTGGGGATTATCCACGGCAGAAGATAGGACCTACAGATACAAAATTGATTTTAATGGTGCTGAAATTTTGATAATCGAGGTCGGTTTCAAGAATGCTTTCCCTGGAAACGAGAAACTTCTCGCCACCGTTGATAGAATATGGCAGATATCGGATACATCTGCCATGCAAGAGGCGCTCGCATGAACGAAACACTCGAAACGTCTAAGTATCCGACTTAACCGCAACGGTGTCTATACCGCCGTCACGAAAGCTGCCGAACGGGTCGACCTCCACAATCCCGACTCAGGCAGGATGGAGGACCACTTCTCGCCTCACTGTTGCCGTCACTGGTTCACCACGCACCTTAGACGGGCCGGTATGCCCCGCGAATTCATCCAGGAATTGAGGGGTGACGTGAGGAAGGAGGCGATCGATATTTACGACCACATCGACCGAAAAGAGCTTCGCGAATCGTATTTGGCTCACGTGCCACAGATGGGGGTATAGCTAGTCATAGGCGTTCCCCCCAAAACCCGTAAAGCGATTTACTTTGAATATCTCAACCAAATGCAGGGGCACCACCAAACATATATAGCAGAGTTATTAGAGGATCAACACTAGACGAGTGGTCTCCAGGAGTGATATAATGTCTAGAATATATAAAGTATTAATTATAACATTTTGCCTTTTGGTGTGTGGTGGCAGTGCCAATGCAATTGACATACATTTTTCGGCGAGCGGCGGTGGCGGAAGTTACGTGAGCATCTGGGATCATTACGATGTCGACGACAGTTGTGAGGTCAGCGGAAAATCCTCCGCTAGTTTTGATGATGGCGTAAGCATGTTGGATACCAGGAGTATTTCAGGTCCTGGTGATATTGACGTATTTCAGAGGTATAGCGGCAGTGATGATTACATTGCCTGGAATGGGATCTATATCCAAGATGGATCTGAAACGCTGATAAACAGCAATGCCTACTTAACTCCAGCGGCTCTGGCTGTTGATCAGGACGTATCGTCCTTCGATGCCGAAGTGGGCGAGATCACTTTTGGCGGCGAATCAGGAGGACTGAAAAACGCTAATCAAGGATTAGTGTCCCTGTTTGGGTCAATGGATTCAAGGCAAGTAATGAAAGTTGACGACCACGTTTACGTCTTTCAAGATTCTAATATAGACGCTGAATACGGCTCTGTGTACTCATTTGTTAGTGACTCTGATGGGACGAGGGCTATTTCCCATGCCTCAGTCGGTCAGGGCACTTTAAGCTCCATTCTTGTATCAGAAGCTGGCAACAGCGCCAGAGCATTCCAGAATACGAACATAGAAGATGCTGAACACGGGTATGTTGAATCATATGCTACTGATTCTGATGGTAAGTATGCCGGTTCACAGGCATCAGTGGATCATGGCACTTTAAGTTCCATTCTGGTATCTGAAGCTGGTAACAGCGTTAAGACATTTCAGAATACGAATATCGAAGATGCTGAATATGGCTCTGTTAACTCATATGCTCGTGACGTTGATGGAAACAGTGTCCAAGTAAGTGCAACAATAATTAATGGAAAGAGATTGAGCACCACGCAAGTTGTCGAATCGGACGACGGCTTAAGATCACAGCAGAATACTGTGATTGAAGATGCAGAAGAGGGCCATTCTGGTTCATGGGCCAGGGAGGCCGAGACAGACAATTACGTAGGTATAGGGGTTCGGGTTTACGATGGATCACTCAGCGCAACAAATCTTAAATCTGAAAATCATGACGGGATTCTTTCGACTTCTGGTGAGACAAGCCTCGACACTGATGATTGGGGGTACACTTGGGCAGATACTTGGATCGGAGAGTGGGAGGACCCTGACTGCAAGATCGTTCAATTGTACAGCCAGGTTAGCAAAGGATCCATCGACACAAGGAACTTGAAATCGGAACTGGATCTGGGAGAAAATGTGTTAAAAGCTTCGGGTGAAGTTGATCTTGTCACAGTGGATGAAGGTTTTGCTTCCGATTCTGCATGGTACGGACACGATAGCAGTGTTGGAGTTCGGTGCCATGTTTCAGATGGCACATTCAGTGCGGACTTGCAATCTGAAGAGGACGCCGACATAAAAGTCCTAACAGCATTTGGAGAAGGGTATATCACGCCGCTAGGATTGGGCGGGTATGGGTATGCAGTAGCAGGTACTCACGACCTTTGGGTGGACGAAAATGTCAACTACGGTGAGACGCTCCATGCGGCAATGAACTCTGAAATTAGCGAAAGTGGTGAATCAGCCCGCGTAGATGTATTATGATACTCTACTTTCCAAGTATTCAGACGGCTATTTAGCGGGTATCGGGGCGAGCCTGGTGGACAACCACGCCTCTGAGGATGAGTTTGGAGAAGGGTGATTCCTCCAGAAGGGGGGAGGATTGACAAATCGCTGATTTTTCGATTGCAAAAACGCATGTTGAAGCGATAAGCTGAAATTCGGATTTGATCGGTTATCAAATCGTGGATTTTATCAACATGCATACTTTATTTTTAGCTTCAAAATACCGCCAAAACATAGTAAGACGTAAATACAATTCGGATAATCGATAGTAGATAGATAGATAGATAGATAGCATAGATTATCATAAAATAGACCGAATGGAACGTAAGGTATTTATATTATCGCGCGGTGTATTTTATCTCAATGAACTGCATCGACGCGCAGCTATCGGTTCGGCTTAATGCCGAGGACAAAAAGCGAATCGAGCGAGCCGCGGAATCTTTGAGGCTCTGCCCGGCATCATTCGTCCGCTCCGAAATCATGAAAGCCGTGGCATCAAAGGGGTTTTAGAAATGCGAAAAAACGAGAACAATAGGCAATTAGCCATTTTATCCCGATCTGATTTATATTTTGTGATTGATCGCGATCCTTCCAGGGGAGATCGGATTGATCGATAGATTAAGCGCGCCGGGGGTTGTTGGCGCAACCCCGCAAAGGCGCGGTACAGCTTTTATCCCTCTTTCGTTGATCACCACCACCACGACGAAGAGCCGATGGCCACAACATCAGGGGGCGGTGTCAATTGGGTAAATCCGCTCGAATTCTATATAATCATTCCGCCGAAAGGGAGGATCGGACACCGCCGATAATTCTTCAAAATTGGGAGGAAGTTATTGGCACTCTTGATTATATCGTCCCCGACACCGGCCACTCGAAGGCGAAGATCGGAGACATTTCGGTCTGGCTGCCTGAGGATCTCTGCGCAGAACTTCTCCCGCTTGTAGGGCAAAGGGTGGGCGTACTTAAAACAGACACATCACGGCAATACCGCGTCCGGGTGGTGATGAGATGACAACAAAGGACCGGATTGCAACGGTCTTTGCCGTCGATCCCATTCACGTTTTCATTGTATGCCCGATGTGCGGGAAACTCCATCAACATGGGTCTAACGGGAATCCTAACCTCGATAACTACGGGTTCCGGTCTCCTCACTGTCGGATAGGGACGCCGTATCGTGGCGAATATGAACTGGTTGCCGACGAGTTCACGCTTAGGTATCATCGGCCTGTCAACGTCACCAAAAAGACTCTCTTCCGGCGATACCTGACAGCCCGACCCGGTGAGGTCAACGAACGCGATGAGAAGGTATGTAAAACCATCAAGTGGCTTCACAACCACCACCAAAAGATCTACGTTGGCCGGATGTATCGGTGTGTAGGTCTATCTCAGAACGAGTTGGCGGATTGGTTCGCGGCTCACGGTCTCGTCTTTGATCGGTCTATCGCTCCTTACGGGGAGTGGGTGATATCCGATGATCGGCTTTTCGCCGACGTTAAAGACCGGATAGGTGACTGTTTCCGTCGCGAAGGTGTCAGGGATTGAATTTCGCCGATCCCAGGACCGAAGCGGCCCGTACTATCTTGATCAGCGTGGGGAGCGGGGCAACGGCGGTAAGCAAACCCCTAAGATCGGGGCTGACTTACTCTATCGTGAAAGCGGCCAGAAGCGAACATAAAAAGCTCGTCGTCCTGGCCCCCACCACCCGTATTTTAAAAGAGGCCGTATCGGACGCGGCCAACGGCGATCTCGTAACAATTCCAGGAAACAATTCATGCGTTAGGCTAGAGGCCGAAAACGAAGCTTTCCCGATATTAAAAGAGTTACCTCAGATTTTGCCAAACTGTAAACGATGCGGGATGTACTCGGATTGCCCCATTACTCAGATCTTGAGGACCGAGAACCCACAGGTTATAGGGCTGACTTATGCTAAGGCAGTTGCCTTGATCTTGAGTGGGACGAAGACTAGCCGCGAAATCCTGATGAAGATATCCGAGACCGATTTTTGCCTAGCTGATGAATGCCATTCTCTTGTTTTCCCGTCGGTTCCGTCGTTGCCTGTCAGCCCGTTGCCTACGGTTCCATCTGAGTACAAACACCTTAAAGCCGTATCGGAGGCTTGGACTGATATCTTAACTGAGAATGCCCCCACCATCGAAACGCTACGGGAAAGGGCCGGGAACTCTCCGACTGGACGCCACTTATCCGTCTATCTCAGGGTTCCCGATCCTCTAGGCTGGCGAACGTTGCGGGCCACATGGCAACAGTTAAGACGGGTAGCCAAAGCGGGGAGGATGGACCGCGAATCTATCTTGAAGATCCGGGATGCAATCGAGATCCATCGGTCATCGGTTAAGGATATAAAATGCCTTTATCTTGAAGTTCATATTACGCTTTATGCGTTGAAAGAATGAGGTCAGAATTTGAGAACGGATTGCTGCACCCATTTTGATCCCGCCAGACTTGGAGGACTTGCTACCAGGAATGCTATTGCATCGCGATTTTTCCCTTAACCGATGACCAATGAATCGAGATCTTGTCCGCTCCCTGGGCGGTGGCTGGCTGGCTGTCGGAGGATGAAGGTAAATCCGGCCAGATCATCATATCATCTTCAAGAGGTAAGAACGAACTGGCCCTTACTAAGTTCTTTTCTGAGACCGTAGGACGGGCCGGGGTTATCTTTGGATCTGCAACCCTTATTGAGCCTAGAAAAGGCTTCCTTGAGGCTCTAGCGGGCCGTGACGTGCATCCTGACACCTTCCCGGACACCTTCAAGGCGAGTGAGAAAGTTTGCCTTATACCCTATTCTAAGTGGCGTCTTCGGGCTGGCGACTTCAAACAAAGGCTGCCTGATATAGTGCGCGAAGTTAAGCAGATCTCCGAGAAAGAGAACCAGCCTATATATCTCGTCGGGCCGAACGTGAACAAAGCGGCGGTACTCAGGAAAGCCTTGAAAGAGGCTGGTATCAAGGGCGTTTCTGTTGACTATTACAGATCGACTTTCACGACGGGAGTGAAGAGAGACGAGGCTATAACGATTCTCGTCGGTCTGGCCGAAATCCCGGCGAACTCTTGCGACGCCCTCGCCGATACAGCGATCGGGGAAAGGGAGAGGATCGACGGATGGCAAAGGTCAGAAGATGACAAATGGCTTGCATCTCAAGCTCTGAGACTTCAAAACGTCCATTGTAATTCATGGCAAGCAACAGGCCGAACACGTGATCCTGAAGGGAAACGAGAGACTAGAATCTATTTTGTGGGTGTCAGAGCCGAAGAGATCAAGAAACTAGCCAGATGGGGGCCTGGCCGGGTTCCTGAGTTGGTGAGGATCGAAGAGGGGCGGGGCGCGGGGGGCGAGTCCTGGCGTCGTCCGATATTCGATATTAAAACCGATAGCGAGGTTGAACACTGTAAAATATGGGGTGAGGTTTTGAGTGAAAGGAATCCTTCGAGGAGGTCTTTATCTCAGTTGATTGACCGGAGGGAATATTATGATACCGAGAAAATAAAATGCGAAAACCCCCCCATTTCCTGTAATATAGTATATACAGGAAATGGGGGCATTTTTCCTTTTTATAACTTCCCGGTGAATGAAAATGAACTTGAGTCTAACGCAACTTCACTTTATAATACGTTCGTCCTGAGAGACGATACATACGCCCGACAGTCTAAAGAAGGTTCGTATTCGAGAATACTCGATTACTGTCGCCACGATGTTCTGATGGATCACGTCAAACACAAGAAGACTGTGGCCGTATACGAAATCTCGTTAGACGATGAAGTTGCATGGGGCTGTCTTGATATCGACTCCCATAACGAGGGCGACGATTTAGACGAGGCTAGGGAGAAGGTCTTAAAGGTCGTCGATGTTTGCGAAGTGTACGGCATCCCCTACGTGCTGGAGGCGTCAGGTTCGCCGGGGAGTTATCATGTTTGGATCTTGTTTAAGCGAACAAAGACATACAACGCTTATGTCTTCATGCGCCAGTTAGTGAGAGAGGCCAAAATCAAAGACGTTGAGATCTGGCCCAAACAGAAGACGAGATCAACCGATCGATATGGCAATCCGGTTAAGCTACCTCTCGGATATAACAACCGAACCGGGGCGTTCTCGATGTTCATCGACGCGAACTTTGAACCACTCGAAGGCGAGATCAAGCTTTCCGGGCGCGTTGTCCTGGTAGAAGTTCCCAGGCCAGAGAAACCAGCGAAAGAACCCCGGCCAGCACCCACCGAACACCAGCAGACGGCCACGGCGACCGATACGTTAGACTTCTGCATGGTGAAGACTCTTGAAGCTGGCGATGAACTGATCGGAGGAGGGGGCCACCGTTTCAGGCTGGCAATAGCGATCAAGGCTTTATCTATCGGTATGGATATAGAAGATATTATAAATCTGTTTCGATCACAAGAGGACTTCAACGAAGAGACCACGCGGTATCAGATCAAATCGGCCAGCGAATACAAGCCATTCTCTTGTGAGACGTTGCGGTCTTGTGGTGAGTTCGCTTCGAGGTGGTGTCATCTATGCCCTTTCGCGGTCACCCATGCTAGGGGGGTGGTAACATCGTGAGATTGACGATAACCAACTCTTCGTCCTGGTCCACCATCTTTTTATCCTAATAGCTCGAATACTTGAACTAATAAGATAAACCTTTTATACTATTCGGGTTAAATATTAGGCGATGAGTAAAGGCGGTCCAGTCGGAGAGGAAGAGGAGAAGAAAATCCTGGAAGCCCTTGAGACGGGCCGATCAGTCCGGGACATAGCCGAAGAGTTTCAGAGAGGGACGGGAACGATATCCCGGATCGCCAAGCGGAACGGGCTGGATCTGGCGGAACGTTCCGCTACAAAAACTGCGGCGTTCATCAGTTCATGCTACGCATCAGAGGACCGAGTCCGGCTGATTGGCGAGGCCCTGAACAAAGGCCGGGAACTTTTGAAGAAATGCGATAATCCCCGTGATTTTCAATATCTGATGACCGGCTTTGCGATCGGCATCGATAAGCGGCGGCTGGAAGAGTCCACCGACCCATCGGCGAGGGGCGGGGAGATTCGCATTTTGTTTGAGAAGATGGGTGAGGAGGTGGAGTGATGACTATCCGACGACCCCAGGGGGTTGGGGGCTATTTCGATAAGAGGGGGCTTATAAACGACTGAGAATAATATGCCTAAACAGACCCGCGGCGTAACCTTGAGAGAACCAAAAGACGTCCGTAAGGTTTGCCAAAGGATCACCTCGAAAGCGTTCCAAGAGGGGTCGGAGCTTGAGTACTCAGGACGGATCGCTCAGCTAATGGGGGTCTGGCTAAAAGCTTTCGAGCTGGAGAAGCTCGCAGATATCGAACGGCGGGTTTCGGCGCTGGAAGAGGTGAAAGATCAGAGATGAGATTCGAGGGCATGAGTATGCGCACGTCGAAGAGATCTCTCTGTGGTCCAAAACTGAGGGCCACCAATTTAGTTCTGTGATATTATCGATAACTATAAGTACTAATATCACAGAACTAAATACCATGCACAAGACAGAGACAGGCGAGAAGATTAAGGCGATGAAGACGGAGGCGGCGAGAGCCGAGATGGAGGCGGCAACTCTGGCGAAGGTCCGAGGACTGGAGGCCGGGGCGGTGGAGAGGGAAGAGGAAGCCCGACGGCTGAGGAGCGAGGCCGAGGACTTGAGGCCGAAGGCAAGGCTGGAGGATCTGAGGGTCTACACGGTAGAGAAGGTTAAGCCCACTGTGAAGGGGGAGGCGAGGACCTACAAGTACTGGTATGCGAGCTGGTGGGAAGGCGACCGAGCCCGGAACGTGTACCTGGGAAGCGCGACGAAGCTCTCCAGGGAGGCGGCCCTGGGAAAGGCTCGGAAGATTAAAGCATCCGCCCTGGGGATTGATCTGTGATATTCTTGCCTTTTGAATTAGGAATATCACGGAACTAATGCGGTGAGGCCGAGTCCCTTGATCCTAAAAACTAGCGCTATCGATTATATATGAATCTCTTATTTAAGTTTTAAGGCCTTTTATCTCAAGAAACGGTAGTCTTACCCCTTCGCAATACAGGATAATTGGCTTTATATCGAAATGGATTTTAAAACACAACTTGAGCTCGATGCATTAAAATTTATGGTTCTTTTCGCGAAATAAAACCATTAGGACTGAGAAAACCGCTTGAAGTCTGTCGGACTATGTCCGATAGGTCAGATTTACCAGTAAAAACACGACAAGGTCCCTCGTCCGACTTTATGCATTAGAATCAAGCTTCTACCAGATCTCCAGAGTGAACATTATCCATCCAATAGCGTTATTAAAATGCACGCGTTCTTTTTGGATTTCGGCGTGCATTTATCGTGCATTCATGTAGATCCTCTTTCGTATCTAACGCCTCGCCCTCTATCGCCTACTGCCCTAAGATGCTTCTTTTCTTTCAGCTTCTTCAAGAGCCTGTAGGCCTGCGACCCTGAAATGTGACAGAGATCAGCTGCTTCAGAACGTGATATATCCCCGTGCTTTTCTACATACTGAATAACCATCTGTTCCCACTGCAACGGCTCAAACCCATGGGTGCGAACATAGGCTGCCCTCTTTCCAAGCCTCCGATACGTGGATGCTGACAGGTGATATGCCCTTGCCTTTCCTTCCCCCGAAGCTTCTAGGAATCCACCTTCAACGAGTCTCACTAGTGCGGCACGGGCCTCATTTTCGGGCTTCTGAATGACGTTTGCCGCCTCTTTCGCGGTTGTTCTACGTTCTAAATACAGAAAATTCAGAATCAGCAGATCGTCCAATCTGAATGGCCTACCTGCTTGATTTTCCTCCACAACCAACTGCACGAAATCCATGTTTGCCTTTCCACCAGGCAAAACTAGAACGACGTCGGTCTCAGTGCTCCGCTCATAGGATGGGGCCGGGCGGCCGTTCCTAAGCTGCTCAAAGAAGATGGTATCAATACCCCTTGCAGTCCGCTCCACGATTCCTGCCCTTTTGAAGGCATCTGCCAAAGAAGGATTACGCGGTCGAGGTGGCGTAACCAGCAGATTATTCAGTCTTACACCCTCAGGGAACCCACCTGGATTGGAGATCTCCAATCGGTCTTCATGCAACTGCACATAGACGCCCCCAATCCGGGAGTAATCTCGGTGGATTAGAGCGTTGGCCAATCCCTCCCGGAAAGCCAGCTCAGAATAATCCGGGATTCCGATACGGAAGATATTTACCATTAGCTCTTCTTCTCTATTCCTGGCCCTGAGCCTAGACAACAGCTCCTCCATAACACGCAAGAGGGGCCATCTAAAGAACTCATTGACAGTCACCCTCGTGTCGGAGAGCACCTGGAAGGGCACTATCTAGAAATCGAGTGATATTCAGCTTTCGGGAACAAAATGCCGTTTTACTTTATCTCCATATCTCTAAAGTTTTCGCGAGAATTGGGTGAAATCTAAATTATCGCACAATATAGTTAAT
>Ga0334888_1001029_pt1 | contig 39299 bp, 25 predicted proteins | sample GraSluR1_MG_FD_207227 | JGI IMG/M metagenome (GOLD analysis project Ga0334888, IMG submission 207227) | Sludge microbial communities from methane-producing bioreactor in Wageningen University, Netherlands - Granular Sludge_3_08-R1 | ecosystem: Engineered > Bioreactor > Anaerobic > Unclassified ...
TCGTGGTGTCCTCCTTCATAGGTACAGGTTCGTCGCCAATACCTACGAGAACACCCGATGGCTCTCCTCTTCGCGGAAGTCGCCATCCTCAGTCGCTTTCTCTTACACCACATCCGGGGACACTACCCCTCTTTCACAGACTGAATCGTGGGTTCGCAACCCTCTTTCTCAAGGAGCCGATCCACCGTAGCGACGAGTTCCATGCCAAGGCGTGACTCGAATCCGGTCCATGTCGTCGAAGAAGCGGGCTTCCCTTTCAGTTCAGAAGTGAAGCGCCTCCGCAAAGATGCGAATCGCTTCCACTGCGTGAAGACGGCGGCGTTCATCATCATCATCTTCATCCACGTCGGGATCGGCCAAGAAGGCGCTGTAGTTTCCGGGCCCGTCCATCCGAGGATGACGGAAGTGCTCGCGAAGCAGAGTCAACGAATCCGTCACGTCCCGCTCGCCGATGATCGAGCTTCTCGAGACCACCCCCGCCGCAGCTTCGGGTCCGCCCGGCCAATTGGAGACAACGAAGACAATGTCGTACGCGTCCTTCAGCTTCACGCGCTCGTGCAACGCGTATGACTTCAACATGAGAAACGGAGTGAGGCCTGCAACCCGCATGTCAGCGAAGCTCTCATCCCCGTTGGCCACACGTCCTTCTATTCTCACCACGATGTGATCCAGGGCGCAGAGTCTGGCGCCTCTGGCATTGAACGCTCCCAGCTTTGCCCCCGTCTTCTGCTTCGGCCTGAACACCTTGCCCGCGCCGGCTTCCGGGTCCTCTCCCATGAACTCCACCGTCACCGGAGACCCGTCAGTATCAACCTGCCAGCGGAAGGACTGACTCCGCCCTTCTTCGTCGACGCATTGACGGAACCCGGCGGCGCGCATGTTGTTCTCCAAGGTCCGGTACGGCTCCGAGTCCGCCTCGCCGATGACGGCCACGCCCACTACGAAATCGACATCGGTCGTCCCGACGTGGGGTGTGGCCGCCACCGGCAGCTCTTGGATCAAGTACCGAGGAACCAATCCACCCGCCAGGTAGATGCGATTGTGCCAGGGCCCCGCGCAGGCAAGCAGGGTCAGCTGGGCCCGGCGGCACAGCTCGGTCACCAGCGGATCGTAGTCACGTGCAGTCCGCGACCCATCCATCTAGTACTCCAGTCTCGTTTCTCTGAGAAAAGCCGCCTGCTCTTCGCCGCGTTTTGGGTCGGCGAGGAGATCCGCATACAACCGGAGGTCGTTGACGATCCTGGTTCCGGCAACCTCATGGCTGCGAAAAAGCGGTGCATCGCTCCCGGCACGCAGCACGCGCACATTCGCGCCCTTCGCCTCGGCCTTCGCCCCTAAAGCCTCAAGCACGATCTGAGGGCTGCATCCTGCGGAGACCCACACCTCACATACGTGCGAGGCGGTCACGTGCGGCGCCACAAGGCGGGCGGCGCAGGTCCCGGTCACCGCGTGACCCACTGCCGCCGTCGCGAGACGCTGTGAGATCTGCCGAGCCAAGTCCTCCGGGCCCTGGCTGAACAGGAAAGCCGTCAGCAACGTGACGCGCTCACGTCCTGCCTCGGCGGCCCACAGATCCAGCAGTCTCTGCGGCTCGGCGATCCAGCGGAGCTTACGAGGACCCTTCCCCTCCGTACGCAGTAGCTGGAGCTTCTCCAGTCTCTGCACGGCGTCTTGAGCGGTACCCGCCGAAACCCCGGTCGTCTTGGAGAGCTCGGTCACACGCCAACCGCGCTTCCACTCCAGGAGCATGCCCTGGATTGCCACGCCTATCTGCCCAGTGAGCCGCCCTTCGGGCGACTCGGCTCGACCGGTTCTGCGACTCACTCTGTCCCGATCGACCAGGACCATCGGGTCAAGGCTCCGGAACACCAGACGGTGCTCGTCCAAGAAGCTGACTCCCCACTCGTGCAGAAGGTCTAGAGCCCCCGGCGTGAAGCATCGGGCAACCAGCACCGGGATACCTGCCACGGGCTGGTGCTCAACGAGAGTACGCGTTGCAGCGACTTCCCCCGGCCGTCCGTTGCCGGCCGACACAGGGATGGCCGTGATCTCGGCGCCATTCTGGAGCCGCACGACGATGTGGCGGTTCTCGATGCGAGTCACTTCGAGACCCGCTTCACGCAAGGCCATCTCCAACTCCACGACCTTGGAGCTGCGCACTCGTCCATTATTCGTTGTTGATGACTTATTCATGTCGGACGTGAATATACCAGTATCGGTGAATTGTGGGAAGGCAGCCGGCGGTCGTGTGCAGTTTCCCTTCGGTCAGGCACGTCAGGCATGACCTCCTCCCTGCCCCCTCCCTGCTGAGCCACGATCCCCACGCCGATGCGGGTGCCACGCGCTATCCGGTCAAGGGCAATTCACCGGAAGCGGGGCCAATCTCGCACGTTAGGTACCAGCGCATCCGCCACCGCACGCTCGTCTCTCATGAATAGCACGGTGTTGCTCCGGCCTTCAATGCAACCAAGGACCTACGTTGGCGACGCTGCATCCTGCCCCAGATCTCAAGCCCACGGGATCCGCCGCGCCGCCACCTCAGGCCTCCATCCCGTCCACGATGTCCCTGACCAGCGTCTGCACCGTCGACCAGCGCTAGTCGATGCGGCGCATGCCGTGAAAGAGTGGCGACGCCGAGGCCAACCACCCGGGCCGGCAACGAGTCGGGCACGGCGGTGAGGATGCGCGCCCGCAGGTAGTCGGCCTCCTCGTGCGTGAGCCGAAGCGACGATCTCTCTCACAGGTCGCGCGGGGAGGTGGGAAGATGCGGGTCCCAGTAGGCGGAGAGGCGCTCGCGCCGGACCGGTTCCTCGTCGGGATCGGAGAACTCGGCCACCGCCCCTCGCCGCGAAGCTCGGACCAGATCGCGATGGAGCTCCAGCATGCGAACCGGCGAAGCGCCGGATGCCCCAGATCCCCAACCCCTACCTGTAGATGGCGCTGGGCAGCTGCGTGAGGCCCTGCTTGGCGTCGCGGCCAAGTAGGCCCGCCGCGTCCGCCCCCCGGCTTCCAGGGGCTTGATGAGGCCGATCTCGCGGCCCCCAGAGGTAGGTGTCGAGCGTGTCGCGGGCAGCGGAGGTGCGCCGCGCGTACTCCTTTAGCCTTCAGGTACCACCAGGGCACGAGCAGGAAGTACGTGGCACGCGTCTGCACGGTACTGGTGCCGGGGAACATGAGGTCAAAGAAGGCATCGCGAACGACGCCGATGCCGAGTTCATCCCGGGTGTCACGCTCCCCGAAGGTGTCGATGAACTCCAGGGTGCGGCAGCGATCCTTCTCGCTCGTATCAAGCCAGGTGAGGGTGTTCACGACATCGTCACTGGATGACTGGTCAGCGTCTTACTATCCACGCGTTATCAGATCCGAGTGTACCGCGCCGGTCGGACGGAAGGATCTGTGACGAAACCCGCGGTCCAGAACAGCCTCTCACCCGGTCGACGGCAGCAGTCAGCTGTCCGGCGACTCGGCTCGGTCAACCCGCACTTGTTTGATGGGTGCACGTCTTCCTTCAGAGCGGCCTTTGCATCCAATGACCGATCGCACGCTGAGAATCGAAAACTCGTTAGCCAGGCGAGTCGAGTTTTCCTGAGGTCGGGCACGTCCCGTCGGCTCCTCAACTGCCTAGTTACCGTCAGCGGGGACTGATGCGCTACTGTCGTGCGATGCAGCTACAGGCGCTTGAGAGTCATCGGCCGGAGAACTGATGGCCTGCCAATCCGCGACAATCGCAGACCAGTCGATGCGCCTATCAACCAACCCACCATGTGCATCCGTTCCGGTCCAAACCTCCCAAAAGTCGGGGTCTTCGGAGTGTGGTCGATTCGCCTCATCCAAGAAGTCCATATGGACCAGAACGGGCAGCTCGGATGCCCACCCGAGGAGAATCGCGTGTTGTGACGGCAGCGACGGTAGCTCCCGGAGGAGGCCCCTGAGACTATCGGGCAAGAGTCGATTGACCATTTCTTGGTCGCGGTCGTTACTGATCCGATGAAGCAGGAACGAATTGCACTGTGATAGCACGGTGGGGGACAACTCGGATGGCCTCTGGGAGGAGAGCACCAGGCCAAGGCCATACTTTCTGCCCTCTCGCGCGATGCGCTCAAACACCCGGCAGCAGACGGAGGCCGGATTCTCTGCATCACCCTTGTGGTCTTTGACAAAGGTATGTGCCTCTTCCATTACCAACACGGTGGGGAGCGTTTCGGAGGTGATCTTGCGATAACGTTGAAGAGCTTCGAATACGATTCTGGCCACGACAGCCGTTACGATGTGGACTACTTCCGCTGGGACGAGCGAGAGGTCGATGATTGAGATGCACCCGTTCTCCGCTCCATCGCTGCCAATATAGTCCGCGAGCCATTGCTCGAGAGTGATCGTCGCAGTATCGCCGATGACCGCCTTCATGCGCGGATCTGAGAGCAGACTGCGTAGCCTCATCAGCATGGTTTCCGCGTACTCCGAGACATTGAGCAGCTCAGCCGCAGCGTCGACACTCCTTAGGAGACTATCGCCGCCGAAAGGCAATGGCGTGTCGGCGTCGAGCGGAAGAGCGTCTCTCGAGGTACCGCCGAACGAAGCGTGGGCTGTGCTAGCCACAGTCAGTAGCGACTCAACCTCCTGAAGCGTGAAGGCCCAATTTGGATACTTGCTTCGGCGAGGCTGGCACAGTTCTTCGAGTTTATCCAGCAGGTCCTGCAGTGTCGATTCCTCCTGCCCCTCAACACAAACCAGTTCGGGCTCTAGGCTAGTCCTCCACTTCTCGAGCTTCTGGAAGAAATACTTCGACTTCGGGAAACCCTCGAAAGGACCCCCAGAATTCATCTCAACTCGGATTGAAGACACGATAGTGCTGAGGAACTGCCGAACAACGTGGCTTCTGCTTGGGGCGAGCTCCGCCTTGCCCTCCCGGGCGACGCGCAACGCATGGACGAGCGTAGGTCGTTGCGTCCTTGCGGTAGCCTGGGTGAACGAGCACCATTCCGCGCTATTCCAAAACCACATCGGCGCCTGAAGCGGCTGCTCTTCGCCCACGGGACCTATCTTGAATACCCGCGCAGCCATGGGACCCTCGGAATCACTAAAAGCGTGCGCGTACTCACCGTTTGGATCTAGAAGTATGAAGCGAGCGTTTGGTGCGTCCTTGCACGCGGTTTGCGCCTGCGCGACCGACCACCGTATCAGGCCTGCAACCGAGCACGACTTGCCGCTCCCGGTGTTGCCGAGTACCCCGAGATGGCGGCCGAACAGGCGATTCGGGTCAATGGAGACCTCTGCGTTTCCCGCGAGTGGGCTCGATCCGATTCGAACTCGCCTGCGCTCGCCGGACTCAACAATCGATCGGAGCTGCTCATTCGTTGGCAGTACAACGCTCGCCCCCACAGAGGGCAGCGCTCCAGTTCCACGGTGGAACTTGAACCCACCAACCCTCGACGAGTCCTGCCGTAGCGAACCTAGAATGTTGAGGCTCATCCTGCGTAGCGGATAGGGCAGGTCGACAAGCCCGAAGTCCTGCATTCCTCGGCGTTTGGGGAACGGAGACTTCTCGATAGTCAGCCATTCGACCTGCCCAACAACATGCCCGTCATCCACTGGGACGAGCACATAGCCGTTGACACGCGGGAAGGGCCGCGGCTCGCCGACACCCAAGGCAATCGCGTCAGGTGCCTCCAAGTCAAATCCGACCTTGATTTCATCGGGAGAGACGAACTCGACAGTGCCTATATGCCGTTCTGCTGACGTTTCAAACGGACACTGACTCATGGCGCAACCGCCTCTTCATGCGCGCCGCTACTCTCGGGCTCAACCTGTGCCGCCGCAGCCGAGCCAGTCCAGCGAGCCTTTAGAAGCTCGGACATCCGGAACGTCGCACGATCAATGGAGGGCTTGGGCAAGTAGTGATCAACCAAGGCGCGCAAGTCACCGAGGTGATCACCGACAAGCAGGGTGATCTGTGACCCCCGCCCTAGCCTGTCGTACGTCTTCGTAATCCGCCCAAGAGGATCGCCGTAGGCAATCACGACAAGATGTGTCGACGGAACTGTCAGCATGTCCTCGATGACCCGATTGATGTGCTCATCGCCGAACCCATACCCGAAAGTGACGACCGTGCTGTTAGGCCTGCAAACCGTGGCGGCGAAGTCCCTGAGCAGTTCCACGTATGGATAGGCGGCCGTCTCCCTGTCCTTAGAAGCGTTGGGGTAGATCATCACCTTGAGTGCATCCGCACCCTGGAAGCCCGGCGCTTCGAGATAGGAGCCAAGGTCTTGAGCACCGAAAGGTACCCCAAGTCGCTTGATTGTCTGTCCGACCTGAACCCAGTCCACGGAGCCGTGGAGCTTGGTATATTTAGCTACTCCCTCAAGGTACCGTGGTTCGCCGCGAATGCCTGGCGGATTGTAGTGCATGTCCAGATCGAGTCTCGAAGCCCGGAAGATAGGGGCGACGGTCCCCACGAACCGGTCCAGAAGATGCAGTCCTGCGATATCCGCTCCGGCCTCGAGAACCCTATCGTAGTTTGTGGTGAAGACTTGAAGTCGTTCGCGCGTCCCTGTCCGGCTCGCGAAACTCATCAGGAAGCTGACGAGGTAGTCAAAGGCTCTCTCGACGTTCTCCGGATCTGCGGTCGCTATTCCGTGTTCACCGAGCAGGATCGAGTCAGCGAATTCCTTCATGACCCGGGTGAGATCCGCGCGAAGGGTCTTGGCTCTCGAGGCGAGCGCAGCGTCGTTCAAAGACGCTATCTCCAGGCCTCGCAACAGCTCGCTGGCCGCTCGAATTTGATCCTCGATGTTTCCGGGACTGCGTCCGGCAACTTCGGCGACCCGCGCGGCTTCCGCATCGATCTCTGTCCCAAAGTCCGAGAACACCGTCAGCTTCATGCCCGGGAGAGCGGACTCACGCGCAAGACTGTGGACCGCCTGGGTTAGACCTGAACCGACAACAATTGACAGGTGCTCCGACTGGAACAGGGCAGTAAGCCACGGTTCTATCCGAGACCGCAGCTTGTCGGTTCCAAACGACTCACCAGGCGCCGCCCATGAGCACTCTGAACCAGGAGCCAGATTGAAGGCAGGCTCTCCGTCAGGCGGGCCAGCAACCGTCATGCAGACGACCGGCGTCCTGTCATCTCTGGTCCTGAGTACCTGCTCGTTCTTGTTCATTTATCCCCCTGGTTGGAGCGCCTCGGGCTCGGGTAACACTCGGCCATCGATTCGGTCGAGGATCTACAGCTCCGTGACTCGGTTGCGCAACATGGCTAGCGTTGGCCCTGTCCTTTGGCCAGCATCTTGTCGTGGTGCTCCACAATGACCAGCTTTGTCCGATACTCTCCCCATGCCGCTTCGTCCTTGCGCCGGACGATGGGAAAGGTCTCCATTACGTACTCCACGTCTTCGCGATCCATCCCGTACAGATGGAAGAATGCAGCATCCAGTTCGCACCGCAACTGGAACCGGCGCTCCTCGTCCCAGGGGTAGGGCGTACCTTCAAATCCGCATTCCCGCGCATACTCTTTGAGATCGCAGGACGTGTAGGTGAGCTCCAGTGCTCTCTGCATGATCCAGCCACCGATGCTGTCTCCGTTCGCACCGAAACACTGGTCATAGGCTCTCGGAGGCAGAATGGGAAGCTGCCGGAGTATGAAGAAAGTCAGGTGAACCCCGCCGACCTTCTGTCTCGCGATGTAGTCAAGAGCAAAGGAATTGAGATTGGCACTGAGCAGTAGCAAATCGCTTCCTCGTGGCCTCCCGACCACGATGGGCATGGAGTGTCCCGCCGCAACTGGCGGCACGATGGCAGCAATCACCGTGCGTTCGTTCGTGGGGCTGGTGACATCAGTGAATCCGAGTAATGCCCTCCTGGCTCCGATCCGCTCAGTAACCTCCTCACCTGCCACCCAATAGCGCGGCAAAGGTAAAGCGCACGGATCCTGATGCTGGCCCGTGGTGAGCCGCTCAGGCTGGCCCTGTCGGACAGCTGCAGTCTCGCTCAAGACGACTGACGCAGCTCTGTGGTCAAACTGTTGCATCATCTTCGCCTCGTACAGGGGCAGATAGCGCTTGCTACCCCGAACGAACACACTCCCTTCCAACACCCATCCGTCCCGCTCCAGCTGATTCCGAGTGCGGAACAGGGAGCTGGCGGTGTTCATCATGAACATGAGCATGCCCTGAAACCCCCAGGGGTTGCCCTCCTCGCCTCTCGCCTCATCGACCAGAACCGGCACTCGCCGGTAGATGGCCTTGGTGATCTCGGCGTCGCGCCGCGCCCGAAAAACCGGACAAGTCCGGGTATTGGGGTTCAACAGCGCCAGATCCTGCGCCGACAACGTGAAGCGGCGCTCCTTATCCGCCAGGTCCGAGGCGCGCAGGAGGAAGAAAGCGAACCCGGCTCCCCGGGTTGCTGGACGAGCGGCGCCGGCGAGGGTCAGCAGGCAGAACTTCATGCGGCTGTCGACCTCGGGGAATAACTTCTCGCGGTTCTCGAAGTCGTAGAGACTGACCAGAGCCTGTTCATCAACCAATCTCCGGAAGAAGTACTGGTTGAAAGAATCCGTGGCGATACCTGACGGGACGATCATCCCTGTGCGGCCCACGGATACCACGATGTGTGTGCCCAACTCAGCAAAGAGGGGCGCGCTGTTCAGTCGGCCGTAGGACGTGAGTGGGAAGCGGCCTGAATCATGAACGAAATGCTGCGTCCCATCCATCCGCCTCCGCTCGTCCGCGAACATCCGGAACAAGTCTGGATCGTCCTGCTCAAGCGCTGCAATCGCCCGATCCCTGGCGGCCATGTGTTGGGCTTCAGCGATGTCTGGTCGCGACACGGCGAAGAACTCGCGAGGGTCGAGCTGTACCTGGTCCCACGGCGGGTTCCCCAGCACCACGTCGAAGCCGCCGTTCCAGCCCGCCTGCGCGTTCTCGGGCTCCGCGCCATCGTCCGGTAGCCGGAACACGTCGGGGAAGGCCAGGTGCCAGTGCAAGAACCGGTACTGCCCAGCCAAGCGCTCGATCTCGGCCACGGTGGCAGGATCGACAGCCACCCGGTTGTCGGTCGGCCGGTTGTCGGCCCCCGGGTTCTCGGCCAAATGCAGGAAGACCTCCTGGGTCACGGCCGGGGGCGCACCCAGGTGCTTCTTCCACACGAAGGCGGCGCACCAGGCGTCGGCCACCAGGCGGGCGTGGCGGTACTCGTCCGAGCCCACCAGCAGCCGGTGCCACTCCTCCTTCTCGTGGCGGCGGGCCACGGAATCGTCGGGGGCGGCGGCCAGCTCGGCGGCGGTGTCGGCGACGGTGGCGATGTCGCCCAACGGACTGGCATGAAGGTCGAAGCTCAGCTGCCCTGTGTGCTCGCGGGCGTTGCGGCGGCGGAGCTCAGTGGTGAACTTCCTGTCGTCTCCCTCGATCGGCTTGAAGGCCTCGGCGGGGATGCCGTCGGCCAGGAGGGCGGGAGTGGTGCCCAGCAGGCTGTTCCCACAGAGGATGCGGTGCTCGAGGAAGGAGAGCGGCTTGCCCGGCTCGAGCGCCTCCATCCACAGGCTGACCTTGCAGAGCTCCACGGCCATGGGGTTGACGTCCACCCCGTAGAGGCAGCGCCCGATAACCTCGCGCAGGGCAGAGCGCGTGGCCTCGGGGGAGGGCTCCTCGTCGCCGGTGCGGAGCGCGGCCAGGCGTTTGGCGAGGCGGTGGGCGGCGGCAATGAGGAAGTGACCGCTGCCGCAGGCAGGGTCGCAGACCTTCAAGGAGAGCAGCGCCTGCTCGGGGTTCGGTGCCTGGAGGGCCTCGTCGACCACCGGGTCGAGCGCGGAGTCGAGCAGGTAGGTGATGAGGCTGGTGGGCGTGTAGTAGCTGCCGGTGGTCTTGCGCTCGTTGCCGGCGGCGCCGCTGAGCGCGAAGGTGGCCGCATCCGGGTTGAGCTGGGGGTGAAGCTCGAGTAGAGCTTCATAGACGCTGCCCAGCTCCTCCGAGCCCAGGTTGCGGTAGTCGACGGCCCGGCGGGTGCGGCCCTCGGCGGTGAAGGCCAGGGGGCGGATGGCGGCGAGGAGGTCGGCGTTGGCGAGCTCGGCCGTGTCGAGGTCGGGGGCGGCCGAGGGCGAGAAGAGGAAGCCGCCCAGGGCGGGGAGGCCGAGTTCGGGGCAGCCGTCGTCGTGGCCCAAGCGGGTGATGACCAGGCAGAGCGCCTGGTAGAGGTCGGCGTGGCGGGTACCGCGGCGTTTCTCGGCCAGCGTGCGCAGGCGGGCGGTGGAGAAGTAGTCGCGGTAGCGGCGGCGGGAGACATCGTCGGAGGCGGGAGCGAAGAGTAGCTCCCGGTCCTCGGCCACAAAGAGGAAGAGGAGACGGTAGACGAGACGAAGGAGCTGGCGATAGTAGTCTTGGGCGTCGAGGGCGCCGGAGCGCAGACGATCGCGGAGAGCGGTGTTGGCCGGGTGGGCCAGGAAACCCTGCCCCAGAGCGGTGATGGCTTCCTCCACCCCTTTGCGCAACTGGTCGAGCGCCCGCGTGCCCTGCTGCTCGGCGGTCTGCGACCACTTCTCCAGGTGGCACTCCTCCGGCCGCTCCGCCTCCACCCGCGACTCGTGGCAGACGAGGAAGAGCAGCACGAAGTCGGCGTAGACCTCCTCCTCCATCATGGCTTCGAGGTCGAACTCGAGGTAGGCCTGGCGGGTCAGGCTGCGGCTGTCGCGCAGCACGCGCAGTTTGAGACCGTTGGAGACAAAGGCCCACAGATGCTCGGGTGAGCGATTGAGGAACTCCTGTACGAGGCCGTGAGGCGTGGTGCGGGCGGCACCGGCCACTCCGGCGGCTCGTGTGTCGAGCCCCAGCCGGCAACCCACCAAGTGAATGGGCGTATGCTGCCAGGCGTGCGAGACGGCATAACTCCGGCCGTCTATCTCCTCTGCCTTGGCCGTGAGCAGGCGCCCGTAGCCCAACTCCTGGAAGAGCGGCAGAAGCCAGCGCTCGCGGGTGACGGTGGTGCCGAGATCGGATTCCGGGAGGTCAGAACGGGCGCTCTGGAACGCCGCCCAGGCTCCGAGTAGGCGGTTCCAGGAACGGTTGGTGGCTTCGGTGAGGCGCTCGCCCGAGAGATGGTAGTCCTCGGGAGTGAGGCCACCCAGGCTGCGGTCCAGATCGACCACACGGCGGAGGATATCAGGCGGCAGCAGACCGCCCTCGGTGCGCACGGTGGTGAAGGTGTCGGCGTAGCGGGTGCGCACCTCACGCACCTCCGCCCGCGACCGGCAGGTACACATAGAGGCCCAGGATGTCCGGCGGGAGTTGGGGCTCGACGCGGGCGGCCCCGCCTCCGGCGCGGGCCGCCTCACGCACCCGGCGGTGCGACTCGGCCAAGGCAGCAGCACGTTCCTCCGCCACCTCATGAAGCTGCGGCCGCACAGCATCGAGACCCTCCGCGATGCGGAGCAAGGCGTCGCGGGCCTGGTCGGGCGAGATGTTGGTGTCGGGCGTCACCTGCAACAGTGCTTCCGCCCTTTCCTCCTCCAGCCACTCCGCCGCCGTGGACGCCCCGGCGAACGCCACTACCGCGCAGTCCTCGGCGAGCAACGGAACTTCACCGTCGCCCCGTCCCGCCTGGATGTGGTAGCGGAAGCGTACGAGCAGGACGGTGGTGCGGGTGGCCACCGCCGAGGTGCGGATGACGCCCATCCTCCTGGCCACACTCTCCGCCTGGGCATCGAGCGCCGTGTCCACGACGTAGGCCGCAAGACCTTCCACCAGGGGATGAGTGCGGCTCAGGTAGAGTTCGCCGTCACCCACGGGAAGCTCGAAGCGGGCTCGGAATGAGGTTGCCTCTCCCATGCCCATCATGTCGCGCAGTGCCCGCGGCACGGACGCCACGTCGCACTCGAGCACCCGCCGCCCCGCGCCGGTAGGCCGCTCCTCGTCACGCCCCGCCTCGTCACGCCCCGCCCCGGCACCGGCGCCCTCGCGTGCCACCGCCTTGTGCGCCACCAGGCCATCGCGCGCGAACCGCTCCACATCCACGCCGGAACCCACGGCGGCGCGGGTCTCGCTGAGCACCCGGCCGACCTCCTCCACCTTGATGGACGCCTGGGCGAACATGGTGCGGGATCGCTTCTCCCGCTCGGTCACGTCGTCCCACCGCTGGTGCAACGTGCGCGTCTCCATGTCCACCAACTCGTCGAACTGGAGCTGCTCGCCGTGGCCCGGTGTCTCGCCGCGAAGAATGAGTCCTTCGAGCAGAGCCTCCACCACCTGCTCAGTGTCGATGGGTACGGGTACGGAGATGCCGAGGCTCGAGCGGATCTTTCGGTGTTTGCGGATAAGCACGTCGAGCACGATGCCGTCGATCTGGTTGTCGGTGCCATAGTAGGTGAGGACGCGAACGGCCTCTCGCGGCTGCCCGTAGCGGTCGACACGGCCCTCGCGCTGCTCGTGGCGGGTGGGATTCCAGGAGAGATCGTAGTGCACGACGGCGTCGAAGTGCTCCTGCAGGTTGATGCCTTCGGAGAGGCAGTCGGTGCAGACGAGCACCCGCCTCTCGTGCTCGCCGAGCGCCGCCACCCGGGCTTCGCGCTCCGCCGGGGCCAACTCCCCCGTGACGGCCGCCACCTCCACGCCCTTCGGCAGCCGGCGGCGCAACTCCTCGGCCACGTAGGTCGCGGTGGGAATGAAGCGGCAGAACAGGATGGGGTGATGCCCGTCCTCCACGAGTTCACGCACGAGCGTAGCCGCCTTGGCCAGCTTTGCATCCTTGGCGCCGGCCAGAGCCTCGGCTTCCCGCGCCATCTCGAGCAGACGACGCCGCTCGGAGGTTCCCGACGAGGTTCCGCCCTCCCCCTCGGCCTCTCCCACATCCGAGCCGGGGATGACGTCCGTGCCCTCCACCGACTCCCCGTCCATGAGGTCGAGCACCGCCCGCCGCCCGATGGCGTCCACCTCTTGCTCCGTGGCGGCATCGGCCGTGTCGGCCCGGGTGCGGAGCGTCGCGGCAGCCGCGGCGGGACTCGACGCAAGCGAACGCAGAAGCGCCAGGGCCGACCACCAGCGCACCCGTTGCCGGTGCTGACCGCCGCTCTCGTCCACCACCGACTCCCGCGCGTAGGCCAACGCCCGGGCGAAGAGCTTCTTGTACTCGGGGGAGAGCTTGTACGACTCCTCGCGCTCCTCGCGGCGGGGGAACACGGTCTCCGCCTCCAGGTAGCTGCGGATGTCGGCCCGCCTCCGCTGCACGAAGTGCTGCGCGAGGCGGCGGCGGTTCTTCTCGTGCTCCGGGCCGGTGAGGTCGATGGGGAGTTCGGCAAAGGCGGGGGCGAGGAAGGACAGGAGCGAGCGGAAGGCCTCCTCGTTGCCGCTGTGCGGCGTGGCCGTGACCAGTACGACGTGGCGCTCGGGCACGGCGGAGAGCTCGGATACCAGCCGGTGGCGCTGGTGACGCACTCCTCTCCCCACTCCGCCCCAGGCGCAGGTGTGGGCCTCGTCCACGATGACCAGCTCGGGGCAGGTGCGCAGGAACTCGTCCCTCCGCCGATCGGCTTTGATGAAGTCGGTGGAGACCACCGTGTGCGGGTAGACATCGAACACCGATTGATCGAGGCGGCAGTTCCGCTCCAAGCGGGCGGCGGTGCTGGGCAGTACCAGCTCGGCGTCGAGATGGAACTTGTCGCGGAGCTCGACCTGCCACTGCTCGGCCAAAGGTGGCGGGCACAGCACGGTCAGGCGCTGCACTTCGCCGCGATCGAGGAGCTCTCGGGCCACCAGCCCCGCCTCCACCGTCTTGCCGATACCCACGTCGTCGGCGATCAAGAGCCGCACCGGGTCCAGCTTGAGCGCCATCAGCAGCGGCACGAGCTGGTAGGGGCGCGGCTCCACGGCGATGGCCCCGAAGGAGCGGAAAGGCCCGGCGCTGGAGCGAAAACCTAGGCGCACCGCATCGCGCAGGAGACGACAGGAGCGATGATCGCCGATCTGATCGAGGTCGTTCGGGTCGGGGAGGACGAAGGTGGCCGGGCGCACCTCCTCCAGGGCGGGGATGACGCCCGCCGTCTCATCCCCTCTGCCCCCGAGCGGCCGGAGCAGCAGGAATTCCGGCACCGACTCAGACAGCACAACCCACTCCCGCCCGCGGGCCCGGACCAGGGAGCCGACGGAGAAGTCGGCGGATGAGGCGGCGGCGCCGGTGGTCGCGCCCGACTCACTCACCTCGAACCTCCGAACACGTACGGATACCTGGCCACGATCTCCTCCCAGTCATCCCCGTGGCCGAAGCGAATCACCGTGTAGCCGGCGTCCTCCATGGCCGCGGTCTGGGCGGCATCGCGTGCCTGCCTTTCTGGGAAGTCGTGCACCGGGCCGTCGACGTAGACCACCACCTGCTCGGCTTGGTACAGGAAGTCCGGCCTCGTGCCGCACTCCTCGATGAGCACCTGCGCGCGCGCCGGCAGGTTGAGGTTCCGCTCCTCCAGCAACCGGAGCCACTTCTCCTCGAGCGTGGAGTCGGTGAGCTTCAGGAGGCCGGCCAAATGCTCCGCCCTCGATGTGCCCACCGGCGACGCCACCACCGTGGCCGTGCGCAACCGGAGCAGCACATCGCGGACCAGCTGCCGGTCGAGCAGCGAGTGGTAGCGCTGGTTCTGGTAGCTCATGAGGCAGTCGTAGCAGGCGGCCTCGCAGGGCTCGGGCAGCTTCTCGGGCCCTCGGTCTTCCCCCGTGTCGGAGTCGAAGTGACACAGCTCGAGCGCCCTGGCGGCCACCCCGGCCAGCGCTCCCTCCTGCAGCAGCTGACGCAGGGCCCCGGCCCCACCCTCGGCCGCCTCGTAGAGGAGGATCTGACGTGGCTGCTTGTCGTGTGGGAGCGATTCCACCGCAAGCTCGTTGTCCTCCAACTGGAACTCCACCTGGATGGCACGCTTGAGCGCCGCCTGCAGCGAGACGGCGAACTCCGGCGTGAGCGGCTCCTCCACCTCCAACAGCAGGCAATTGCGCCTGTCCTCCACGAAGGGGATGACCTGCCTCTTCCTGTTCGACATGGGGTCCTGGTCGACTTCCGCGTCGATGGGGTCGTCCTGATTCTTCGCCCAGTACCCGCGCTCCGTGTCCAGCACGAAGCCCTCTCTGTCTTTGTTCTTGCGACGCGCCCACCCCAAGTTGACCCGCCAGATGGTGGCCGTGTGGCCGTACGTGAGGCGGCCGAGCGAGGTGCCGTCGACGCCTTCCACCATGGCGACCTGCCTGCCGGCCTGCGCACCGTCTCCATCGAAGCGGACGGCCGTGATGAGTTCGTAGCCGAAGCGTTGACGTTCCTCTTCGTCGGAGGTGATGCGGTCCCGCCGCTTGGTGGACACGTTCTGCAGGCGGAAGAGGTTCGCGCGCGGAGCACCGAGCGCCGTTCCGCACGCCTCACAGAGATCGGGACCATCGCCGTGGCGCGCCACGTGCAGGTACCCGCAGGCCGAGCAGATCTTGGCCCGGGTCGGCGCAAGGTCGCCCTCCTCCCGCACGGGGAGGATGGCCTTGTCGATGATGTAGCGGGAGCCCTCGTGATAGACGATGGCCCGCGGGCCGAATTCGGAGATGGCCAGGAACCGGGGCCGCTGCAGAAACTCATCGTCGCCCTTCTTGCCCCGCGAGCCGGGGATGAAGGCCGAGAGCGGCAGGCGGGGGAAGCTGTAGCCGGGCAGGAATCCCTCGCTCGCGAAGTAGCGATAGGAGTAGAAGTCGGACTGCAGCAGATTGTCGACATCGGTGAGAAGCGCCAGCTGCTGTTCAGCCTCGCGTCTCAGGACTTTGGCCTGGTCTTTCTCCCGCTTGCTGCGGGTGGCGTCGAGAATGATCCTGCCTTGTGCCCTGGCCTGGGCGTGGGCGGCGCGATAGAGATCCCGCCAGCGAGCGCACGCCCGGTCGAAGCGCATCGCCACCTGGTCGAGCACCTCGTCGAGCCACTGGTCGCTGTACCAGCCGCCGGCCAAGAGTTCCTCGCGGCACTCGGCGAGGAGCGCGATGGCCCGTACCCGCGCGCGCTCGCGGGCGATCTGGTTATTGATATCAACCTTTACTTCAGGTAGAAGTTCTAAGGAGGGTTCTTCTCCCTCCAGATCGAGCAGATCCCGCAGTGATCTCCCCAGCGACATGCCGGTCTCTTTGAGCCACACGGCGTGCACGTGGGCCCGCACCAAGTCCTCGTTGGCCAGATCGATACGTGGCGGGGCGACGGCCCCGGCCACCATCTGCGCCGGCCGACGGAAGAAGTACTGGTCGTGCGGACTGCCGGTGGAACAGTAGGAGTAGACGAGGGCCGGCCGGCCACTGCGGCCGGCCCGACCGGAGCGCTGCGCATAGTTGGCAGGAGTGGGCGGGATGTTGCGCATGTTGACCACGTTCAACTCGGCGATATCGACACCGAGCTCCATGGTCGGCGAGCAGAACAGAAGGGGAAGTGCTCCCTTCCGAAACCGCTCTTCGCGTTCCTCCCGCAGTTCGTAGGGTACTTGAGCGGTGTGCTCACGCGCCTCGAAGCCTTTGAGCCCTGCGGCCATCGACGCATAGAACGCGACGAAGAACTCGTTGGTACGACCGCCGCCCTCCGGCAGCTGGGGCATGCGCAGGGGATCCCGGAAGGACGCGGCACCATCGCCTGCCCTCCACACGAGGGCCGCCGCCGGCACCTGGTAGCCGGGAACATCGCCGTCCTTGGCCGGCAGTACCACCTCCACCAGCCCCGCCACCCGTAGCACCTCAAGCAACTGAAGGATGATCTGCTCGCGGTCGTCGACCTTGAGAGAGGGGCGACGGCCCGGGAACGTGGAAGGCCGATTCAGGTACATGCCGAAGCCGCTCCGACCGGAGAGGTACTCGTACCCTCCGTAGTCCTTCGGCCTCCGAGACCGGGGCAGGACCACCGAAGCGGCCTCCATCTGCTCTTTGTCGTCGATGCCCCAGGGTGGGCGGAGGCGCTGGTCGCTCTGCGCCCGGATCCTCTCCTGAGAATCGCCCTCCAAGTAGTTCACCTTGAGGGCGAGCGCCCTGCGCATCCAGTCCAGCAGGGTGCGGCTGACAGCTTCCCTGGTTTCCGGCGTCGCTTCTGCCAGCAGCTCATGGCACTCCGCCCACTCCTCCTCCGCCGCACAGAGATCGTCGAGCGATAGATAGTCGGTGTGCAGGAGCCCGCACTGCTCCAGGTTGGGCAGGGTGATACGCCAGCCACGCCGCTGATCCCGATAGAGGCGATAGCCGAGCACGTCGCGGAGGGCCTTCTGCGTCTCCTTGGCCGCCTGAAACTTCACATCGGGGTCGGCCGCATAGTCGGCGATGTCGAGTTGTAGGGCCGCGAAGACCGCCTGCGTCACATCCTCATGGCGCAGGCCACCGTCACCCGCGTCCGAAGCGGCCCGGTAGAGCGCCGACCGCAGAAGCCCCACTTCGATGAAGTCGTTGAAGTGCCCCGCCTGCAGAGAGGCGTCCTGACGGTTGTCGGTGAAGCTGAGGAGTTTGCGCGCCTCGGCATTGAGTTCGCGTGCGGTCTTCAGGCCCCGCACCGCCGACATGCCGAGAATGGTGGTGGCCGTGCTTCGCCCTTCCGAACCCAGCTGACCCAGCTTGGGGAAGTCGCTGATCACCCGGCCGCCGTACGACACGCCGCAGCGCAGACAGAAACGGAAGGGAGCAGGGACGAAATGTGCATCGATCCCCTCTTCCGTCTCCACACCGTCCACCCCCAGCCGCACCGCCCGCGGCAGGTTCTTCTTCTGGTCTCGCTTGATGGCGCGCGTGCCGTTCCGTACGTCGACCCAGTCCTCGGGGAGCCTGTCGAGCAGCGTCTCGGGATCTCCCTCCCAGGGCTTCCCGCTGCTCAGGTAGAGGTAGCCGGCTTCGCCCTCCTCCTCGAGCCCGCGGCGGGACGGGTCACGCGCCTCGACCCGACGTTGACCGTCCTCACCCGAGGTGAGAGTGATGACGTAGTACTCCTGCCCACACTCACGGCAGAAGGAAAGCGGCAGCAGGATCTTCCCGCGATCCTTCGGTACGTACTTCTGGCCGTGCAGGGTGATGCTGCGTTCGTCCTCCCTCTCCAGTGACGCGTAGACCGTATCGCCTCGGCTGATGAACTGGTGGAGGCGGAAGGCGAAGGGAGGAAACCCCGTCTCGGGGTCTTTCGCACACGCGCAGGCCGCCAACAGTAGGCGCTCGAGAGCCATGCGGCACACCCCGACCGGCACCCCGGTCTCAGCGTGGAGAAGCTCCGCCGCCCCACCCGGGCCATCGATGTTCCGGGGCTGAGCCCTCACCAGCCTGGACGACCCAATCTCCTCGTGCACACCAAGCACGCCTTCGAGCCACCGCGCCGGCGGGTGCGCCACGAACTCGTCGTAGTCGGTGGGGAAAGGCCGCTCGATGTCGTCGAGCCACTCCAAGAGCTCACGCCGGAACGCTTGGTCGGCGGCATCAGCCGGCGGCGTCGCCCTCTTGAGCGTCTCCCCGATCACGTTCTCGGGCAGAACCTCCGCCCCGAAGAGCTGCGAGGCCACCCGTGCCACCTTCACGCGCTGCTCGTCGCGGGTGCCGGGGCCCGCGAGAGTCGCCGACGTCCCCACCACCTGCAGACCTTTCGGCGCCAACCGGTTGCGCACACGGCGCACGAGAAAGCTCACGTCGGCCCCCTGGCGGCCGCGATAGGTGTGCAGTTCGTCCAGCACCAGGAAACGGATGCCCTCGGCCGCCTTCATGAGTGCGTCCTCGCCCGGGCGCGTGAGCATGAGTTCGAGCATCACGTAGTTGGTGAGGATGATGTCGGGCGGATGAAGAATGATCTCTTGGCGCTTCTCGTCGCCCTCCTGCCCCGTGTAGCGCTGAAAGGTGACGGGTTGTTTCCCCTCCGGGTAGCCGTGGCAGAGGAACTTCTCGAGCTCCCCTGCTTGACTGTTGGCAAGCGCGTTCATGGGGTAGACGACGATGGCCTGCACCCCTCGCCCCGACCCGCGCCGCAGCACATGGTCCACGATGGGGATGATGTAGGCGAGACTCTTGCCCGAACCGGTGCCGGTGGTGAGTACGTAGTTGGCGCCGCCGCCGGCCGCCCGTACGGCCTCGGTCTGGTGACGGTGGAGGCGGAGCGCCTTGCCGGGCCCCTCTTCGGCTTTGCCCGCCCCGCCCTTGCCCACCCGGAAGATTGCGGAGCACTCGGGGTGGAGCAGGCCCTCGGCGACCAAGTCGTCTATGTAACCGCCCGACTCGAACGAGGGGTTCAGCTGCACCAGGGGCTCAGGCCACAGCAGCCCCGCATCGAGTTCCCCTTCTACCTTTCCCCTGATACGCCCATCGGCGACATTGATGAAACTCTCGACGTAGCTTTGGTAGTCCTCGATCAACCCGGCCCGAAGGTCGAAGACGTCCATCACCCTCCCCCGCTTGTGGTCTGCCCGCATATCGTCGCCGCCACAGCAGCCCGCCGAGGCGCTCGCCAGCGTCTTTCCGTTACACGATCACGCACAGAATACGCACCATAGTACAACTTTGGTCGGACGGAAGATAGCCGCACGGCCTGCGCCAAGTGCAGACGGAGAGTTCCATTCACCCCACCGCGCGGCGCTCGGCACCCCATTCGACCCGCCCGGCAACACGCTGCCCGGGCGCTGCCCGGGCGAGAGCATCGATATACCGAGCCTTCATCGTGTCAGATTCAGGGTCACCGTCTCCCCGGGCGCACCGGTCAGCATGAGATAGGAGACCCTGCCGGTGCCTTCGAGGGTGGCGCTGGCGCCGCCCGAGCCGCGGGCGATCTGCTCGAAACCATCGTCGTACAGCCGCCACTCCTCGCCTCCACGTACGGATACCGTGCCGGTGGCCGGGAGCACGCGCCACTCCACGAGCCCCTCGGCACCGATGGTCACGGTGGAAGACCCCGGTGCGAGCGACGCCACTCCCGACAGCGGCCGGAACAGGTAGCTACCCTGTCGCAGCCATTCTTCCCCGTCCCTCGTCTCGACTGTGACGTCGTTCAGATCGCGTCCGTTGGCCCCCGGTATGAGCACGAATGTGAGAGCTCGAGCGTCGTCCATCGACGCATCGACGATGTCCGTGTCGGGTGTCAGCAGATAACCGGGCAGATCGGGTAGGGTGGTCAGCATGAAGCGCGGATCGCCCACGTCGCTCCTGAAGTCCACATCGCGGACGCTCACGTTGGCGTACAGGTACGTGCTGCCCGCCCGCGCCTCCCACGCCGCCGTCATCGCCGGTGTGGCGGAGACCTTCTCGGCGTAGAGAACAGAGGAGAGGTAGTGTCCGTACCCATGCCTGCTCCGCACCGCCACGTAGCTCCTCCCGCCACCGCCGACCGGCCGGTAGGAGACCAGCGCCATCTCGTCGCTCGTGTACCAGCCGTCGGTGCGCAGTGTGAGATCCGTGAGGCCCGGACTCCAACCCTCGCCGGTCCACGTCTGGACGGAGAGGGATCCTTCCGGAGCGACGCCGATACGCTGGATCAGGGAATTGCCCGTATATACTCCGCTCATGGCCTGTTGTTCGGCCGGCGAAGCCACGGCTTCCGGCGCCGCCTTCTCCGGCAGCGGCTCGGGCATGGCATCCAAGCTGCCCCGCTCCACCAGCGCACGCAGCAGGATATGCTCAGCGACCGCCAAAGCCCGCGCGCTCCCGGAGATGTCGGTGAGAACGATGCACGCCAGCCGTTCTTCCGGCAACACGATGAATTCCGCACCGTAGGCGGTGGTGCCGCCGGTCTTGCCCCACGCGGTGATGCCCACGGCTGCCATCCCCGGCTGGGTCACCGTATCCCACCCCAGGCCGTATCGCAGTGCTTCCGAGGGCAACGGATTGAAGGTGCCGGCAGTCTGGTCGGTCGCCATCTCGGCCACCGATCCGGGGGAGAGTATGCGCACCTCGCCGAGAGAACCTCCGTTCATCAGCATCATGGCGAATCGCGCCATGTCGGAAGGGGTGGAGTAGAGCCCGCCCGCCCCGTAGCCATTGACGAACTCAGGAGTCATAAGCTGCCCCTCGACATATGACTCCGCATAGTGCCCCGCTCTCAGGTCGTCGGGTGTCTGCGCGAAGCGGCTACCTTCCATACCCAAAGGAGCGAGAATCTCCTCGTGGACGAAATCGGGATAGCTCCGCCCGGTGAGCGCCTCCACCAGTATCTCGACCATGGTGAAGCCGTCGTTGCAATAGACGTTCAGGTAGCCCGGGTCGTGCTTCAGGCGTTCCTCCCCGAGCTCATCAAGCACCTGCTCGGCGTAGCCTTCGTAGGGTGCTGCCATGAAGAGGTGCCGGTAATCGGTGCCGGCGAACCCTGATGCGTGGTTCACGAGCATGCGTACGGTGATATCGCGGTACTCGGGTGAGAGCATGCTGAACTCAGGTAGGTAGGTCACGACCGGTTCGTCCAATTCGACCTTGCCCTGATCGGCCAGCATCATGACGGAGATGGTGGCCAAGAGCTTGCTCACCGACCCGATGCAGTAGAGCGTGTCGGTGGTGGCGGCTTGGCCGGTCGACTTCTGCGCCAGCCCGAAGGCCTCGCTCCACACCACGGTCTCGCCGTCCACCAGAGCGACCGACATGGAATCGGCGCCCGTCTCCTCGAGGGCTTCGCGTATGGCGGTGCGGCATTCGGCGATGGTGGCCGTGTGGGTCGGAACCACCGGTGCCGGAGCCGTGGTGGTGACACCCGGTGCGGTGGTGGTGGCGCTCGGTGTGGTGGTCTGGGGTGCAGCCGTGCACCCCGCAAGAGCCGCGATGATTGCAAGCAGCAGCGCGCTCATCAACGCGAGACTGAGGATCCTTCGCCATATCACACTCACAGAAGACATCGTGCCCTCCCGGGTCATATGTGCAGCTTCGGCACATCGCGACACCCCTCCTCAGACCCATCGGCCACCGAAGGGAGATGCTTGAGCCGCACGGGCACGGGCGTGGCTCCGAAGAGGCTCACGACCGTGTGCGCTCGTCATGTCTCGGCTCGAGATCGAACCACATCCTCATCGGACTCCAGGGCCACCAAAGCCTCCACCAACCACTCGAGCACCTCACGTGCATCGAGGCCCTGTGCCCACTCCTCCGGGATACCCTCGCGCCCATGCGCGGCTCCCCAGATCTGGCCTGCTATGGATGCCGTGGAATCGGAGTCGCCGCTGCGATTGGCCGCCAGCCGGAGGACCTCTGGAAAAGACGACCCCACCCGCGCCGCCCACACGGCGATGGCAAGTGCCTCCTCGCCCACCCAGCCTCGGCCCAGATGAGAAGGGACCACCGGAGGGTCTGCCGCCTCCGGGCCGGCAGGCGCCGCCCGCAGACCTCCCCTCTACTCCGCCTTCGGGAACAACGACAGCTGGATGAGCTCCCCTTGCCACACGAGGCCGGAGCCGGAGATGCGCCCGGTCTCCAGACGCAGGTCGTCACCCAGGCCCGCGGCCGCCCGTGCATTCACCGTGGCGTGGCCGAGCTCTGCGAACACTCTCAGTGCAGCCTCCTCGGCATCGAACGGCAGAGACGCGCTCAGGCTGTGCAACAGAGCTTCCAGCGCGTACCCCCGCAGCAGCTTGCGAACCAGCCGGGAGAAACGCCTGGCCGGTTGCAGGAGGTCGAAACACACGAACTCGCCGCCGACGAAGACCATCATCCCCACGGCGTCGGCAGCCTGCGCTCTCATGCCCGGCCTGAAGACGTCGATGATGCGGTCGAGTTCGTGCTTCTCGGACTGATAGGTATCGGCCATGGCCGCCGTGGGTGATACCGCACCTCTCACGTTGGAGACCCGGTGCACCTCCTCCCAGACCATACCCTGGTCGGCCATGTAGCGGCGTGCACGGACGTGCTGAGATTCCTCTCTCTCGGCGCGGCCACCGGCCGTCGCGGCTTCCTGCCGCTCCTGTGGCGCCCCATGACGACCACTCTCCTGCGGCGTGGTTTCGCGCCGCCGTGCCTCCCAGGCCACGCGTTCTCGCACCCGGCGCTCCTTGTCGCGACGCAGACCCGGATGGCTGGCGTAGGAGCCGGCCCGGAAAACTCGACTCTCTGCGTGCCAACGCCCCTGCTCCACACACGACACCGGAAGCACCGTCTTGCCCACCGCGAGCAGCGTGGTGGCGTTGGCGATGCGGTTCTGCTTGGCACCGACCAGCTCTTCGCCATCGAAGACGAGCACCGGCCAGGGCCCCTTGTTGAACACGGAGAGGTAGGGTACTTCGCCCGCTTCGCTCACCTCGGTGATGAGCACGGTGCCGCGGCGCAACGCCTGGCTCAAGAGCACGTAGCGGTCGGGCACATCGGATGCGCAACGTACCGGCACGATGCAAAGAGGACCGTCCGACATCGGCCCGCCCACCCGAAGCCGGCTCAGCGTGTCGGCAATGGTCTGTTCGTACATGAGATGCCCCCTCCCTGCCGGGTGCGCGAGACCATCCCCGGAGAGAACCGATGGTGCCACCCGCGCTCCACTAACATCACGATTAGCGTCATTATAACGCTATAGGCGTGTTTTGCCAACTAGTGGTGTTGAAATGGTGTTGTAATGCGTGGTACTCTCAACAACAGTGTGACAGACAGGTCGGACGGAAAAAGAGGATACGATGGACGATGAGCGCGACGGACGCCGCGACACATCGGCTCCGGACACCGAGACCCCCGACGCCCGGTCTCGCGACGACTCAGAGCGCAAGGCTCCGCGCGGCGAACGCAGGCATGCCGCCTTCACCTCGATCTTGGGGCATACCATCAAGGTACTCCGCACCGATCGCGGGCACAGCCGCCGCGACCTCGCCCGCCTGGCCGACATCTCCTACTCCTATGTGACCGACATCGAGAACGGTCGCAAGCCGCCCTCGTCACCCGTGCTCGTGCGCCTCGCCGCCGCCCTCGACGTGAGCACTTCGGAGCTGCTGGCGGCCGCCGAGCTGAGGGCGGAGACCGACATTCTCCCGAGCCGTCGGGAGAGCTTTCGGGGGAACCCGGATGAGGCTGTCTCCGCCGCCCAAGCCTTCGCGGCTCACGATTCGCCGTTCGCAGAACCCTTGCCGGCGGGTAGCTCGCCCAGGATGGCGCTCCCCCGTACAGCAGACCCCCTCTCCCCCACGGCCCGACGATTGCGCAGTGAGCGGCATCGCCGGGAGGCGTGGGAGCAGACAAGAGCACCCGAGGCTGCCACTGGGGAACAGGACCACGCAGAAGGGGAGAACAGGGGGGCGGAGAGCGGGGAGGCGCAAACCCACACCGAGCGGGCCATCGCCGAAATGGCCGCCCTCATGCGCCTCATGACACCCGAAGACGCGGAGCGCCTGCTCGACATGGCCCGCCGGCTCGCGCGATAGACGGACCGCGCGCCGGGCGGGGATAGGATCGGTAGCGCGACCCGTCAGCCGTGCAGGCGATACGCTCCAGTTCGAGCGCGCGGAACATCATCGCGGCTACCGAGTGGATGTTTCCAAGAACAGGCCATGCCGGTGGTGAAGTCGAGCAGATGAACCCCGCGTACATAGGGAGGGCTGTCGTTAGGAGGGCTGTCGTTACCCGTATTCCAGACCAACTCGTGTGCCCCCATACACGGGTAGTCGTCAAGGTAGCTGTTGGAGGTGAGATGGGTGGTTGTGCCGGTCGCGAGGTCGTGAAGCATGATCTCCGACGAATCGCCGAAGCCCCTCACCCAGGCCACACGGTTCCCTTTGATGGCACCCGCCAGTGCACCAAGGTGAAGGGTGGGTCCGCCTCTTCGTGGTCTTCGAAAACCGCCTCCACCTGGGCTCCGATCTCCACGTCCTGCAACGGATCCCCCTGTAGGTTGCCCACCATGCGCACACCGCCCGCCTGCGGCAGCTCCACCAGCACCACAAGATAGGGCACGGCCTCGTTCAATGCCGGGTGCACCGGGTGCCAGCACCGCTCGAAGCTGTAGATGCTTCCCCGGGGCTCGACCCGCTCGTAGGCGAGGTTGAACGACAGGCAGTGGTGACAGACGTACTCCGGCCCCCACTGCCAAGTCCCGCAGCTCGGGCAGCGCTGCACCACAAGTTCGTGCCGGCGGGCCGCGGCGAAGAACTCGGCCCCCAGCCCATCCGGCGACGGCGCCGGGGCGGGAAGCCCCTCGGGCAGGTGGTAGGTGTGGCCGCCCACTGAGTCCGGGCGGTCGCCCACCGGGTCCGCGCCACCCCCCGGTTCTGCGCGGGCGGCGGGGTCCAGGCGGTCGCCCGTACTGTTGGGGCGGTCGCTCATGGGCCGGGCTCCGAAGAGTAGATGGAACTCGACACCGGTTGCACCATCGGCCCCGACGTCACCATGGACAACTTCACCTCGGGCACCTGACACGAGCTCGTGCCCCGGATCTGCCGCACCGCCTCAATGATCAACTCGAGCCCGTGCATGTAGCACTCCGCCAGGTTTCCGCCGCTGGTGTTGAGCGGCAGCCTCCCTCCTTCGAACGCAAACGTCTCCGGGGTGAAGAACTCATTCACCTCCTCCGGCCGACAGAAGCCGTGCTCTACGATGGACATAAGCACGCCGCCGGTGAAGTTCTCGTAGCTCTGCAGCACGTCGATGTCCTGCGGGCCCACACCCGCCATGGCGTAGAGCCGGGGCGCGAGCGTCTTGAAGTTGGAGGTCGGGTAGTCCGGCGCATTGTGCGCGGCGGCCGCCTGCCGGTAGCCCGAACCCTGCACCGCCGCCGCGATGTAGGCCGGTTTCTGCCGCAAGTCTTTCGCCCGCCCGCCCGAGGTCACGATCACCGCGGCCGCGCCGTCGCTCTCCAGACAGCAGTCGAAGAGGCGGAAGGGCTCCACGATGAGGCGGGAATGGTCGTACTCCTCGGCGCTGAGCGGTCGCCCGTACATGACCGCCCGCGGGTTGCGCTGGGCGTGCGCATAGCTCGTGAGCGCGATGGCCCGAAGTGCCTCCTGCCCGATACCGTGCTCCCACATGAAGCGGCGCACCCGCATGGCGAAGTTCTGTGCCGGGGACAGCACGCCGTAGGGAGCCGTGAAGGCATCGGGCCCCTCGGCCGCCTGCACGCGGTCGCCCCGGCCGTACCGGCCGAACTGCCCCTGGGCGAGCCCCCGGAACACCACCACCACCTCGGCGAGCCCGGTTGCCACGGCGGCCGCCGCGTGGGCCACGGCCCCTGACCCTCCCCCGCCCCCGCCGCCCCACACCATGCCGCTGTAGCGGAGATCCGGCAGCCCCAGGGCCGCCGCGATCCGCGGCGGGTCGTTGCGATCGTGGGAGAAGGAGGCGAAGCCGTCGATATCTCTCGGGTGGAGGCCGGCGTCCTCGCAGGCGGCGAGGATGGCCTCGAGCACCATCTTGAACTCAGGGTCGGGGGAGGTACCGTGTTTGTAGTAGCGGGTCTCACCGATGCCGACCACGGCGGTCCTGCCGCGCAGCGTGCGGTCGGTCACCTGGTTCGCCTCCAGGTCCGTCACCAGATGCGTCTCCGCGTCCATCTCCAGGGGGGCACCTCTCGATCAGCCGCCGGCCCGAGACCTACGCCCCGGCGGCGCGGGCCTTGACTTCGATCTCCTCCATGGCGGCCTCCAGTTTCGTCTGGACGACTGCGGCAACGGCGGCCACCTCGGGGTTGTCGGCCACCTGCACGATGGCCAGCGGAGAGACCGCCTCTATGATCTGCTCGCCCGGAGCTTCCTGATAGACGGCCACGTTGCAGGGCAGCATGAGGCCGAGATCGGGCTCGGCTTCCAGCACATCGTGAGCGAAATGGGGGTTGCACACGCCCAAGATGACGTAGGGACGATACTCCTTGTCCAGTTTCTCCTGCATTGTCTGCTGCACATCGAGTTCGGTCACCACCCCGAACCCGTGATCCTTCAGTACCGCCCGGGCCAGCTCGAGGGCCTGCGGGAACTCGAGTTTCACATGCTTCACTATTCCGTAGGGAACATCGGCCATGGCTACCTCCCCTTCTTCTCAAGCGGTCTCGGCCCTGTTCTGTGCAGCGCCGCCTTCACCAACCCTCCGGGGCGGAACCGGGTGAGCCCGCGCACCAGCGGCCACTCCAGCTCTCTGGTGTCGCACACCGTCGAGATGCTGGCTTCGTCCACCTCGCCTTTCAACGCCAGGATGCGGCGCCTGCGCGCCTCCGCGTCTGTCTCCTCGGCCAAGATGTCGTCCACCCGCTTCATGACCTCCACCGCCTTGTGGATGCGGCGTTCGACGACATCGGCCTCGGACGCCGGAATCACGCCCCACTTGCGCTTTACCTCGTTCAGGGCGAGCGCGGAGCGGTAGGTGACATCGACCAGGGCATCCCGGTCCAGCCACTCGGTCTCATAGTTCAAGGTGTACTTCCAGCTGGGCTCCAGCATGGCCCGGCGGTGCTCCTCGAGCGTGTGCCGGTTGAGGCGGTAGCCGAAACGCTCGGGTTCCATGAAGCCCCGGCTGCCCGGGTCCAGGAAAGGCGCGAGCGGCGAGATGAACACCGTGAGCCGAGGGTCACCCTTGACCAGGCTGTACAGGTGGTCGCAGTACTCGATGGTGGCCATGACCGAGTCGGCGGTCTGCTTGGGCAGGCCGATGATGTAGTAGAGGTCGAAGCGTTCGGCGCCGTACCTGAGGGCGGCCGGCACGCTCTCCTCGAGCTCCTCGTTGGTGTAGCCCTTGCCGGCGGCGGTGCGTACCAGCGGATCGTGCGACTCCATAGACATCTCGTAGGCGTGATTGGGGATGGCGTCGGCGATGCGAGCGGAGAAGTCGGCCGGAGGCGGGGAGAAGAACTCGATGATGATGTGATTGGGGACGGGATGCTCGGCAAAGCCCCGCAGGAGGCGGTCGGCGTACCAGGCGCCGGGCTGGTAGGGGTCGCCGATGATGAAGATGGGACCACGGCTCAGACCCGCGATGGTACGAATGTCTTTGAGCAGGGCTTCGGGACTGCGGAAGGCGGTGTGCTCACGCTCCATGGTGCCCTTGAAGGCGTAGTTGGCGCCTCCGCAGAACACGCAGTTCTTGTTGCAGCCCCGGGTGGCCATGACCGGCATGATGGGGTAGTCCATCCAGTCGTAGAAGGGGAGCACGCTGGCCAGGTCGCCGTAGCGGACCACCGAGCGGGTCATCTCCTCGTAGCCGTGCACGAACTCGTCGATGTCAGTGGGCGTGTGGGAGAGCTCGTTCACCCTCACCTCGCCGTCTTCCTTCCAGGTGAGGTTGGGCACCGCCTCGTAGCCACCCCCCCGCTCCACGGCGGCCAGCAGGGCGGCAAGCGGCTTCTCGGCCGAGTCGCCCCTGATCACGAAGTCGACCTGCGGGTAGGCCACGAGCTCCTCGTGGAAGAAGGTGGAGGAGAAGCCCCCGAACACAATCGGGATGTCGGGATGGTGGGCCTTCACCACCCGCGCCACCTCCACCGCCCCCTGGCAGTGGGGCAGCCAATGCAGGTCGATGCCGAAGAGCTTCGGCCGCAGCCCCCTGACGAAGCGGTCGACGTCGAACTTCGGGTTGCGCAACATGCGGACGGCCAGGTTGACGATACGCACCCGGTGACCTTGAGCCCGCAGGTACGCGGCCATGCTGGCAAAGCCCACCGGATACATCTCGAAGATGGGCGTGGAGGGAATGAGGTCGCTCACCGGCCCGTAGACGATGGCCTCCTGCCGAAAGTCGTACACGCTGGGCGCGTGCAGAAGGATGACGTCCGGTTGCGAGACGAAGGGGATGTTCACGTATGAGTGCTCCCGGCACGAGGGCGGCACAACACAAGCGCAGCCGATGTTACCACAGCCGCCTGGGCCGCTCTTTGCGGGCACCCCACAGCCCGGGGCCGCGCCCGCACGGGACAAAGGCGGTGCCTGCCCCCCCGGCCCCTGGTTGGTACCGGCGCGGGACGAAGGCGGTGCCCTCGGCCCCCCGGGTCGGGGGCACCGCCGACCACTCGCTCAAGACTCCGGGTCTTTGCGCACCGTCGCCTTCGTGTAGAGGGTGCGGAAGCCCGCCCGCAGATAGTTCCGCTCCGAGACGCTACCGGGAGCGACACCGGCGGCGGCCCAACCCCCACCACCGGCGGCCACCCGCGCCAGGCGTCTGGCGATGAGGGCCGCATGCAGCCCCTTGTTCCTGAAACGGGGAAGCGTGGAATCGTTGAGGAAGAGCCAGGTATCCCGGGCCTTGAGCAGCGCCGCCCCGGCCGCCATCTCCCCGTCGGCAAAGGCCCCAAAGCAGTGGGAGCCCTCGATACGAGAAGGCAGACCGGCGAGCTGCACCGCCCCCGCGTCGGGCCGAGAGGGCGCGAGGAAGCCTTGTGCCGTCACCTCAGCCCAGCGATCGACCTCCGCCGGCTCCACCGCACGCAGCTCCACGCTCACCGTGGAGTCTTCCACCTCGACCTCCACCCGCTGGTCGCGCTCCTCCTCTGCCGCCGTCTGCTCCACGGAAGCCACGACAACCGTCTCGAAGCCGACGATGACGTATCCACGCCGTGCCAGGGTATTGAGCCAGCCGCTCCCCACGAGGGGGCTGAGCGATATCTGCACCGCCGCGCCGCGCGAGAAGAAGAAATCTTCTATCTCGCGCAGAGCCACGCCCCCGGGGCTCCCATCTTCCCCCGGCCGGGTCTGCGTGCCCACCATGAAGGGAGCACCGAGCACCCCCAAACCCAAGACCTGAGTGAGCGGCGAGTCCGCCCCCGCGTACACCGAGAGTGCTCCGGCCGACTTGTGTGTGGCCACTCCGGCACCCGGATCAGCCTCCGCCCAGGCGTTTGCGTATAACTCGTTGCTGAAGGCCTCCGCACGCTCGACTCGGAAACCAAGGACGGCAGTATCGTCGTTCATGCTTCTCTCCCCCACGTGAACTGCGCTCCAATGACCCACTGCCCCAGTATAATCGGGCACGCGGCGAAGCGTCGCCCCTATAGAGCCGGAACGGCCGCCGCGGGGACGTGGGCGCTTCCGGCGGTAGACACGCGCCTGCCGCAGCCCTAAAGGCACACGACACAGAACAGAAGGTCCATACTCAATGGAAGCCCGCATCATCGGCTTGAAGGGCTCGGGAAAGACGACGCTCTTGGCCGCCATGGCCGACGGCCACACAGAGAGGCCGGTGGCCACCGTGAAACTCGGTGATCCCCGGCTGCGCCACCTGAGCCGTGTATTCAATCCCGCACGAACCACCTGCGCTGAGTTCGTGACCCGCGTCGCCACGTGGCCCGAGGCGACGGCGCGAAAAGGGGCGATGGAGCGCTACCTGAACGCAGTGGGAGGGGCGCAGGTATTCCTCCACGTCCTGAGGGGCTTCGACAACCCGCTCCTCGGGACACCGATTGACCCCGCCGCCGATCTGGCCACGCTCGACCAAGAGTTCCTCCTCGCTGACCTCATGGCGGTCGAACGAGCCCTGGAGAGAGAACGGAAGTACCAGCTCCCCGCCCCCAGCAGGCAGGCGCTCCTCTCCGCCAGAGCCGTGCTCGACGAGGATCGTCCCCTCCGGGACGGCGCCTTCGACGAGACCCAGGCATCGTTCTTGAAGACGTACGGCCTCTTGACACTCACGCCTCAGGTGGTCCTCTTGAACGTGGAAGCCGATGGCGAGGAAGGCGCAAGAAGCGAAGCCGTGAGCGCCGCCATGGCGCAGGCGGTGGACGGTCGCCGCCTCTTGGCCTTCCCCTTTGCGCTCGCGCTCGAGGTGGCGGAACTGCCGGAGGAGAGCAGAGTGGAGTTCGCCCGTGAGATGGGCCTTCCCGGTCTCGCGCACGATCTGGTCACCCAGGCCGCCTTCGAGCAGATGGGCCTCATCACCTACTTCACCGTGGGCGAAGACGAGGTGAGGGCTTGGCCGATCCGGCGCGGCACCCGTGCCCAACAGGCAGCGGGGGTCATCCACTCAGACATCGAGAAGGGCTTCATCCGAGCCGAAGTCGTTTCGTATGCGGACTTCGTGGAGAAGGGTTCATTGAAGACATGCCGGGAGGCCGGCCTGCTGAGGTTGGAAGGCAAGGAGTATGTGGTCGGCGACGGCGACATCATCGAGTTCCGCTTCAACGTCTGAGCGCGTCCGCCGGCGACAGCGCGCGGGCGAGTGGCGGCCGGATGGGCGGCGCACCGATGCGCGGCAACCTGGCGAGTGGCGGCCCGGTGCGCGGTGGCCCGGCAGTAGGCAGTCGTGTGGCCACGCGCTGCCCGGTGAAGACCGGCTCGGCCAGTGCCGGCACGCCGCCACTCTCGTAGTACTCGCCCTGGCCTTCCTATGGTTCGGCCTCGCGGCGGGAGCCGCCGAGGCGGCTCCCGCCCCCGGCGCCTATCATCTGCCCTTCCCCGCCGGCACTTCTTTCATCGTAAGCCAGGGCAACGGCGGGCCTTGGAGCCACCCGCCCCGCTCCTCCGCCGAGTTCGCCTGGGACTTCGCGCTCCCTGAAGGCTCACCGGTCTCGGCGTCGGCATCCGGCCGCGTGGTTGCTATCCAGAAGAGCTTCCGAGGCGGTGGCTACACCGACTACTACGAAGGTCGGGCGAACTACCTCGTACTCTCTCACGACGACGGGTTCTACTCCCTCTACCTTCATCTGGCCCACCAGGGAGTACTCGTGCGGGAAGGCGACCAGGTGTTGGCGGGTCAGATGATCGCCCTCTCGGGCGCCACCGGCAAGGTGACCGGGCCCCATCTCCACTTCCAAGTGCAAGAGAGGCCTCAAGCCGGTAATGGACGCTCCGTACCGCTCACCTTCGCCGACGCGGGTGTCCCTCCCTATGCGACATCCCCCGTATCTGGAAACGTCTACGCACCGGTGGCACCGGCGCCTCATGCCGTGCCCCCCACCCTCCGCTTTCCTCTCGCCCGTGAGGCTCCGGCAGAGCTGGCGCTCCACCAGACTCTCACAGTGCAGGCCCACCTCGCGACCCCGCCCCCCGACCCCGGCATGCGCTTCCGCCTGGGAATGAACGATGCCGAGGGCACCCGCTACGAACAGGCCGGCGTGGACGGCACAGTGCTCGAAGCCGCGGTCCGCCCACAGACGGAAGGCCGTCTCACCTACTGGCTGGAGTACCTGGACGACACCACGTGGCGGCCGCTTGCAGGTGGCGACGGCCGTCCGGCCGTCGCCACCTGCCTCACGGTACCGGGCGCCATCTTCCTGGCCTCACCAGGCCTGCAGGCCGTTCCCGCCGGAGCCGCCTCTCCCCTCCACGCGGACCCGGGAGAATCTCTCTCCTTCACCTTCACCTTGGTCAATCTGAGTGACAGCCGGGTCAATGTGCGCGACCTGACCCTGGCCGCCTTCCCCGATGAGGCGGCACGCCACGCGGCGGGTTCGGCGGGAGGCCCGGCCGTCACGCCCGTCTTCTCTCCGCGTAAGGACCGCCTGGTCGCACTTGCACCAGGAGTACGCTTCACCTGGTCCGGTTCGCTCCGCATCCCCCATGAGGGCCGCTTCTCGGTGTACCCGGTCGCAGCACGTCTCGGTGAGCTCGTTCCCTTCCCCGCCGCAGAGCTCGGCCTGCCCAACCACCTCGTGGTCCAGGTCGGGGACGACACGACCGAACCGCCGCCGCCACCACCGCCGCCACCACCACCACCGACTCCTCGTTTCACCGACGTGATGCCCGACCATCCCGCCTACGCCGCCATCGAAGCCTTGGCGGCATTGGGAATCGTCAACGGCTACCTGGAAGCCGACGGCAGCTCCACCTTCCGGCCCGGGCAGGGCCTCTCCCGGGCCCAACTGGCGAAGATGCTGGTGGGCACGCTCGGCCTCGAGGTGTCTGAACGCGACCTTCCTCCGTTTCTGGACGTGGCCCCACCCTACGCGGATTCTCTCTACCCCGGCGCCTACATCGGCGTGGCCGCCGCACGCGGACTCCTCCTGGGAGTGAGCCTCGACCCGCCCCGCTTCGCACCCTGGGACCCGGTGCTTCGTCGGCATCTCCTTCTCGTGGTCGAGCGGGAGAGCGCACGGCGGGAGGCCGTGGCCCCTGAGGAGCCGGGCACCATCCAGTCGACCACCGTGGAGCCACGCTCCGCAGAAAGCACGGCCGCACCACTCGCCGCCCCACTCACGGGCGATCCCTGGCGGCAGGCAACCAGGGCGGAGGCAGCGGAGGCCCTCTGCCTGTTGCTGCAGCCCCAGGCAGAAGAGTAGATGCACTTCCTTTCTCGTAGCTCAATGAGTCGCAGCTTGCTGCCTCGCCTGGGGAGACCTCCACGGCGGCCACGCGAGCACCGCCGACCGCTGCCCGCCTCCCCCCGGCTCCCCTACGCCGTCCGGCACATATGGGACCCGGCCACCTATCAAGGCGGCCGCCGCCGCGATCACTATTTCGAGGGTTGGTACTTCAAGCTGGTCGATGCACGCGAGGAACACGCGCTCGCCGTGATACCGGGGGTGGCACTCGGAGGAGCGGATTCGGAGGCACCGCACTCCTTCGTGCAGGTGAACTGGGGACGCACCGGAGCCTCAGACTACCATCGCTTCCCTCTCTCGGCGTTCGACTACGAGAGGACGGGCTTCGAGGTGCGCATCGGGCCGAACAGGTTCTCCGAACACGGACTCGATCTCCGCCTGGGGTACACACCCGGCGAGCCCGCCTCGACGGTGGAGGGTGAGGTCCGCTTCGTGGGCACCCACCCCTGGCCGGTCAGCCTGCTCTCACCCGGCATCATGGGCTGGTACGCCTTCGTCCCCTTCATGGAGTGTTACCACGGCGTTCAGAGCCTCAACCACACGCTTGAAGGCCGCCTGCGCATCGATGGAGAGTGGGTGGACTTCTGCGACGGGCGAGGCTACACAGAGAAGGATTGGGGCACATCGTTTCCCAAGGCCTGGGTGTGGATGCAGACCAATCACTTCGATACCCAGGGCACGTCGCTCACCGCGTCGGTGGCCGACATCCCCTGGCTACGCGGACACTTCGTGGGCCACATCATCGGCCTTCTCCACGAAGGCAGACTGCACCGGTTCGCCACCTACACGGGAGCCCGCCTCACCGCGTTCGATCTGAGAGAGGGTGAAGTGAGCCTCGAGGTGACCTCCCCCGCCGAGAGACTTGAGATCCGAGCCTATCGCCGCACTGAAGCCGAGGCGGTCCCCGCCCCGGGGGTACTGCGCTCTCCAAGGCTCGGTGCCATGACGGGCAGAATCGGTGAGAGCCTCACGGCCGCGGTGGAGGTGAGGCTCTGCCGGCGTGTGGACCGGCGGGGAGGGAGCGCACGCGAAACGGTTGTCTTCGAGGGCACGGGCCGCAATGCCGGTCTCGAGATCGTGGATTCCAAAGGGCTGCTCGCCGCGGGTCTCGGTCTCGAGAGAGGTCGAACGGCACACCCTGCCGCCTTCGACACCGGCGCTCGCTAAGCGGAGCTTCCCGCCGCGCGGGCCGGATGCGCGCCGCCGGGTATTCCCGGCTCGCCCTCGTCGACCCCCGGGTTGTCTCCCGGAGCGCCCTCATCAGCCGAAGGGCACTCGCCTCCTGCGGCTTCTCCGGTTTCTGCGGGGGACGGCCCCACAGCCGCCGCCCGTGCATCTTCAAGAGCCTTGTCGAGCAGGCTCACGAAGGTGACCCTCTCCATCATGAACGCACCCTGCTTGTCTCCCACCGGCTCCGAACCAAAGGCCACGAACTCGGGCGGGGCACCCTTGAATACTACATATGCCGCCACACCCTGTGAGAGACGGTCACCCGCTCCGAAGTAGATCACCTCGGTATCCCCGATCGCCGCCTGCCGCTCGCCGACCGGGGCCCGCTTGGCCGGACTGTGTTCCTGATTGCCGGGAGGCCCGCAGCCCCAACTGACGATCTCCACCGAGGTAGGCACGGCGAAACGCCAGTTCATGAGACCGCCGGCCTTCGGCCTGACCTCCACGGCCGAGACCTCCCGGTCACCACAGTACGCACAGTGCAGATCCCACTCGTAACGGGTCTTCGCAGGGATTGCCACCGCACCCCCCTCGCACGCGACATCGACACACCGGCCGGCCGACTCCCCCCTTGGAGTCCACTTCGAATTGTACAAGGAAGAGCGGCAGAGAGGAACAGCCAAGAAGCGCGGGTGCCGGCGCGGGCACCAACCTGCCGGCCCGCCGGCTTCGGCCCCAGCCCACGCCGCAGCCCCGCCCCCGACCTACCAGCCCATCGAACCCGCAACTCCCTTGAAGGGGCCCACGACATCGCGCGTGATCCAGCCACCGTAGAAGCCACCCGGCTGAGGCTCCACCCGCTCTTCATCGACGAAACATGCATCCATGCTCCCGGGGTAGAAGGCGATGAAGCCGGCGATGGCCGCGAAGGCGGGGGTGGGACGGGGATAGGTCCAGGCTGCGCGCGTAGCCCTGCGGTCCTTCACCACCACGTCGAAGTACACGGCAGCGCCTTTGAATTCGCAGGTGGTGCCGCTCCCGACCTCTTGAAGAAAGCGGGTCTCGACGTCTGCCGGCGGGAAGTAGTAGACCGGAGGATGGCTCGTCTCCAACACTCGGTATCCACGGGCGGTATGGGCGATCACCTCGCCGGCGAATTCGACCCGCAGCTGCCTGGTGGTCGCTTCCAGTCGAGGCGGCCTGGGATAGTCCCACACGGACTCCTGCCCCGGCCTGGGAGGTATCGGCTTCGGCCTCATCGTGATGCTCCTTCGTGTGGATGTCACATCACCGCGGGGGCATTTCCGGCTATCATGGCTGTTGGGATGCAAGGTACACGATCTTATACACGCTACCTGACCACCGCCCTCGTGGTGGCTGCCCTCATCGCCGCCTTGGTTCTCGTGGCCATCTCCGTGCGCGAACCGGAGCGATACCTGGAACTCCTCACCAGCACCACCGTATGAGCCCCACCCCCGCGGACGACCCCCTGAACGCCCGCTCCCGCCACCGCCGCTCCGTCGGCAGAGACGTTTGCGTGGCCTCCCGGCTCGGTATCAAGATAGCGGCGGCGGCCATCGGGGGCCCGCGCCCTTCGCGAAGCAACCATCAGAGGCACGAGACGAAGAGGAGGCGTCAATGAGCAAGGTACCCAACCTGGTTGAGAATTGGGCGCGCTGTGAATGCGGGAAGTGTCCGTCCAACCCGCCGGATCAGAAGACCTGCTATTGCGCTCGCGGCACGAGCCCCGCACGGGTGGAAGCGAAGGGCTGCCTCTGCGGCGACTGCCCCGTCTACAAGGAGTTCGGCCTCGCTACGGGCTACTACTGCGCGGAAGAAGCCGCCGGATAGACGCCCCGCTGCGGTGACCCAAAGCTACACGGCGTGCCGCCGCGGCTCCTCTACCGCATGGTATCCAGCTTGTCGAGCACCACGGCCACCAGCTCATCCGGCAGGGGCGCGTAGTTGAGTTCTTCGGCGATGTCGCCACCCTCGAGCACCGCCCAGGTGAGGAAGGCCTTCAAAGCTTCGGCCCTAGCGGAGTCTTTCATCTCATCGTAGACGAGGATCCAAGTGGCCCCCACGATGGGGTAGGCGTCCGGACCCTCACCGTCGACCAGGGAGAAGCGCAGGTCGTCGGGGTAGGTGATGCCTACGGCCGCTGCGGAGGTCGTCTCGAGTGTCGGCTTGATGAAATTGCCGCTCTTGTTCTTGAGCGTGGCGGTGGGCAGGTCGCTCTCGAAGGCATAGGAGAGCTCCACGTAGCCGATGCTGCCGGGGCTCTGATGGATGAGCGCCGTGACGCCGTCGTTGCCCTGGCCACCCAGACCCACCGGCCAGCGGACGTCTTTACCCTTGCCCACCGTGGCGGCCCACTCCTCCGAGACGGCGGCCAGATAGCTCGTGAAGATGTCTGTGGTGCCGGAGGCATCGGAGCGGTGGCACACCTGGATGGTCTGGTCGGGCAGCTGCACGCCTTCGTTCAGTGCGACGATACGGGGATCGTTCCAGTTGGTGATCTTGCCCAGGAAGATATCGGCCAACGTCTCCTGGTCGAGTTTCAACTCCTCCACCCCCTGAACATTGAAGCCCACCGTCACCGCGCCGAACACCGTGGGGATGTGCATGACCTTCGCGCCTGCCGCCGCCTCAGCCTCGGCGATCTCTTCGTCTTTCATGGGAGCATCGGTACCACCGAAATCCACCGTCTGCTGGATGAACTGCTGGATGCCACCCCCGGAGCCTATGCCCTGGTAGTTCATCTTCACTCCCGGAGCTACCAAGTGTGTGAATTCGCCTATCCACTCCAGGTAGAGGGGGGCGGGAAAGGTGGCGCCGGCCCCGTTCAGGTTGGCGCTCAGCCCCGGCTGAGCCGGACCGCCGGCGTTCTCGGGCGGCGTGACCGAACCGTTCCGGCCGGCGATGATCACTGCAGCTACCGCCACGATGATGACGATGATGAAGGTAACGATGAGAGAACGCCTGCGCATGCAACACCTACAATCGTCGTGTGATGGAGCCCAGAGGCGCACCCGCACGCGGAGCATCCCCGGCGGGGAACCTTGGAGCGGACTGCTTTCATGGTAGCACTCCGTCGCCGGGGAGTATGCGACCTCGGGTTCAGCGAAATAGGAGGCCGCGGGCAACCACGCCGTCATAGAGCCAGGCTGCAGGCAACCACGCCGTCATCGCGACAGATTCAGGGTCACCGTCTCACCGGGCGAGCCGAACAGCATCAGGTACATGGCCTCGCCGGTACCGGCGAGAGTGATTCGGCCGCTTCCCCGGCCGGACGCAATCTGCTCGAAACCGTCATCATAGAGCCGCCACTCCTCGCCGCCACTCACGGAGAGCGTACCGGTGGCCGGCAGTGCACGCCACTCGTTGAGCCCCTCGCTGCCGATGGTGACGGTGGAAGGTCCCAGTGCGAGTGCGGGAACTCCGGCAAGCGGGCGGTACAAGGTGCTGCCTTGGCGTAGCCACTCTTCGCCGTCCACTGCAACGACGGCAATGTCGTTGAGGTCACGTCCAGTGCTGCCTGGGATGAGAAGGAACATGCGGGCACGGGCGTCATCGGTCGATGCATCCAGAATATCCACGTCGGGCGTGAACAGATAGCCTGGAAGCTCGGGCAAAGTGGTCAGTGTGAAGCTGGGATCGAACTCCCTGACTGCAGAGGTCCAATCGTCGCTGCTCACGTTGGCATGAAGGTACCTCTGGCCGGCCCGCTCCTCCCACGCCGCCGTCATCGCCCGCGTAGCGAAGAGCTTCTCCCCGTAGAGGATTGCCATGAGGTAGTGGCCATACCCGGTGGTGGCTCGCACCGCCAGGTAGCTGCGACCGTCACCGGCGACGTGACGCCAAGAGAACATCGGGTTCTCGTCGCTCGTGTACCAGCCGTCGGTGCGCAGTGTGAGATTCGTGAGGCCCGGACTCCAACCCTCGCCGGTCCACGTCTCGATGGAGAGGGAGCCGTCGGGCGCGACCGTGGCACGGCAAACCAGAGAGTTACCCGCATACAGTCCGCTGAGAGCCCGTTCCTCGCCCTGCGACGGCGTGACTTCCGGTAGTGTCGTCTCCTCCGGCGGCTCGGGCATGGCATCCAGACTGCCCCGTTCGGTCAGCGCACGCAGCAGTATGTGCTCGGCGACGGCCAAGGCGCGCGGGCCCCCTTCGCTGTCAGTCAGTACGACAGCTGCCAATTGTTCCTCCGGCAACACGAGGAACTCCGCACTGTACGCAAAGGTCTTGCCGGCCTTACCCCACGCGGTGATGCCCACGGCTGCCATCCCCGGCTGGGTCACCGTGTCCCACCCCAGGCCGTATCGCAAGCCGTCCGACGGGAGCGGATTGAAGGTGCCGGCAGTCTGGTCGGTCGCCATCTCGGCCACCGATCCGGGGGAGAGTATGCGCACCTCGCCGAGAGAACCTCCGTTCATCAGCATCATGGCGAGCCGGCCCATGTCGGAAGGGGTGGAGTAGAGCCCGCCCGAGCCATAAGCGCTCATGAATTCGGGTGTCACGAGCTGCCCCTCGACGTAAGCCTCGGCGTAAGCGCCCGCCGGCAGATCCTCGGGCTTCTGAGCGTAGCGGCTGTCGTCCATACCCAGCGGGGCGAGAATCTCCTCGTGGACGAAATCGGGATAGCTCCGGCCGGTGAGCGCCTCCACCAGTATCTCGACCATGGTGAAGCCGTCGTTGCAATAGACGTTCAGGTAGCCCGGGTCGTGCTTCAGGCGTTCCTCCTTCAGTGCGGTCAACACCTGTTCGGCGTAGTCGGTATACGGTACCGCCATGGAACCGTTGCGGTAGTCGGAGCCGGCGAACCCTGATGAGTGGTTCACGAGCATGCGTACGGTGATATCGCGGTACTCGGGTGAGAGCATGCTGAACTCAGGTAGGTAGGTCACGACCGGTTCGTCCAATTCGATCTTGCCCTGATCGGCCAGCATCATGACGGAGATGGTGGCCAAGAGCTTGCTCACCGACCCGATGCAGTAGAGCGTGTCGGTGGTGGCGGCTTGGCCGGT
>Ga0334888_1001041_pt1 | contig 38981 bp, 52 predicted proteins | sample GraSluR1_MG_FD_207227 | JGI IMG/M metagenome (GOLD analysis project Ga0334888, IMG submission 207227) | Sludge microbial communities from methane-producing bioreactor in Wageningen University, Netherlands - Granular Sludge_3_08-R1 | ecosystem: Engineered > Bioreactor > Anaerobic > Unclassified ...
AGAATTGTCGTCTATTGCCGGGTTTTGTCATGATATGGGCAATTTTTTAAGCAGAAGCCATCATCATTATCTTGGGGCTTTGTTATTCCATCAAATTTTTCAACAAGATTTTTCTCCAAAAGAATTAGCTATAATTACTCAGGCTATTTCTAGCCATGATAAAGATGAGATGAAATTTTCAGCCCCAATTTCTGCCATTGTTGTTTTGGCTGATAAAACAGATGTTCGTCGTTCCAGAGTTGTTAATAAAAAGAAACATAGAATTATGGAAGATATCCATGATCGAGTTAATTATGCAACTACAATTTCTAATATTAGGATTGATAAAAAAAAGAAATTAATTACTTCAGTTTTAAAAATTGATTCTAATTTTGTGCCGGTTATGGAGTATTTTGAAATTTTTACTGATAGAATGATTTATTGTAGGAAAGCAGCTGAATTCTTAGGGTATAAGTTTGGATTGATAATTAATAATTTTAAGTTACTTTAATTTAGATGAGTAATCTTTTTATTGTTGCTACTCCAATTGGAAACTTGGAAGATATTTCTTTGCGAGCAATTAGAATTTTAAAAGAAGTTGATTTAATTCTGTGTGAAGATACAAGAGTAGCAAGAAAATTATTATCTTGTTATAATATTGAAACACCTGTTCTTAGCTATCACCAGCACTCATCAATTAAAAAAATGGAACAGATTAAATCATTGGTTGAGGAAGGGAAGAATTTGGCTTTAGTTTCTGATTCTGGAACTCCAGGAATTTCTGATCCTGGTAATAAATTGATAAGTTTTTTAATTAATGAAAGCAATTCTATAACAAATTTAGAAGATATTGATCTTAAAATTATTCCAATACCTGGTTGTTCAGCTTTATTAGCCGCAGCTTGTATTTCTGGTTTTCCAATAGATAAATTTACTTTTTTAGGTTTTCCTCCTAATAAAAATAAAAGAAATCGATTTTTTAAAGAGCTAACTTATCAATTACAAACTTTTCAACATCCGGTTATTTTTTATGAATCTTCTCATCGAATTCTTAAAACCTTGGAAGAAATTTATAACAAAGACCCTGATTCAAATTATAAAATGGTAGTTTGCCGAGAATTAACTAAGAAATTTGAGACAATTTATAGAGGAACGATAAAAGAAGTGATTGAAAAAATAAAACATGATAAAATAAAAGGGGAATTTACGACAATAATTTATCAAAATAAATAATATTTATGGAAAAATTAATCATTGGAGATGATTTAGGGAGAGCATTAAGCCAAGAGCTTAATTTGCCATTTGTTTCTGTTGAAGGCAGAGTTTTTGCTGATGGCGAAATACAGCCTCGCTTAGAAAAGGAAGAAAAAGCTCAAGAAGTTATTTTAATTATTCAAAAAAAACAAAAAGAGGATATAAATGCTTATTTAATAAAATATTTTTTATTATTAAGAAAGATAAAAGAATTTGCTGAAAAAACAATTGCTATTATGCCTTATTTGCCATATGCTCGTCAGGATTCTATTTTTCGAGAAGGAGAGCCTCTTTCTTCTCTTTATATAGCAGAATTAATAGAAGAAAATGCAGATATATTTATTACTTGTAATATGCATGAACATAGAAAGAAAATTGGAGATTTGTTTAAAATTCCAGCTTATAATATTTTTGTTTTTGAAGATATGGCAGAAAAATTTAAAGATTTTTTGCCTTCAGATTCAGTAGTCATTGGTCCTGATGAAGAAGCCAAGGCATTTGTTGATAATTTTTGTAAAAACTTTCTAGCAGCTAAGATAGTTATTAAAAAAACTAGAGATTTTAAAACAGGGAAAATAAATTTTATTTATCCAGAGAAAATGGCAGAAAGATTAAAAGAAAAAGATGTTATTATTGTTGATGATATTATTTCTACTGGCAATACTATTTTAGAAACAGCCCAGGCAATAAAAACATTTCAACCAAAAACAATTAGTTTCGCTTTTGTTCATTCTATTTTTGGTGATAAAGCAATAGATCAATTAGCTGTTGTTAATCCTAAAAAAATAGTATTTACTAATACTCTAGAAAATTCTTATTATACAGTTGATATTGTTAAGTCTTTTGCAAGAAATCTTTTAGAAAAGAAAATTATTTAATAATAAAAAAATTAAAAAGAACTAGAATGAAAAAAAAGAAGAATAATTTAAAAAAGAACAATTCTTTTTTACTTAAAGTAAAATATTTAGATATTAAAACAGGTTATCCTTGGATTGCTATAATTCATGAGCAAGATGGAGAAAATTTTGGTGTTAGACCAGGCGATCAATTAGAATTGAAATGGAAAAATAAAAAGACAGAAATAGCAATTGATACAACAAAAAGTTTAGTTAAGAAAGGAGAAATAGGGCTTTTTCGAGATATTACTAATAGATACAAAATTAAAAAAGGAGAGTTGTTAGAATTAAGGCTTTCAGGGCATGCTCCTTCTTTGAAAACGATTCATAAAAAACTTGATGAAAAGAAAATTACATATGATGAAATTTCTTCTTTAGTTTCTGATATTGCTCGATACAGAATCAGTGATTTAGAATTAGCTTTTTTTATTGCTTCAGCGTTTGATAAAAAGAACTTTTCAAAAGAAGAGATTTATTATTTAACAAAAGCAATTAGTGAAACAGGAGAAATGATAAAATTTGGTGATATTGTGGCAGACAAACATTCAATTGGGGGCATTCCTGGAAATCGTATTACCCCAATAATAATTTCTATTGTTGCTAGTTGTGGAGTAATAATTCCTAAAACCTCTTCTCGAGCAATTACTTCAGCAGCAGGAACAGCTGATACTATGGAAGTTTTGGCCCCAGTTGGGTTTACTTCAAAAGAAATAAAGAAAATTGTTAAGAAAACAAATGGTTGTTTAATTTGGGGAGGAGCTCTAAGATTGGCTCCAGCAGATGATAGGTTTATTGAAATTACACGTCGTTTAGGAAGAGAGCCTTATTCAAAAATGGTAGTTAGTATTATGTCAAAACAAGTAGCAACAGGAATTAATCGTTTAGTAATTGATATGCCTGTTGGCCCAACAGCAAAAATTCATGATCCCAAAGAAATTCGTTTTGTAAAAAATCTTTTTCTTTATTTATCTAAAAGATTTAAAATGAAAACAAAAATCATTGTTTCTAAAACAATGGGTCCTATTGGTCGTGGTATTGGTCCTTGCTTAGAGGCAAGAGATGTAATGAGGGTTTTACAACAAAAAGAAAAAAGGCCAAAGGATTTAGAAAAAAAAGCAATTTTACTTTCAGGTCATTTATTAGAATTGGCAGGTAAAGTTAAAAAAGGAAATGGTCAAAAAATGGCATTAGAATCTTTGGAGTCAGGAAAAGCATTAAAGAAAATGCGTGAAATAATAAAAGCCCAAGGAGGAAATTCTAATATTGATTCTGAAGAAATTAATTTAGGTAAAGTTTCTTGGGAATTAAAATCTTCAAAAGAAGGTTTAATAAAATCAATAGATAACAAAAATTTGAATAAAATTTGCAGATTATTAGGGTCTCCTTCAACTAAGCAAGCAGGTGTTTATTTAGATAAAACTATTGGAGAAAAAGTGAAGAGAAAAGAAGCTCTTTGTACTTTTTATACTAATAGTAGTCAAAGATTAGTTTTAGCAAAGCATGCTTTACAAAAATTAGGACTGTATACAATTAATTAGAATTGTAAAATTAATAATGGTATAATAATTAAAAGCCGTAGGTCGATAATTTAAAATAATAAAAATATATGACTTGGATAATTTATCTTTTCATTGCTTTATGGACGATTATCGGTATTTTAGCTTTGTTTGTACCAAAGACAGCCAAAGGTTTTATGTTAAAGGTTTCTCATGGTGGTCCTTTTTGGCTTTGGGGAATAATAGCCTTAGTAATAGGTTATTTGTTTTGGCAATCTACAGCATTAGTAAGTAAGGGTTTAGTCATGCAGATTTTAGCTGTTATTGCTATCATCAAGGGGTTAACCTTTTTGTTTGTACCAAAAGGTACAGTTAACAGAATATTAAATTATTGGATGAATATTTCTGATATTGCTTTTAGGGTTTTTGGCTTGGTATTATTGGTTTTTGTTTATTATCTTTTTCAGATTCTAGTTTAGAGTTAGAAAAGATTAATTCTAATCAAAGGAACAGCAGGTATTAATACCTGCTGTTTTTATTATTCTAAAAAAATGTTATACTAATAAATCTTAAATTATTTTATTTTTTATGTTTGAACAAGTACCATTAATTTTCCAACTTATAATTTTATTATTTTCTGTTATTATCCATGAAGTCTTTCATGGATTGGCTGCTTTGCATTTTGGTGATGATACAGCAGAAAGGATGGGGCGTTTAACTTTAAATCCAATAAAACATTTAGATCCAATTGGCTCAGTTCTTTTGCCGCTAATGTTAGTAATTATAAATACTGGTTTTATTTTTGGCTGGGCAAAGCCAGTACCTTATAATCCTTTAAAACTTAAAGACCCACGACGAGACACTGCTTTATTAGCCTTTTCTGGCCCTTTGGCTAATTTTTCTCTAGCTTTATTTTTTGGCTTGATCACAAGAGTTATATTAATAACTTCGTCTTTTATCTCTCTATTGCCTTATTTGATGTTTATAGTTTGGATTAATTTGATTTTAGGGATTTTTAATTTAATGCCAATTCCTCCTTTAGATGGATCAAAAATCTTGTTTTACTTTTTTCCTTCCCGCGAACTTGAAATGATTCTTTCTCAATATGGTATTATTATTCTTCTCTTTTTTATAATGTTTGCTGGTAGTATCATTTTGCCTTTAGTAATGATGTTCTTCTCCTTATTTACAGGAATTCCTTTAAATTAAAAACTCTATTGGGGTTGACGTAAACCCTCTTATTTGCTAAACTTAGCGCAGTTATCTTTTTTATTATTTTAAATTAACGCTCTTTATCATTTTATTTATGTTATGCCGACTTTAAATCAACTAATTAAAAACAAGAGGAAGCCTATAACAAAAAAGAGCAAATCAGTTGCTCTGTCTTTTTCTTTTAATGTAATTAAGAATCGACCGACTCATCACGGCTCTCCTTTAAAAAAAGGTGTTTGCTTAAAAGTTTTTACCACTCCTCCTAAAAAACCAAACTCAGCTTTGAGAAAAGTTGCTCGAGTTAAATTAAGTAATGGAATGGAAGTTACTGCTTATATCCCTGGAGAAGGGCATAATTTACAAGAACATTCAATTGTTCTAGTTAGAGGAGGCAGGGTGAAAGATTTACCAGGAGTTCGTTATCATGTAGTTCGTGGTAAATATGATTCTCTTGGAGTTGAAGGAAGAAAACAGCAAAGAAGTAAGTATGGTACTAAAAAAGGAAAATAATATTTACCATGAGAAGAAAACATAGAAAAGAAAAAAAATATGAACCAGATTTAATTTATAAAAGCGCTTTAGCAACACGCTTTGTTCACTATTTAATGAGAGATGGAAAAAAATCTACAGCTCAAAGAGTTTTTTATAAAGCAATGGAGGCTATTAAAAAAGAAACAAAACAAGAACCGCTAGATGTTTTTAATCTAGCTATTAAAAATGTGTCCCCAGAATTAGAGGTTAAGAGTAAAAGGATTGGAGGGGCAAATTATCAAGTTCCTCAAGCAGTTCCTGAATATCGTAAAATTACTTTAGCTTGTCGTTGGTTAATAGGTGTAACTCGAGCTAAAAAAGGAAAATCAATGGCAGAAAGGTTGGCTGAAGAATTAATTTTGGCTTCTAAAAATGAAGGAGCAGCAATTAAAAAGAAATTGGATACTCATCGAATAGCAGAGTCCAATCGGGCCTTTGCTCGTTTTAGTTTTTAAATTAATATTATGGCAAAAATATATCCTAAGGAAAAAATAAGGGACATTGGTTTTATTGCTCACATTGATGCTGGTAAAACAACAACAACTGAGCGGGTTTTGTTTTATACTGGTATTACACATAAAATTGGTATTATTGATGAAGGGACAACAACTATGGATTGGATGGTTCAAGAAAGAGAAAGAGGGGTAACAATCACTTCAGCAGCAACGACTTGTTTTTGGGTGCCAACTTATCGGGAAAAAGATGAAAATTATGAACATCGAATTAATATTATTGATACCCCAGGGCATATTGATTTTACAGCTGAAGTTCAGAGATCTTTAAGGGTTCTTGATGGAGCAGTTGTTATTTTTGATGGAGTAGCTGGGGTAGAGTCGCAGTCTGAAACAGTTTGGCGGCAAGCAGATAAATATAAAGTACCGCGAATGTGTTTTATTAATAAGATGGATCGAATGGGGGTTGATTATGAAAAAGCATTTAAGTCTATTAAAGAAAGACTAACTCCTCATGCTCAAGCTATTAATATTCCCATTGGAGCTGAAGGAAATTTTGAAGGTGTAATTGATTTGATTTTAATGAAGGCAATTTATTTTGAAGGAGAGCAAGGAGAAATTATTGCTTTAAAAGAGATTCCATCAGATTTAATTGAAAAAGCTGAAGAATATAGAAAAGCTTTTATTGAAAAAATAGTAGAGCAAGATGAGGCAACTTTAACTGAGTATCTTGAAGAAGGAAAAGAACCTTCAGTAGATAAGGTTAGAGAAATATTAAGAAAGGCAACAATTTCTGGTAAAATTATTCCAGTTTTTTGCGGAAGTTCTTTTAGGAACAAAGGTATTCAGCCTCTTCTTGATGCTATTATTGAATATTTGCCTTCCCCACAAGACTTACCTCCGATTGAAGGGATTCATCCTAAAACTGAAGAAAAAGTTGTTCGTCATTCTAGTGATGATGAACCTTTTTCAGCATTAGTTTTTAAAGTAGCAAATGATCCTTATGTAGGGTCTTTGAGTTTCTTTAGGGTTTATTCAGGAGTTTTTAAAAAAGGTAATTATCTTTTAAATGCTAGTAAATCAGAACAAGAAAGAATAGGTAGGTTATTGCAGATGCATTCTAATCGGCGAGAAGAATTAGAAGAAGTTAGGGCAGGAGATATTGCAGCGACAGTTGGTTTAAAAAATACAGGAACTGGGGACACTCTGTGTGACCCTGATAATCCAGTTATTTTAGAGCAAATTGAATTTCCAGAGCCAGTTATTTCAATTAAAGTAGAGCCTCAGACAAAAATTGATCAAGAGAAAATGTCATTAGTTTTAAAAAAATTATCAGAAGAGGATCCCACTTTTCAAGCAAAAAGTGATCAAGAAACATCAGAAACAGTTATTTCAGGGATGGGAGAATTTCATTTAGAAATTCTAGTAGACAGAATGAAAAGAGAATTTAATCTTAATGTAAAGACAGGTCGTCCCCAAGTAGCCTATAAAGAGACTATTCAAAAAACAGTAGAAAGTGAAGGAAAATATATTAGACAATCAGGAGGGCGAGGACAATATGGCCATGTTTTATTGAGATTAGAGCCTTTAGAAAGAGGAAAAGGGTTTGAATTTGTAGATGTTATAAAAGGAGGAGTTATCCCTAAGGAATTTATTCCGGCAGTAGAAAAAGGAGTTAAAGAAGCTTTGGAAAGAGGTATCATAGCTGGGTATCCAGTTTCTGATGTAAAAGTAACTCTTTATGATGGATCTTTTCATGATGTAGATTCTTCTGATTTTGCTTTTAAGATAGCTGGTTCAATGGCTTTTCAAGACGGAGCTAAAAAAGCTGATCCAGTTCTTTTAGAACCAATAATGAAATTAGAGGTAGTTATTCCAGAAAAATATTTAGGAGATATTACAGGAGATTTGAGTTCTAAAAGAGGAAGCATTGAAAGTATGTTTGATCGTGGAATGACAAAAGTTATTGAAGCAAAAGTTCCTTTGGCAGAAATGTTTGGTTTTGCTACAAAGATACGTTCTTTAACTGAAGGTCGAGGAGTTTTTACAATGGAATTTGATCATTATAAAGAAGTTCCTTTCAATATTGCTCAGGAAATTATGGGAAAGGCAGAATCAAAATCAGAAAAAGAAGCCTAAGGGTTGACAATAAATCGGTTATACCTTAATATTGTAGGTACACAAACAATTCGCTTAATAACTGAGTTAGAAAGCGAAAAAATAAATAATAAAAAATAAATAATAAAAAATATGGCAGAAAAAGAAAAATTTGTTCGTAGTAAAATACATATGAATGTGGGAACGATTGGTCATATTGATCATGGAAAAACCACTTTAACAGCTGCAATTTTGCATACCCTTCATTTAAAAGGAGGAACAGGGAAAGATTCAAATGTAGATGAAATTGATAATGCGCCAGAAGAAAAAGCTCGAGGAATTACTATTAATGTTCATCATTCTGAATATGAGACCGAAACAAGGCATTATGCTCATATTGATTGTCCTGGACATACTGATTATATCAAAAACATGATTACAGGATCTGCTCAGATGGACGGTGCTATTTTAGTAGTTTCTGCTCCTGATGGACCAATGCCACAGACTTTTGAACATATTCTTTTAGCTCGTCAGGTAGGAGTTCCAGCAATGGCGGTTTTCTTGAACAAAGTTGATATGGTTGAAGATAAAGAATTGTTAGATTTAGTAGAAACTGAAATTAGAGAATTATTAACTAAACATGAATATGACGGAAAGAATGTTCCAATAATAAGAGGCTCTGCTTTAAAAGCCCTTGAAGCTAAATCTGCTGATGATCCAGAAGTTAAGCCTATCTTTGATTTATTGGAAGCAGTTGATTCTTATTTCCCAGAACCTAAAAGAGATATTGATAAGCCATTTTTAATGCCAGTTGAAGATATCTTTTCTATTGAAGGAAGAGGAACAGTTTCTACTGGAAGAGTAGAAAGAGGAGTTATTAAATTGAATGATGAAATAGAAATTATTGGCTATCAACCTACAGTTAAGACTATTGTTACTGGTTTAGAAATGTTTAATAAGTCTCTTGATGAGAGTCAAGCAGGAGATAATGTGGGTATTTTATTAAGAGGTTTAAAGAAAGAAGAAATTAGAAGAGGTCAAGTGTTAGCTAAGCCAGGCTCAATTACTCCACATACAGAATTTGAAGCAGAAGTATATATTTTAGCTAAAGAAGAAGGAGGTAGACATACCCCATTCTTTACTGGATATAAGCCACAATTCTTTATTAGAACAGCTGATGTAACTGGTGAAGTTACTCTTCCTGAAGGAGTAGAAATGGTAATGCCAGGAGACAATGTTAAATTTACAGTTAAATTGATTGTTCCAGTAGCTTTAGACGAAAGCTCTAGATTTGCTATTAGAGAAGGAGGGAGAACTGTCGGTGCAGGAGTCGTAACAAAAATCCTTAAATAATATTATTTACTGTGGTGTCAACTTCTAAAACAGAGATCCAACAGAAGATTAGAATAAAAATAAAGGGTTATGATTATCGAATTCTTGATAATTCTTGTAAGCAGATCATTGAAACAGTGATGAGATATGGAAGTGAAATATTAGGGCCGATTCCTTTGCCAACAGAGATCCATCGCTATACGGTAAATAAAGCCACTTTTATTAAAAAAGATGCTCGAGAGCAATTCGAGATCAGGATTCATAAAAGACTTATTGAAATTCCAAATTCTAATCAGAAAACCATAGAAGCTCTTACAAATTTAGATTTACCAGCAGGAATAGATATAGAGATAAAGATGTAAGCCCGGAGTATCTAGTCTACAGAGTAGCTTAAAAGGAAACTGGGCTAGGGCCCAGTTTTTCTATGAAGAATCAAGGATTTAAATTTATTCTTATTGATATGAAAATAATCTTAGCTAAAAAATTAGAGATGTCCCAAGTGTTTAATGAAGAAGGGAAAGTAGTTCCGGTTACCATTTTAGAGGCCGGGCCGGTTAAGATTACTCAGATAAAATCACAAGACAAAGATAAATATCAAGCTATACAAATAGGTTTTGGTCAAAAAAAAGATGGTTTTCGTTGGCTTAAAGAGTTTGTCTTAGATAATAATAACAAAGAGGAAAAGAAAGAAATAGCTTTTAAAGTAGGCGATGAAATTAAAGTAGATATTTTTAAAGAAGGAGATAAAGTTATTGTTTCAGGAGAAAGTAAAGGCAAGGGTTTTCAAGGAGTTGTTAAAAGGCATGGTTTTAAAGGAAGTTCAGCGACTCATGGAACAAAAGACCAGCTAAGAGCTTCAGGATCAATTGGTCATACTGGAATTCAACGAGTTGAAAAAGGAAAGAGAATGGCAGGAAGAATGGGGCAGGATCAGATAACACTTAAAAAAATTACAGTAATAAAAGTTGTTCCTGAGAAAAATCTTCTTTATTTAAAAGGAGCTATCCCAGGGAGAAGGAATACTCTATTAAAAATTATAGGTTAAAATGAAAGCACCAGTTTATAATTCAAAAGGAGAGTTAAAAGAAGAGATTGAATTATCTTCGGAAATTTTTGGTAAAAAGTTAAATAATAATCTTGTTTATCAAGTTTATAAAAATTTACTTAGTAATCAAAGACAGCCTTTAGCTTTCAGTAAAGATAGATCAGAAGTTAAGGGTGGAGGAAGAAAGCCTTGGGTACAAAAAGGAACTGGTAGGGCCCGGCATGGATCAATTCGTTCTCCTCTTTGGAAAGGAGGGGGAGCAACTTTTGGTCCAAGAGAAAAAGAACAAAATATAAAAAAGAAAATAAATAAAAAAGTTAGACAAGAAGCAATTCGAATGGTATTGTCTCAGAAATTAAAAGATGGAGAAGTTAAAATTATTGAAGAAATAAAGCTAGAAAAACCAAAAACTAGTACACTAGATAAAATTTTTAAAAACATTTTTGATAAGAAAGAAAAGTTTCCTAGTATTTTATTGATAATTGATTCAAAGGAAAGAAATTTTTCCAGGAGTGTTAAAAATATTTCTTATATAAAAGTCATTAATGCTGAAAATATTAATTTAATTGACCTTTTGAATAATAAATATTTATTATTACCAAAAAGTATACTTTTAACTTTAGAAAAAAAATAAACCAATGAGTGTTTTAGACATTTTTAAAAAAAAGGGAAAAAAGCAAGTTTCTGAGAAGAAAAAAGAGAAGAAAACAACACCTTCTTCATCAACTGAGAAAACTAAGAAGGCTGTTATTTCTCCAGCTTCTTCAAAAGATGTTTTGCAAAAACATAGTTTTTTAGCAAGGCCTTATTTTAGTGAAAAATTTACTTTTTTAAGAGAAAAAGAAAATAAGTATATTTTTGAAGTTTATCCTAGAGCTACAAAAAATGAAATTAAAAAACTTTTAGAAAGTATCTATAATGTAAAGATATTAAAAATAAATGTTTTGAGCGCTTCTAAGAAAACAAAAAGATGGAGAAACAAAAAAAGCGTCCTTAAAGGGAATAAAAAAATGATAATTACCTTAAAACAAGGACAAAATATAGATTTAGGAATATGATAAAAAAGTATAAACCAACAACACCGGCGAGACGTCATTATTCAGTGAGTGATTATTCGGTTTTGACAACTGACGAGCCTTTTAAAAAATTAACTGCTTTTAAGAAAAGAAAGGTGGGCAGATCTAAAGGAAGAATAACAGTTCGTCATAAAGGAGGAGGTCATAAGAGACTCTATCGTAGTATTTTCTTTGGTGAGGAAAAAAAGGGAATTCCTGGTTTAATTAAAACTATTGAATATGATCCTAATCGTTCTTGTTTTATTTCTTTAGTTTCTTATGAAGATGGAGAATGGGGATATATTTTAGCTCCACAAGGATTAAAAGTTGGAGATAAAATTATTTGTGACGAAAAAACTACTTTAAAGAAAGGAAATAGGATGATGCTTAAAAATATTCCTGTTGGTAATTTTGTTCATAATATTGAAGTGAAATCAGATGCTGGAGGTAAATTAGTAAAATCAGCTGGATCTTCTGCTTCAGTTGTTGCTCAAGATGGGAAATATACTCATTTAAAAATGCCTTCTTCAGAAGTAAGAAAAGTGATAGATCATTATTATGCTTCAGTAGGACAACTTTCGAATGTAGAGCATAAAATGATTAGTATTGGAAAAGCTGGCCGTTCTCGTCATTTAGGAAAAAGGCCAACAGTTAGGGGAACAGCAATGAATGCTGTTGATCATCCTTATGGAGGAGGAGAAGGAAGAACAAAGAGGGGGACTAGAAGACCGAAGAGTATTTATGGTAAAGTAACTGGTGGTAAGAAGACAAGAAAAAAGAAAAGATATTCTAATAAATTTATAGTTTCAAGACGAAAGAAAAAACGTAAATAATAAAAAATTTAATTTTAAATTAATTTGTAATAAAATTTTAATAAACGTTAAGTATGTCACGTTCACTTAAAAAAGGTCCTTATATTCATCCTAAATTATTGAAAAAAATTTCTCGGATGAAAGCAGGAGATAAAACTCCTATTAAAACCTGGTCGAGGGATTCAATGATTACTCCTGAGATGGTTGGTTATGTTTTTATGGTTCATAATGGAAAGACTTTTATTGAAGTTGAAGCAAGAGAAGAAATGGTGGGGCATCGTTTAGGGGAATTTGCTCCTACGCGTAAGTTTGTTAGGCATGGAGGTAAAATGCAGCGAGATTTAGAAACAAAAACAAAGGTAGTAAGTGGAGAACCAGCAGCTGCTAAAGCTAAAACAGGAAATAAATAATTAAAAGATGAAATTGAACATGGAAGTAAAAGCTTCTTTAAAATATTTAAGAACTAGCCCTAGAAAGGTTCGTTTAGTGACTGATCTTATAAAAGGGTTACCAGTGCAAAATGCAGAGGCTCAATTAAATCATCTCCCTAAAAAAAGCAGCCTCCCAGTTTTAAAATTATTAAAATCAGCAGTAGCTAATGCAGAAAATAATTTTCAATTAGATAAAAATAACCTTTATATTAAAATTGCTAGAGTTGATGAGGGGCCTGCTTTAAAAAGATGGCGAGCACGAGCTCGAGGATCAGCCTATACTATTAAAAAAAGAACTTCACATATTTTTATTATTCTAGATGAAATAAAGAAAAAGTCTTTATTAAAAACAGAAAAGACAGAAAAAGCAATTAAAAGTCAAAAGAAAGGAAAAGAAACAGAGAAAAAGGAGTTTAAGTCATTAAAAACAAAAACACCTCGCTTTAAAAAAGCAGAAATAGAACATGAGAAAAAAGCACCAAGTGGAGTTGTTTCAAAGAAAAAAGTCTTTCGTCGTAAAACAATTTAACAAAGAAGATTAATACTTAATTCATGGGTAAAAAAATTAATCCAAAATCTTATAGATTAGGCTTAAACAAGAGATGGGAATCTCGATGGTTTAATTTAAAAGAAGCGCCAAAATTATTAGAAGAGGACTATAAAATTCGTCAATTTGTTAATGAAAAGGCGAAAGCTTCTCGAATAGAAAGCATTGATATAGAAAGAAAAACAAAAGATATTAAAATTATTATTCAAACTGCTAGGCCAGGTGTTTTAATTGGTCGTCAGGGTCAAGGCATAGATGCTCTTCAAAAAGGATTGAAGAAAATTTTAAAAACTGATTTGAATATTAATATTTCTGTAGAAGAAGTAAAGAACCCAGAAATTTCTGCTCAAATAGTAGCTCAAGGAATTGCTGAAGATATAGAAAAAAGAATTTCTTATAGAAGAGTTTTAAAACAATGTCTTAATAAAATAGAGCAACATAAAAAAGTTTTAGGTGTTAAAATTATGGCTTCAGGAAGGCTAGATGGAATTGAAATAGCTAGAGACGAGTGGTTAAAAAAAGGAAAGTTGCCTTTATCAACTTTAAGAGCAGATATTGATTATGGTAATGCTGAAGCTCATTGTGCTTATGGTACAGTAGGAATAAAAGTGTGGATTTATAAAGGAGAAAAATTTAATAATCTTGAAGACAATAATAGAAATTAATATTTATTATGTTATTACCGAAAAAAGTTAAACATAGAAAGATGCATAAAGGACGAAATAGATTTCGTCAATTAGATACTCGAGGAGTCCATCTTTCTTTTGGTATTTTTGGTTTAAAAGCTCTTGAAGAAGTTTGGCTTTCTTCGCAGCAAATAGAATCAGCAAGAAGAGCAATTGCTAGATCTTTACAGAAAGAAGGAAAGGTATGGATGAGAGTTTTTCCTGACAAGCCAATAACTAAAAAACCGCCAGAAGTTACAATGGGAGGAGGAAAAGGGTCTGTTGAATATTATGTTTGTCCAGTTAGGCCAGGAAAAATTCTTTTTGAAATTGATGGAGTCTCTTTTGAAAAAGCTAAAGAAGCTTTTCGTTTAGCTAATTCCAAATTACCAATAAAAACTTCTGTTATTAAAAAATAAGTTATTTAAATCTTTAAGATGGTTAAAACAAAAGAATTAAAATTAAAATCAGATGAAGAATTGAATCAATTGCTTTCTGATTCTCAAAGAAAGTTAAGAGAGCTAAGATTTAATTTAGCTAGCGGCAAGGTTAAAAATGTTCGCGCTATTCGTGTTTTAAAAAAAGATATTGCTCGAATTTTAACTATTTTAAATGAAAAATCTCAAAATATTGTTTAGTTATTTATTAATAAAATATGGAAAAATCAACAACTCAAAAAATTAAATCAGTAGAAAAAGGAAAAAAAAGAACTCTGAAAGGAGAAATTATTTCTGATAAAATGGAAAAAACAGTTGTCGTAAAAGTTTCTAGAATTAAATTGCATCCAAAATATAGAAAATATTATAAAATTTCTCAGAATTTCAAAGCTCATGACGAGAAGAATCAATATCACATAGGAGACAATGTCATTATAGAAGAGATAAAGCCAATGTCTAAAGATAAAAGATGGAGAGTGGTTTCTTCTGTTTTGTCTAATCCAAATGAAAAAGAGAAAATAGAAAATGAAGAAGATAAAAAAAATAATAAATAACAAATTTAGTAATTTATATTGATATGATTCAGCCACAGACAATCTTAAAAGTAATTGATAACAGCGGAGCAAAAGTAATTCGTTGTTTTAAAGTTTTGGGTGGTAGTAGAAAAAAATATGCTCAAATAGGTGATATAATTGTTGCTTCTGTTCAGATAGCAGAACCCCGCAAAGAGATAAAAAAGAAAGCAGTAATTAAAGCAATAATTGTTCGTCAAAAAAAAGCTTTTCGAAGAAAAGATGGGAGTTATATCCGTTTTGATGAAAATGCAGCAATTCTTATTAATGATAAAAAAGAACCGATAGGTAATCGTATTTTTGGTCCAATCCCTCGCGAAATAAAAGAAAAAGGTTATCTTAAAATAGCTGCTTTGTCTCCAGAATTAGTGTAAATTTAATCCATTATTTTATTAAGTATGAATATTAAAAAAGGTGATACAGTTCAAATTAAAAAAGGAAAAGATAAAAACAAGACAGGTAAAGTAATAAAAGTTTTACCCTCAGAAAATAAAGTAGTGGTTGAGTCTTTGAATTTAGTAAAAAAAATTCAGAAGGCTAAAAAACAAGGAGAAAAGGGAGAAATTGTTGCTGTTCCTAGACCAATTGCCAGGGCAAATGTTATGTTGATCTGCCCTCATTGTAAAAAGCCAACGAGAATTGGATATCAAGAAGACAATGGAACAAAAGCTAGAATTTGCAAAAAATGCAATGCTAAAATATCATAAAATTTATGAAACTTCAGTACAAAGAACAATTTAAGAAAATAGTTATTCCTGGAATGAAAAAAGAATTTAAGATTGATAATGATCTTGGCGTACCTAGAATTACGAAAGTGGTAGTGAATGTTGGTGTTGGTCGATTAATGACTACTTCTAAAGATAATAAAGAATTAATTAAAAAGATTTCTGAAATAGTAGGAATAATTACTGGCCAAAAACCATCTACGTGTCCAGCAAAAAAATCAATTGCTAGTTTTAAATTAAGAGAAGGTATGCCTATTGGTTTAAAAACAACTTTAAGAGGGCAAAGAATGGAAGATTTCATTTTTAGATTTGTAAATTTAGCTTTGCCAAGAATTAGAGATTTCTGGGGAATTCCTCTGAAACATATTGACGAACAGGGAAATTTAAATTATGGTGTAAAAGAGTATAGTATTTTTCCAGAAACAGAAAGAATTCAAAATGCCCCAATTTTTGGTTTAGAGATAACTTTTGTTACTAATGCAAAAACAAAAGATCAAGCAATAAAATTATATCAATTATTAGAATTTCCTTTATGGCAAAAAAATCAGTAATAGCAAGATCTCAAAAAAAGCCGAAATATTCTTCACGAATAGTGAGGCGCTGTTGGCGTTGTGGTAGGAAAAGAGGCTATATAAGAGATTATGGTATTTGTCGAATTTGTTTTAGAGAAATGGCTTCAAAGGGAGAAATTCCTGGTGTTAAAAAAGCTAGTTGGTAAATTTAATTAATAAATAATAATAAGCAACAAGATGACTGATCCAATAGCAGATATGTTAACAAGGATTCGTAATTCACAAGCAGTTAAAAAAAGAACTGTTGTTATTCCTTATTCTAAAATAAAGTTAGAAATATTAAATGTTTTGTTAAAAAACGATTTTATTAAAAGCGTTGAAAAAGTAAAAAGAAAAAGTAAAAGTTCCCAAACCGGAACTGGAAAAAAATTTATTGAGATAGAGATTAAATATGATAAGAAAAATCAACCAATAATTTCTGAAATAAAAAGAGTTTCAAAGCCTTCAAGGCGTGTTTATGTTCAAGCAAAGGATATCTGGCCTTTTAAAAGAAGATTAGGCTTAAGAGTTCTTTCTACGTCTAAGGGGATTATTTCTGGCATGGAAGCAAAGAAATTAAAAGTTGGCGGAGAAGTATTATTAGAATTGTGGTAAAATTTATTTATTATTAGTATGTCAAGAATAGGAAAAAAACCAATTAATATTCCATCTTCAGTAGAAGTGAGTTTGGAAGAAAATAAGTTAAAAGCAAAAGGCCCAAAAGGAGAAGATTTTTTTGTTTTCTCTGGTCGCTTTAATACCGAATTATTTAACATTGATTTAAAAGATAATTTATTGTTTGTTACCCCAAAAAGCAATGAAAAAGATATTTCTGTTAAATGGGGGACTTTAAGATCCAGAATAAATAATTTAATAGAAGGAGTAGAAAAAGGATTTTCAAAGCAATTAGAAATTGTTGGAGTTGGTTATCAAGCAAGTGTTGATGGGAGAAATTTGAACTTAAAATTAGGATACAATCATCCTATCGTTCTTCCAATTACTGAAGGATTAGAAATTAAAGTAGAAAAAAATATTATAACTGTTTCTGGTATGTCTAAGGAAAAAGTTGGTCAATTTGCTGCTTTAATTAAATCTAAAAGACCAGTAGAGCCTTATAAAGGGAAAGGAGTTCATTATGTTGGTGAAAGGATTTTAAGGAAAGCAGGCAAAAAAGTAACTGGTGGCTCAGAATAAGAATAATTTAATAATTTAATGGATAAGAATATTAATAAAAAACAAAGAGAAAATAGGCATAGAAAGGTAAGAGCAAAGATTTTTGGCACTCAAGATAGGCCTCGATTTTGTGTTTTTAAATCTAACAAACATATTTATGCCCAAATTATTAATGATGAAAAAGGAATAACGCTTACTTCTGCTTCTGATTCAGAAATTAAAGGTTCGGAAAAGATCAAAAAATTAGAATTAGCTCAAAAGGTTGGTGAATTACTGGCTCAAAAAGCAAAAGACAAAAAAATTACACAAGTAGTTTTTGATAGGGGCGGTTTTATTTACCAAGGAAGGATTCAGTCTTTAGCTGATGGAGCAAGAAAAGGAGGTTTAGTGTTTTAAATTTTTATAAATAATCTATGGCTTTTAATAAAAAACCACAATTTAACAAAACAGAATTTGAAGAAGTTGTTTTAGATATTGCCCGAGTAACTAGAGTTGTTGCTGGTGGAAAACGATTAAGTTTTCGAGCAACAGTAGTTATAGGTAAAAAAGACAAGAATCAAGTAGGCGTTGGTGTTGATAAAGGAAAAGATGTGGCTCAGGCAATACAAAAAGCAAGTAATAAAGCTAAGAAGAACTTAATTACAGTTCCTATTGTTAATGATACAATTCCTCATGAAATTCAGGAAAAATACAAAGCTGCTAAAATTATTTTAAAACCAGCTCAAAAAGGAAAAGGAATTATTGCTGGTGGAGCAGTAAGAACAGTTTTAAAATTAGCAAATGTTCCTAATGCTATAGCAAAAATTTTAGGCAATACTAGTAATGCAATTAATAATGCTCGGGTAACAATTTTAGCCCTTTCTAAATTAAAAGTTTCTCCTAAGAGAGGCGAGTCAAAAGAAAAATAATATGCAAATTCATCAATTAAAAAAACCAAAAAACAAATCTTCTGAAAGAGGAAAAAGAAGGATTGGCCGTGGAGGTAAAAGAGGAACTTATTCAGGAAAAGGAATGAAAGGTCAGAAATCTCGAGCTGGAGCTAAAATAAAACCTCAAATAAGAGAGGTTGTATTAAAGTTTCCAAAAAAAAGAGGTGTTTATTTCAATCCTTTAAAAAAAACTTCAACGATAGTAAAATTAGAACACATTGTTAGTTCTTTTCCAGAAGGTGGAATTATTGATCCAAAGAAATTAAAAAAAGCAAATTTAATAAAAACTACAAAAAGCGATCATCGTTCTATTAAAATATTAGGAGCAATCACTTTATCAAAAAGTTATACTATTAAGAATTGTTTGGCTTCTCAAAGAGTTAAAGAGGCAATAGAAAAAGCAGGGGGAAAAATAGAATTAAAGAATAAATAAAATTATGCTTAAAAATCTCTTATCTTTATTACGAACTCCTAATTTAAGAAAAAAAGTATTTATTATTTTTCTTCTTTTAGTTGTTTTTAGGATAATGGCAACAATTCCTTTGCCAAACGTAGATCAAAATCAATTACAATTATTTTTAACTTCAAATCAGATATTTGGGCTTTTTAATGTTTTTACTGGTGGTGCTTTTAAAAATATTTCCATTGCTTTATTAGGAATTGGTCCTTTTATTACTGCTTCTATTATAATGCAATTATTGACAATGGTTTTCCCTTCTTTGAAAGAGCTTTTAAACGAAGGAACAGAAAAAGAAAGATCAAAATTTATGCAGTATTCACGGTTGTTGACAGTTCCTTTGGCAGCTTTGCAAGGATATGGCTTTTTAAATTTGTTAAGTCGGCAGGGAGTAATTGTTATTGCTAGTCCTTTAGATTTATTAAGAGATTTAGTTATTGTAGTTACGGCTTCAGTATTTTTGATGTGGCTTGGAGAATTAATTACAGAGCAAAAATTAGGCAATGGAATCTCTTTGATAATTTTTGCTGGAATTGTTATAGATTTTCCTCGAGAAATTCTTCAGACAATAATAACCGTTGATCCTACTAGAGTTCCTAATATGATAGCCTTTTTTGCCTTGGCGCTTTTGACGATTGTGGGAGTTGTTTTTATCTCAAGGGGAGAGAGAAGGATTCCAGTAAGTTATGCTAAACAAGTAAGGGGAACAAAAATTTATGGCGGAGCTTCTACATATTTGCCTTTAAAAATTAATCAAGCAGGAGTAATTCCTATCATTTTTGCTCTTTCTATTTTAATGTTTCCGCAAATGATAAGCCAGTTTTTAATTGGATCTCAAAATCAGTGGTTATTAAAAATTGCTTTATTCTTTCAAGGATTTAATCAAGACTCTTTGGTTTATTTACTTTTCTATTTTGGTCTTGTTTTTCTTTTTACTTTTTTCTATACCACGGTTACTTTCAATCCTGAAACAATTGCTGAAAATTTACAAAAAAGAGGGGGTTTTATACCTGGATATCGACCAGGACAAACAACTTCAAAGCATTTAGTAAATACGAGTAATAAGGTAACTCTTTTTGGCGCTATCTTTTTGGGGATTATTGCTATCCTTCCTATAATTATGCAACAAGTTACAGGGATAACTACTTTTGCTATAGGTGGAACTTCTCTTTTGATTATGGTAACTGTGGCAATTGAAACTATGGATACAATTGAAGCTCAATTAATAATGCGAGAATATGAAATCTCTTAATATTATTCTATTAGGGCGATCAGGTTCAGGGAAAGGAACTCAGGCAGAATTATTATTAAAAAAATTTTCTTTAGTAAACATAGATACAGGTGACATTTTGCGAAGTTTAGCAAAAAGGAAAGATGATTTTGGTAAAAATATTTTTAAAAACATATCAAAAGGAAACTTAGTTCCTCTTTGGCTGGTTATTTATTGTTGGTTAAATAAATTTCTTAAAATTTCTTCTGAGAAGGGGATAATTATGGAAGGAAGCCCTCGTTTATTAGATGAAGCAAAAATATTAGAAGAAGTTCTTTCTTGGTTTGGCCGTAAAAAATTAATAGTTGTTTATTTAAAAACTTCAGAAAAAGAAGTTAGTGAAAGATTATTAAATAGAAGAATTTGTCCTAAGTGTCATTTAGAGTATTCTTTAAAATTAGATCCCGGTATTAAAAAGTGTTCTCGTTGCGGAGCAAAATTAATTCGAAGACATGATGATTATCCAAAGGCAATAAAAAACAGAATGTTATTTTTTAAGAAAAATATTATTCCAGTTATTAATTATTTCCGAAAGAAAAAAATGTTAATTGAAGTTGAAGGAGAGGGATCAGTAGAAGAAATTCATCAAAGTATTTTAAAGAAATTAAAAAAGAGAAATTAAAATGAAAAGTGCTCAAGAAATTAAAATTTTACGTGAGGGAGGTCAAAAATTATCTTTAATTTTAAAAAAAGTAGCAAAGTTAGTAAAACCAGGTGTTAACGCAGAAGATCTAGATAAATTATCCTTTAAGCTTATTAATCAAAATGGGGGCAAGCCCTCATTTTTAAATTATCAACCTGATTTTGCTGATAAGCCTTTTCCAAAAAGCATGTGTGTTTCTATTAATGAAACAGTAGTTCATGGAGTTCCTTCTGAAAAGATGATCTTAAAAGAGGGTGATATAGTCTCTTTAGATTTAGGCATGGAATATAAAGGTCTTTTTACTGATATGGCAATAACAATGGGGGTAGGAAAAATAAACCCTCGACTTGAAAAATTAATAAAGGTAACTAGAGAATCTTTAGAGAGAGCGATTAAAGCTTCAAAAATAAATAATACATTAGGGGATATTGGCTATGCTATTCAAGATTATGTTGAAAAAAATGGGTTAGCAGTGGTTACTAGCTTAGTTGGTCATGGAGTTGGTTATGCTCCTCATGAAGAGCCAGCTGTTTTAAATTTTGGTACTCCAGGGCAAGGATTAAAATTAGAGCCAGGTTTAGTAATAGCAATTGAGCCAATGGTTACTTTTGAAAATGGAGCAGTAAAAGAAAAAAAAGATGGTAGTTTTGTGACAATTAATGGTCAAGCAGCATGTCATTTTGAACACACAATAGCAATTACTGAAAAAGGGCCGATTGTGATTACAAGGTAAAAAGATATTGTAATTGACTTTTTGTAATAAATATGGTAATATATAAATGTCTTTTTAAGACATTTTTTAAGTTCTTTTAAAATTTTAAAATATTAAAAAAGAGGTGAAAGAAATGGAGAGAAAAGAAAAAACATATAAAGATATTGTATTTGAAAAGATTGATTCTAAAAAGTTAACCATAGAAAAAGCTTTAAAATTATGGAGAGAAATTAGAATCCATAGTGAGTGTAATGCAAATAATGAAACGATTTTGTTGAGCTTATCAATTGAAGATTTAAATTAAAGATTTAGATTTTAGAAAAGGAGGATTTAAATGAAAACTATATTTCAAAAAATGTGCACGATTGCAGTTATCCTGTATTTATTTTTCCCTTTTTTAGCTCAAACTTGGAAAGAAATAGTCTTTTTTTACAAAGAAATAATGAATAATCTGTCTGCTATAATAGCGGGAAATATTTTTTACAGTATTGCTTTAGGTGTTTTTGCAATTGTTTTGATTCTGTGGATTCTTCATGATGATGATAGCAATCAAGAACAAGAAGAGGAAAAAAAGGAAAAAGAGAATATAGTAACACAGCAAGAATAGTAGGCATTGAAAGAATGCATAGCCCTGACTTTGATAGTTGGGGCTTTTTATTTTTTTAAATTTTGGTATAATATTTAATAATGAATGAGCTTTGGACCATTATTATAGCTGCCTCTCCAATAGTTGAGTTAAGGGGAGCGATTCCTGTAGCCATGGGAATTTTTTATTTTTCTTGGCCAAAAGCTTTAATTTTAAGTTTAATTGGTAATCTTTTGCCAATAATTCCTATTATTTGGTTTTTAGGAAAATTATCTGATTATTTAAGTAGAAAATTTGTATTTTTTAATAATTTTTTTAATTGGTTATTTGAAAGAACAAGGAAAAGAACTGCTAATAGCCTTAATCGTTGGGGTAAATGGGCTTTAATTTTTTTTGTTGCTATTCCTTTACCTTTCACTGGGGTTTGGACAGCCTCTGTAGCAGCTTTTCTATTTGGGATTAAATATCGTCAAGCTTTTTGGTTTATTAGTTTAGGAGCAGTTTTAGCTGGGATTTTGGTTACTATTTTGACTTATTTTGGTATTATTATATTATCTTAAATAACTTATGTAGATTATGGAAAAACTTATTATTTTTAATTTCAAAATGGCACCATCTTCTTTAGCAGAAGCTAAAAATGTTTTTCAAATTTTTAATAAATTTTCATCAAAAATTAAAAAACACAAATTAGTAATAGTGCCACCATATATATTCTTAGCAGAGGCAAAAGAGGTTTTAGGAAAAAAATGTTTTTTAGGGGCTCAAAATGTATTTTGGTTTGATCGTTATTCTGTTACTGGAGAAATTTCACCAAAAATGTTGAAATTATTAAAATCTCAATATGTTATTATCGGTCATTCTGAACGTCGAGAATATTTACAGGAAACAGAAGTAATGATCAATCTAAAAATAAAGACTTGCTTAAAAGATGGTTTGAAGCCAATTCTTTGTATTGGAGAAAAAGAAAGAAAAGGCAAAGATTCTTCATCTTCTTTTTCAGTTAAAAAAATTCTTTTTGAACAATTAAACCATGCTTTTCAAGGAGTGCAAATAAAGAAGTCTTCAGATTTAGTTATTGCTTATGAACCAATTTGGGCTATTGGTAGTGGAAAATCTCAAGATTTAGTAGAAGTTGAAAAAACAATTTCTCTTATTCGTTTTTGGTTGGCCCGTCGTTTTTCAGAAAAATTAGCAAAAAATTTACCAATTATCTATGGAGGTTCAGTCAATAATCAGAATATTCTTTCTTTTCTTAAGCTAAAAGAGGGCGCTGGGGTTTTGGTCGGTGGCGCCAGTACTAATAAAAATGAATTAATAAAAATTTTAAAACAATTAATAAAATAAAAAATAATGGATCAAAACAAACAAAAACAATTAGCCATCGTTTTGACATTTTTTTTGATTATTCTTAGCATTAGTGTTTTGAGCTGGGGTTATTATAATTATCGACAAGCACAAAACATTATTAATCCAGAAAGAGTTATTTCTTTTTCTGCTGAAGGCAAGGTTGTAGCAAAGCCAGATATTGCCAAGATTGTTATTAGCGTTATTACTCAGGGAGAAAAAGCAGAAACAGTACAGACAGAAAATAATGAAAAAATGGAAGAAGCGATTACCTTTATTAAGGAGCAAGGAATAGATGAAGATTATATTAAGACAGTTCGTTATTCTTTAAATCCTCAATATGACTATAATTGGTGTCATGAGGGAGTAGCAGAAGCTGTTTACTATCGTTCTTGTCCTCCAAAAATCATAGGTTATCAATTAGACCAAGGAGTAGAAGTGAAAATGAGAGATTTTGAAAAAATAAATATCATTATTGGTGGATTATCAGATAAAGGAATTAATAAAATCTCTAATGTTAGTTTTGAAATTGATGATCCAGAAGCATATAGAAATGAAGCTCGTATTCAAGCTTTAAATAAAATAGAAGAAAGAGCTTTTTTGTTAAGTCAAAAAACCTCTATTCGTTTAGGAAGGATTGTTGCTATTTCAGAAGGACAGTCTATTTATCCTATATATCGAGAAGCTTTAGATATGGAAAAAGCAATGACTGGATCTTCTGAAGAAAATATAGTGCCTTCAGCTCCAATAGAGTCTGGTACAGAAGAAGTGAGTATTATCTTAAGCGTTACTTATGAGTTAAGGTAAAATAAATAATTTCTTTTTATGTTTTTAAGACCTTTTGATTCTTTAGATGTTTTTCAAAAAAGAGTTTTATTAAGAGTGGATTTTAATGTTCCTCTTGAGCAAAATAAGATTTTGGATGATTTTCGAATTCAACAAACTTTGCCAACAATTAAATTGTTAAAAGAGAAAAAAGCAAAGAAAATTATATTGGTTTCTCATTTAGGTCGTCCTTTAAAGCAAGATAAAAAATTTAGCCTTAAGCCAGTATTTGATTATTTAGAAGGACTAATTGATGAAAAGATATATTTTTTAAAGACATCTATTGGTAAAGAACTTTCAGAAGAAATAATGAAATTGCCTGATAATTCAATAATTCTTTTAGAAAATATTCGTTTTTATCAAGAAGAAAAAGAAAATGATAAAAATTTTGCTAAAGAGTTAGCAAAAATAGCTGATTGTTTTATTAATGAAGCATTTTCTGTTTCTCATCGTGAGGCATCTTCTTTGTGTGCAATTACAGAATTTTTACCTAGTTATTCAGGAAAATTATTAGAAAAAGAAATAGCTAATTTAGATAAAATTCTAAAAAATCCAGAAAAACCGTTAGTAATAGTTTTAGGTGGGGCAAAGACTAAAGATAAATTACCGTTAATAAAAGAATTTTTAGAAAAGGCAGACTATATTTTATTAGGAGGAGTAATCGCTAATACTGTTTTAAAAGCTAATGATTTTTCTATTGGTCAGTCGTTTTTTGAGAAAGAAGTTATTGGTGAAGCTAAAGAAATAGGTTCTAAAAAAGCTGAAGTAGTTTTGCCTGGAGACTTTGTGGTTTTAAATAAAGAAAATAAGACACAAATAAAGGAGTTAGGTTTAATTGACGACAAAGATAGTATTTTTGATATTGGCTCAATGACTATTAATAGTTTTTTTAAGATTATTTCTGAAGCAAAGACAGTGTTTTTTAATGGCCCAATGGGTAAGTTTGAAGATACAAGATTTAGCAAAGGGACTAATGAAGTATTGAAAGCTATTCTAGGGAACAATAAGGCATTTTCTGTAATTGGTGGAGGAGAAACAATTGCTAGTTTTAAGAAGTTGAATTCTAAATTTAAAATCCTAGATTCTGTGTTTTTATCTACTGGTGGTGGAGCCATACTAGAATATCTTGCTGACAAACCATTGCCTGGTTTAAAAGCTTTAAAGAATTTAAATAAAACATTATAATGATTGTTTTTTATCATAGAAATTGTCCTGATGGATTTGCTTGTGCTTGGACTGCCTGGAAAAAATTTAAAGATAAGGCTAAATATTTTTCTTTAAATTATCAGGCTCCTTTTGAGCATACTTTTCGAAGAGAAAAAATTTATTTTTTTGATGTGATTCCAGAAAGAAAAGTTTTAGAAGATTTAATTAAAAAAGATAATGAAATTACAATAATAGATCATCATCTTAGCGCAAAGAGGATTTTAGATCTCAATGAGCTTGAAAATGTAGAAATAATTCTTGATATGAAACGCGCCGCTTCAGTTTTAGTCTGGCAATATTTTTTTCCAAAAAAAGAAATACCTAAATTGTTGCTTTATGTAGAAGATATGGATTTATGGAAATTTAAACAATCTTATACACGAGAAATTTTAGCAACTATTAATTTAACAGATTTTGATTTTAAAAAATGGGATAAATTAACCAAAGAAATTGAAGATAAAAAAACAAGAAAAAAACATATTGAAGCTGGGAAAAAGATTATTGAATATCAAAATAAATTAATAGAGGAAATGGTTCAAGAAGCCAAGGAAGTAAAGATAGAAAAACATAAAGCTTTGGCAGTTAATTCATCAATTTTAATTTCTGAGATAGGAGCAGCTTTGATAAAAAAAATGCCCCCCTTGGCCATTATTTGGTTTAAAACAGGAAAAGAAAAAAGAGTTTCTTTGCGATCTAATGGTAAAGTTGATGTTTCTAAGATTGCAGAAAAATATGGTGGCGGTGGCCATAAAAAGGCAGCTGGCTTTGGTCTAGCTGAAAAAGAATCTTTTCCTTGGAAAGAATAATATATTTATTATGAAAACAAAATTAGAAATTTATGCAGATGGAGGAGCTAGGAATAACCCAGGACCAGCAGGGATTGGAGTTGTTGTTGGCAATAAAGAATATGCAGAATATATAGGTGAGGCTACTAATAATGTTGCTGAATATAAAGCAATTATTTTTGCTCTTAAAAAAGCAAGGCATCTTTTAGGAAAGTCAAAATTAAAAAATACTGAAATTGTTGTTAATTCAGACTCTGAATTAGTTGTTAATCAGTTAAATGGAAAATTTAAGATTTTGGAAAAAGAATTACAACCTCTTTTTTTAGAGATTTGGAATTTAAAATTTGATTTTCCGTATTTAAAATTTAATCATATACCAAGAGAAAAAAATACAAAGGCAGATTATTTAGTTAATCAAGCTATTGATAAACAGCAAAATACATTGAATTTATAAAAAACCATCCCCTTTAGGGGGATGATTTTTATGTATTAATTGAACCTATAAGCCGAATTCTGTATCCTTTTCATTAAATGAAAAGGACGGCAGTCATTTATCTAGCTTTGGCATCACTGCCAAAGTCAAGCGGTTACTCCAAATACTCAATAATTTAAGCATTTGGTACGAACCTTGCACCCAGCAAGGATTTAGCCGTTTCATTCCTAAAATTACTTTTAGGACTCATCCTTTCTAAGAAAGGATGTCTTAACCTTTTCAGGTTTTGACGTCTCTGTTCGCACCTCTATCTTCTCCATTGCTAGAGAAGACGACAGCTGTTAGCTGCTACCTTTTATCAATTTAACCAGGAGGCTAAATTGATGGAGTTCGGACTTTCCTCTAAATATTCAAATAATTGAATATTTAGCAACTGCCCAGTTCAATTGATATTATTATAACCCTTTTTTTTGATTAATTCAAGGATTTGTAGTAAAATAAAAAACATGACAAAGGGGATGAATAAGAAATTTTTACTATCGATTATTTTTTTAGGAACATTAATTTTATTATTAGTAGGTTTATTTTTTTTTATAACTTCTAGAACACTTGAATTACAAAAAGCGAACGAACAAATTATTAATTTAATAAGAAAAGATAATTTTGAAGAAGCTGCTATCTTGATTGATGAGATAAAATCAACAGAAAAAGATAAAGATTTTTTTAAAAAGTTTTCTTTTTTTCCGTTAATCAAAAAAGAAATTGAGCTAAGCCAGCGATTAACATCTATTAAAGAAAATTTAGAAGAAATTAATAATGGGACTTTTCTTTTAGCAATGATTCAGCAACAAGAAAATCCATTATTTATTTTAAATAATTTTAAAGATGATTTAAATTATCTTGAAAAATATAATCTTGATTGGGTAGAAACAAAAAAATATCAATTAGAAAATTGGCTTTCTTTTTTAGGTCAAGAGAAAGAAAAAAATTATCTAGTTTTATTTCAAAATCCTGATATTCCAAGACCTAGCGGAGGATTTATAGGCGCTTATGCTATTTTGTCATTTAATCAAGGAAAAATTAGTTTTTCAGGAAATAATATTTTTACTTTAGAAGAAGTTTTTTTAAAAAAGATTATTCCTCCAATTCAATTTCAAGATGTTGGTGATCGATGGTTTTTCCGTGATCTTAATTGGTTTTTTGATTTTCCATTTACTGGTCAAAAAATTCTTTCTTTTTATGAGCAAACAGGAAAAAAGCCTGATTTAGATGGAGTTATTTTTGTTAATCCTAGTGTTATCGAGCTTATGCTTGAAACAATAGGTTTAATAGAGATAAATGATTATGATTTAGCCATTAATGAGACTAATTTTCTATCTTTTTATAAAAAACAAATTCAAGAAGCAGCAAAGCCAGCTCCTTTGCGTGAAGAAAAAGAGCTTTTATCATTATTTTTTGAAGAATTTCAAAGAAAATTAAAGAAATCTTCAGTTGATAAATTAGTTTTAATACCCCAAATTTTAAAAAAGAAATTTGAAGAAAAAGAAGCCCAAATTTACATAATTGATGATAATTTAGAATATTTTTTTAATTCTTTTGATTGGACAGGAAAAATTAAAGAAAGTAGAAATGATTATTTAAGTGTTAATTTTAGTTTTATTAATGAAGGATTTGTAGAAGATTTGCGAGAGAAAGAAGTTAAATTAAAAACAGAGTTTACTTCTAATGGCGAGGTAATAAATTATTTAACTATTAATGCTCTAAATTTTTCTTCAAACCAAAGATTACTAGAAAATTATATAAAAATTTATCTTCCCAAAGGAATAATTATTAAAGAAGCGTTAGGGAGTTATCTTAAAAGAAGTTATAATGCTGATCAACTTGAAGATATTTATAATAAATTAGATTATCATAAAGATGAAGATTTGTTTTTAATAGAAAGAAGCACAATTAAGGATGAAAAAAATGGAATAGAAATTTATGAAGAAGGAGGCAAAACTGTTGTTGGCTTTTGGTCTCAGCTATCAATAAGGCCGTTTAATTTGATTTATAAATTACCTGATAATTGGAAGGAATTTTCTAGCTGGGAAACAGTAGTTCAAAAACAAAGTGGTCAGGAAATTAAATTCTCTTTTGAATTAATAGTTCCTGAAGAAGTTTCTATGGTTCCTTCTCTTTTTCCTTTTAATCAATTTATTCCTTTAGACAAGGATTTAATTCTTGATTTTAAAAGAGAAGATTAAGACTATAAATACAAAAGATGATTGCTCGTTTTCAAAAAATATTAAATCATAAATCAGAAACGATTTTTGGAGCTGCAATGCTAACAAGTGGTTTAACTTTGCTTGGTAGCTTTTTAGGTCTTTTAAGAAATGCTTTTTTAGCTAGTCGTTTTGGAGCCTCGAGTTATTTAGATGTTTATTATGCTTCTTTTAGGCTGCCAGATTTAATTTATAATATTTTTATTATGGGAGCTATTTCTGCTGCTTTTATTCCTATTTTTAGTGAGTATTGGGCAAAGGACAAAGAAGAGGCTTGGCAATTTTCTAATGCAATTATTTTAGTAATAGGAGGTTTTATTGGGATTTTAGCTTTGATTATGGCTATATTTGCTAGACCTTTTTTGTCTCGCCTTCTAGTTGGTTTTAGTGCTGAACAATTAGAGCTAGCTATTCTTTTAACAAGGATTATGATGATTCAGCCTATTTTAATGGGAGTTTCTTCTGTTGTTGGTAGTGTTTTAAAAGTTTTCAAATTATTTTTATCTTGTGCTTTAGCTCCTTTGCTTTATAATATTGGAATTATTATTGGAATTATTTTTTTTGTTCCTGTGATGGGATTAAAAGGATTAGCTTGGGGAGTGGTTTTAGGGGCTAGTCTTCATTTAGCTATTCAGCTGCCAGCTCTTATTGCTACTGGTTATAAGTTTAGAATTGCATTTTCTGTTTTAAAGAAAAGAATAGAAGGCCTTAAAAATGTAGTTTTAATTATGATTCCTCGTTCTTTAGGTATTATTGCTAATCAAGTTTTCCTTTTAGGAATAACTGTTATCGCAACAATGTTAAAAGAGGGAAGTTTGGCAGTGTTTAATTTTGCTAATGATATTCAGAATTTACCCCAAACAGTTTTCGCTTTATCTTTTGCCGTTGCTGCTTTTCCAACATTATCAAGGTTTAGCGCAGAAAAGAAGAAGAATGATTTTACAAAAACTTCATTAGATACTCTTTCACAAATATTTTTCTTTTTAATTCCAATTGCGATTTGGTTTGTTATTTTTAGTGAGCCAATCGTGAGGCTTTTATTAGGTTATGGAAAGTTTGATTGGTCATCTACAGTAAAAACAATTCAAGTTTTTTCTATTTTATCTTTTGGAATGATTTTCCAAGGAGCAAATGCTTTTTTATTAAGAATTTTCTTTGCGAAGAAAGATGCTCTTAAGCCTTTTGTTGCTAGCGTTATTGCTTATTCTTTGGGTTTTGTTTTTTGTTATAAATTAGGGTTAGCTATTGGTGTTCAAGGATTAGCTTTAGCAGTAATGTTGACTTATTTGTTTTATTTTTTTATTTTAATCTTTTTATTAAAATCAGAATTTTCTCCTTTTCTTTTAAGACAATTTCATGTTTCTTTGATAAAAATTATTAGTGTTTCTTTGGTTAGCGGTTTAATTGCTTATTTCTCTTTTAATTTTTTTCAAGGATATTTTCCTACTGAGAAAGTTTTTAATCTATTTTTAAGTGCTGCTATTTCTTTTATTATTTCTTTAGCTTCTTTTGTAGCTATGTGCTTAAGGCTTAGAATAAAAGAAATTTATGATTTAAAAAGTATTTTTCTTCATAAAATATATAAAATTCATGAATAAGAATATTCGTAATTTTGTTATTATTGCTCATATTGATCATGGTAAATCTACTTTAGCAGATAGATTTTTAGAATTGACAAAAACTGTGTCAGAGAATAAATTAGTTCCTCAGTATTTAGATGGGATGAATTTAGAAAAAGAACATGGAATCACTATTAAGATGCATCCTGTTCAAATGCATTATGATGAATGTGTGTTGAATTTAATTGATACCCCAGGTCACGTTGATTTTACTTATGAAGTTTCTCGGGCTTTAGCAGCAGTAGAGGGAGCTGTTCTTTTAGTAGACGGGACTCAGGGTATTCAAGCGCAGACTCTTTCAAATCTTGTTTTAGCTCAAAAACAAGGATTGAAAATTATTGGCGCTATTAATAAAATAGATGTGGAAATTCATGATTTAGATAAAAAAAGAAAAGAGTTAGCTGATTTATTAAAAACAAATGAGGAAGAAATTGTTCTTTTGTCAGCTAAAACAGGAAAGAATGTAGAGGTTTTACTCAAAAAAATTATTAAAGAAATTCCTGGTCCTGAAATTAAACAAGAAGATCCTTTCCGGGCTTTAGTTTTTGATTCTCATTATGATGATTATAAAGGAATAATTGCTTATGTAAGAGTTGTTGAAGGAGAGATTAAAAAAGGAGAAAAAATTCGTTTTGTTGTTAGTCAAGCAAAAGGAGATGTTTTGGATTTAGGATATTTTGCTCCTCAATTACAATCAAAAGAAAGTCTAAAATCAGGAGAAATCGGGTGGATAGCAACAGGGTTAAAAGATTTAAATTTAGTAAGAGTTGGAGATACAGTAGCTAGTCATGATGTTAGTCAGAAAAAAATTGAATCTTTGCCTGGGTATGAAGAGCCTAAGCCAATGGTGTTTGCAGGTTTTTATCTAGCAAAAGGGAGAACAGGATTAACTTCAGGAAAAGGAGGACAGGATTTTGAGAATTTTCGTCATTCTTTATCCCAATTGAAATTAAATGATTCTGCTTTATATTTCACACCAGAAAGTTCTGAGGCCTTAGGTCGAGGATATCGTTTAGGTTTTTTGGGAATGCTCCATTTACAAATTACTCAAGAAAGGTTAAGAGAAGAATATGGGCTTGATTTGATCATTACTCATCCAACTGTTCCATATAAAATTTTATTAAAGAATAACAAGATAAAGATTGTTACTAATCCTAGTGATTGGCCTAATTTAGATGAAATTATTGGCTATGAAGAGCCTTGGGTAAAAATGGAGATTATTACCATGCCTCAGTATTTATCTGCTATAATGAAACTGATAAATGATTCTCGAGGAACAGGTATTAATACGCTTACTTTTGCAGAAAGATTAATTATTGAATGTGAAATTCCTTTAGAAGAAACAGTAAAAGATTTTTACGATAATTTAAAATCAATTTCTTCAGGTTATGCTTCTTTAAGTTATGAAATATTAGGATACAAAAAAACAGAATTGGAAAAATTAGAAGTAATTTTGGCAGGGAAAAAATTTGAAAGTCTTTCACGGATAATTTTTAGAGACAAGACAGAAAAAGAAGCTAGGAGTTTAGCTTTAAAATTAAAAAAAATTCTTCCTCGTCAGAATTATTCAGTGCCAATTCAAGTTCAAGCAATGGGAAGAATTATTGCCCGAGAGACTTTGCCAGCTTTAAAAAAAGATGTTACTGGTAGTCTTTATGGTGGAGATAGAACAAGAAAAATGAAGCTTTGGAAAAAACAAGCAAAAGGAAAGAAAAAACTCTTAGCCCAATCTGATTTACAAATTCCAGCAGAAGTTTTCTTTAAAATATTTCCTTCTTCACGTTAAACTATTATGAAAAAGTTTTTATTAATTTCAATAAGCATTATTCTGGTCTTTTTTCTTTCTCAAAGAATTAAAGAAGATTGGCAACGGTATCAATTACTAACAGAAGAAGTTAGTGGTTTAGAATCAAGAAAAGAGAATTTAGAAAGAGAACAAGAAAGATTAGAGCAATTATTAGAGCAAGGTGATCAAGAAGAGCTTTTGGAAAAAGAAGTGCGATCAATGATGGGCTTTAAAAAAGAAGGAGAAGAAGTTGTTCTAATTGTTCCCTCAGGCATTAAGAATGGATTGTTGGCTAATGAAAATACAGAATTATCAGCAACATTGGTTTCGCAAGATAATTTTCTTTCTGCTTTTTCTCAGTTTTGGTATAATTTATTGGAAAAATTGAAATTAAGTATTGAAAAATAATACTTTGCGGGATTCGTATAATGGCAGTATGTAACCTTCCCAAGGTTGAGGCGCGAGTTCGATTCTCGTATCCCGCTCAAATAATCTTTCCACCGCCTAAGCATTTATTCTTTTGATAAAAAACAGCGAACTGGCCAGAGCAAGGAGCAAGTACAGGTTTTGAAAAGATTAATTTTAATTTTCTTTTTTCAGGAATTAGTTTGGCTAAGACAGGTTTTTGTCGATAGCGAATCTGGACATTAACTTTTGTAGGCTTTTTTATTTTTTGTTCAGAGATAAAATGATAAGGATAAATTAAGATTTCTTTTTTAAGGAGATCTTTTTTATTTTTACTTACTAATAAAGTATTATTCTTTTTATCAAAACCAACAACAAAATAAGGCCCACCAGAAAGTTTAATTCCTTTTCGTTGGCCAATAGTGAAAAAATGTAATCCTTGATGTTTGGATAAAATATTGCCTTGAATATCTTTTATTAGGCCTTGTTTTTTTCCAATTTTTTCTTCAAGAAAAGGACAAAGAGATTGTCCAGCAATAAAACAGAAATCTCTGCTTTCTTTTTGTTGAGCAAAAAATTTTAGATTTTCTTTTTTTGCTATTTTATATATTTGTTGTTTTGTATATTTTTCAAGAGGGAAAATAATATGTTTAAGCCATTTTTGAGGTAAAAAACATAAATTATATGCTTGGTCTTTGTTTTTATCTTTGGCTTTTAATAATTCGTATTTTTTTGTTTTTGAATTGAATTTTACTTGTGCATAATGACCAGTGGCAATATGTTCAATTTTATGTTTTTTTGCCCAATTGATTAATTGTTTAAATTTAAAATTAGGATTACAGATAACACAAGGATTAGGGGTTCTTGAGTTTTTCCATTCATTAATAGAATATTTAATAACTTGTTTTTCAAAATCTTTTTCAGCATCTATAATATGATGAGGAACATTTATTTTTTTACAAATCTTAGCAGCTATTTTTAAAGATTGTTCAGAACTATGAATGTTTTCCTTTAAAGGTTTTGCTTTATTTTGCCAGACAGGTAATTTTAAAGAAACACCAATAGGTTGCCAGCCTTTTTGTTTAAGTAATATTAAGGCAATAGAGGAATCAATTCCTCCAGACATCCCAACAACAATTTTTTTCTTTTTATTCAATCCAGTCAACATATTTCTTTTCAATCATTTTTTTCTCATTTTCAATCCTTTGATGTCGTTTTTGAAGTTCTTTAGGAATGGTTTTTTTGTTCTTTGAAAGATAGTCATAGATAGCTTCTTGAAGGGCATCAATTGCTAGGACAGAGCAGTGAATTTTAACTGGTGGTAGTTCTTCGAGCGTGTCTACAATATTATCTTTATTTAATTTTATTGCTTCTGTGATAGTTTTCCCTTTAGCAATATCAGTGATAATACTACTGGTAGCAATAGCTGCGACACAGCCAAATGTTTCAAATTTAATATCTTTGATTATTTCCTCTCCTTTTTTATTTTTATTAATTTTTATATATAATTGCATTACATCTCCGCAATTATGGAGGCAAAACGCATCTGACGTAAAAGAATGTGAATTTTTAACTTCAAGATTATAAACTTTTTCAGCGTGATTTTTCGTCCAAATTTTTGTTATAGGTATATGAAAATAATCGTTATTAAACCATGCGCTTTCTGAGGGATAAGATTGTGGCCGGTATTTTATATTAAGAATTGCACATAATTTAATTAAGGAGTCTCTTTGTCCAACATGTATTCTATAAGTTTTTTTATGCTTAATGCCCTTAATTTCTTTTGCTTTTTCTGTGTAAATAGATGGAGCAATCTTTTGTCGTAAAAGCAATGTTTTTATTTGCTGAGCTAGATTAAATGAAATTGTGCTATACTCTGATCTAGGGCCTTCTCTATTAAGATTAATATAGCCATCTCCTTTCCATAGTGCGTATATTAAAGGCTTTTGTTTTAAAGGAGGAAGATCCATTATGGAGCTTGGAATAGTTTTATTTTTTGCTCCATTGTCAAATAGTCTTTTAAAACATCTTGCTAATCTTGCGCTATATAGACTCACAACAACCGTATTTCTTTTTGGTATTTTTCTTATTATTACATCTAAATTAAATAATTCTTTGCATATTTTTTTAATATCTTCAACAATTTCGTTTTCTTTTATATTTAATGTAAAAGTGATAAAAGTACTACATGGTTTATCTTGGATATTCCCTTTGGATAAAAAGTAGCCAAATAGTCTTAACGATTTAGAATTAATTGGAATTTTGCTTGGGATTTTTTTGCTTTTAAAATCCCATTTAGATTTAGGCTCTTGGATTCTTATATATTTTAAATTCTTTTTTGTTTTTAATACTGGATAAAGGATTAAATCTCCTTTTTTTAATTGTTCTGCATGATACCAAGCGCGGGTTAATTCTTTTCTATTCTTTGTCCTTAAAAATTTATTATCTTTTGGAATTTTGATTGCTAAAATAAGATGATCTGGTGTCAAACTAATTGATCCTAATTGGTTTTTGATAGTCAATATTTTCCCAGTATAGTTTCTTTTTACGGTTCTAGTGGGGGCATAATATTGTCCATTATGAGACAATACAGCATCTTTTTTAGAAATATTTTTTATTTTTTTAAGACCATTAATTGTATGAATGTTTTGAGTCCCTAATAAACAAATAATATTACCGACTTTTCCTTCTCCATCGGCATTAGGTATTTTTCCAAAATTATGAGGGTTTTTAAAATGTTTAAGAACTTTTTTATTGTACATAGAAAATTATAATTTAAAGGGTGAAATTTCTCTTAGATTTTTTATTACTTTAGGCAAGACATTTAAAATATAATCAATATCTTTTTTTGTTGTCCATCTTCCCAGAGTTAATCTTAAAGAGCCATGAGCGTATTCTGGCCGCAAACCACAGTTTAAAAGAACATGACTTGGTTTTAGGCTTTCGGAAGAGCAAGCTGATCCAGTTGAGGCAGCAATACCGTATTCATCAAGACTAGCAATAATTGATTCGCCTTCGATAAAAGAAAACCAAAAATTAGCATTATTAGGTAATCGTTTTTTAGGATGACCGTTAAGATAAGATTGAGGGATTTTTCTTAAAACGCCTTTAATTAATTGATCTCTTAATTGCATTAGTTTTTTGGTTTCAGTTTTCATTTGTTTTTGGCAAATTTCTATTGCTTTACCAAAGCCAACAATAGCAGGAATGTTAACAGTAGAAGCTCTTAAACCAAATTCATGAGCTCCGCCATGAAGCAGGGGATTTATTTTTGTTCCTTTTTTAATATATAATAAAGCAGCTCCTTTAGGCCCATAGATTTTATGAGAAGAAGCAGTTAATAAATCAACTTTCATTTTTTGGACATTAATTGGCATTTTACCAAAAGTTTGAACTGCATCAGTATGAAAATATACACCTTTTTTCTGACAAATATTTCCTATTTTTTCAATAGATTGAATAGTTCCAATTTCATTATTACCATGAATAATAGAGACTAGGATGGTATTTTTTTTAATATTTTTTTCTATTTCCTTAGGATTGATTAATCCATATTTATCTGACTTGATTTGAGTTATTTTAAAACCTTGTTTTTCAAGCCAAAGAGCACTTTTTAGAACACAATCATGTTCAATAGAGGAAATAATCAGATGTTTCCCTTTTTGTTGATTAGCAAAAGCAATTCCTTTTAAGGCGAAATTATTGCTTTCTGTTGCTGAGCTAGTGAAAACGATTTCTTCTTTATGTTTTGCTTTTATTGCTTTGGCTGCTATTAAACGAGCTTTTTCTAAAGCTTTTTTTGATTCTTGCCCCAAGGCATAAAGAGAGATAGAATTACCAAATTTATTATTTAGATATGGAGACATTGCTTTTAAAACCCTAGGATCAATAGGGGTAGTGGCTGCATAATCTAAATATACTTGTTTTTTTCTCATTAAGGTCTTGAATTTATTATTAATTTAATAATTAAGTTTACTTATTTTAGCACAGAGAACATTGATTTACAATTCACTTTATTTCTGGTATTTTATTGAAGAAATAAAGAATTAGCCCATGTAGCTCAATGGTAGAGCAACTGTTTCGTAAACAGTAGGTTGTCGGTTCAAGTCCGACCTTGGGCTCTTGACTTAATAAAAGTTTTCTATATAATTGTCCTTTGGAGTAATGGCAGGAATGGTAAAAAAAAGGAGGTGCAAATTCTATGGTAACTAGAAAATTTAACTATAGATTTCAAAGAAACACCCCTTCTACATATGGTCATGAAATCGGTGGAGCCAAAAATGTAGTAGAAAGTACTTTCAATAGTAAAAATAAAAACAAGAAACTGATAGAATATATTTTATCAAGTTGCTAAATTAAGAGTTAGGGGCAACAATCATTTTGTTGCAGGCATAGGAGATCTTTTCGATAAAGCAATGAGAATGGGCTTTTCAATAGAAAGAATTAGACAAATCAATCTCTATATTAATTATTTGGGCGAGCAATCTGCTAAAGGATTAATTGAAAGGGCTCAAACAATTTTAGAGGAGGATCCAAAATGCAACTTAGTACCTTAGTTTCAATAATCCATCCTGCCATTGCTTGCCCTAACTTACTTGACAAAGAAATTAAATTCTATATACTTAATAATAGTTTCCCAAGACATCAGGCAGCTATAGCATAAGCCCTGATAAGGAATAATTAAGATTTTTATTTATTTTATCTGTGGGAAACCACGGATTTTTAATTAAAAAAATGATTTCTAAAGAAAAAAAAGGACAAATTGTTACAGAATTATTAGAAGATATTAAAAAAGCTAAAGCAATTTATTTAGTTAGTTTTTTAGGTCTTAAAGTTTCTGATATAAGTGGATTACGTCAGGAATTAAGAAAGGATAATGCTATCGCTAAGGTAGTAAAAAAGAATTTAGCTCAAGTTGCTTTTTCCCAGGCAGGTTATAAAGAAAAAATTCCTTATGAAAAAGATGGTTCATTGATGGTTAATTTTGCTTTTGATGATTCTTTCAAAACAGCTAAAGCTCTTTTAACTTTTTCTAAGAAAAATGAAAATTTTCAAGTTTTGGGAGGGGTTATAGAAGATAGATTTTTAAATCAAAACGAAGTAACTGAAATAGCAAAAATATCTTCCCAAGACGTTCTTTTCGGTCGATTAGTTGGTTCAACTGCCGTTCCAGTACAAAAATTTCTATATGTTTTAAATGGGAATATTCAGAAATTAGTAATGGTGCTGAAGGGCATAGAAGCAACAAAATAATTTAAATAATTTATTATTATGGCAGAAGAAAAAAAAGAAGAAAAAAAAGAGGAAAAACAAATTTCCGAAAAATTACAGGAAATAATAAAGAAAATAGAAGAATTAAGCGTAATGGAATTAGTTGATTTGGTAAAAAGCTTAGAAGAAAAATTTGGAGTTTCTGCTACCCCACAAATGGTAGCAGCAGGAGGCGCTGGTAGTGCTGAAGGAGAAGGAGGTGAGGCTGGTGATAAAAAAGAATCAGTAACCGTAGTTTTAAAAGACGCTGGTCAGGCAAAAGTCCAAATTATTAAAGAAGTAAAGGATATTTTAGGTCTTGGCCTTAAGGAAGCAAAAGATTTAGTAGATGCAGCTCCAAAAGAATTAAAAGAAGGTATTTCTGTAAGCGAAGCAGAAGAAATAAAGAAAAAACTAGAAGAAGCTGGAGCAACAGTTGAGATAAAATAAAGGAGATAAGTTAAGTGCGCGTGTAGCTCAGTTGGTTAGAGCGTACGATTCACATTCGTAAGGTCTCTGGTTCGAATCCAGGCACGCGCACTGATTTTACTTGACTCATGGCAAAAGGTTGTTTAAAATGGTATATAGAGAATTAAAAATATAAAAAGGTCGAAATTATCCCTTTTCTATTTCATTGAGTATTTTTTCTGTTGAGAAGGGTCAAAATTTTAAATATTATTCCTTAAAATTATGAAGAATAAAACTTGGTTAATTGTTGGATTAGTAGTATTAGTAATAATCATTTTTATGATTGTTCGTTCTTCTGAAGCTCCAGCAGAGCCTACAGAAACTACAACTACTACCACGACTGAATTAGAAGAGTCACAAGATATACTAGATCAGGCAGAGGATGTTTTAGATGAAGCACAAGATGTGCTAGATGAGGCAGAAGATACATTAGAATAAGAGAAACACAAGAGTAATTCAAACTTTGGTTTTAAAAGGTCTTTATTGAATAAAATAAAGGCCTTTTATTTATATTATATATTTATCCACAAAAAGACTTGACAAATATTTTCTATTTGCTATACTAAAGATGCTGTCGTTTTGTGGGCTTGCTCATGAAATGGCAGCATTTTTTTTATACAATTTTATATTTATTTGTTTTAGATACAGACATATTGCACTCCTAATCTAAGGACTTGGTTAGGAGTTTTTCCATTTAATCCACAATGCTCTAAATCGTTGTAATACATATTCCATAGTTT